>Ga0179593_1608789_pt1 | contig 37142 bp, 55 predicted proteins | sample CZODoug2_1_08_16_FD_185931 | JGI IMG/M metagenome (GOLD analysis project Ga0179593, IMG submission 185931) | Vadose zone soil fungal communities from Angelo Coast Range Reserve, California, USA - CZODoug2_1_08_16fungal (PacBio error correction) | ecosystem: Environmental > Terrestrial > Soil >... | reverse complement strand
CCCCCCTTTTCATTATCCTTGTCCCCCTTTCAAGTGTCCCGCACCCCTTCATAATTCCCCCTTCCTACAATTATGAAGTCGACCGTGTGGTCCTACTCCTTCTGCTTTTCCCCCTAACCCGACGATTTTCCCCCAAGCCTCCTTCTTTTCTCATTTTTTCCCAATGGTTTCCCTATACGGCCCCCCCCAAATCCCCCTTTTTTTTAGGGGTGGAACGAACAATCGCCCTTCCGCCGTGATTCTCGGCCCCCTTTTTCTTTTCCGAACCCCCCTCCTTCCCTCTACACGGCGTAGCTGATCTTCCATAAGTCGTAACCTTCAAGTCAAAGATCTTTGCGGCGTTCTCTCTTATTGTAGTTCCCCGTGCAAATTTTTCTTGATGGGGGTTTTCCCCCCTACCGGAAAGACGTATATGGAGCAACTCTCTCTTTCCCAGCTCAGGAAACAACCTTTTCTTCCAGTCAAAAGCTTCTTTCCGGTTTTCTTAGAAATGAAGATGAAACCTTTTTCAGATTGTCCCTTTCCCTCCGTAAGACTTTAGGGAAAAACCTCCCCCTCTCGTTGTTTTTTTTTTTTAGCCTTTTCCGAGCGGGTCCCGACTTTGCCTGACCCAGGTTGATCCTTGTCAGCCCCCCCCTTCATCCGATTAAAAGAGGTTGTTTCCCTATTTCCCTTTTCCCGGGCTGCTGATACTATTGCTTTTTTTCTTTCCTGTAGGGTCCTTTTCAAAAAAATAATTTTGGAGACCCCTTTTTGCCTCCCACCTGCGACTTTGAAAAAACTACAAGATCTCTTATAACACCCTCCCCCCACAGTGACTTTTCCTATCATCTTCCCCCCTCCTGTCAGAAGCCTCAGCCCTCAGATCCGTGGATGTTAGTTTGAATAGGACCCTCCTTTTAGTGATGAATAGAACATTTCAGCTGTTTTCATTCTTAGGGTAGGTGAAGAAAATATGAGGGTTCTTTGTGTTTTTTTTGGTTTTTGTGTGAGAGTTTTTGGTTTTTCTATTTTTAGTTTGCTTTTTTTTTTTCTTTTTTTTTTTTTTTTATACTTCTTCTCTCCTTTTCTTTTTATGTGTGTATCTACGTTCTTGTTTTTCCCTTTTCATTCTCTGTGGAGCCTTTCTCTGGTAGGTGGCCCCGTATTGTTTCATTATTTCTTGGTCGAATCCGATCCGACCCAGGGTTAGATAGATCCCTGCCGGTTACCCTCTTACTTTTTGAGTTCCCTTTTTCCACTGGGGGAGTTCCCCCCCTGACGATCATTTATTCTTCAAAGAGACGCTCGTACGAGACAAGATCACACATCCACTGCCTCTCCCCATCTCAACACTTATTAGCGAAACTGGCTTAATTTCCTCCTCCCAAGGCACGGTATGTTTAAAAATTTTTCCCCCCCTTTATGGTATGGTAGATCCTATTTTTTTTTTCTTTTCGGCGTGGCCTTAGACCCTCCGATCTCCTTCGAGGCGAAATAAGGTGTTCTTTCCATCAAGTCTTTTCTACTTGTTCCTTCCTTCCTTCCCATTTAGGCCAGGCTTATTTCTCAAAATCGATCACGCCTTTTTCCTTGAAGGGAACCTTGTATTTTTTTGATGGCTTACTTTCCCAGGTTTTCAGACTCCTGAGGAGTATCATTTTCATTTCCCTTTTTGATGTCGACTCCCTATAGCCCGGCTGGATATCCTTTTTGCTTTACGACGTTTTTTTCCCCCCCCCCCCCCCCCCCCCAACCCATCCCTTTTAGAAACTTTTTCCTGTATTTGCAGGGCGATTCCTCTCTAGTAGCTCGTGAACACCCTTTTACAAACCTGGAGATGGCCGCTCCCCGCACAAGCTTTCCTCTTCCGGAGGTTCCCCTCCCCCCCTATTTACCCCTTTTTTTCCCAATCAATCTAACTTTTTGCCACCGGCGTGAAGATCAACCGGTCTGTGCCCTTTTTTTCAACAGAGTCCTCCGTTCATAATCCCCATCCCCTTTCCCCCCCCGGACCCTTCTTTTGGTGCTTGAGAAAAGGCGTTCCCCCCTTCACAGGAATTTTTTCCCAGGCCCCCCCCCCTCTTTTCGAGGCTCCCTCCCCTTGGCAGATTTCCTCCTTCTGCGTATTTTTTTTTCGGCAGGCTCTTCCGAAATCTTCGCGCGTTTTATCCCGTCGTTTTTTTTTGGACTTCCTTGTTGCGCTTTTTTTTACGTTGCCTTTTTCGTGTACAGGGACATCTTTGTTCTTTCCCCCTCGTCTTCCGTCGCGGCTCTTCTTTTTTTCCTCTTTTCGAGCGATACCCTGTCGCTTTTTTTCTCTTGTAATACGTCCTTCAAGAATACTCTTTCCGCGAATTACTTATCCGAGAGATTCAACCCGACATACTCCCTCACCCCAAGGTTCTTCCCATAAACTTTTCCTAATTTTCAAGGCTCTATATGACTCCTGAAAGATTTCTACAGAGGTTGAATTTCCCCTTTTACGCGATTTTTTCCCCCCCCCCATGGTGTTGGTCTCTACAGGCTTTCCGAGGGCGCATCTTTCCACCACTTCTTTTTCCTCCGGAGGCGGAATAGCCGGTTTTTTAGATTCTAGACCCCTTTTTAGAAACTTCCCCTCAGGTCACTGCCAACGATCTTTTTTGGCCCCGGACCAGATATCTTACTAATTTAATTCTTTACTCCACTTTTCCGACAACCTTTTCCCCTAAATGGAGTGCTGTTACTATTTAGCTTTGCTAAAAAGAAATCCCTATACTTCCCTCTTTTTTTAACTCTTTTTCCTAATGAGATATGAAACGCCCCTCGTAATCCTTTTTTGTTAATTTTTTCCGAAATGTCACATTTGAGGCCCTTTTCTCCTCCAATTCTCCCGGCACCCATTACCGTTTCTGCTGCCCGGTTCGGGCGCTCTCCCTTCTCCAGCCCCGTTCCCTCTGACAAGGTCTTTTTCCCTTTTTCTGGACTAGCCTTCAAGTCTTCTCCCAAAATGGTTCTCTTTCACCGCCAAAATAATCCTCTCCCTGGAACCTTTCCTGGTTTTTTGGCACGGAGTCCCCCCTCCCCCCCCCCTCTCCGAAATTTCTTTCGGACTTCCCCCTGAACAGTATGAGGGCCTTTTTCTTGGACCTTTCGCGACCTTCCCCCCCCTTCTCTCAAACTTCTCGGGGACGCGCATCCCCCTACAACACTCTCTCTTCCAAGTCCCTTCTCCCCCTACATTTTTTTTCCTTCTTGCACGTTTCCCGAGGAATTTTTTCTAAGAACCCCCCCCCCTCCGCAGATGCACTTGCTTATCTTGCTCTCAGCATTTTCCTTCTCTCCCCTCTGACCAGAAATTTTTTTTTCCTTTTCTTCCACCCCCCGGTCAGTGGATTCTTTACCCCTGTAACCCTTTTATCCGCCTTCTGGAACTTGGTGTACTTCCCAGATTTTCTGTGCAGCCCCCTCAGGCTTGTCAAAACTTAACAGCAAGTCTGTTCCTGGTTTTAATGGTCCCTTAAACTATCCCCTCCCCCCTCATCGTCTTTGAGGTGTTTTTCATAACAAGCTTTTTTCCGACCCGCATGTATCCAATGTTTTCTCCGGTCCACTCTCGCTTTTGAACCTTCCCCCCTCTTCAGCATGCCGTTTCAAAATAACCTTCTGAACCCCTTTCGGCGGTAGGCCCTCCCTTTTCTTAAGGAACTTAGCGAATGCTTGTGGGGTGTTCTCTTCTTTGTGGGCAACCTTTCCCCAACCTTTTTATGCTTTGGGAAAAGCTGTTACCCTTGTGTCCCGCAGTTTAACTTATGGCTTCCAATATATTACCCTCCCTCCCCTCTTCATGACAGCGCCCCCCCGGAATTCCTTTCCACGGCCCTTTTTTTATGCCTTTCGCTATTGTTTTTTGGCAACCGGCCTTTCTCTAATCGCTGGCGCACACCTGACCCCCCTCTTCAGTCTCTTTTTTGAAAAACACTTTCCCTATCATATTCGAGTCTTTTACCCGTCTTTCTTGTGCCGATTTTGAAGACACCATCTTATGATCTCCGTTCGCCCGCACCACTCTGTTTTCCTAAGCCTTTCTCTTAACCCCTTTCCCTTTTCCCCAAGACCGCTTTTATGCCCCCCCCTAGGTACGCGGTCTTTCCCCGCCAGATGACAAAACATCTGTCCCGACCACTTCCCCTCTCCCCATGCTCCTCCCTCCCGCAGATCCCCACCTGTGCATTTTTCCGGTCTCCCAGCATCTTCTCGTTCATCAGGATTCCCCCTTCCGCCATGATGATATAGGAAACTTCCGATCTTAGCTTTTCCTTCCTCTCCCATGTGATACAGTTCTGGAGTATTTTCCCCCCTTCTTTCGAAGAGGATTACTTATAGTTTGACTTTCCAGTTGGTTGCACAATTTCTGTGTTTTAATCCGTGTAGGGAACTCTTTCCCTTCTCCCCCCTGAAAGCCTGGGTCCTCCCGGAGTTTTAGGTGATCCCCCTTCCCCATGCCCCCCTAGAAGGTTTTTGAAATGACCTGTATTGACCTCAGAAAAACTTTACTTTCTGTTTCATGAGACGTTCTTTAGTATGATTGGTTTCTTTATTACCTTCTTCCATAGGTTCTCTTTTAGTTTCCTGTGAAACCCCTCCTTCCATCCCTGAGTGAGTTGTAGGGGGGTATGATCTGTTCCCCTTACTCCTATGGTTTATTTTGACATGCCCTTTTTTTTCCACTGTCGATTCCTTCCAGGAAATCACTTTTTCTTGATCCCCACAGATCAATCTGGATTCGTTAATTCTCCTTCCATTCCACTTTATTTGATGTGAAGTTTTTTCCACCCCCTTTTTCCTTGTTCTTCCCATTTCTTTGGCCTAAATTTTTTTTTGCCTCAGGTAATTAAGGAGTCCTCTTTCCCTCAGGTTCGTTTTTCTGTTTTTGTCTTTTCCTCTGCCTATACGCCAAGTGGCGTATTCCCTTGAAGAGCATTCCCATTTCCCATGTAGAAACTCACGCGCTTACTTGCCGTTCTATTTCCTAGGTTTCAGGGATCCCCCCTTTTTCAACTTCCCTTCGGCCCATTCTTCCCCTTTGGGAATACTTCTCTCCCTTCTGACCCTTCCCTTTTTCGTTAGGTCCCCAAGCTTCCTTAAAGCCGCCAGAGCTCCAGCACGTTGCTTTTAAATAAGCTGGGTGGTTTCTGTTTCAAGAAGTCTCTCTTGATCATTCCACTTCGACGGCCTTTCCCCAGAGAACTTTCCCCCGCTTTCCCTTTTAAATGCCGGTCGACAGAAAACCACATGCTTTCCAATTAAGGTTCTTAGTCCTCTTAGTCCTGCATAGTCTCCTTCTAAATCGTTTTTTTTTTCCTGGTGAAGGAGACGGAGCCCACCCAAAATTGGATGCTCCTTTCTTTAAGACTCCCCTCCCTTGCCCCCCCCCCCTGTACGTCTTCTGTTTTTTCTCTCGTTCGCTTCTCCTGCACTTTTATCCCCCTCCTCCTTTTTCTTAGACTCCGATTTCCGGACGTTTCGCCCCCAAGAAAATCTCTCGTAGTTTTACTTCGAATAATTTTTTCTATCGCTTCCCCCCCTCCTTTCACCTCGTTCGAATTCCCCAATTTCCCGTGTCTTGCTTTTTCCGCTTTTCTCTCCTTTAGAACCTCTCCCCCCCGTCCTGCGCCCTTTGGACCTCTTTCTTCGCTGTTGCGCACTACATCTTCGTTTTTTCGTCAAGTCCCTGAGGCTTACTGCTTTCTCTAAAAAACCCACTTCGGACCTAGTATTTTTTTCCATAAAATTTTTATTCACGACATCCCCAATGATGATGTCCCCCTCATCTGCTTTATAGTCTTCCCCGGTCCGGACTTTATCCCTCGGGTCCCCTTTTTGCCGCCTTGGAAAAATGAAGGCTCCGCCTGCTCCCTTATTCCTTTTTTTCAGTTCCTTCCCCCGAATTTCCCTTTGTCCTTTCACGTTCCCGCCCTGGAAGATGGACGATTTTTCCTCCTATCCTTTTTCCCTGGGGAACTTTTTTTCTTTTTCTATGCCCTTCATGATTTTTTACCTTCCTCCCCGGGGATTTTTTCCCTTTCCGGTATCTTGGCGCGGTCCTAGAACCCGGCCCTTCTTTCAAATTTTCTTTTCTACTTCGGCAGTTCCTTTAGTTCAGTTTTCACCCAATGGGGCAACCCACCCCCCCTAAGTTTTTCCTTTCCCCCCTTCCCCCTGAAAAATCTTTTCTGGAACTCTCATTAGCAGGTTTCAATTGCAGGAGGTTCGTCCAGTGACGCTGGTAACAGCCCCTTTTTAAATTGTCCCTTGGGATTTCTTCATCGCGTTTTCCCCCCCCTTGGACCCTCTAAACGAGTTCCTCCCCCCACCCCCGCTCCCCCCCGGTATCGACACGCCTCCTTGGTTCCCCCCTTTTGAGCCTTTCCCGCCTTTTCCATTCTCATCTTTCCGAAACCTCTCCCGGTGACGTTCCAGGAGAATTTTTAAGATTCTCCTTTCGTCGGAGTGTCCATAACCCTTTCTCTTTTGCCTACAAAGGCCTCTTTTTTAAGTGGCATTCTGAAGAGAACTTCTACCTAATTTTCCTTCCCCCAGTAGGGATTTGGAGTAACTTCTATCCCCCTCCAAGACCTCCAGCTCCTTTGTGACGTTCCCCTTTCATTTGGTCCTGGTCGGATAATTCCGTTCCACCTCTTCGACTATTGGAGGTTTCGGAAACTCGTTGAAGGTATCCCCTTGGGCTTTTTTGACTTTCCCTCTTCTTCCCCCTTAATCTGATGAAACTATAGCTTGTCCGATTGTTCCTCTTTCTTTCTTTCCTGCCGAACCCTGTCCCCCAGAATGCTCGTGATCTTTTCTATTCAGTGGCATTTTTTCCCAAAAATTCTTTGCACAGCTGCGATTTGACCCCCTCCGTTTTTCCTAATCTTCTACGTTTCCTTCCCAAAACCCCCTTCAAAGCGGGTGTTCTTTCCCCCGTGGAGTCTGGCCCCTTTCACTTTTCAACCGGATGACTTTGTTGAGACACCCAGGAAAAAGCGCTCGATGTACCCCTGCTCCCTCTCTCCCATCCTCCAAGTTTTCTTTGTTTTCGTCTTCTTCTTATGGGTTTTCGCAATCCCCCTACAACTCTCCCCTGCAATGAGCTGGCCGCAGCAACGGCATCTTTCCCCCCTTCCTTCAAGACGGTATCTTCTCAGTCGTTCCCCCCTCTCTATTTCGAGGCTTTGGGTTGGCTTTTCCACAAACCCCCAAGGTGTTATGTCAGTTGACCACCCGACATCGGCGGATCCACCCCTTTCAATTCCCCCCCTTTTTCTCCTTTCCCTTCGGCAGGTTCAGAAGTTGTTATCCCCCCTTCTAGAGGTTAAAGGATGACTTGGCGTGTCCTTTCTGATCTTTCCTTAGAGTTTCCTGATCCAGGAGGTCTTTTTCTTCCGAACTTCTTATTTGTTGGTTTTTTTCTTTTGAAGGCCTCTTCCCTGTACCTCACCCAAAGCTGGAGTCATCCGTTCCATCGTCGTCCTTCTACTCTTCCGAATTCCTCTTCCCACCGTACGATTTTTTCTTCGATCCCTTTTGGAAACCCTCTTCTTTGCAGGTAGTGAGAATGAATGTGGGCCTTGCTTCCACCCAAGGTTTCTTCCTACTTACCTTCCCCCTGATCGGAGCCCTTTTCTCCTTTTCTTCTCCTTCAGCCTTCCTCCCCAAGGCCTTTTTTTCCCCCCTCTATGACAAAAGTTCTGCCTATTTTTGTGTTTTGTTTTTTCTTTCGTCCGTCTTTGAGACCCCCCCCTCTCATAGCTTTTGACTACTTTCTTTCATCCGCATACGCGGTACTGTTTTTGCCTCCCTTGTTCTTGATCATTCCCCTTCAATTTCTCTCCCCCCAAGAGGATTGCCCTTCCCCTTTCTTTCAATTGGTTAGATTGGAAGGGTCCCAAAAGCTGTTTTCCTTCTTCTTCTTCACATTCTTACCTCCCTGGGACTTCTTTTCCCTAGACGGACTTTCCCCTTTTCCCCCCATCCCGGTGTTTTTTTTCCTGCGCCACTTTCCCTCATCCCCTTCGTTCTGCCTTTAATATTTCTCTCCTTGAGTTTCCCCGTTTTGCCCCTCCCCTTTCGACCTCCTTTCTCTTGAGTATTCCTAAGCTGATAGGCGCGGGCTTTTTTCCCCAAGCGTTGAACAATGTTTTGATTGTTCTTTGCTAACGGAACCTCTACTGCGTCACTTTCCTTCCTTTCCTTGAAAATTAAAATTTGAAAATAACCTCCCTTTCTATCGGAACCTAGCGGCAAGCCTTCAAGGCCCTTTCTCCTCATTGGTGACTTCCTCTTTATACTCCTCCTATCAACTTTTCCAGAGATTTTTTCGATCAAACGTACAAGTGTGGGTTGTCAGTAGCACCATTTTTTTCCTCCCCCGCATTGACACCCCCTTAGACCCCCAGTTTTCTGCGCACTTTTACGACAGATTTCCCCTTCGTTTCGGTTTTTCTTTTCTTCAGTCACCGCGGAGCTCCGAATCTTTAATCTTTCCTGAGCCTTTATGGGAAACCCTTTGAAATTGTTTTTGATCTTTCCCTCGTATCTTTTTTTTTCTCCAGCGGTATTCAGGAAGAGGGCGGTTTTATCTTAAGCCCCCTCTTGGCTTTCATCTTTCGAGACATTCCCGTGCTGGTATAACGCGGAAGAATGCCCTCCTTTCCACTCCTATCCCCCTCCTTCATAAGAGGAATTCTTGGTTCAACCCCTCTCGCAACAGTTAGGTGTCCCTTTTCGTTTTTTTCTCCAACAAGATACGCTCTCTTTTTTATCTTTCCCAGACCGTTCCTCTTTCTCGAGGGACGACCTAGAGGAATTTTCTCACTGTGCCTCTGATTTTCCCTTCCTTTTTTGTCCTTTCCCCAACACCCGCAGGTTTTTTCCGGAATCCTTGATCGTCGTATAACAATCCGTGACCGTTCCGTTCCATTTGGTCAGCAACCTTCTTGATCCTTCTCGGGCTTTCCCCGAATTGTCACCGGGTCCCCCCCTTTTTCCGAACGACAACCTTCTTTCTCCCCAAGCTTCTCATTCCCTTTTTTTTTTTCGTGTCCCGTCTGCAGATTTTCGTATGGAGCCTCTCGAGGAAGTTTTCGATACCCCCTTTCTCCCTCCGTCTTCACTCCCCTTTTAAAGGTATGCAGGCCTTTCCTTTTCCAGAATCAGAAATGACGAGAAGTGGATTTTTCTTTATCGGCGCGGCAGGATCTCCCTCCCCTTTTCATAATTCCTCAGACGATTTTTCCCTTTCCCCTTGTTAGTAAGATTTCCCCATGCGGGCCATTCCCGAACAATAAGCTTTTTTATGAAAAATTCCAAGCCGTTTTCCTCCAGAAATCCTCCCCCCTTCGGTGAGCTTTTTTTTTAAGTAACACCGGGTCGCGTTCCTCCTAGAGTTCCTTTCCTTCCCAGTGAGGTAAGTCCCGCTATTTTTCTTCCATGAGGTTACCCTTAATATAACCCCCCCCCCCCAAATTCTTTTTCGACACTCAAATATGAGTTTCTCCCCCAAAATACGGAATGGCACCCTAGTTTTTCTGCAGATAATTACCCCCCTATTCCCCAGGTTTCCCCCCCCTTCTTCATGAAACTTCGAGTTGTTTGTGCAAGCAAGCCCCCCCCTTCCGAAAGCCACCAGGACCGAGCCCCGCCTCTTCTTATACTTTCTTGGTATCTCCTTTCAAGTAGAATTTTTGGGATTATAAATAAACTTTTCTCCTTACCTGATGTGTCCCCCCCCCTCTTTTGTGGCGTCTGGAACACTATCAGGACACCCCCCCCTCGACGATATTTGAGGTGTCGCGCCCCCCCTCCCTCCTTTGTATCCCCTGCTCCCAGAATTTTTTTTTTTCAAATTCCTTTCCGCACCCCTTTCACGGAGTTAGGGATGGATACCCGAGATCTTCCTTCCCTCCCCCTTCGAGCCTTAGGCATTGGTGATTCCTTTTTCCGGGTCGCCTTTGAGGACTTTGTTAGCCCTCTTTTCACCGCTGAGATTTGACCCCCTCGTGCCCCCCCTTTCGCAAATCCTTTCTAATGCCTTTCAACTTTCTCCCTTCACTCTGTTGGCATTTAGAGAGGTTCTTGGCGGAAAACCGGACTTGTGACTTTTTCTTTCCTCCCATCGGACCTCTCCTTTTTTCCCAAACAATCCCTTCTGTTGTTGTGTTTCTCCCGGGGCCGATGGGTTTTTTTTTTCAAGTACCTAATCAGGTTGCTCGAAACGTTCTCCGACCCCTCGTTTAAGTTCTTTTTTTTTTTTGTTTAGGTTCTGTCTAGTCGGAGACTCCATAGGTCTTTCTTGTGCGGCCTTTTTCCCCCCCACATCGTAGAAAAAAAAGTTTTTTTGCACGCGTTCTTTCCCCCCACACCCCTCTCGAGGCCCCTTTTCCCCCGCTGAACCCTTTCGGAAGTACCTTCCGTTGGTCTTGTTCCTCCTTTACGAGTAGGTTATAAGCGTAAGGATTTTTCTTTTTTCCTCTTTCTCCTGGAAAATTTTCTGGGCCTTTTTACCATTGTTTTTTGACTGTATTCCCTCCAAATATTTTTTCTGTCGTTTGGAGTTTTGGAGTCTTTTTTACGGTGCTTTTACCTTCCCCCTTCAGGACCTTTGGAGCCCCCCCTTCCTCTTTTTTGATTGTGTATAGTACTCCTGGTCGACTAATGACTTTACCGTTTCTAGGTTGGCTTTTTTTTGGCTTCCTCGTCTTTTCGAGTCTTTGGGGATGCTCAAGCGCTTCCATTTCTTTTAATGCGCCTTTTAAAAACCTCGTCTTCCTTTTCTGCGGACCCTCTCTTTTATCTTTCCTACAAAGGGCATTTCACTTCCCAGGTATTTTATATGGTTTTGTTTTTTTCCCGTGGATTAGGAGTGCCTTTCACAATATCCTTTTCGTCCTTCCTGTTTCTTCTTTCCTTCACGAGGAAAAGTATGTTATGATTTGGCCGGGGAGCAACCTGCAACTTTTTCCCCGTCTTAGATCTCCCCCCCATGAGTCCCCTCTTGCCTGGAAACTTGGTATGGAATTACTACCGGGCGGGCTACATGATAGGATTTGGCTTCCCTTGATTGACTGTAGATGGAATCGAGCCCCCCAGATTCCCCCTTCCCCTTATCGTGGTCCTTTTTCCTTAGGAGATCTTTTTTCGGCACGCAACTTCTTCGGTGCCGTTCTTTTTTTTTTTCCTTCCTGATTTCTCGCTGTAGCTTCCCCCTTTTTTCTTTTACCCTTGACCCTGTTTCCCAAGCCCCTGTAGCTGATGATCCGTCACTTTAACTTTCCCACATCCTTCCCCCCCCGCCGGTCCCCCCCCCTCTGATTGTAGGACACTAGCATTTTTTTTTGTGTCAGCCCCTCTCTTCAGATCTTCTTCCGGATTTTTTGTGTCGATTGGTAGATACGGCAAGCTCCCCACACCCAGAGGTCCCTCCGATACTTTCCCTCATGCTTCCTTTTTCGTTCCGATTCCCTCCGAAGATTAATGGTACGGCCACGCTTTTCCCGTAAACGTCCTGGTTTCTTCCTCGTGATTAGCTTTCCCAAGGACTCTTCTTCTTTCGGTCGGTTTTTTTCAGCAACTTACCAAGCTTTTGGGAGATTTTTTTTGTGGGTTGTTTTAACCCCTCTTTCCCTTGGATCCGAAAGCCTCCTCAGACCCCTTTTCTCATAAGAGGAATAGGTTTTAACCCCCTCTCTTTCCCAAGTCGTTTTTTCCCCCCCCGTAGTTTACATTTTCACGGGTCTCGTGGAGATTTTCAGGACGACTCCCCCTGCACTCCCCGAGTTCTCGAGTTTTTCCCTCCTCGGACCGGAAAATGGGTCGGTCTCCCCTTTCATGTCTCCCCCTTTCCAAAATTTTTGGTTGTTCATATCTGATAGATCCCCCCCTCGTAGAAGAGTGTGCCACATCTTCAACAATACTCCATAAGTAGGCTTTCACAGGCCTCTTTTTTTTTCAGAGGTCGGGAAATATTCGAAATTCCATGATTCCCCCGTTACCGGATTCCGTTGCTTTTTGAACCCCAGTTGCAGTTCTGGATGCTACTAGAACCGAGACCCCGAACATACCTCTTCCTCCTGGGAATTTCCCACGGCTCCTGCCGGAATTTTTCCGGCATGACCGAGAAGTGTTATCTGTCTCCGGTAGATCCTTCCCTCCCTGGCCAGAACGTATTTCTCGATCATCTTTTATGAAATGCCTCCGCTGAAAAACTTCCTCCTCAAAATTAAGTTGTAAAGACCCCCCCAGCCCCCTTTGAATCATGTTGTTTCCCCTCCCGACTCCCCTTCTCAAGAATTTCGTTTTGGTTGGGTTTTTCTCCCTTGACGCCCCTCCCCACCCAAGTTATTTTAAAGGGAACGGGGGTTCCGCTGAGTCCTTTTTCGAGACGTCTTTCCCTCTACCCCCTTACATTCCCTACTCGAGCTTAGTACCCACAGACTCCCCTTCTCGACAGATAAACTCTCCTTCAATCCTTCCTTTTTCCCCCATAGCTTTTCCCAGAGTTCCCCGGGTTTATCTCGGTTTTTTTTCAGTCATAGAATTTGGCCCGTCGAAGTGTCAAAAGAACATAGCGTTCTTCTTCCCATCCGCCTTTTTCCTGGCGACGCTCCGCCGACTTCCACCCGGAAGGTTGCTGGGATTTTTTTTACCATTTGACTCGAAAACGGGCTCTCATTAATTTCCCCGAAGCCCCTACCGGTCAGATCAATGGTCTCTAAGAATGTCAACCTCCCCCCCAAAATTCTTTTTGATTAGCCATACTGCCTCCCCCAGCATGTATTCCCTCCCCCGCTTTTTCCCTCCCTAGAAAGAATGGCGACTTCCCCCCTCTTTGAAATTTCCTGTAGGGTTTTCCCCCTCACGAAGTTTTTCTCTGAGGCCGTCATGTGGTGAATTCGGGTGGTTTAAAGCGCATTTTTTCCCCCGCCTTTGTTTAGACTTTCATCCCTTAGCCCCCCGGACTTCTCGCCGAATTTTCGGAATTTTCCCCGGTCACGTCATTGAATTCCCGGGGAGCTTCTCCCCCTTTTTTGGCGTCTTCTTCCCCCTGTTGAGGCGGTTTTTTTCGACCTCCCCGGCCAAATGGGTTGCTGGTTCGGGAGCCCAACCTTCCCCCTTTCCGTTGTTGTTTTTTTCCTCAGACATTTCTTTTTCCTATGGGAGCCCCCTATGAGAGATTCCCTCATCATTTGCAAATCCCCCTTCCCCTCTCCCCGTCATAAGCCTCCCCCAGAACATTCCCTTCTCCTCCTGGACGGTTGTCTTGAAGTTCGGCTTTTCCTCCTTTACATAGTTTTTTTGCGAATACCCCCCATTTTTGGTTTCCCAACTTTCGTCGCAAAGCCCCCTTTCCTTGCTTTTCTCCCCCTCTCCCCCCCCCAAAAGTTTTCTTTTCGTTCATCTTTTTTTTCTTGTTATATCATCATGGATGACCTTTTTTGTCCCTGCAACATGTTGATATCGTTTTTGAAATTTCTCCAATTCTCCTCGAACTTTTTAAAGCTCCTCTTTTTTCGTGCCCCCCCGCGTCGAGAGGTCTTAAGAGCTATGCCGAACCCTCCTGATGGTAGTCTGAAAATCCTCGGCGGTTTCCTTCTCTTAAGGGACCTTTTTCTCCCGAATCCTTTCCTTAATTCTTTCTTTGAGTGATCTCCGGTTTTCGGATTGCCCCTTATACTGAAAGGGGAGGCGCTTTCTTCACTCCCTTTTCCTTTAAAGAGGCTTGAGAGATTCTTCTCCGGGTGAAACTCCACTTGATTTCATACGGTTTCTCCCCTTTTTTGTATACCCCCCCCACTACCCCCCCCCCCTTATTCTTTTTTTCATAAGCCGATTTCTCCGAATAAAGAGGGTCCCGGTTCTCCCTTCCTGAAAGTTCTCCTTAATTTCCCTTATCCTTTTTCAGGTTTCACAATGAGAAACTTTCCCCCCTTTGCAGGGTCGCGGATCGGGCTGTCCAAAATGTTGACTATGCATAGGGTCCCCTTCGCCTCTGCCTTCTGCAGTTTTTTAGGCCACGTCTCTTTCGCTTCCGGAATGGAGTTTTTCATTTCTGCGGGGGGTGTCCGGAATATCCGACATTTCTCTCTTTTCTCGGCAAAAATGTCCGTCCCTCCCCTAGGTCCCCTTGCGAAGCTTCTTGAGATTTCTGAACAGGGCTATGACCTTGCTAACCTTTTCCCAAACTTTTTTTTTTTTTTTTTTGTTTTTTTTTTTTTTTTTATAATTTAAATTTTATTTTTTCGCAACCAATATTTCCTCGAGTTTCCCGTTCGTTACGGCCTCCCTCCTTCAACTTTCACAGGTTTTAAATCTTTTCCTTGAGCTCGGTAGAAGTCCTTTTTCTCAACTCGACAGAGAGGAATCCGATTTTCCCTCTTTTTTCCTCCAAATTTTCCATGCTTTTTGTCTCCCCATCTTAGCCCCTCCCGGCAGATTTTACCCCTCTCGATACTTTCCTTCTGAATTTTTTTTTCTTCCGATTTTTCCCCCCCTGGACTTCTTGGCGCCTTTTTGAACTATAGGAGTTTGTGAAGAAACCTGCGTCTCTCCCAGGTAGCTTTTTTTTGTAGATTTTTTTCCGTTTTCTTCGGAATTCTTCTTTATTCTTTTGTTTGTGCGATATCCCTTTTTTGTTATTTACGATCCCCCTTAAAGTGGTTCTGTCTTCCCCAGGCAGTAAAAAAAGCTATTTCCAGTTCCCCACATATCCCCTTTGGCGAAAGGCCCCCCCCCACTTTTATTCAGGATTAGAGCGAAAGACTCCTGTCGAAGAGTGACTTTTTTCCCTGAGTTGACCCTATACAGTCTTGTGGCTTTTTTCGCCAACAAAGAGAGCTTCCTCCTCCCCTCCTTTCGTTTGTTCCCCCTTTTGGTCCCCGCGTCGCGATGGGTCTTTTCCGGCGTCTCTCCCCGCGAATTTTTTCGCTTTCCCGACAGAACACCTTTTCCTAGATTCGTTCTCTTTTGTGATTGGCAATTGGTACGCCCTCTCCCTATCGCTGGAAGCTCGCGTTACGCACCTTATCGTTTCCGGACCTTTTGCTTTTCCCTCTGAAATGTTTTCCTTTTCCGGGCAGAAATGAAAGCACTTTGACTCCTTGACGGCCTTTTTTTTCGACTCCTTTCCATAGATTCCTTTTTCAAGACCCGGCGAGGTAATTGTGCGAATGAATTAAAAGGGTGCCAGAGGACGCCCCCATCCGAATCCCCCACCTACACCCCCCCAAAGCCCTCTTTTTTCTCTACCGGCTACCCCCTCAGTTGAGGCGTTAGCCAGTGGTTATCCACTGGCCTTCTGCGGACTCGCGACCCCATGATAACCCCCTGCATGACTTTAACTACCCCCCCCACGATTTTTAGTCAATTCCCGTGGTAAATATTCCATAAACTTCCTTTTCCTCCCCCGGGATGGAGCCCCATATAGCTCCCTCCCCTTTAAGTGATTTTTCCCCGAAATGGTATCCCGTTAAGTTTTCCCACATCCTTCTGAAAGTGCCGAAAGTTTCCCTTTCCGCCAACAAGGAAGGTTACTTCGTCTTCTTCCCCCCCTTTTGCTCGTCCCTTTGAAGTAGTTTTCTGGGAGATTACAAGACTTTTAAACAGACAGCTCTTCTTTGGGCGTCCTGTCTTTTTCTCCTTCCTTCCCCCCCCCCCCCTCCCACCAATCCAATCAGCGGAGCTTTCCTCAAGTCTTTTCCAGCCTGGATAACATGTCATAGACTTTCCCCCTTACGAGCTTTAGTGCCTCCTTAGGAACATATAGGAGGTCTTTATTTTTACCCCTCCTCGTTTACTGCGCCTCTCTCCCCTCCCCTGCCCTCTTTTGGGCTTCTTCGCGCTATTGTATCTTCTTGCGCGTTCTGTCGATGATGTTGGCCCACCCCTACAGGACCGCCGCTCTTTATGGCTCACCCTCTCCTCTGCGCCTTCAACAATTTCAGGAATTCTTCTTTTTGGAGTGCGGTCTTCTCTTCCTCTGGGCATTTCTTCGCTCTTCCCTCGGAAAACATTTTCCTGGAGGATCACTCCCTTCTCTCCCCTAGTTGTGTTCTCTTCGTTTTTCTTTCCCTTAGCTCTGGGGTTCTTTTTCCCCCCCCTTCTGAGCCCCTGTTGTGGCACTTCTCGCCCCACCATTCCATGATTCAACACGCGTGCCTCCTTTCCGGGTTTTTTCCCTGCTTTTTTTTCCTTTTTTTCTTCCGAGAAGTCCCTGTCGCGTTTTTGAAAGCCTTCGTAGTCGGTTCAACGTTGAAACTTTTCGACTTCACCCCCCCCCCTAGCTCTCGCCCTTTCCATTCTCCTTTTTTTTTTATCCCCTTAGGTTCCGCAGTTCGAAAGCCCTGAAGTGATTCGGGCACTTTTCCCTTCCTGATCTTGGAAAATTTACGGTCAATGTGATTCTTCTCCCCTTGATACAGGTTTTTTCTTTTTAGTGTCTTCCCCTAGTTTCTTGGGTTTTGAGCTTAGTACGACCTTTTTGAGCAAATTAAGTCGAATGAGCTCTTATTTCTAATCGTTTTTAATGGGTCTCCTCCTTCCCTCCTTCGCCATAACTTTTTCTAATTCAGGGTGGTTCTTCGCCCCCCCTGCGAGACAGGAAACTGGCCTTCTTTCCCCCCTCCCCCCTCCACCATAGGCTACCCTTCCTTCACCCTCCCCCTCGTCTATCTTTTTCTTTTTAGAGATCCTTACCTCTCAAGTCCTTGCAAAGGCGGTATTTTCGGACGCTCTTGACCTTTTGGTTTATCCTTTTCGAACCCTTTTTTTTTGTGTTAGGGGTACGGATTTGGAGCTTCACCCTTTTCATAGATCCCTCGGGCTCAACCTCGCGTGTCCTAACGCGGTTCCCCCCATTGTTCTGATCATGGGTTTAAATTTCCCTCTTCCCATTTTAGTCCGACCCTTCTTATTTACTTCCAACAATGAGTGATTTCTTTCCTTTGAGGATTTGACTCTTATTTGTTATTTTCTTTTTAAAAATGTTTCTCTCGTCTAAAAGGGGACCCCTGAATTCTTCCGAGTAATGCTTTTCTTCATTTTGTCCTGTCCCTTTTCTGGTAGCTTCCCTCCTTCTCTTTACAGGAACCCCCTTCTCCCCGTGAGACTCCCCCTCCCTTAATATGCTTCCGAATTACCGAGTTCATGAAAACCTTCTCAAAAGATTTTCTTTAGTTCTCTCGCTACTTCTCTAGCCCCCACTTAAATTTTCTTCTTTGAATTTATGGTCAAAAATCGGACCCTTGTCTAGGATTTTCATCCGTTTAGTCTTTCCCCCCAGGAAGCTTTTCACTGGGATACGGAAACTTTCGGCCACCTCTCTGCACGTTATTTGAACCCCCTTTGCTTCACCTGCGGCTTTAGATAGATCCCCCCATTTTTCACCGATCGGAGTACCCCCGAGGTTGTGTCCCTTGTAGACTCCCAATGAATTTCATCGGTCTCCCAAACAGCCGTCTTCATTCGCAGCCTTTTTCCCAACGCCCCTCTGAGGTTGAGCGTTATTTTTGCCGCTCTCGAAACCGAGAAGCTCAAATCCGTGGAGGAAGCCCCTCTCCTTGAGACCTCACTTCTTTTACTCGCGTTTTCGTAGAGCCTAGTATTCCGCCAGCGGAGAGCCGTTTTTCTTTCGGGCCTGAGCCTCTTCCATGGACTTCCTTTTTGTTCTCTTTTTACCCAGTTTTTTCTTTGCCGCTCGCGGAACTTTCATAGAACAGCTCGGACTCCCTGTGCATTGGAGCTTCCCGCGGCAAATCTCTTGCCCGCATAGGAGCTCCCTTTTTTAAAAGAAAGAGTTTTCAAGCTTTCCGTCGTATTACTTTTTCCCCTCGATTTTACGCCTTCTAGACTTGAAACCCTTTCCTCCCCTTTTGAGAAGCAGAAGTAGACCCCCGAATCTCGATTCCATTCCCTTCTGCACTTGTAGGCCCCTATGCTTTTGGGATGTCAAAAATGATCATACCCCCCAGACTTCCTTCTGAAGGCACCCTCGTGTCTTTCAGAGATCCCCCCCCTAGTAGATCCCTCCTCACAGGACCTCAAGCCTTTGATAGTCCGGACCAATCTAGGTCTTTTAATTGCTTTAAGTTATTTACATCTTTTGCATTTGCCTTTCAGGATATTTCCAGGATGATTACCAAGATCCCCCCACTTTCAGCTGGTAAAGCCATTACATAACTCTTCCTTCATCCTCCCCCTAGTACGTCGAAAGTTTCCCCTTCCAGGTTTCCACGGTTTTCGATTGCCAGTCGCTTCCTATCCGAACTCCGGCCTCCCCGTGGATGCTTCCCTTCGGTTATCCCCCCCCCCATAGAACCCCGGTCCTTCCAATGAGTCAAGATTCATATGCCTTCCTGGCACCATTTCAGATTTCTCCCTTTCAAGTAAAGTCTTCCCCAATCTTTCAAAGATTTCCTTCCCCCAGAAAGTCTTTTTGATTGGAAAAGCGCCCCCCACCCGCCTCGGTAACCCCCCCTCCCTGGTAGTTTCCCCTGGATCCTTATGAACTTTTTTGTAAGCTTCTCCTTCCCCTGGCTCCAAAGCCTCCCCCCCACAATTCCCCTTTTTCTTTCTAGTTTTTTCCAGCTCCTAACCCTCCTCTTAAGAACCTCCCCACAGGGTTTCTTTTTCCTAGACCCCCCCCCTTCCCGAACCTTTCTTAAGTGTTGACAATCTCGACCCTAGCTAGTTGACTTTACATTACGACCCCCCTCCAATTGGTCTGGGAGCTCCCCCACAGTTTTCCTCCCCAGGTTCAAGCTCTCGTGTCCGCACACCCTTTTTTTTTCGCCCTCCCTAGTTTATCGACCGTCGTTTTCGGTCCCTCCCAAATCTGACTTACCTCCAAGACCCCCTCCAAGAGACCTCCCTTCGCACCCCCAGAATGGCTTTCTTCCCCTTTTTCGGCTAATTAACTATCCTCCCAAATACTTTTTGTGATTTCCCTAAATCTTGCCAGACCCCTTGCTTCACAGGATTTCTCTCGGTGGTTTTCCAAATTTCGAGCTCCGGGCAAACCTCCACTTATACTTCCACCTCTTTCTTTGGATCGAACCCCCTCTTCCCCCCCCTACCAGACCCTTCCCTTGATCGCACGGTGTTGATGTCCCCTTTTAGGGTGTTTAAAAGGGTCCTGTTGTGCCCACTTTGTTGCCGTCCCCTTTTTTGTTCTTTTTTCAAGACTGCCACCATACACTTTCCTTCTCGCCCGAAACTTCTCATTTTAGCTACTTCCCCTTTTTCCCGGACTTTCGCTCTTCCTCTTTCCAGAGCCTCCCGAGTGCCCCCTTTGTTAGGCCCTTTGGATCCCCGCGTCCTAAGTGTAGGACCAAAACCCCCCTTCTTCTTTCTCCCCCTTAACCTCCCTTTCGATCTTCCTCACGTCCCTCTTTGGGGACGATTCTTCCTCTGGAGAGAAAGTCCCCGGTTTTGACGCCCCCTGCCGATGTAAGAACAAAGGTCTTTTCCCAACCCCTCCCAGGACTCCTTGAGCTGATCTCTTCCCTGAGACTAGGTAGACCCTTTTCCATGTGAGGTTTTCCCCCCCAGCGAAGAGTGCACCCCAATCACTTCCAACCCACTGTTCCCCCTTCTCGCCCAAATACTTTTCGCGGCCCTTTCCCAACTCCTATCGGAAGGGACTTTGCTCCTGTCACTTTTTCTCCTTTACCCCCCTCCTGAAATCTCTCTTTGAAGTGTTTTTTTTTCTGGCACATTTTTTTTTGATATTTTCCCCCCCCTGGCCCCGAGTTGGTGAGGCTCCTCCCATATTTCTTTTTCTTGCCCTCCCCTCTCTTCTTAACTGAATTCCTGTCGTCATCTTTTTTTGTTGTGTTTTTATTGCTTAGCTTTTTTATGCAGACACCATGATGGTGGCTCCAAAAGAGATTTTCCCTTTCCCTTTAGTCGTAGACGCTCCTCCCGAATGGGTCCATTCCGGTAAATTCCCCCCTAGCCCTTTCCGGGTTTTTCCTCTTAGGTAGGCTTGCCCATGACTCTGAAATTTGGCGTTAGTTTTTCCCGCGGACCTTTTTTCCTTTCCCGTCACGCCTCTTCGACTGAGTCCTGTGTTCGCCTCCCTCCCCTGTTTGCAATTTTTATTGCTTGCACGATCCCCCCCTGAGTGATTTTTTAGATTTATTTGTTTGTATATTTTCAGTCAATCCTCTCAATTCGTGTTCAGCCTTTCCCCTAATGTTTTTCCCTCCGATTAACAAGCTTTCCCCTATTGATACTTTTCCTTGGCCCAGAAAATACTCCTTTCAGGCGAATGTATTTCCGTTTCACCCCAAATTCTTCTTTCTTCAAATTTTTTTAAAAAGAGGCTCCCCGGATGAGGTTTTTCTTAAGGCGTTTTTCCCCCAGCGGGAATTTTTAGCAGTTTCTCTTTTTGCGAATTTGCCTAGGTAGGACGGTCATTTCTCCTTTCCCCCCTCCCAGATACCCTTCCTCCACGTCCCTTCTCTTCCTGGACTGCCCCTAATTTTTTTTCTTTCCTCCCCAAAATTCCCCCTCCTCCTACTAGAGGTAGGTTTGTTGGTGTGTTTTTTTTTTCTTTCTCTTTCCTTGTGTTGGTTTTTTTGTGATGCTTTTTGTTTTGAGTATTTTTGTTTTGTGTTTCTTTCTTCCCTGTTTTTTTTTTTTTTGTAGTATGTTTTCCTGAGTCGTGTTATTTATTTTTTTCTTTTGTTTTCTACCTGTCCCCTTTTTGTTCTCCTACAGCTGAAATTTAAATTCTAAAGTGTTGAATCCGCACCCTTGTAAACTCTTCCGTGACTTCCCTTTTACCGTGACCTCCTTAGCGTTCCCCAAGATGCTCTAGATAGATAAATAGAATCTTTTTCCTTTGTGTTCCCCTTGGTAGCCGACAATCTTTTTTTCCCGGTCGAGAAGACCGAATGGTCCTATTGCTCCTTTCATCGAGGTTTTCCTTGGATCGGAGGACTCTCTCCCCAACTAGAAGAGAATGGGGGATCTGAACGCTTTAGGTTCCTTCATTCTCGGAGCTCCTCCTTTTTTAATGCTCTAGCCGTAACTCACAGGTTCTCTCTCTGTTTATGCTTCATCTTTATGCGAGTTCTTTCATCTATATATTTCCATCTTGGAGCTTCTCCCCCATCTGTTCTTGAACCCCTCCTCCCCCGAACCCTTTAGAAAGGTTTTTCTGAATACCTTTCCTCTCGTTGAGAATTCCCCTAATTTTCCTCCCCCCTCCCCCCCCAAGTTAGGCAAATTCGTCCGTAATACTTGATGTTTTCTGCCAGTCAGACTCTCCCCTGACCGTTCTAATTTTTTAATATGCCTGTTAGTCTAGCGGCCGCACTCTGGTGTTCTGGATCTTCTTCTTCTACCCAAGTGTCACGAGGTTCCTGTATCCCCTTCATTCAGGTCTCTTGATAGAGATATCCCCCATATGTCTACTCCGTCTTTCCTTCCCTTCCTTCTTTTTGCACCTAGTCCTTTCGGGCAAGGTGGCTCAGTCCCTTACTCCTTTTTTTATTTACTGTCACCTTTTGACAGCCCTTTTGACCTCTTTCTTTTTTCGCAGTTCTTCCTTTCTTTTTCTCTGTTCTTTGAGCACACGAATTGAAATTAGTTTTTCCCCGCACTGGGGTTCTCTCACTTTTTTTCCTCGATTTCAAGATTAGTCATACGTCCGGGCAATGGTGGCAGAAAATTCTTCTCCCCCCCCCCGCCCCCCTATTACGTTTTTTTTTTTTTAGAATCCTTCTTTTCTTCGGTAGGACGGTCCGTTGCCTCCCTTCATCCTTTACAGAACCCCACGATCCCCTTTCCGATAAGTTTGAAGATCCCCGGGTTAGCCCTCCTTTTTCCTTTCACCAATGGGTAAGAAAGCTAACCCCTCCCCCGCCGTTTTTTTCCCCCCTTTTCAACCCCCGTTGCTTGATGGAACGGCTTTCCAATCCTTCGCCCCCCATGAGGTTTTTTCATATGTTTCATTTCTTTCAAGGACTTTTATGAGGACCTCCGGCAGACTTTTTAAGACTTTTAAAGTCCCTTTATGACTTGACTTCAGACCGCGAACCCTACCCCCCTGCAGGATTTCTCTATCCTCCTCCTGTTGCCAAGAGTCCCCTTCTTTGTTTTTCCCTCTTATTTTCTGAAGTTTTGGAGAAGTTTATATTCCCTTCCGCTAGAATCTCGTTCGAATCCCATTGCTTTCCCGGATGCTCCTCCAACCTCTTTATCGAATTCCGGACCAGCGACCTTCCCCCCTGTTACTACACCTTCTCGACGCCTTCACTTCTTTCCCTTAGAACGTCGGGCCTTTTCTGGACCCCCTTTTTATCCTACAACGACTTAAACCTGTCCTTCCCGGCTCCGTTGGTTTCTTGTAAATGCTCCTCTCACCTATAATTTCTCACAACGAGCTATTCGTCTCCCTACTACAGTCTTTTTCCTTTTCCCCCCTCCTGTTATTTAGCCCCGCCCGATTCCAGTCCCCCCCGATCATTTTTCACTAAATACACATAGTGAGTTTTTCTTTGCTGCCCAAGACCCCCCTTTCCTTCCTTTTCTGACCCTTTACCAGGATTCGGTGGGGGTGATAATTTTTTAGGTTGGAAACGGTCCATTCTCTTTCCAAATTTCTTGGGCCCTTCTTCCCCCCCTTGAACCCCCCCCTTCAAATCCTTTATGGCCCTTTTCCTCAGCCCCCCCCTTTTCCCTGAAACAAAGGCGCGAAATTCGTCCGATTTTTGGCTTCATTGTGCGGCCTCTTTTCTTTCTCCCCTTCTTTGGAGCACTCCCCAAATTTTCCCGTGTCTGAGGAAACCCCATCTCTCTTCCTTGTTTTTGTCGATTCCTCCCCCAGTTTTTTTTAAGTATGGGTTCTCCGAATCCCTTCAGGTTGTCTTTCTTCTTTCTGTCGCAGAAACCTTAGCTCTCCCGTTCACTTTGTTTCTGAGAGTTCTGCACATCTCCCTGTCCTTTTTTTTTTTTTCAAGTCCCCTTCTTTCCCACCATATCGTCGCCAAACCTTCCCCTGCGACATCCACTGTGACTAAACTCTCTTCTGATAACCAAGAAACACCTCATCTCTTTTCTCATATTCAGGAGCTTCTCCCGACTCTTTCTTTCAGGCTTTTTCAAGCGTTTCTCGGACCCCACCTTCGTTTGGCGTCCGGACTCTCACATGTCTTCCCCTCTCCACTTTCTTCCCTCCAACTCTTTTAGACGTCTTTTTTTTTGTTTTTGTTGATTTTCTCTTTTCCGACCTTCCAGGATCCAACCTGTGTTTTCCAAGTCATTCTGCCCGTACATCCCCCTTTTCCTGAAGGTTTCAAGAAGTTCCTCCACGAGGGAGCCTCCCTGCAGTTAATTCCCTGGTATCTTTATGTTTTAAACTTGCTCGGCTGTTCTCTTTTTCCCTCAAGATCTCAATTTTCTTTGCCCTTCAACCGTCTTTTATAGGTCTCTTTTCATTTCAAATGGCACCCCTAAGGAATCCAACGAATGACAACTTTATATTTCTCCTTTTCGTGTGGATTGCTTCCGGGTCGATCCAGAATAGCCCTTCCTTGTTTTTAACGAGGGTTTCTAGCAACGTCCCCTCTATTTCATTAAGAATTACAAGGCCCCTTCCGACTACATCCCCCGTCCTGCGATGAGGATTGTGAATTTCAACAATTTTCCTTTCTTCCATTGGCTTTGAAACTCCCGTGATGCTTCATGGGTGTTTCTTAAATTTTTTTTTTCCCTCGGAACTAGAGTAATGATGGAGATTTTGACCCTGCTATTTTCCTCCTTTTCCCAGATCCTTCAGTGGGATATTTTTTGCTCCCCTCCGGCATCTCTGAACCTTTTGCGTCCAGACTCTTTGGACCCCCCCCCCCTTTCCAATGCCCCTCAAGACGAGAGTTCTTGAGGTTGATATCTTCAGGATTTGACCCCAGCCTTTCATTTCTTACTTTCCAAAGTCATTTTTATTTTAATCATCCTCGTTAGGAAAAATATTTCCGATTCTTTCTTACAGGAAGATTTCTTGCAGACTCGTGCTCGGTGAGGCCTCTCCCTGTTTTAATTTCTGGTATAAGCGAATCAACCCTTCCTTCCTAAGGCAGAAGTGGGTTTTCCCCTGGGTACACACTCTCCCCGGCCTTTTCCTCCCATCCTAGTAGATGAGCTTCCGATACGGCTCATAGACCCTTCTGTCGTCTTTTCTGGAACTTCCAGATACTCTTCCTCCCGCCATCTCATCTCAGGACCTTTTTCTATTCCCTCACATTTGAGAGATAGTTGTTCACGCCTTTTTTTCCTCCGTATTCTCCAGGTCCCTCTTTTTGTTATCTTCTCTTCCTGGTGTCCAGCGTCCCCCCTTGGGGTATCCTACTACCCTCCGTTGTTATAGTGTTTGATTTACCCACAGCGCCCCCGAACTTTCAATCCGCCTCGGCATAGACAGGCTGCTTTGGAACCCCTCTTTCCTATCTCCCCCAAGCCCCCGTTTTCGGTTCAGTTTGTTTTTCACTCCCTTACAAAGGCTCCTTTCTGCCTGTGCACCCGATCCCCCAGAACCCCCCCTTTGTGACTGGAATCTTTGGATCGGTCATGCGTCCCCATTTTCGGTTTCTTGCGACCTTCCAGCGCCTGGGTGACCCAAGGTGAGGAGACAACCACATTTCCTCCTTCCCTGAAATTTCTTTGATAGAGCCCCCCGTCTCCCCAGACCCCCTTACCAATGTGATTTCCGAACTTTGACTTCTTCCTTTCTACCTTACTTCTCCTTTTTCACTATGTTGATCTGCCCCCGTTGACCCTTCTTTATAGAAGGATTCCTTGAACTCTTCCCCCGACTACTATTTTCGGTAATCTTGCATCTCGGGAAGATGACGAATCCCCTTTCTAGTCATCCCTGGGGAATCTTTTGTTTTCCGGCAAAAGGTCCCGGAGCACCCTTATTAAGACTCCCCTACCCCTGAGCCATCTTGATGATTTTCTGTATCCCTTCCGGACTAGGGCACACCAGGCGATTTTCTGTAAAGTTTTTACGATCTTCCTTCCTTTAATACCTCCCCCTGGGTCCCCAGCCCTCCCTTACGAGTTTCACCGCATGTCTTTCTTTTCTTCTCTTTTGGGATTTAAGGTCCGCCCTTTTTCTTAGCAGGACCTTGTCCATAAGGTTTTTTCCCTTCCTGATTGATCCCCCCCCTCCCCCCTTCTCTGGAAATTGATTCTGGATCCTCTGACGGAGAAAACCGGGTCTTTTTTCCCACCGTCATTTTTTTCTGGGTTCGCCCCCCAGTCCACGCCCCTCCGGCTTCCCCCCACTGTACCCTCCCTTTCCATGCTCGTATCTGCTTCCTAGAATTCTGGTGATGGAGAAGCCCCATTCCTCAGATTTTTGAAGTTTTCCGGCGTTTCCCCCCGACATTTTCCTTTGAACTCTCCCCCCTTTTACATAGGTCCACTTTCTCCGTACGACCCGGCAAGTTTCTTGACTGCTCCAATAGGGCTCGATTTCCCCCCCTTTTATGGAAGTCTTTGAGGGGTCCCTTAGGGGATCCCCCCCTTCCATAACCGTCCCTCGATGTGCGCAACGGTGTCCTGGCTTTTTCCAATCTTTTCCTGGTCCCCAACTCCTCCGCCGCGACGTTTGTTCCCCCTTACAGTCTTCTTTTCAGACACAGAATCTCCTTGGTCCTCACTTCTCTTCCTGTGAAAACTTCTCCTCCTTTTTGGATTTCACCCTACCCCTGAACATCCCTCTCTGGATCCAAGAAACGAAGTTCTGAGTCCCTTCCCTCCCCTGCATCTCCCTTCAAGGTGGTTTTGGGTGATTTTTTTTTTTTCGGTGTGGTTTTTGAGATCCCTTGGTATCTTTTTTTTTTTTTTCTTCAGATGAAAAGCACCGAACCCTCTCTCTATGTTCTTTTCTTTCCCCTCCCTCCCCCCGTCCCCGGTCCCCCCCAACTTTCCCCCCAGGACATTGATGCCCGGTCTACCCTCATTGCCGAGTTCCATTTCTGAACACTTTCGGACACTTTCTATCTCCATCGTCTTTCTTCCGCCGTGGTTTCCCCCCCCCCCCCAATCCTCCTCTTTTAGAGATTTTTTTTACGTCGGCTTTCGCTGGGTTTGAAGACGTCCCCTCTCTGAGCGTCACCCCCCATTACGACTCCCCTAAATTTCTGAGCCCCCCACTTCCAACGCCCCTTTTTTTTTTCTCAACGCTTTATTGGTTTACTCTCTGAGGACCTCTTGCAGACTTTCCTTGAGGGTTCCCCTTTCCTTACCAGCAAAAAGTTCTTTCAAATTCGAATTTCCCCCCTCGATCGCCGTGAGTCCCCCCCCCCCCCAAAAGTGTTTTCTTTTTCTAATTCTTCCTTGATCTTTTATACACCTTTTTCAATCATTTCTTTTTTTTTGGTTTAGGGCCCTCAATTGCCCCTAAGGCAAATCCTCTGACCTTCTTTTTGCAACCCTTCTCCTTTCTTGACGACTAGTCCTTATCCCTTTGGAGGTTTTCGTATTTTTGGAAGGGATCCCCAGCTCCCATTGTCTTCCAAAATGCTTTTCCTCGGTCCTTTTCTCGTAGTTTCGATTAATTATGGGTACGTACTATTTTTCCCCCCCCTCCCACTAGCTCCCGATTTTTTTTTTTCCCACCTCCCCTTGGCTTTATGAATGACTCGTATTGCTTTCTACTCCGTTCTCACCCTTCCCCCTCCGTAACCGCTGAGACTCGTCTCGATATTTCTCTCTGGAAGACTTTGATGATTTGCAAAGCTATTGCCTTATCGGTCTTGAGGTTCTTTGTTTTCCGGAGACCCATAGCCTTTGCCTTCCACATGTTGTGAAAGACGTGCCCTCTAATCCAATACTTCCTTCCCCTTCCCTGGCCCCCCGGACTGATTCATCAACAATGTCTCTTAAATGGGAAGTCCTGGAACCTTTGTATTCTTTTCCCATGGTCTACATATTTTCCCCTTTACGTTTTCCTCTAGAATTTCGGTTATTCCGAAGATAAGATACTTTAACGCGACCTCTTCAAAGTTCTTCATTATTCTCCTCTTTCCGAGCTTTTTTGAGGCGTCCTAAAAGCCCCTTTTTCCCGGTCCCCTTTTAAGATCCGCTCGGAGTGACAAATTTTCTCTTTTCCTGATTTAGACTCAAGCGATTATCATCCTGGGATTCCCCTTATTACCTTTTTCCCCCGATTTTCCACCAATACACCCAACCCCCGGGATCCTGCAGGAAAGAAGAAGATTGATCCCCCTCCCTGGTGATCTTTCTCTAGATCCCCTTTGGACTCCCCAGAAGAGATCAGAAGAAGCGTGTCCTCGAAATTTTTAACGAAACTTCCCAGTCAGGTCTTCCTCCACAATCCCTCCCGATGTAGCGTAACCCTTTCTAATATTCGTTTCTACCCCGGTAGTGGCATTGTTGCCTTAGAAACTTCAATTCTCCCCCGTGGTATGTTCCTCCTGAGTTTCAAAATCCTCGATATTTTTTCGAAGGCACTTCATGCCTCTTCCCTACCTCCCCTTAAGATTCTTTCTTCGTTTCTTTTGAGATGCTGGGTCCCCCATATTTGTTGTTTTGTCTCTATAAATTTTTAGGGTTTTTTTAACTTCCCTCCTCGAGTTTCGTGAATACTTTTGAGGAATACCAAGTACACCCTCTTCCACCCTCATAGTCTCAGTTAATCACCAAATTACGTGCCCTTTTTTTTTTTGAGAGCGAATGCCCGGAACCCCCCCCCGAGGTTCTATCTTTTCCTATTTCTCATGAAGGGCCTTCTCGGAAAATATGCCGGGTTTTGAGAGAATCTTTCCTTCTTTTTAGACCCTCGACACAGCTTTTTCGGTGAATCTTGGCCGATCATTCAATTGTCCTAACGACTTCCCCCTCAACCTGAGGCTTCCAGATCCCTTTCCCGGACGTGCTATAGTCCCTATTTTATTTCCCCTTTTCACCTTGATTTTTCCCCCCCGTTTGCCCCGATGCAAGGTCTTCGTTGAGCTTTTGGTTTCACACGAAGGCCCCGTTACGCTCTGCAGCTCCCTACAATCGAAGATTCGGCCTTCATAGTTTGGAGAATTTTCAATCCCCGTCTTTTCAATGACCCTTCCCCTCCCCTCCCCTTAATTTTAAGGTTCGGAGTAGGACACTAGAAGCCCATGAAAACCCCTCTTCCCTAGAGAAGATTACCCCTTATCCTTCTGCATTCTTATTTCCCCAGTTGCACAAACTTTCTTTACTCTCAACCCATCCGCGTCCAAGCTCCCTTCAACATTTCCCCTTTGGTTTGAACGTCCTAAACACTCCTCCCGAAATGGCCCCCGCCGTCGCTGTATACCCCTCCCCCCCCCGTTCTGGAACGCTTGGTTTTCTTTTTGTCTGACGAAACCCTCAGTTCAACGTAAAAGTCGATTTTTTGCTTCCCTCACTATTCCCAACTACCCCCACTCCCCCTCCTATACCCCCTAAGAAACGTGTTTACACTTTTCTCCCCCCCCCGAGGTTTTGCGACCCCCCCCCTATATTCCGTTTGACTCATGAAAGTCTCTGCTTTAGTTTCCTTGGGCCAGTCCACTCCCCCCCCCAGTTCATCCCTTCAACAGCCCCAAGTGTCCGTTCCGGGATCGCTTGGATCGACCTTACCTTCATGCCTCAGACCCTTCGGGCTTCCTTCTTGTTCGTTCCTACATCCTCCCTCCCCTAAAGGCCCCCCGCATTTTTTTTGGTCCTTAAACTTCCCCTCCTAGTCCCCACTATCATCCGCCCCCCTTTTTCCGATATTGGATGTCTTTTCACAGTCCCTTTCACAAACTCTCCCCATGGTTCTAGATTGTAAAAGAGAAGCTTGTTGACCCTTCTAATGAGATCAGTAACCCCCCCCCCCCTTACAACAAACTCACGGATGATAAACCCCCTTTTTTTTCTCCCCTTTCGATTCTTTCCCTCCGATAGATGGGTGGCTTCCCTCGAGCTATGTAGGTGGCCCCTTTTAGCCTTTTTAGTTCTTTGATGGTGGGCTCCACCTGACCATTGCGCCGAAATTAATGCAAGAGCCTGGGCACTTCCCGGATGAAAAAGCCCTTTCTCCTTTTGAAGTTGCAAGAGGATGGCGGACCAAGGATTTTTGAATTCCTCCTTCCTCCGATTTTTCTCTGAAAAGTAGTGTCTTCTTCCCCCCCTAGATATCCCCTTGTGTGCTCCCGAAACTTTGTTTTGGTGAAGTCACGGGAGCCAACATTCCCCCGTAAATATTTTCTGAATTTGCAACCCTCTTTCCAGATAACGAACCCGCTTTCAACTTTCTTTTTTACGGTTTTTTTTGAAGGCTTATGTTCAGTTATTTTTTTTTCGCTTTCCTTTCTAGTCGGTGTTTGGGAAAAAATTGACCAACTTGGGCGGAGTCAAATTTTGACACCCTATATATCTTCCCCCCCCCAACCCCTTTTCATTAGATTATCATACTAGAAGTTCCTTTCAGAAAGAAAGCCCGAGATTCCCCCCCCCTCGTAATTGGGATCCCTTGATGTATTTTCCATTTCAAGGCCTTTGTTGAATAGATCCCCGTTTTTCTGAAAGAATGGGCTTGTGTTTTCCCCCCCTAAATTCCTCTCCTAGTTCCTTTTTTTGGAAGGATGACGGAGTCTTTTTAACATTCTGATGGTTTAAAATCTTTTGGTCTTCCTCTTTCTTCATCATCTTTTTCTCATATCCCGGGCTCTCCATTTTCTATCAAACGAGGTGAATGCGGTCCCTCCCAGATTTTTTGATTATCAATGTGTTGCCGCCCCTCCTTTTTTTCAGCGCCGGCACGGCTGGCGATTCTTTCGGTTCATTGCCGCATTTCATCGTTCCCAGATTTTCGCTTCATTTGACCACGTCTTTCCCCTTTCGATACTTTTCGTTGTTTTTTTCTATTCCAGTACACGCAGCTACATCCTGTTGTACCTTCCGATTGTTTTGACCTCTGGACCGTCCCCCAACTGTTCTTCCCCTTTAAAGTTGCCCCCCTTTAGCATGAGGATTTTTTCAATTTCTTCGAAACTTAGTGAAATTTGCTTTTTCTCTTCTTTCCAAACTCATTTTCGGACACCTTTCCCTTTGGTGACTCTTTTCCCCAGGGGCCGGCAGAAGGTGCGTCTCTTCTTCCACTTGTGATGTCTCTTTTCCCCCTCCCACTTCCTTTCCTAAAAGCTTTTCGCCGTCTTTCGTTTTCGCGCATTCCTTTGATTCCTCCCCCCTGTCCTCCACGATGACTAAGGAGATTTTTTCAGATCTACTTTAGTTGCTTAGGCCTGTGGATTTGTGAGCTTTCCAACCCAGCGTTCCTCATCGGCCCAATTTGAACGTTCTTAGTTCAAATCCTTTTCCCTCATTCCACAAATTTGGAAGATTTTTCGAAGTCCCCCATATTTTCGGTGTAAACCCGAGAGGTCTCCCAAGAGATCCCAATCTTCCCGGAAGCTTTTCCCATGTTTCCTTCATGGCTACAGAAGAAGGAAGGTTCCACAAAAAAGATTCCCATTCGCACTTCCAGGCGATTTTTCTGACCTAGGGATGCGCTAGACCCCTCAGAACGTCCTTTTTCTCAGGCTACCCTGAGAGGTTTTTTTTTTTTTCCCCAAATGCGACTTTGGGTCTTCCATTGAGAGAGGAGGAGGTTAAGAATTCTTCCCGATTCTGTTTGAGGATTTGAGGTACGAGGGTTATTCTTGGAGCACTTTGTTTGGGGTTGGTCTCTCCCATGGAAGGGATCTTTTCTAGACGACCGACTGTCTCGAAACCGGAGGCCTTTCGCGTCTCATTCTTCATTAAGCCCTCCCCTTTGGTCAACCTCCGAGGTTTCTGAAACCCTTCGTGGCCAGGTAGCTTATTTTCGCTGTCAACTTTCGCAGACCCTCCTGACGGATTTCTGTTTCCAGGGCGCTGGTTGTCCGGCTGGATGTTTTGAGAAAACCAACGAAGATTCTTCCAGGCATCTTTCGAGAGCTCCTTTTTCTTTTGAACTTCAACATGGTCCCGCAGAAGAAGTATCTCTCTTTGATTCCTTTTTCAGCCTATGTTTTACGAAAATCTTCTCCAGACAGTTACGACCCCAGTTCCGTCCGGTGTACCGTCGCAATGTGTAAAGTCTTAAGCTGAACTTTTCCTTCGAGAACGTTTTTTCTCTCTGTGCAAAGTGGAAATTTGGCTCTCCAGCCCATCAGGATTTCCCCCTTAGGTTTACCAATTCGAAGTGTTTCGAGGGTTTGTCGTTTTCGGAGTCGATTTTTCTTTCCTTATTATGATTGCCCGACCAGTGTAGGACGAGTCCACATTCTGACAGTTTTTTTTTTATCCTGCCAATTTTTCTCATGGTTGGTTTCGCCCCCCGAAACCTGCCCGAAATTCCTGAGGTTTTTTTTTTCTGATCCTTACATTTTTTTTGGAGAGTTTGGACTCGACCACCCAACACCCCCCCAAGCCAACGTCCGTGGTGACAGCTATACACCCCCCTTTCAATCACGCTCGTAACCTTCCGTGTTGTCCTTTTTTTACTACCGGCCTCTGAACTGGTCGAACCCTCCTTATCCCCCGCCCGATCCCCGGTTTTCCGAACGAAATTTTGGCAAGCCATCCCCACCTGGAATCCCCAGCCGAACGTTCTAGCCCCTTCGTCTTTCTCAAATCTTTTCTCCCCCTGATTTAAACCTTCCCCAGTAGCTTTAAGTGCAATACCTTTCCTTCAATTCACTTTTACCCTTTGTACTGGAATGCCTTCCACTACCATTGAGAATTGGTGTTCAGGCCTCCCCTTAATTTTTCCAGAAAATCCCCATGGGCTAGGCCTACTGGGTGCCCTCCGACTTTTCTTTTGACAGAACCTTCATACTGCCTCATCGGCGTTCTGTTCCTTTGACGTCTGCGATGAGACTAAATGTTTTTGCTTGTTGCGCCGCGGAGCTAGGGTTTTTCAACATTTTTTTTGTTCGTTTTTTTTCCGTCCCCCCTACCTTGCCCCTCTTTTAGCGCCGGAACGTTCCTGCATTTTTCACAACTCGGCGGCAATCTGCGGTTCCTATGGACTTTATCCTTATTTACTTTTATCCTTAAATTTCTTTCCCCCCCTAAGATTTTCACCATATTCCCCACTGATATTTCTCGTTTCCCGATGGGCTCAAATCGCCTCTCCCCCGTAAATCCCAAGGTTTTCCCGGGACACAGGTCCTCCTAGGTGTTTTTTAATTCTGAGAGTATCAGATATTCGACTGCCTCCCACAAGTTTTCAAACCCTTCACAACCCTTCTACCTTACCCCCTCACAAAGCTAATCTTTCAAAACCCCCCCAACTTCCGTGATATGGTACTCACCCGTAGTCTGACCAGAATTAATTATGACGTTATGTTAGGTCCCCCGGTGATTTCTCCCTAGTAACTGTGACTGATACAGGTCACCTTAACTAGGCTTTGGCTTCTTCCGTTCTTATTTCCACCATGTCGAACATTTTGCATCTTGGATCTTTTTTCCCTTCCAGGCATGAATTCTAAACCCCCCTTCCTTAGAATCCTTTTTTGGCGGAAACCCTTACTTTGGTGATTGGTTGTCCTTCAATGAACTTCTTTAACCGTACTAAACGACCCGGCTACTTTTGCGACCCTCTTCTATATTGTAACTAATTAATCTAATTTTTGGCCTCTTCGGGAAATTACCCGTTTTGGTCCTAAAGACAGGTTTCTGGACCAACCAGATTCCGATGATTGCTCCTTTTCTCTGACGGATTTTTTCAATTGGTATTCTTCCCTGAACCTCTTCGAATGTTTTAGGACAGGTAGCCCAGATGACCCTTTTTTGTTTGCAGTTTTCCCACACTGCGGCTTAGTTTTGACCAGAGCTCTTCCCCCCTCTATTAGGAATTTTTCTTTAGTCTTGTTTCTCTACACGTTTTTTTTCGAGCCCTTCGATCTCTATACCCTTTCTTTCTTGCCTCATACCCCAGAAGACGAGTTAGGGCCTTCCCCCAGACTTCTTTCCTTCCTTTTTTCCTGACTCTTTATGTTTAACAAAAGCTGGTCCATTCGATCCACGCCCCCTCATCTGTTCTGAGTTATCCCCCGCCAATTTCTCTTCCCCGATTGAAATGATCGTTTTTTTTCAGCAGCCCCCCAGGGGTTCTTTTTCATTTCCCCAGATTGGATAGCTCCTGATAAAGTTGCCTTTGTTCCATTTGTACAGCTATAACTGCGCGCAGGAAGGCCGCGAAAGATTTTATAGGCTCCCCTCCCTCGAATTTTCCCCCCTCAGAGAGGTTGCGTAGGCGAGGTCGAAACCGGTTCCTTACTTTTTTTTGAAGTCCCTCCATGAGGGCACTCGGACGAGAGCTGGGTTTTTCCCTCGCAGCGGAGTTCTTCTCGTCCGCTAGGTTGGCATTTTGTCGAAACTTATATCTTCCCTTTGTGGGTTATTCTTAACACTGTTTATAAAAGACTTTTAAGCTCTACCTCCCCCTCCCCAGGATTCTCTGTAGTTCCAGGGCTCAGATTAGTACCCCTAAGTTACCTTCTTTCTTTAAATCCCGTTGACATCCCCCAAGGACTTCTGATTCCTCCTAGAGAAGTTCCGACCTCCTTCAGAAGCTTAGTTTAACCGGATTCTCCTTTAAAACCCAGAGTGGGCAGAGGTGTGCCCCCCTGCTTTTTTCACAACAGCTTCGGGGACTTTTCTCTCGGTCGTTTTTTCTTGGTGGATAGATCCCCCCAGGGGAGTTCTCTTTGCGTGAGTTGAACCCCTTCCCCTTTAACTCTTTCTATAACGGGAATCAGACCCTTTTTTTCAATATTCTAAATTTGATCTTGATTAAGCTTCAAGGCTTTCTTGAATTTTCCCCTTTGTTGACCAAGCCCTCCCCTTTTCCGATTTTTTTCTCTACTCTGGTAGGGGAACTCCCCCAATAGTTTTGGAAATACCCGTCATGATTTATCTCAGAAGATTTTTACGGACAGCTCCTGATTTCCTTTTTTGACCCTCAGCCCCCAGGAGCCCAAAGAGTCGTTCCACTTAGTCCCCTTTCCACCCCATGGCCAATACGCAAAGCTGACCGTTTCTCATGTGGAGTGGTCTTTTTCTCAGCCCCTTCGCACCTCCTTATTTCCCCGAGGGTTTCTCCTTTTGAGGAAGAGACGGAGGCAGGTAAGAAAACTTCCCTGCGAGGTTTCGGTCTTTACCTGGAGACCTCTCACTTCCCCTGACAAAAGATTTAGTACCTCCCATCCCCATCAATTAGTCCTCTGAACCTTTTCATTTGACTTTTTTCCTTCCAGGTTCCACCCCTATATTTTGATTTGGAATGGAACGCTTTTTCTTTTTTTTTGCCCCCCCATCCCCCCCCGAGACCTTGTCCCTCCCAGCTCCGACTTCTTTTTACCCTTCATAGTTTAAGTATACTTTTTGGGGAGCCCCTTCTTTTTCCCACGGAAACTTTTTACGGAGGGGCTCAACTGAATTTGAAAGGTTTTTTTCAACCTACTCCTTCCAAACCCCAAAGTTTGATTTTGGTTACTTCCCCTCCTCCAGCCTCGAAAATTTTCGAGGATCGGCCTGTACCCTTTCCAGACACCAAAATCCTCCTTGAAACTTTTTCTGATACCTCTCTAATGATATGACCTACCTTCCTCGAATTCTCTTTTGTTTTGGGTTTTTTTTCCCCATGTAGGGTGGGTCCGCCAAATTTCTTTTTTTTTTCTTCCCTTTTTTGCGCCCTCTTTTCACCCTCAGACTTTCCCTGGAGTCTACTCTCACAAGCTACGTTCCCCCCCCTCTTTACATCCAGCGGGGAGCAGGAGGACCTTTCTTGATTGATTTCAATTTCTTTTCTCTTTTTGATAATATTATGACTTCCCCCCGTGATTCCCCCCTCTTAAAAACCATCCCCCCTCTACATACTTTTTGTTCTAGAGCTTTCAGAGCTTTTTTTCTAAACTGCGAGAAACCAACATAAGTTTCCCGGCCCCATTTTTCAGCTCGTTCAGAAGTCCCCCCTTGGTACCCTTTTTTTCAGGATTTCAGTTCGTGGTCAATACCCTGCGTGGGAACAGCCTCCTCTCCCCCCTAATCCCCCCCCATGGTTTTTTTTTTTCCCATGCGCGGTGGAAACCCGTCTCTCTTCTTCCCTCAACATGCTTAGTTCCTGACTTATTTCCTTCGTATTTCCTTTTTAGCCCGAACGCCTTTAAGTCCTCCCTTCTGCTCTTTCGGGCCCCTTCCTTGTACCTTCTTTTCTTGAGGCTCTCTGCTGATCCCTGGTTCTTCCATGTACGTAAGTCGGACCCAGCTTATTTTTGTGTTTTTGTTTCCGACCTTCGCTCATGCTGGTGTCAGCCTGTCGCTTCCTCTCTTTTTAGGGATGCCAGTTCTTCAGAAGAGATTATTTTTTTTCTGGACTTGGTTTATCGTCTTCAGTTTTCCCCCAGGAGACGGTGCCTTGCGGTTAACTTTTTTATATCCTCTCAAGTTAATGATTTTCTCCTTTTCCTAACGCCGATTCCCCTATTTTTCTCATATTATTTTCTCCTCTTAGAACTTCCCTTTAAAGGAACGGAGACTTTCTCTTCCAGATTTTTCTTTTCAAGTTCTTGATATTTTTTCTGATTTGTGTCGAGTTCATCTTTCCCCAGTCAGAGAAGCCTTGCGTCTTGAACTTTTTTTTATGAATGCCCTCCTTCTACATAATCAGAGGCACGGCTCCCCCTGAACTTGAATGTCTTTTCGGTCAGTTTCCCCCCCACCCCCCCACCCCCCCAAACTCACAATTTTTGTCAGTCTTTCACGAGGATTTTTCGGTCCGGTGGCAACCATTTTCCTCGTGACCTTCCCCTTTTACCTGGACTTTCCTTTTTAGTACCCTCCTTTTTTCTTCCTTTGATGTCTAGAAGAGCCCGCTTTAAGTTTTTGCCCCAAGTTCTCTGTTATTCCCGGAATCTTCTGAAGCGCCTTTACGTTTATTTTGGCTTAGAGACTACTGGTCGGTTCCTTCTGCTCCCCCTCCTACCGCTTGCTCCAGGGCGGCCAAAACCCGTCTATGCGGTTTCCCAAGCTCCCCTCAGAGTCGCTCCCAGCGTCTTTCCATTTTTTTGAGTTCGTGCCTCGTCTACTTGGAACAACCTTTTTCGTCCCGGCGATCCGGCCTGTTGCTCCTATCTTAGGCCCCCTTCCCCCCTCCCCCTGTCCCTTTTTCACTCCTCCTCACCCATCTTCCTCCCTCTCCACTCTCTTCGCTTTGCTTCAGCTGTTTTGAAATGGGTCTGCCCACCTTGTCCTCCAAGACCCTCTAGAAAAGATGGTCTTCTTCCCTGCCGCTTCTCAAGGAAGCTCGAGATCTCTTTTTATATTCATTTCGCCCTTCTTCTATCGGCCGGTAGAATCTCCTTGTTCTGGCTAACTCTTTCTCAGTCAGGGTGAAACCTCCTTTCCAGGTCGGTGTAGATCCTAATCCCGGATTTCTCCTCCCTTTGGCGCGGAAGATTTTATGTTCGTGGAGTTTGACGCTGTTCGTGAGTGACCTGGACAAGCTGCCAGACGAGAGTTTCCCAGCTTTTTTTTTTGAGAGAGGATAACATCTTTGCCCTGGTGTCTACTTAATCTCCCTGCTACCTACCCATCTCCAGGCTGTTCTTCGCCGAACTCTAGACCAATTCAACCCCTTATAGAGCAAGTCTTTTTCCCCTACATCTTCCCTTGACCGGCACCCAATTACGGATTGACCCCTCTTTCTCTCACGACTGATTAACTAACTAGCCAATACAGAGAGCCTTCCTAGGAAATCTGTTTAGTTGATCGCCCCCCCTTGTGAGGTGTTCTTTGCGATCAGTGCCTTGCATGGTTTCAGACCCATTTTTCTACACGAGCGGTATACGGCCCTTCCCTTCCCACCCGTCACATCAATGAGGTTACTCGAGTCTCTTTGAGCGTATCCATCTTCGTAGAAATCGTACACAGGTCACCCCGGATGTGCCCCTCCAGCTCATTTCTAGGAGGACTCGGTGACGATGTTAAGAACAGTAGGTGGATATTTCTTCCACCTCCAAGTTGAACATGACGGTCAGCATTTCCGACCGTATCCGTTTCGGAGGAACCCGAGAACTGCTAAAGGGCCGATTGGTAACCCTGCC
>Ga0179593_1257984_pt1 | contig 37169 bp, 30 predicted proteins | sample CZODoug2_1_08_16_FD_185931 | JGI IMG/M metagenome (GOLD analysis project Ga0179593, IMG submission 185931) | Vadose zone soil fungal communities from Angelo Coast Range Reserve, California, USA - CZODoug2_1_08_16fungal (PacBio error correction) | ecosystem: Environmental > Terrestrial > Soil >... | reverse complement strand
TACGTTGTGTCTTTTTTTTCTCCTTCCCCCCCCTGTTCTTCTCACTTTCCGAATTCATTGTCCCTTTTTTTTTTTCCTTCCTCTGACCTTAAGACCCTCTTGCTTTTTTTTGGCTGTCTGATTTCTGTCGTAAATAACCCCTTCGCCCTAGCGCCCAATTTCTCCTCGTACCACCGCTATCATCGGGCATGTTCGCGTAGGCGGTTTTCGCAGAACCTTCCTTTGTGTATCCTTTGTCTCTCTTTTGCTGGTCCCCTCTTTTCCACTCTTTCCTTTTTTGTCCCCCCGTCCCCTTTTTGCCGGGAATGCGAGGTTTACCAAATTGGGCCAGGGTTGTCACGACCAGGCCAGCTTTCTAAAGTCGACGGCCAGGACTCCCCCTTACCCTTCTCTCCCCCTTCCTTACGTCCCTTTTCGGTTTTTGGCCCCCTGGCGGCGCCCCCTGAGGCTTCACAAAGGAACTACCTGGTTTATGACCTATGCGTTTTCCCCCCCATTTCGTTCCTTTGGCGTCCGGTCGTTCTGCCCTTACTCTGTGTCCCCCTTTCTTGCCTCTGACCGACTTCTGCTTTCCCCCCCCTCTTGCCCTGATCGACGTCGTATGTGTGCAAACTTAGCGCGGTCTGGAGCCTCCCCGCCCCTCCCCAAACCCCACCCCCCCCTTCTCCGGCCCTTTGCCCCTCCTTCTTCTTCCGGCCCGTTCCCCCTTTTGTCAGGTGACATCGACCTCCCCTGCTCGTTTGGTTCTTATTGATTGGTTCGCGCTGGAATGACCTTAGTTCCCTGCACTTGACTGCCCTCCGGACCTTTCCACCTCCCCGCGACTGCTTTTAGGAAAATCTTCCCTCCTTTACTTTGCCATAGGATGCCTAAGTTCGGGGACGAAGTTTCCAGTCAGTACATGCGGTGTTCTCTTGCCATCTTACCTTCCTTCATTTAATGTCTTGTTGATCCCTTTTCCGTACTTTCCCCCTCTTGCTCTAATTATTTTTTAATCAGCTGAATTCTAGAACCCCCAGTGGGGCCCCTTTCCATGTCAAGTTTCCGATTCGACCGTAGCTGTGTCACCCTGGACTCCTCCGCGAAGGTTACCCCTGACCTATGGCTTTCATGATCACTTAGGCTTATTTAACGAGGTTAGTTTCCCTCGATTTCGGTATGGTGGCGTTATTTTGCTGTTTCCACGCTAGGTTTTGATTTGCACTTTTTTCCTGTAGTTTCCCCCTTGCCTAGTCGTCGCGTTTGAACAGGTCAAATTTTTTTATACCGTTTTTCTTCGGCCGCCCCCCCCCTCGTTTTCCTTTTTCTGGCAAAGATTTTTTGAGCTTCTCGTGAGATGATATGAGCCCGTATCCCCGCACCTTTTTGCTTTTTGACCCGTGCCCCCCTCCTTATTTCTATCCGCCTTCACTCCTTCTTTACACTGTGGCTTTGTCCAACTTCGCCACAGTTACAGTCCTTTTCTTGTTTCGTGTCTTCCCTCCGCGACGAGTTTCCTCTTGCCTGCCGTTATTTTTCGACCTTCCCTCTTGCTTCTTTTTGTGTTTTTTTTCCCCTTTTTTCTTTTTCTTTTTGCAGTACCCGACCTTGTTCCAGTTTTTTCTCCCCGGGACATGTGAGTTTTTACCCTTTTACAAGTTGTTCATAAGTTTTCCGGTCGATCCCCCGTCGGTACTTTCCTCGGGCTACCCTCGTTCGACTAAATACGTCTCCCCTTTGTCCTTTACGCATCCGAGCGCGGCACGATCCTTCTAGTTTAAAGGACTTCGTTCTTCTGTTGACTTCTGTTTTTGTCGCAGACTTTCGTTTCTCATTTAGGGTCCCTCCTCTTCTTGTCTTGTTCACTTCGTGCATATTTCTCCCCCGTCAACCTTTGGCCTCCGTAAAGACCATTACCTCTCCTTTTCGGTAGCGTTTTGCACGTCCTATCAGCCCCTTTTTTTTTCTTTTCCATTCCTGCCCGGTCCCCCAACCTTCCCTTTCCTCTTCTGGTCAGCTTAGACCCCGCCTGGGCCAGTAGACCCTCTTTCGAAGTAACTGAGAGCCTCTTTTTTGCCCCCCTTGAGGACTTTGATCTTCCATTTCCCTCTTTTGGTCTGGTCGGCTTCTTTTTCCCCTTCCGTCAACCTGGTTACCCCCAGCAAAAATCTTCCTAGTTCTGGGACTGGTCATGGCCCCCTCCCGTCCGATGGTTTTGGGTTTCTTCCCTGACCAGGCTGGCAAGCGCCCCCCCCCTTTCCCTCTCAACTTCTCCGGATCCATTTCTCCCTTTCTCTTTTTTCTTCTTTTCCCCCTGTTCGACCGGAGAAGATCGCATTGCCCAAATTTTTTTCTCTTTTCACATTGACCAGTCAATGGTTATTTATTGTTTAAATTGACCCGGAAGGCAGATGCATGATTCCCACCATTCCATCCCAGCTCCTGACGCCTGTATTTTCTTTTACATCTAGCTTCCGTCCCTTCTTGGATTCCCTTTTTTGTGACAACAGCTGAAACCCGAACAGGCTTTTTCCTTCTTCCCTGGGTGTTGCCTGGCTTACCCTTTGTCTTCGCAACCCTTCCCTTCCCTTCGCAACTTTCTTCGTGCCCCTGTCTCCGGTCCTTATCTTTCTATTGAGGAGAACCCCCCTTCTTGCATATCTTGGTCATGCCAAGTTGCCCAGGCTGCTGCGCTCCCTTTCGCTTTTTCTTTGTTTCCATCCCCTCCTTCCCCCCTTAAAAAATCCTTAGAGCACGTTTCTGTCTTTCGGGTCCTTTGTTTGAACCCCACTTCAAGTTTGTCTCGCTTTTCCCTCTTGGAGGTTGTCACATTCCCTTTTTTCTCGGTCACTTTAGCCCCCCCCCCCCGGACGGCACTGATTCAGAGAAATTCTAGTCCGAGTATTTTCGCAATTCTGCCCCTTGAAATACAGCTTCTCTGCCATTCTTTTTTTGGCCATTTGGTTCCTCTCTTAATTCCTCCCTTTTTTTGAGATCTCTCCCCCCTTCCCTCCAGTTTTCTTTTTCTCCCCTTGGAGTGCTGGGCCATGATGGCTTCCTCCCGTACGTTTAGTAAACGACAGCGTGCCTCCCCCGAGTTCGAAGTGAGTTTTTGTTGCGACCCTGGTGCCGCGAGAGCCCCACTTGGCTTTTTTCTCCAGCCAGTTGGAATCCTGATGGCCAGCGCTTTGGTTCCTGGTACTCTTGACGCCTTACAATGTCTTTTTTTTCGAATGAGCCCCCCCTTTGGGTTTTAGCTTTGTTAGCGTGATCGTCTCCCTTCGATGGCAGAGCTTTATTCTCTCCTCCAAATTGTAACCCCCTTTTTTTCGTGACAGGTTGCCGCGGGGTTGTGTTCTATCCTTCCTTGGAAGGGTTGAGGGGTGAAGCTTTTTTCGCTTTCTCTTCATTCCTTAGGTCGGTTGGACAGTTCCCCCCGTAAGGGTTGCCGGGTCCCATTTCCTTTGTCTGCTAGGAAACCTTTTTCGCCTCCGTGCCCCCTGTTTGTGGGTCTTCCCTTTTGTCACCTTGTTACGCCCGGCGGCTTTATGGTGCCTTCACCAGAGTAGCCCCTGGTGACTTTTTTTAATGTATCTCTTTTCCTTTTAGGGACCCCCATCTCCCTCTATCTAGAACATTTCCCTCCTTTGCCGTTCTTTCCCCTTTAGCAGGTTCTGCTTCTCTTCCCTTGCGCTTATCCTTGTCCTTGGGCAGTGAGAGGTTCTGTTTTTAGGCGTGACACGACGGGTGCCGCACTCGGCCAGGTTATTTCCAGTTCCACTACCCCTCCCTCTTTCCCCTTCTCTGTTGTACAACCCCTTTAGGGTGCCTACTTTTTACCTTGCCTTGACCAGCACACTCTGGTTGTTTTTGATTCTCCTTTTTACTTTTTCTTGAGTCTCGGCTTTTTTCAGCACCCCTTTTTATATTCTCAGGGTAGTTTTGTGAAGCTTACTTTGCGTGATGGCCTGATATTTTTCTTTTTTTCGTCGCCTTTTCCTTCTTTACTAGCTGCCGTGCCAGTGGTTTGTGGGTTTGACGTCGTTCAGTTTTCCTGGATTTTTCCCGAGCAAAGTTGTTTCCGCAGACCCTTTCTTCATAGACATCTCTCCTCCTTTCTCTTCTGTTATATCCTCCGCCTTTGGTCGCCATTCCTTCCTTCTCTCCCGTCGTTCGGCCGACTTTAGAGATAGCTCTCCGCTGAATTTACGTTTTAAGATTTTTTATATTGCCCTCCCCCTCAGTCTTAGTCGACCTGATTTTATGCCCCTCCTGTTCCACCCCCCCCCTTCCAATTACCTTGCAGCCTTCAACAACGTCACAAGTTCGGTTCCCCCAGCAAAGAAGGCTTTTTTTTGTCCCTTTATCCCCGTTTTCCCCTCCTTCGTAGAAGACCCTAGGGTCCTCCCCTCCATCCTCGTAGCGGCGTCCTTTGAACATCCTATCCTCTGTGTCCTGTGGTCGCCGTTTCGGTGTCCCCCGTGGAAAGGCGCCTCTGAAGGCGGAATTTGGCCTTTTTATTTTGAACTCCGTTCCACCGTCCCCTTTCGGCTTCGTATGCTTTCTTCCTCCTCCCGCTTCGCTTGCCGCCTCTACACGTTGCCGATGCGTGTCGGTCCCCGGTTGTGGAGGAGAACGGTCATAATACCCCTTTGACCCAAGGTTTTTTGTTTACCAAGATTTTCCTTTGGTGACCGCGTTTCGTGACCTGTCCGTTTCGATTCCCTCCCCCTTCCGCTGCTGCGGCGTATTTGCTTTTTTTCGCCCCCCTTCTAACCGAATGTCGACTCTTTCCCGACTCCGTTTGTTCCCCCCCCGTTCTCCCGCGATAGCACTCGTGGCTTCCTTCCCTGTCTGCCCTGTGAACTCCGTCGCATCCCTTATCGTTGATGTGCTGTCCCCACCTGTAATCCCCCCAATTTTGCCTTGAATAAAACTTTCCTAGCCCTCACTCCCTTTCACCCGATCCATATCTCCTTCTTGACGTAGGGCCGATTTCCCCCGAAGGCAGCCTCATGTCGGCCGGACTGGTCCCGTTAGATTTCTTAGAGGATAAGAGTTGTTCCAGAAGTCTATTTTTTCAGTCTTTTTTTTTTTTATATTCCTTATCCGTTTCTTTCAGTTGGACCGATCTTCCCTCTCTAACTCTTACCTGAGTCCTCCCGGCTGCCCCCCCTCACAAGAGGGAGGTCCCGACTTTTCACCCCCGTTGTTTCCACTAAGGAACTTTATTTACATGCTTCTCCTCTGCCGGTTTTAGGGTCTTGGCGTCCTTCGTCGCAGACGGCTTATCCCTTTTTCACGACTACCTTCTCTTTCATTTGCGTTTTTTCTATTTTCTCGTTGAGTAGGGAGCGCCGACTGGACACGGGTCGTTGCCGATTACATTGTCCTCTTTACCGTTTTTCGCCACCTGTCATGGCGCCGAGGGCATGGCCCTCTCACTGGTTTCTTTTTCTGTTGGTGTATTGGGTTGCGCGACACACAGGTGCAATTCACTTAAGGTTGGTGAAGATTAGGGTTCCTCTGATTTTAGTCCTCGGTTCGCGTTCTGCGCCCTCTTTGGCCTTTGGACTTTCACTCTTGGAGTACACGGGTCAAGATAGCTACTTTTCCGAGTTGTGTTAAGCAATCATCAGGTTTTCCCTCCATATTTTAAATGAACCCACCGAGACCTTACTTGCTTCCCCTCAATCCGCCCCTTCTCGTTCCCCTTGAGCTGATAGCGTTTGTTTGGATAGTCCCTTCGGTGGTACCTCGGATTCCTCTTTCAGCGTAGGCCCAGTTTTTCTCAGATCATTTCCCCCCTTTCTTCAATTCTCTGCGTCCACCCGGAAAATTCCGTCGGCCTGCAGGACGACACCTTTTTTTTAGTACTGTCTGATCCCCTCCCTATAATAAATATCTCTTTTCTCTCTTTTTTTGTTTTGAGCGATATATGCTCTTAGTTCTAGATTCACCCCACCCTGGTTTACCTTTTTTCCCTTAGTCCGTTGTTTTTTGTCTCCTTTCCTACATTTTTTCCTCCTTTGTCGGCTGTCTGTCGACGTGGTGTGTACTCCAAACCCTGATCGCCTCTGAGCAGTTTGTCCTACTATCACCACCTCGATCATTCTTGTGTTCGTCGTTCCGGCCTTTGCTGCCGTCATAGCACTTGGGATCATGGTCCTTTTTTACCTTTCCCCCTATGTTTTTTTGTCCCACCGCGATCCTGTAAAACCCCCTCTCCCCTGTGCCGTTCCAATCTCGTTGGCCTCCATTTGGCGGGTGCAAACGTGACATTTCCGCCCATAACCGTCCCGCGTTTGTTGCAAGCGACCCCCGCCGTGAAATTTTTATCCCTGGTCCCCACCTGAGTAAAAATCCTGCCAGTACATTTTTCCCGGATCTGCCCCCCCCCTTTTTCTTCGCACCTCTTTCCCCCATCCCTCCCTGCACGGTTTTCTCGGATAATTGCTTTGCGAAAGGTGGTCGATTTCCGATTGTTTTCTTTTTTTTTGCGGCTACTTTTTTGTAAAAGCTGGGCTTACCTCTCAAGACCTTTCTCACATCCCCCCCCTTCTCGACAGTCGTCGTTAACATCCCAGTTTCTTGAAGCCTTCCGACCCCCTGAATTTTAGGCAAGTTTATCCCAGACGTTAGTTTCCCCGTTAACGTCGTGGACCTACAGTTTTCCCTTCTACCCCCCCAGCTCGGTGTGTTTTGCTTATGAGAAGTGATTTTTTTTAGCGCGGACATGCTCGGTCTTCCCTTGAACTTATTTCTCAAAGAGTAAACTTGAACTCCTCTTTGTCAAAGGGAATTCTTCGACGTGCCCCTCTCTGACTCCCCTTCGAGGTTCCCGCCTCCCGGACTACATTGAGGCTGTTCGAGGAGTGCCCGACTTCCTCCCTGCAGAGTTTTTGCTTTCCTTACTGTTGCTTAATTTCTTTTCTCTTGCTAGATGATATGGTTCGAAAAGGTTTTTTGCCGCCGACCCCGATTTTTCTGTCTCCCTCAATTAAACATTGGTCCTCATCTCTTGTGCAGTTTTTGTTTTCGCTGTACGATAGCTTTTTCCCCTCCCAACAGGGCTTCTGGGTTTTTTTTTTAGTTGAAGCATTCTTTTTATACATTTTGCTTTAGCCCCTGGCGCCGCCCCTCTCCCTTTTCTCATGTTTTCCTTTTTTTCTGTGCCTCTCTCGGAGGAGTAATCTGGGACCCTGCGTTAACCCTGCCCCCGATTTAGTTGTTCTGACTTGTCCTTCCTGTGTTACGGGATTCTTTCCCCTCCCTTCCGCCCCCACCCGCCTTTTTCCTGCCATCCGCTCTTTTTCAACCTTTTTGCATGCGCATTTGCAAAGTGTTTTCTTCTGAGAAACGACCCAGACCCTTTTTTTGAGGTTTTGTACCTTTTCTCTTCCAGGGGCCCCCTTCCGGCTACATCCGACCTTCTTTACCGGTGGTCATTTACCTGACGCCCCAGGTACCGCTTCCCTTCTTTCCCCGTGCGCCTTTATCTTCGTTTGATGTACGGCAGCTCTTTTTCATCCTCTGTCGAGATTTTTTTTAGTTATTTTACCTGTCGTATTTTTTTGTATCTTTCCCCCTCCTTTCGGCCCGTTTTTTTGCTGCCAGGTGAGTTTCGTGGTCCCGAGTTTCTGTTTACGTGATCAGGCCATTGGACGGGCCGGTGGTAGTCCTTCACTCTGCACTACGGATCGTTCCCTTTCCCCTAGCGTCCTCCTGGGACGCCTTTTTTTGCTTTCCAGCGTGCCTTTACCTGGCCGCCGAGAGGAAGTCGATTGCCCTTTGCGGCGGAGTTGTCGAGTTTTTATTCTTTTATTGAGCCCCCCCTTTTTTGAGGATTCCTGAATTTCCCTTTTGCATCGCGCATGGCCATACCGGTCCCTTGTAGCACGGTCCCTTCGCTCCACGGCCAACTTTATTTATCCTGAAGGTAATCTTTGCCACCCCCCGCTCTCACCCACCCCACTTGCGGCTCACAGTCCCTCTCCTCCCTTATGACACCGTACTTCGTTGCGATCTCCCCCTTTTTTTGGTCGTTCTTTCTTTTAAAATCCGCCCACGTTCTGTTTCAAATGCCCTGAGCGTTCTTTGGTTTTAATGGTCCCTCCTCCTCCCCCCCCGGCCTAGTTTTTTTCATGCCGGCGGGGCATCATGCCCCCCCACACATCTTGCCACGGCCCGGACCGTGGTAGATGTCTGCCCCTACGGAACCTGCGAACTGTTTTTTTTTAGAAGTCAACCTGGAGTAGTTTTCGAGAGCTTTTTTTGATTTTTCCTGCCCTGCCGGAGATGTGAAGTTCCTTGCACCGTCCCTTCCCTGTACACGTGTCACGCTGTTGGGTCCGTGGCCTAACCGTCTTTCCTTCCGTTTCGGTGTTCGTCGCTTGCCCCTTTTACAAGAACGCCCCCTTAGTTCCTTCTTAACTTTTTTTCGTCGTACAGGGCTTTTTTTCGGTCCCCCCCGGTACTTTCCCTTCTTATCCAAACGGGTTTATTGCCCTTCTCTTGGAAGGTTTCCTCCCTATTTGCTGCTTTTAGGACGTACCCTCTCCCCTTTCCCCCTTTTTTTCCTCCCTTTGTTCCCAGTCTTTTTCTTTATCGCCGTGATTGAGTTCCTCTGATGTCCCCTGATCACGACTCCCCCTCCCTTGTCCCAACGCTTTCTTCCCGTTCGCCCCAGGATTTCGGCGAGGGACAACCTGCTTCCCTTCTTTCCGCTGGCCGCTTGACGTTCTAAACTTGAATTTTTGATTGACTTTTTACAAACTGTACTCCTTCCTCTCCGATCCCTCTGAGTTTTCTCGTTCCTTTACTCATCATGGGCCCCTCCCGCTAAGAGCTCTTTTTTAGGACGGGACGGGGTTATCAATATCTCTCCCATTCTTTGAGAAGATAACGGGCCGTTCCATTTCCCTGGATTTGTGTTCCTGTATGTTCGTCAGCCGTTTAATAGATTACCTAAGGAGTGGCGTCCCTATCCTCCCCTCCCCCCCCCCCCGCCCCCCCATTGAGCGTGGTTGGCTCATTGACCTAGGCGTTTTTTTTTCTCCTCCGTCCTTTCACCCAGGTTTCTTATTCCCCAACTTGTGGTAACAGTTGAAGACTGCCAATCCTTTCTACAATTTGCAATCCTTGGTGCAGGACGTTTTTTTCCTTTGATCGCGCCAGTCTTTACCTGACAGGAGAGGCTCGAAAGATGGTACCCCCCAGGTTTATCCTAGTGTTTTTTTTCGGTTCCAATTTTCCATTCTCACTTCTGGCCAGGGTGCTTGGCCCCTCGAGGAGTCCTTTCCCTTTTCCGGTGTGCGCCGGGCAGTACGGGTGTCGCCTGGTTCAGGGGCCTTTCAACCGGGTCCGCAGGTTTTTTCTAGGTGGGAGGGGGCGGCCCCGATTTTCACACGGGTTAGTCCTCTTACGTTAAGGAGAGGGGTAAGCCCTTTCCCGCCTCCTTTATATTTTTTTTTGCTGACGTTGGTTCCCGCTGCTTGACTGACGGGTCGGGACCCCCTCCTACGCGGCTCTCGAACATGTCTAGGTTTTACTTATTTGCGTTCGTAGAAGGTTCGCGATGATAGACCGGTCTTAATGTCTCTTTTCTGTTTTTTGCGAGGTCCTTGTTTTTTGCACTGCTGCCCTCCTTTCTGTCCTTCTCGGGCTTTGCGTCGTAGGGCCTGCACCCGGCATGTTTCCCTCTCCCTTTGATGTTGCTGGTGGTTTTTGGGTCTTTTTTTGTGATGTGTTTTTTGTTTTTTTTTTTGGTTGTTTCTCCGCCACTTGTGTTTAAGGTGTCCCCTCCCCTCCAGCCACCGCGGCGGTTGTAGCTAACAGCTCGTTCCCGATTGCACCTTTTTTTCTGTGCGTAAGAAAGGGTAGAGACTGGTAGTTTTTGAATCTACCTTGCCTCTGGCCCCCTTCCTTTTCCTGTTGTACCTTGACAGTGCCCTCTCTGCCTTGCAGGCGACCTGCCCCCTTAAAGAGTTTTGGTACCCTGTGTAGGCGAGCCAAGCATTTTTTCTTTTTTTGAAGTTAATCCGCTTCCTCTGAATTGAACTGGCTAACCCCTCCTTTCCGGTTCGAAGGAAGATTCCTTCTCAAGGAATCTTCCTCCCCCGTCTCACTCGTCGCTTCTCGGCTCTGATCTGGGCAGCTTTTTGACCCTTGAGTCTTTAGGTCTTTCCGCCGGAGTAAGTAGTCCTGCCCCGGCCTTCCCCGCGGAACAATTCCCATACCCTTTCCTCAGCCACCCCCAATTCGGGCTCCCCTTTTCTTTCTTGCACCGCAAAGAACCCGGTTCTTCCACGAAAATAGATCCCATCGTAGTTCCGGTATAATTGCGGCAGCTACTCACTTCGTCGCCGGTACTTTTTTGACTTCATGACCTTAGGTGTCCTTTTTTGTCTCTTTTCGTTCCCGTTCTCCCCTGGCCTCTGATGTGAAGTCGGCCTTGCTCCCTGCCTTTGCCGTTTTCCCCGCTCACCCAGTTCTGTTTTGCTCGTCTTCCTCCCGGTTCCGGGGCGAGAGCTCTCTCCGTTGCCGATGCGGGCGAACCCCAGTTGTTTCACGACTTTCCGTTTAGACAATGTGCGTCTGTCACCGCGTCGCTTCTTTTGAAACCTCCCCTGGTTTTGCCGCTCCCCCTTTTCCGGCGTAGAGGTCCCATTTGCGCGCTGCGTTTGTTGCCTGAGCCGCCGGTCAACCGGACGTTTTTCCTTTCGTTAGAAGAATTTTTTTAATGCCCGACGATAGCCCCCGGGATTTCGTCCTGCCGTCTCTTGCTTCCCCCTTTTCTCCCTAGTTCCGTCTCATTCCTGTTTGCCCCCGTTTTACTTTTCCCTGATTATAAAATCATTAGCGCCATACGGGTCAAAGCAACTAGTTCGGTTTCCGTTTTTTTTCTCAATCCGACCGGATTGCGTCCTTTTTCCAGGTCCTTCTTCTTTTCCTTGTCCCGACTTGCCGCTGTCCCTCGGTTTTTCTCAGCAGTCGCTTTTCGGTGTAACTCATTTCGACGTTTGGTTTTCCTCTTCATTCCGCGCGACTCATATTTCGCTCAGAAGTTTGCAACCAAACTGAGGGATTAGATGTAAACTTTTGAGGTCCACGTCCCGGTTTTACCGGTCTTTCCCTCCTTCGGAGCATTTTCTTTTTCGTTTGCTGGGTCGGAAGGCGTATCATTTCAGTTTTTTTTGCGGTTTGCCGCCTAAGTCGAGAAGGGCGGGGTCCTAGTTCGGTTTCCTTTTGAAATTCCACGCTTTGGTAAGAGAGACCCCTTTCCCCCCCCGCGCACGTTTTCTCACTGTCCATGCGCGACTAGATTGGAATGGATGTCTTTTTTACCCTTGTTGGTTGGGATTACCTCGGGTTAGAACCCTTGAATTTCCCCTCGTCCGACTTTCTTGCATGAGGTTTTTCTCCGATACCTTTTTTTGGGTCCTCCCCGTCTTGTTGCCACGTTCCCCTTTGTTGATGTCAGGTTTCCTGCCATATGGAGTCACGATCGCCTTTGCCCCTTATGTCGTTTGGGTACCTCACTATCGCGGTGTCTTCTGCTGACCTGTTTTTGACCCAACGTTGGGAACATGTTCCTTTTCCTCAGCCGAAGGACAGCCGAAGACCATCCGATCTTCATCTTTGTCTGTCTTGTCGCCTTCGGTTGGGTCTGAGTCTTGCTCCTTTTTTCGTCGGCCCCTGCTTTTCGTGCCAGCAAGGCCGTCGCTCGCCTAGTCTTCCCTGACTGAGAAAACAAGGTTCCACCTTTTCTCCCTTGTGATGCTATCCTTTGGTGGTCCGTTCTGATAGCCGACTCTCCTTCCCTTTCGTTTCATCTCCTGTTTTCTTGTGCGCTCGATCTACGGTCTTGCCCCTCCACCCCCGTGTCCCTGGCCTCAGTACTTTGGCCGTTTTATTGCAGTCCCTTTGCTTCCCGCGGGCTCTGGCTGGTGATGACTTTCCATGATGGCCCCCGCCCCTGAGGTGCGACGAGTCCCCTCCCCAAGATCCTTCTAAGTCCCAGCGCCCTTCTTATGTTCGTTCGTCTTCCCTTCTTGGCGTGCTCTTGCGTCCGGATTAAGGGTTTTGTTTTTGGTCTCTTTGCGCCCCGCATAGTTGTTGGGCCGGAAACTCCAGTGTTTTCCCCGTTTCGTTACGCCCTGCTCGTGTCGCCCCCCGTTTGGGGTGCCCACTTTTGAATTCCTTTTTCGTCGGGATCAATTCTTAGAAAGGAACGTGACATCTCACACTTCCGAACACCCTTTCTTTAGTCCCGGGCTTACGGGCTTTTTTTCTGTAGAGAATTCTCTGGCTCACCCCCCCATCAGGAAACCACTCCCCCACCTGGATTGGTCCATTCCCTGCTGATGTCAGGACAGTTTGGTTTGCTCCTTTTTTACCTTTTTGCTCGTTGTCGCCAGGGTCTAGACCTTTTCCTAAGGTGCGGTTCCCTCCCTCCCCCCCCCAGTCGTTCACATACCCCTCTGCCCGTCTCCCCTCGGCCGGTTAGTGGAAAAAGCTTCAGATATTTGTGCTGGACGCTTCGTTCCCCCGACTGAGCCCACAGGCAGATGCTCCGCCTTGGGGGTCAGTTACCCCAGTTTTCCCTTCTTGGACTCGAGGTTTTCACTTTCCTCTCGGTTTGTTTCGCGTTCTTTCTTTCCCTTTTCGCGCGGACTCCGCGGTTTCAATGATTTGACCGCGAATCTGCCTTGGTCACGACTGGAGAGATTCTTGTTTGAACATTCCTCGGACGTGACTTTTTCCTCCTTTGATCCTCCGCAGTTCCTTTCCCCTTGTCCGGCCGCCATGAGGTTGTGCTTTTTCGCATCGGCTTACATTTTTCTCGTGACGTACGTTGCGCAATCTTTTACCTTTTGCTTCCATCTTAGAACACCTGTTTTCCCCCATTTTGGCCCCCCTCTGGTACTCTTCTCCCCCGAGGGTCACGGGCATAAGGACGTTAGGATTAGTCCCTCTTGCTTTTTGCTCCCCCCGGCTCGGTACCCACCATTGCTTTAGGGCACTTTTTTCCTCGTCTTCGTTTTCTCCCTTTTCGTCCGGTTTTCCCCCGACCTCTCTCCCTCCTCTCTCGCAGTGGTGTCCTCTACGGTTCTGAATATGTCAGCGGCACCCGCTTCACTAGCGACGTTTGAACATGCTCAAATGGGCCTCCCTCGATTGATTCCTCAGTACGTCCAACCGCTTTTTTGTGCCTTCTCCCTTTCGTTTTCGGCTGCGCTGCGCCCCGTTCTATGAGATCTCGCCCTTTTACTCGTTTTTTTGCGGTGGTTTTCCCGATTCTTTAATAATCGTCACGTCCGTCCTCTTAACTTTCTTTCACCGTTGCATGCTACCCTTTCGACCCCTCCCTTGCAGGCCTGTGCATGGCTCTGTTTTCCGCAGACGACGAGTTTTTACCTCTCCGACCTTTCCTTCGACTAATCCTTTTTAGACTTTTTATCGGAAGGCTTTCCCCTTTCTTGGGGACCTACCAACTGAGGCCTTTTTTCTGCGGACCAGGGAGGTTTTTTGTACCTCGGGGCATCTTTTTTTCCCTCTGTGCTTCCCTTCTCTTTCCGGCTAGATTTTTAAACTTCCTCTAGAACTGTAGGCCTCTTCCTTCCACGCTTCCCTACATGCTCTTTTTTATTTCCCGATCGGTCCGCGAAGTTGACGGGCTCTGAGTTTTCCTCCTATCGCCGTCCGGCGGCCTCTCTTTACTTCTCTTGTTTTTTTGTGTTTCATATTTAGGCGTGGCCCCTCTGGGTCCGGGACACGACCCTTTTTCCCCTTTTGACGTTCGTCGCCTGGCCGGCAGCTAGTACACCCTGCGCTTCCCCGTTACGGCACTCTTTCAGGTCATCTCTTAGCCCCTCCTCCCACTTCAGACCTTACGTTTTCCCTTCATCAAGCCGACTCTCTTTCACGCGTTCCTTCGGTTTCTCCCTTCCCTCCCTGGTTGGCTGGTCTGCTAGGACAACCAATTCCGCCACCCGTTTTTTTCACCGCACCAATGATTTGAGTTCGTTCTATTGGACCCTCTGAATCAAGGAAGAGGTTCTTCATGTCCTTATTTCCACTTTCCTGTGTCCCCCACCCCCCTGACTTTTATCCCTCTAAATTCGCCTTTCGGAGTCCCTCGTCCCCCTCAAATTTCCTGAGAAGAATCTTGTCTTCACCCCATGGCGTTTATGTTCGTGTTTAAGTGGATTCTTTTACTACCCTTTGGTGCTGACTTCGCGCCCCCCCCCCTTCCTCCCGTTCCTACTCTTATGTGGGAGGCTTGTTACTCCCTTCCCTGGACGTTTTCAAACCCTTTGTTGAAAAATTTCCCGAAGCCAAACTCCCCCCTTCTGCAATAGGACCGCGGTTTCTTCTTCAAAACCTTCTGTTTGCCCGGCTCCCTTACTCCCTTGCGTCACCTTCTTGCCCCGTCCGCAAACCGGATGGCCGGCGCACTGCCTGACGGGACTGCTTGATTCTACCACCTCCCGCTTCCCACCGGTGCCCAATTCCATTGGATTGTGGTAATTTGCTTGAGTCGAGCCTGCGTCCGTCCATCCTCCTTTCTCCCCCTCTCAATGCGCCCCTACCCGACTGCCCACTGTTTTTTTCCTGTTCCTCGGTCATTCTTTACCTTAGCGTTCCCCACCTTGCGCAACTGTCCTCTGCCTCTCTTGGAAGCTTCCTTTGTCTCACAAGGCCCCCCTTCTTGGTCCACCCTTCCCCCCCCTTTTTACTGGCCTCCTGCCTCTTCGGGTCATCGTTTCGGAGTACGCCATAATGTTCTACAGACATCGGACGAGATAGGTTGGTTTGGCCTTTGGATATCTCAGTACCCGCCTGCCCCTCCTTTTTTTGTCTTTTTCTCTCCAACCTTTGTTCCCCCATTCGTATCTCTGTAGTTGTTTTTGCTTTGCGTCCCGCCCCCTCCACCTTTAGACCTCCTGCATGTTGCGCGAGCTGTAGTTGCTTCGGTTGTTGGCAGTTTTTTTTTTCCCTTTTCGCAGGTTCTTTGATACATCCGGACTTCTTCCCAATTTCTTTTCCTTTCGTTCCCTGTCCACTCTGATCCCGAACTTTCCTTGTCCCATTGCGCCTTTTTCCCTGGGTTTGGTCGTTATCTCGTCCGGCTCTTACGATTTCTTCTTTTCCCCTCTTTGTACCACATGTGGCTACACGGTTGAACTAGTTTTTTCTCGGGTCTCTTTTTCCCCATCTCACTTTGGAAGTTTTTTTGTCCCATTCCGGTCTCTTCGGGTGCGCGGGCCGTAATTTGCCTTTCCCCATCTCTTCCTCATGGTTTTGGGTCCTAGGGAAGAAGTGGGGTATGGTGGTAGGAGATGGGTCTTTTGCGACGGCCTTCAGGAGCGTTTCAGCCCTTCCATGACATGTCTTAGTCTTGCTGACGGTTTTTTCCTGCTGTTCCTTCAGTGGGGATTAACTATAATCCCTTTTAGAGAAACTTTCCCCGCAGTTTGTGTAAGATTTCTCCGTTCGCTTTGTTCGGCGTGTTTCGCCGGGCGAATTTCTCTGCGTTTTAAGTTTTCTTTTTCGTGTGTGCATTTATTGCCCAGCGGGTATTAGCCCTCTTTTTTGGACGTCCCTTTTCATTTCCCCTTCCAATAATAGTACTTGTTTTTTCCCTTTTTGGTGTAACCCCAGGGGGCTTCCGGTGTCCTCGCCTCCCCCCCCTTTCTTGTTTGAAGATCAACTGGCCTCCTGGTTTGCCTGGACGTGGAGTTCTCCCCCCGGTGACGTCCGACTGTGTTATTGATACTAATTGGAGGTGGTTTTTCAGTCCCCCCTTTTCAGATTGAAGTTGTTTCGTTACTTGACCCGTTTCCCTTGCCGTGCCCCCTGGACAGATTTCCAGGCGGGGTGAATTTTTGGGTTGGTAGAGTAAGAGTCACTCTTTTGCCTCCTAACTTCTTCCATCCTTTATCCGTTCCCTTTCCTAGAATCCCTCCCTGCGGTTCGAAGGAATTTCCCGTCCCGTAAGCCCAAGTTTTTTTAATAGGGCGCGCCGGGCTTTTTATTTTTAGGGATTTTTTCTATGTGCTTCCCTCCTGGAACGTCCGGCAGATCTCCGACTCGCCGCTGCCCTCTTGAGACCCACGGACCAATACCCATGGCCGCCTCCCCCACGGGCCCTTTCTCTTGTTATTGCCCCCAGCCCACTAAACGGTATTCTTCACTCGAACATGAAGCTCTCCTTTGCGTCCTCTCAATCTTTCTTTTCCGACCCTTTCGTTCGTCGTAGGGTTGTTTATCCCCAGCCATGCGTTACGTTGGCGGTGTCTGACGGTGAAGGTCACACCTTGCAAGGACGTAGTGTTTGTCTTCTTTCTCCCTGGCCCCTTTAGGTTTCCCTTCTTTTCCAACAGCCCCCCCCTCTTTTCTTTTATCGGTCCGATTTCTCGATCGGTGCGCTGCGCCACCGTGTTGCCCGTTGTTTCGTGATTTTTTGCTGCCCTGCGGTGGGGTCCTCCGGCCCATACTCTTCATACCATGTGGCTTTCCTGTTCACCTTTGCCCAGGCTTTTTCTGCCGCGGTGACGCTGACTTCTAGGAGTTAGGCCCTCCTCGGCCTCTATGGGTCCTAGTGTGACAGTTGAATCCCCGTGTTCAGTCGCTGCCAGAAGTTCCCCCCTAATTGGCGGCCTTGTAGCCCTCGTTTCCGCCAGCGTGCGCCTTCCTGCCATGCTGATGCCCGTTTTCCCCTCGTTCGCATGTCCATCGTGCCCTTGATACAAAAGTTTTTTATACCATTTTTTTTTTTTTTCATCAAAGTCATTAGCGTTCCCACGTCAACTCACCCGCGAGGATATTCTTGGCTTGATTGAAGCTCCCTCGCCGTTCTTTCGGTCCTGGGCTGCAGGCTCCTAGTCTTTTCTGTTTTTTCCAGTCATCTTATTTACCCTCACTCTTTTTGTCGGTTTTCTTGTCTTTTTCTCCTGTTTTATTTGCAGTTGAATCATCACGCTGTCCACCCGTTCAGAGCAGCCCTTCCAACACCACCAGTTTAGGGCTTTTTTCTGTCCCCCCGCTCGTGTTTTCCCACCGGACGGTCACGTTTCCAGTGTCTTCCAAGGAGTTGAGCGTTTCCTTTTATTGTTTTCGTTTGTTGGAAATTTTTTTTTTTTTTTTCCGGCGTACGGTGGAAAATTTTATAAGTCCAAGGCCTGGTGTGTTGGTAGTAGTTTACATTTGGATCTTTTCCATCCACCTTGTTTTTCCACGGTATTTTAATTGCCAGTGCAACAAGGTCCCTCGCCCGTTCTAGCCCTGTACCTTTTTTTGAGTCTTTGTGAAATTGACCCCCGTTTTCTGTTTTTTTTTTTGGGGGATCCCTGGTTGCCTTTCCGAGTTAACTCGCTTTTCGCCTGTACTTCGCTGATGGTTCGTGTTTCTGCTGAGGTCTTCTGGTCAGTTTGGATTGCGCCCTTTGGCGGTTTTCTTACGGGGGCGACCAGGATTTTTTGTTTAGTGCTTCCCCCCGTCAACCTGGATGTTGTTGGCCTTTACCCCCCCTGTCCCGACCGAGGTTTTTACCGAACATATGGGACCTTGTCCCCACGAGACCTTTACGCTTGCTCGCCCCGGCCAGCCGTGGCTTATTTGTCCTGACTCGTATGTTCCGCATTTTTCTTTCGTTTTGAATTTTTTCTTGCTCGGAGTTGCGTCCTCCTTTGCGTTTCTTGGTCCCTCTTCTTTAGCAGCCAGGCCCTACTTCCCTTTGGCTCCCCTTTCTTTGCGGCGTCCCCACCCTGGACTACGGTCTGTCTGAAATGATTCATCAGTGTCTTTTTTTGCTTTTTGAGAACCTATTTTAATTGCCTTTCTTTTTCGTTCCCCCTCCGTGTGGGTTTTTCTCTCTCATGCTTTTTCCCGTCCTCCCCCAAAAATTGGTAGTAATTACAGTTCATCCCCCTCCGGTGCGACGTTTTTCGCAGCCCTCCTTTAAGCCCGCCGGTAGATTCCGTGCTGTATCCCCCTTTTTTAGTTCTTGCCGCAGGAAAAGTAGCTGCACTTAAGTCTCACGAATTTTATTACTGAATCACCTTGCTCCCCCAGTGTTCGGCTGGTTTATGTATTTTTGTTCTTGTTTTCCTTTTCGAAGCACCGCTTTCCAGGTTCCTTGCTTTTCCTGTACCACTATTATTTCCCACCCTTATTGCTTTTTCCCAATACCTCATGTTTTTTGTGCTGGCGCGAGATTGCCCCTGCCCCTTCATTTGGCATGGCACCCCCCCTCGTCCCTAACCGTTTTCCGCGTGAAAATTCCTGTCGGACGCCGTCACTTGATCTTGCACCCCATTACGTCACTTCGGCCTGGCCTTGGCCAATGGCTTGTCACCCTTTCTCCCCCCTTTTGCCCCCAGCACACAGGTGTGTCATTGTTTTCAAGGAACTCTGAGCATCCACGTTTTTTATCGACCCCGGTGTACCTTTGTTGCCACGTGTTTGTTCCTTACCGGCCGTTGTCACAATGGGAGGAAGATTCCCGGGCCTTCTACTACCGTTTATTCTCCCGTCGCGACCGCCCTTGTCCGTTTTACCTTGGCCTCCTCCCATCCCTGAGTCACCTGCCCTTCGCTTGCTGTGCCTTTTTCCGAGGGACCTTAGTTTTTCCCCTAGTGGTCCTTGCGGGTGACATTTCCCTCCCGGTCTCGTTTTTTTTTTGTTTTTGGTTTCCGTTCACTGATCTGATTTCTTCGGAGACCTTGAGGTAGGTTGCCCAACTTGACAGAGCCCGTCAATCCGCCCAAAGCGACGTCTGTTCAGTATTTCCGGCTTTCTCTGTCATACCTCCCTTTCTGTTCTGTCCGGCTCATGAGGCATGTCCTAGGCACTTCCTTGCAGCGCCTTTTTGAGCTTTTCGTACGTTGCGCTATATCTTTTCTATAACCTTTATCCTTTCCTGACCAAAATGGTTGCAAGACCTCAAGAGGTATTTTCCCTACATCTTTTTGTCAAAGTTCCCTCATTCCTTTTGTGACTTCTGTCGCCCTTCTGACTGTAGATGATACAGTTTCACCAAAGGCTTAGGGCACGTGTTTTTTATGAGTTGTAGGCCGGTTTCTGTCGGGCCTGAACTTCCCTTCAGCGCGACGAGTCGGGCCCGTTTTAGCGGGTCCCGTGAACCATTCCCCCGTTTAAAAACCCTTTTCTCCCCGCCGTTTTCTGAACAATTTTTGACGCCGTTCTACCATGATTCTCTTTTTTCCCCGCCCACCCGCCGGTTATCTCGCATCGGCACCTACGGGTCGTGCCCCCGTACCCCCGCCTTTACTTTTTTTTTGATAGATCTAAATAGATCAAACCTTCTCTTTGTCCCTTTAGTTGCACCGCTTCGTTTCTGACGGATTGCTTCCCGGATAACGAAGTGGAAAACGTTTTTTCAGGACTTTTTGTCCCGGAAAAGCAAGGCTTTTGCGTGCACTTCCGGAGGGCACTTAGTTGCGCTTCCTGTATTTAGTCGTCCCCGCTGTTGTTTTCGTCCCAGCCATTGTTTTTCTCCCTTGTATTTGATTTTTTTTATACCGCTCTGGGCCAGTCTGTTTTTTCGCTGTGACGGTTGCCCGTTTTCACGTTTTTGCATTCAGTTTCGTTTTCGATATACCGCCGATTGTTTCCAGTCTGTTTGCCCCCTCTGGTCTGACATAACCGGTCTCCTTCCTTTTCCACTCTTGCCCCCGATTCCATGGACCGATCCTTGCGGGAAGTGTGCCTTGTCTTCGATCGTGACTGCGCTGACGTTTTTGATAGGACGCCTTTATTCTTCAAGTTGGCCCCTCCTTTCCGCTGGGAAACCTCTGTTCCCGCGGTCTACTACCCCTCCCCGCTGGACCGTCGTTCCTTTTTTTTTCCCCCCCGGAAGCTATTTACAGGTCGCCAATTCCTTCCAAGGCTCGAACCCTTCCCATAGGCCGGTCGCTTCGACCCACCAGACTCAGTCTATTCTACACGTGTTGACTCACCGACCTCTTACTTGCCGTGTGCCTGGCTCCCATGATTTCCCCTTTTTGATCCTCTTTACAGCCGTTGGCAGTTCTTGCGCGACACTACCCAACCCGGGGTTCTTACCACCTCCCATACTGTCCTCGTTCCTGTGTCATGGTCAAGGGAAAAATCCAGGACGCCCAACGCAGGTCCTCGGGCTTCTGCCCGGCGGGCCCGTCCCTCAAAGAAAAACCTCGTCACCGCGCACGGCTTCCGCCAGAGAACTCTGCCCCGGATCTTAGCGTACGAACACTGCGAACCCTGTGCATGAATCTCCCGTTTCCCTTTCGTATCTTTTTTAGCTTTTTTTATTACTTTTTTTTCACCTCCACGTCCTTCTCTGAAGATCCCCCCACGTTCAGACAGCTACCCTACTTTTCTGTTACGGTTCTTCACATCTCCTTCCCCCCTTTCCGGCGGCCCTTCCCCTTGAAACCCCAGAGAAGTCCCCAGAACAATATTCCGGGACCCGTTTTCCTTTCCCAGGACCTGATTTTTTTTCTCCCGGAATTTTTTCGGGTTTTTCGCCGCACCGGAGTCCCGTCCTTCCCCCTTGATGTCTTTTGTTCCGGCCCTCCGGGCTGAGTGAGTTAGCACTTTTTACAGAGTCCTCCCAAACTTTTCCCACGCCATGGATTTCCCCGTTCGGCCTTTTACTGCGCCGCTTCCTCGAAGGGCCCCTCACCCCCCGATATTGCTGACGACATTGACCCCTGAGGCGCCAGTTAGACATTCATTTCCGCGGTGTTCCGCGTTTCACTCACCTTCGCAACTCGTTTTCCTCCCCTCTTTCCGCATGGTTTTTCCCCCTTCGCACCGGCTCCGCTTCATTGGAAAACCACGAACATCACGTGATCTCTCTCAGCTGAGGGTTTTCCTTTTCCTTCGACGACTGGACCCACACCCAGATACCTATCTCCAGGTAATATTTTTCATTCCGGGGTATCCCCTCTTTTCCCTACCGTTGTTTTTGTTCTCTAGATTCCTTTTCCAAGTGTAAAAGGATTGTTTTTCTTCTCTGGATGTGGTTCCTTATCTGGTCTCCCTCCTCACACACTTCCGATTTTTTTCGCTTAGTTGCGGTGGGTTTTTCTCATTTCTCCTTCCGGTGCCTTTTTCAGGTCCTCTTGGCCCAGTTTTCCGCCCTTTTTTTCACTGTGTCCTCTCTCAAGTGTCAAATAAGTGAGAACTTCCTTTAGGTGGGAAGGCCGGTATGGGAGTTCCTTTCTCGGGACAGGAGCCTGCCGATCCTTATCTTTGCCGCAAGCTTTTCCCACGTGGTCTTCCTTTTGCCACGCTTTTCGGTGGTCTTTCCCACGCCGACCGGCGGCTCTGTTTGCTTTTTCCCTTAATGTGGGGCTCCTTTCCGTCCGGGTGGATGGTAATCCCTTGTTCCCCCTTAATAATTTGTTCTTTCCGGGTCGGCTTGGCCTTACGGGGCGGTGGTTAGGAGACGATTGGTTGCCACTGTTCCCCGCCCCGCCCCCTTCCTTGACTTTTCTTTTTTCAGAAGAAAAGAACAGCGGAGTCTTTTTTTTCGGTGTTTCAGACTGCATCTTGCCTTGGTCGGGCCCCAGCCTTCTCTCTGAACCTTGAACAAGAAGGGTGCCGTCGATTCCCGTTTTCGCAGGTTTTTGCTCGCCCTTTTTTTTCAGGTCGATTCGTCCTGGGCGTTGAGAGGTGACTTTGTTTTGCAGTTACCCTTTCTTCCTCCCATCGCCTTGCGTCGTTCTTTTTCACCTTCCCCTTCCCTGTCTATGATGTTTTTTTTTTTTTTTTTTTTTTTTTTTTTTTTTTTTTTTTTTTTTATATTTCTTTTTTTTTTTTTTTTTTTTTTTTCTTTTTGTTTTTTTTGTTTTCCGGTTTTACCCTTTGGAGTTCCGGTGTCTCCGACCAGCCCCCCGCTCTTCGGGCTTCCACGAGTCTTTTTACCTCGTACCGGTTGAGTCTCGGCTGTTGAACCTTACTTTTTAGGATCGTACGGTTTTTGTTCAGAGTTTTTCCCCCCCTTGCCGATGGCCATTACTTTTGACTGTTTAGTATTTTACCGGATACCTGTCCGTGCCCTAGTTCAGAATCCAGTTGTTGACCATTTTTCTTCGTAAGACGCTTAAGTTTTTCCTCCCAATCTCTGAAGCGAAAGAATTAATGCGGTTTCCTATGTACGTTCCCCGTGGCGCATTACTTTTTACGATCCGTCTCAGTTCTCTTTTCGATGTATCCGAGTGCTCACTATTCCAAGTTTCTTCCTGAAGAGACGTAGTTTTTATCATCTCCTGATCGAAGCGAGCGGTTTTGCCAGTAAGTTTTTTCCACCTGACCCATGATTCCCCTTTTACCACGATCCACCCTGTGACACGTTCCCCCACAAACTTTGTCCCGTATTCCCATTTTCCCCAGCCAGTTATTCCCTGTTTAACTACTCTTCTGTTGCCTCCTACTGCTTCCGTCCCCATTCACCCCTGTGTCAGGCGTACCTTTTCACATGCAAAGTTCTTTTTTTTTTTTAGCAGAGGAAACTTCTTTCGTCGATTGAATCTTTAGGACTTCCCGTCATTTGGGGTGGGTCCCACCGCCACCTGTTCTGTATCTTTTCGTTTCTTTTAGAACTGTTTTTCTCTTGAGAATGTTGTACCCCCTTTTCTTGCGGTGATCCCCCCCCGCGGTTTGGCCGACCCGGCACATCAGGAGACCTTGTTTTGCTTTTCCCCTTTCCCCTGGTTTTGTTGCAAGAGGTGATGACTTTTTGATCTTTTAGATGACCCGATTCTCCTTCTGATGCTGATTTTGCTGCCCTTCTCCTTGCAAGACCTTACTCGTGAGTATTTGTCGCGGTTCACGCTCCCCTTTGGTCACTCTAGCCTCCGATTGCCCTCCCTTGTTCATCAAGGTTATTTTTTGACCGTTTTTCCTTTTTCTCGACGTGAATGGAGTGCCCCAGCCTTTTACATCCCAGGCTTTTAATATGTGTCCTTAGCTTTACGTACTGTCACTCCTCAATTTTATCATTGGATGAGTACAGTGCCGATGTCCGCCCTAGCCTCATTCCGGCCTTACGGTGTTCCCGTGTGTTCTTCTTTTCAAGATTTGCGATAACTTAGAGGATTGTTACCTAAGAGTAGTTTTCTTCCGGTCCCAGAGTCATGTCCTTTCTGTCTTCTTTCGAGCTAACTTTTCAGATCCATTAGCGACCCTCCCCGACGCCACACCGGATCGTGTCGGTCCCGCTGTCACCCTCCCCCTAAGTGACAAGGGTCACTTTTTAGGATACCTTCCCATTCGCGTTACGTTCGTCTTTTGTGGGGGTAGGACTTCTTCAGAAGTCTTGAACCGTTTTTTCACGCCTACGATGATTCCTTCCCCGAGTGTCTTTTAGAGGTAGGTTTGTCTCCCAGCGACTTTTTTTTTCTTTACCACGTTTAGCGGGCGCAAGAAATGCTTCCCGCTTCCCCGTAAGACAATTCCCTCAGCAGGGGATTTCCCCTATAAACAACCTTTTTTTTGGTTCGCGATTTGTGGTTTGAGTTCTTGGTGCTCAGCGAACGCAGTCCAGAAGGACATTGCAGCCACGGGAGTCTAGCATTTTTAAGTGGTTTGAGATTTCCGTCTTCAGTATTTTCGTAATGTTTTACCGATAGTGTATGTTTAATGGTTCGACTGAAATGGGCATTACTCGCGGTTCTCTCCCGCAAAAGTCGTGTCGCTGTTTTGTACCATGCACGCTCGCTTTTTTCCTTTGGGGCCACGCTAAGCCCCCCCCAGTAGAGCTTCGCCCCCCTTTTTTGTCGTTTAGCATGCCCGTTGCCGACGTTACCTATAACACAACGACGGTTGAACGCGGGTGAGGCAGATGATTTTGCTTTTTTTCAGTGGGAGTCTACCTTGTTTTTGGTCGTTCCGATACGCGGTTAAGTTCTTTTTTCGGTAGCTGTTCTTGCTTTCCCTTCTTTCGATCAATGTACTTGTCGCGATTAATTCGGCCGCTTTTTCCCACCAATTTATTGTTCGTGACTCCCAACCCGGTCAACCTTCGTCGTTATTCCCTCCGGGTGGTTGGCGGCCTGTCGTCCCGTCCGATCTTAGACCTTCTTCTCATTGATCCTATGCTTTTTGTTGTTTTTTCTCTGCATTCGCGTCTCTTTTTGCCCACACTGTTCTTCCCAGTGCCGCCCTGAGCTTTTTATTGGTGTTTTCCGCCTCCGCTTCAAGGTGCAGACGCTGCGGTTGGCGGAGTGTGAATATTTTTTCAGGCGCCAACCACCTTTTTTTACTCTGGTCTGCCCCCCACCCGCATCGACATACCATCCAAACTTCGGAAGCACTATATGATGTGTTTTTTTGCACACTTCAAGATTCTGTCATGTTTCATTTTCCCCCTGGCGGGTACCCACGCCGACTTTTCTGTCTGTTACCCCACCCCCCCCGTAACTTCCCTGGGGTCCCTTTAAGTTTTTTTCCTCCGATGGCTCTCCCCTCTTTGACACCTGCAACATTTCGCGGGCCGCCCCTCGCATCGACGCTTTCCCTGCCGTCCCTACTCCCTTTTCGTATAAACACTCTTCCGTTCGTTTTTCGGTCTCCGTTTGGCATGCTCTCCACGATGTACCAACTGACCCTCCTCTTGTTGCATTCTTGTTTATGATGTTTCTTTTCGCAGATTAGTGTTCTTATGAAGTCGTTTTTATTTTTGCTAAAGGAAGTTAGTGTTCCCTTTGTTTTTTCGATCCGTCCCTGCGCATTACCAATCTTGCAGATCTTGTAGAATCGTTCTTGTTCCACCGAAAATGCCTGCTGTTCAGGCCTTTTTCAGCCAATCTTCTTCCCAGGCGAGTAATCCGTATTTTCCGTACCTTTTGAGCTTGGACCCTCTCTTTTGCCCAATCCCGAAAATCGACCCGACGAGGGTGGTTCTCCTTTTCTCCTTTGATATTTTTTTTTGCGGATGATCCTCTTTTCACTGTACCTTTTAGAGTTCAAGGATGTCCCCCATCCCTGCGTCCTTAAGGAGGTGTCCACCCCCCTCCGGACCCTTTCCCAGGTACACTGTGCCTTTTTGCCCGAGGACCTCTTCATTTGACGCCATTATTTGTCTCCGACCAGCCCGTGTCCTTACTCATCTCTTCTCTTTTTTGTTTCTCTGCGTTCAATGTACTGTGCTTTTCCATGATTTTCTTACAAGCCTGTATAGGTAGTGTGGTTTGGCCCCTATGGAGGTCCGACTGTAACGCTGGTCACGTTCCTGCTGTCCTTTCATTGCCGGCGCAAAGTTTTTTCGCTCATAGAGTCCTACATTTACCCTCATGGTTTTTTTTTTTTTTTTGTGTTTTTTGGGGTCCCCGGGAACTAGTTAGTCATCTATTAGGTCAGCCGGGTCGTGCCGTCTGCTTTCGGTTCCCGCAATTCTAATCCTCCAGAGAGCTATTTGCCTCGTTCTCACTGTCCTCTGGTCTACCGTTTTATTCCAAACCCTGATTTTGTCATGTACCAGGTCAAAGAGGGGTTTCTTCCCGGATGATGTGGCCCCCCGCCTTGTCCACCCGTTCCCCAATAGTTAGCCCCTGAAGAGTTGACGTTTTTATCTTCGCCGAAAGTTGAGAGCGAGCCCGCTTCCTTTTTATTTTTTACCGTATGCAACCTTTGATTTTGCCCACTTCAGTCGCCGTTCATGTCCGGGTTTCCCCCTTGTAAAGTCTTCCTTACTTCATTGATGGTTCGCATCCTTCCCGCCGCGCGCGTTCTCTTCCTGTTTCGATTCTTTCTTGATTGTTGAGCGCTTCTTTTCCATTCCTTGACTGAAGTTTTTATTGAAATCTCAATGGGTCCCAGTTTGTTTTTGCCTCTTCTTCCGTGATTTTCATGGGTCCACGCTTTTGACCTCAGTGTTCCGTTTTGGGCCAACGTTTTTACTGTCTAGGACACTCTTCGAGCCATTCCCTGTCTCTCGCGCATCTTTTTTCGCTGTGCGCTTGGACGAGTATAGTTTCGCGAACAGGCGTTGTGCCGCGGGGCTATTTTACTTCTGTCCTCTCCGGATTCCAGTCGATTCCCCTCACTGACTTCGTGCACGTCTTTTCTCCTCCTCTTTGTCCCAATTTGTTTGTCCTTCCCAATTTTTTTCCCGTCGTTTCTCAGCGTTTGGGCCTGCCCTTTCCTTTTACGATATTAACATGTGTTTCCTTTCCCCGCACCTTTCACTCTCCGATCCCCCCCTTAAAAGGGACTCATCTTACCCAGCCTTCTTACGTAAAAGAATCAGATCTACCTTCCTGGAACGCGACTTCGTTGAAGCGATGTTGTTTTTTTGTCTCGAGGACCCCTTCCGCCCATTTCTGGTTCCCCCTTTTTTCCCAATGTAGAGTTCGGGTCATGGAAGGGGGTCACCCTCGCTTGAAGACCCTTCTATTTTCTTGGCCTTAGTGCCACTCGTGGCACACAACCTATTAAAATCGCACCTTTTCGTCAGGCATTAGCTTTCTCGGAATAACCAGCGATGTATCCATATCTTCAGGCAACCTTATTCTGCTTCGAGAGCCATCTTCTGGATGATGGTTCCTCTCCCCCGGCATGAGATGATGAGTTCCCCTGCCCAGCCGACTACGACGCTTTTCTTGACTTTTGTCAAGATATCCCTTGAGGAGGTTGCCCCTGCCGTCCCGCCTTTTTTCTTTTCCTTGCGGAACTTCTTACCAGTTTGTTGGCCGGCGTCCCTGAATGTACCGGTCTCACCCTGTATGCACTCCTTTTCGACACCGGTTATGTGCTTCTCCCCCCTTAGGGGTTCACTTCTTATCAGTTGAGTCTTCTTTCTTGCCAGCAACTTGGCCCTGCCTTTGGTTCACCCCTCTAGTTTGAGACTCTCTTTCCTCCCCCCTTTAATTTCGACGTTTTCTGTAAACTCAGATTCACGTTGCCCCACCTATGGCATGGTTTTCCGAATTCTCCGTACCTCTGTGTCACCTCTTTGCGCGAATCTTTTCTGGCCTCTCTGTCTCCCCGGCTTCTTACACCTTCACCGTGAGAAGCCCTTTCATTCGTCCACCAACCAAAGACGCCCCTGTCAGGCTATCTGCTCTTTTTGCCTCGATGCTTTTAAGAACCTTTCCCCTCCTCCCTCGAGATCCCTTCCTTGGACTGGCGGTTTCCCCTTTTTTTCTCCCCTCCGTTTGTTTTTTGCTCTCTAACCCTGGTGTTTCTGGCCCCTGGATCTCGTCTGATGATGGGCCATTCTTGGATTGCATTCCCCCGCTTACCTTCCCTTTTTTTTTGTCGGGGTGTCTCCGTGTGCCGGCGACTTTTCCGGGGCTAAGCGTCCCCGGCCGCGGCTGCCACTTTTTTCGACTTTTTCCCCTCTCTTTACGCCTCAATCGGTGAAATTTCGGCACTTTCGTTTATTCGTTTCTTGTTCGATAGTGCCTCTGCTCCCTGAGATGGCCTGTTGCAGGTTCTCGCCTCAACTGTAACACCCTTTCAAGTTTCAACTTTTCCCTTATGTTATCTTTTGCTCAAATCCCCAGAAGGATGGCGGGTGAGCAGTTGGAATCGTTTGGTTTTTTTCCTTTCTCATGGTGTGCTCTTTGCCACGTTCATTTTTCTCTTTACTGGGTCCTCCTTTCCCCCTTTGTCCGCCGTTCCTCTTTGGGCTATTTTTGTTAGCTTTTTTAAACTGTGGTTCCCCCCGCCGGTACCGGAAATTTGAGAGTGTCATTCCCTCATACCTTTCTTCTTAGTCTTTCTTCCTGTGTTCCGCATGCCTTTCGCCTCTGCTTGGTAGGTTGTCCCCCATAAATCCATCCAGTTTTCCTGAATGAACGCCCCTGTTATGCCGTCTCTCTTATAGGTTCTGTTCGCTTTTTTTTCCTTTCTATGTTCTTTTCCTTCCGTGCGATTTTGGTGTTCTCTTCTTCCCCCCCGTTCCGTTTGTTGCTTATTTTTGGAAGCCCTCATCTTTGTGAGTATTGTGGCACTGCCCCCCTTGCCAATGTTGACCGTGGCCCCTCTGCCTGGTTTTTACCACTTGTTGGTGTTTTTTTTTTAAGGGTTCTTTTCGGAAACCCGCGTTCTTTTCCTCTCGCCTCACTTCTTTTTGTAATGGCGTTTTGTCTTTCTGTAGATTCCAACCGTGCTTTTTCTTTTCCCGGGGGAGGGTGCCTGAAGCTTGCCGTTCTCAGACTTTTCAGTGCGTATTGACGTTGTACCTATGTCTCCTTTCAAGGCTCTCGTCCCTTCCATCGGGGATTGTCTTATTTCCTCGTTGCAAAGTTGTTTCCCCCCCTTTTGAACGTTCTTTTTTGCCTCGCCGCTGACCCGGTTGTTTCGACCTCCCCCCTGTCCCGTACGGGCTTCCATTCAGTGCACGACTTAAGCCAGTCAGTTTTCTTCCTACTCAAGATTCTCGCTCTGGACCTGTGTCGAGACTCTTAGTCTCTTCTCGAGTTCTTGCCCCTCCGGTTCCCTTCGGTAGTCTCTCAATGGCAAGATGTGGCTTTCCACCCACGTTCCACCTCACCTGGTCCGCACCCCCCCCAGTGCCCAGTGGTATGAAACATGAAAAGAATTTCTGGCCTTTTTTTTTCTTCTTCTCCATCTTAGTCGGACTAAAAGCGGACTTCCCCTCAGATCGTCCTGAGTGATACAGGTCCCCCCTCCATTTCCCTTCCCTCCATTTTGTTGTGTCCCTCCTTGGTGCCGTGAACCCCCTTTTTCAGTCCGGACCGGATTAGTCGGTCTTGGGATTGGTTGGCAGAGTGTCCCCTTTCTCTGGATCTGTTCTAGTTTTCCTCCTTCCAAGGTTCTGCTTGCACTCGCCCGTTGCTCTTCCGTGTCGCAAATAGGGTTCTGGTTTGCGGACGCGGCCAGATTTCTTCCAGGTGAGTCGCTGCTTTCACCCTTGCGCGGGATGTTTTCAAGCGGGGCCTTCCTTCCTTCCTTTAAGATGTCCCCGCTCCTGTTCGTCTTTCCCTTGATTTGCAGTTCCACCCGCATCTCGCCCGTGATCCTAATTTATTTCTCCCCTCCCGAGACCCCGGGCAGGGAACCCCTTGTTTCTTTCCGATCCGACAGTATGTATGTTCCTTCCCTTTATGCACGTTTACCTATATTTCCTACCGAGACCTAGTTCAGTTGATTCCCCATGTTCTATACGATCCCTGATTAACTCAAACGCCAACGTACGTTCATCTCAGGATGTTCTCTTTCCGTGGACTGACCGCCTCCTCCTTTTGCTATTCGCTTACGTTTCCCTTCCCTTTTGCAGGAAGGATATATTACTCCAGTCCGTGGAGGAGTTATAAGCATCTTTTTGTCCTGGTACCTTTCTCCTTTCATGTCCCCTTCCTTCGATTCCTAAGCGCCGTCATATCCCCCTGTCTCTTACCTCTTCAACCCCGCCGACTTCGTGGAGGTAGACGTGTTCCCCCCTCTATTTTTTTCCCCTCCCTTCAGAGGAATGTCAGCAAAATCTTCGTGCGTTGGGTTGATTGGACTTGGTAATTTTGATTTCTCTTCTTGTGATAGCTTGTCCACTTACCTCAAGCGATCAGTTCTCTGTGTTGGTAGCTCGAAGGTATGGATATACTGTAAGAACTTTTTTCACCAGGAGTCGTTTTTTTCCGCCTTTTCCTGACGGGTGAGTCCGTTGTTGTGATTTCCCACCATTCCCGTTTCGACTATTTCTTTTCCCCAGTCTCCTCCTTTGGTTCTTTTCCTTTAGGGGGACGTTCTCCTTTTTTCCGAATTCCGTTTTTTCACGACTTAATTTCTATTCGGTCTTTTTCTATGAGGTGTTTCTCTGACCTCTTCGTCGTTCGTTTCTGGTGCCGATTCATCCCCGTTGTACCACTTTTGTTGAGTTACCAGGGTTTTACGCCGCAATGGGCGCTAGACGCTTCCCCCTTGAGCCCTGCGTCCTTGTTTTCCCCCGCACCGCGGTTCAGGTTAGTCCATCCATATTGGTGACACTGACCCCTTAACCGTTATTGTCCCGCCCTGGCCAGCCGGCGACGACTCCCCTGACGCGCTGCGGTGTTTTGCTTTTCGAATTCGTTGTTCTCGCCCCACCGTGTGGAGGGCGCTCGTTGATTTGTGGCCACGCTCTTTGGATAAGGGTTTTTTTTGACGCGGTCCTGCGGCCCTTCCAACACGGTCCACACTTCGTCTTCCATGATGCCTGACCCGGTTTTGGGCGGAGTGATTTTCCACGCGCGTTAGACATTATCTTCCTCTTCCTTTTGTGTTGTGCTGAATAGATAATTATCCCCGGCCCTCCCGCGTCCCCCCCAAAGGTTTCGTTTTTCAAGCAGGTCCCGACTACTTTTGCCGTTGTTTCCGACGCCTCCCTTTTCAGACTGGGTCCTCTTCCTTTCCTGCTTCTATTTTTTCCGACGCATCAATGCAAGCTCCGTCATCGTGTATTTTGCACTTGATTGCCGTTCCCCCAATTATCATCTTCGGTCATGTTTCTTTTTTCCTTTGTCGGACTTTTTTTTTTTTCTTCCGTCCTCTCCCTTGGCGACTTTCAGTTTTCTCGGGTTCGTCCGGTCACCCAGGGATTTGGACCTACGAGTCGGCTGTTTTTTCCCACGCCGCAATTAATTTTTTTTTGATTGAAGTGAGTTCTTGTATCCGAAAGTGGGGACCCCGTCTCCATCATTTTTTTCCCTTGCGGGCGAAGAGACGTCACCCTGGACGCCCTATAAGGCTCCCACTCCATCTTGAAGTCTTTCTTCCTTGCTTCACCCCACTTGTCCTGCTCACACCGGGATTAAACACGAACGGAAACCTCCACGTGGCATTTGCCTGACTTGGTAAACGGACAGTGTTCTCTGCGTTCCCTCTTTCAAGATTTCTTTTGCACTACTCCGTGTCCCCCCATTGGCTTCCTATTTACTGACCTTTCCCATCAAAAACCTAGGCTATCTTTGTCTGAGTTTAACGATAAGAGGTTTGTTCACTCCTTTATCCCCCTTACTTTTGATCCACGGCAGCCTTCCTCCTGCCCTTCCTGTGCCCGTCTTTTTTCCCCCGTTTCGTTCCATCCGACTCCCGCTCATGTTTGGTTAGCTGTGGTACGAGTCATCTTTTATTCGTAGAGGAATGATTCTTTCATGTTCCCTAAGGTCACCCTTTTCACCGGACCTCGATGCTTTCTACCCTCCGACGGACCTTCTGGCCCTCCGTGATCTCTCCATTCCCTTTCTCAGTCCCCTTTAAGCAATGAGGATTTTGTACTTTCGTCCGTAATAAGGCGGTTTTGTGTTTTTTTGCTCCTTTGCGTCATGAGTTTTATTACTCAGAGCCTTTTCGTTATCCCCACGTTTGTGGTCCGCCCAATGAATGGTGGTGATTATTTGCTGAGCGCTCCAAACTGGTTCATCCAGTCGGATGAAGGTCCTTCCCTCCCCCCCTTTGCAGATTCTCTCTCCCGTTCCCAGCCCTCTTCGTCAACCGAGGTCGCCCACGAGAGTCTTTTATGGGCCGTTCTGCGGTCTTTTGCCACTAGACCCTCATATGAGAGGCCGACTTTTCCTCTACTCGGTAGTCATTTCATCTTGACCCAAGAGTTCTTACACAGAAGTGCTTAGCTACAATTTTTATGGGTTATTTTGACGCCCCTTTCGCACCCCGGGGGCTGCCTCATCTTCGCCTTTTGCGCTGCGTCTCTCCCCCTTTTCTATGATCTTCCCTCTCCACCTCTAAGAAACGGTTACTGTGTGGGACCCTATGACTCCAGTTTACGGACATCCTTAGGTAATTTCACACACGGTGGTTCCCGAGTTCCCCCCCCTGGAAACGGAAACGGAGTATTTCTCTTCCCATTACGCTGCTGCCCCGTATGTTTCCTATGGATACTGACCCGCTTTCTTCGCAGCTCTTTTTTTTTTTTTGCTTCTTCTTCCGGAATCCAGTTTTTTTGATACCCGTGCCCTTTTTTTGAGGTTGAGTGCTCTTTGGTCCCTTTTGGTTCATTCCTTTTCCCTTCCCTATCTGATTTTTTTCGCGCTATATCCAAATAGCGAGTACTCGCGGCTTTACTAGTTTTTTTTTCGTGTCGCTCCTTTCCGATGTCCTCCTGTCGCCGGAGTTTTCCGAGCTGGATCCCGTTTTCATAAGGAGTTCCCTTCTTCCCGTCAGCGGAGCTTATTCATCTTCGTGAAGTTTGGATGGAAAACCTTTGTTGGTATCGCCCCTCCGCTGTAGGCTTCGTTCCTTTCTTTTTTTGCTTTGTTATTGTGTATGTGGTAATGTGTTGTTTTTTTTTCCTGTGATATTTGTCCCCAACTTCAGGCCTTTTTTACGTCAAGCTTATTCCCCCCCCCTAATTCGATCCCCGTTTGCCGTCAAACTCGCAGATGCCTCCCTCGTCTGGCCCCCTTGTACTTCGTTCTCCTTTAAAGAAGCGGTGTCTTGTTAGGGTATGGACACAATGTTTCGTACCCGTTATGTCCCACCTTACCTTTTTCTTTCCTCTTTCCTTTCTCTGTGAATCTTCCCTACGTACGCCCCGTGAGAGTGAGTTTTTTATATGCCCTTGGTTTTTCCCTCCTCTTCACCACAAGCCTTCAATGCACGGTCGGACTTTAGACACATTTCGCATGTTTTTTTTTTTCTGCAGGCGAACCCGCCAGGACTCCTCCCATGTCGAATTCCCCTTGTTTTCCATTCTCTGAAGCGCCGTAGGGATGATTGGTTTCAACTCCCTTCATTCGATCGATTCAGGGTACAATTTCGACCCTTTCCTACCCGCTGTATGGTTTTTAAATTCTTTATGATGCCAAGTAACCTGTTCCACAGCTTCCCCCCCCTTCGGCACCGGTTTCCAGCTTTTTTGCCCGGCGCTACCCTTTTATGGAAAGGTCGCACAACAGGTGTGCCCTTTCATACCACGGATGGAGTTAGTTCGTTTTTTCTTTTATTCCAACAGTTCTCAATGGCTGCTTGTTCTTTTGAGTTTAAAAATCCCTTAACAGGGGCCTTCCACTTTTTTGAGTAGTCTTACCGTCTATTGCTTAGAGATTACTTGCGCGCGGCCCCATCGACGTTGATCTGTTACGCCCATTTTTTGCCCCCCGAGTTTTCAGTTCGTTACCCTCCTTCCTTGTCTTTTTTTCCGTCCGTGACATTCCCTTGGGCCTGACCACAGCGCGGCCCTTGTTGTTTCCTATGGAAGGGTTGCGATAACTTTTTCGTCGACTAGGACACGTGTCGTAACGTCTCCAACTTTAGTTTTTCACGTCTTCGGTGGTACTCCTTTCGGCGGACGCCGCATCCTATGCCACCGCACTACATTCTCCTATTGACGGATTCGGAGGATTTCTACCTCCGTGTCTTGTTGTTCTTTATAACACTGTGCCCCTTGTGCGTTGACAGCCACCCCATTGGCTCATCTTTCCCCGGTCCCTCGCCTCCGCGATGTGTGTGTGGCTCAGTTCCTCTTAATCACTAATTTCCCCGGCCCACCCCTTCACGTTCCACGTCTTAGCTTGTCGACATACACAGAAACGTGTGGCCAGCTCTTGCCCCCACGACCGCCTTCCGATTAATTTGAGGATATGTGTGTGTACAGTCTAGCTAAACCCTGTTCCTACAACTTTTAAGTCGTCTCTGCCACACACGTGTGAGGGGGCGATTGATCCAACGCCGTGAAACGCAAGCTTGGTACAAATTGGCCCTTCCGCCACTGTCCCGCCGCGCACCCTGTATTGCATGTCTGTGACCGGTCAGGTGATTATCACAACCTTGCGTCGCGTTGATTGTGGCTTGCTGCGTCGGTAAAGGATGATCTTATGCTTTCTCGACTGAGTCACCACTTATTGGTGTATGCAGTTCTCTCAGGTGCGCTCTTGGGTGGAGACGCCCACCTATTGGTGTGTTAATTGCCCTCCCGCTGAAGCCCTGAGTTGCACGCTTCGCACCGGATCCCGCGCTTCCGGCCGATTCACTGCTAGCGTGAGGATCACGTAGACGTGTAGTGAATGTTTTTTTAATGCGTGACCATCCCTCACTGTCCGGTGTCTGACAAGTATGAGACATGCGGTTTGTATCAAGGGTTTATGGCTGTTTTCAAGTATCCCGCCGGCCATACTGGAAGATGCTCACAGTTGTTTTTAGCTGCCGATTCCATAAAGTTGGCCGACCGAGTTCCTTTTCATTCCGCGGGGCGTGGATCTCAACTGAAGGAAGCAGCGTCCTGGATAGGGGGAATCGAATTGTAGACAAGCAGAGGGTGTGCCGAGTAGAGAAATCTGGTCAGAGGGTACGTGTTTCATCTACAGGGTGTTTTTTTTGGTTCCCGAATTTTCCATACCAGGGCTTTCCTCAGGTCTTCGGTGGTGTCGAGAAGGTGTCATAGGAACTTCTTCTTATTTTTGTGGGTTTCGTTTTTTTTTAGACCTTGGCCCCTGCGCGTTCCCCCGACCGCCTTGCCGGGTACGTTTCTCGTGGTTGGTGCCTTCTACGACACCCGCGATTCTCTCCCCAGCTTTTTGTAGGTCGGTAGTGCACCCTTGTTTATTTGGGGCTACGCCCCGGTTCCCAGTTCCCTCTATGTCTTTTTTGACCGATCCCCATTTGCATACTATCCGACACCTTGGCCGTTATTTGTGTGACAGTCGATTACTTATCACGTTTCCTCCATTTCTCGCTGTCGCTTCCCCCCCCTACTTCTCGGCGACGCCGGGCAGTGCGAAAGTTGAATTTTGTTTGTTCCTTGTTTGCACTTCCGTGGCTTTTTTTATCTCGGCGTTTTAGTAGTGGTGCATTTCCCCCCTTTCCTCCGAAACGCGCTGCTTTGATGTTGATTCCCTTTTGTGTATATTTCCTAGCCTGAAACATCCACCTCTTGGGCTTATCCCACCCTCCACTTTTTTTTTTGTATATAGCCTTTTTCTCTCGGTGAAGTGTTTTGCCCTGTATATCTATTCCTTGTCTTGTTTGTCTCCGTCGTCTACAGTGCCGTATGGCCACTGAAGTTTGTCAGATGTCGTCCCATTGCCCATTGTACATTATTCCGGCCCGCGCAGACCTAAGAGTGTTCTCTATCAGAGGCCAGATTTTGTTAAATACTTGTGTAAATTCTAATACGTCCTGCAACTCTCGTAGGCAGGTACATAGTCCTGTTGCCGACGTACCCCCTTTGACGTTTCCATCTGCACGTATTCTTTCTTTATGCCTCCCTTTCTTAGGTGAAGATTGATAGGGCACTCCGTGACTCCGCGCGTAGTTTCTAGAGCGGCTTATCCCTGTTTTCATTTCTTGAACCCCTGTATAGTTTTGTTAGATCGACCCCAGGGAAATGGAGCCCGCCTTTCCCCGGAAACCACTCAGACCCTGGCACGCCCTGCCACAACTTTTCTCCTTTTCTTTTACCACCCGTAAAAGAACCTGTCTTTCACGGTTAGTAAGTACCACCCCGCCAGTCGGGATTTCTCCCCCTCGGAGGCTCTTCGAATTATCAGAGGGCCTTTCATCCGAATCATTAGTGAGGTGTTTGCCAAACCCCTGTTTTCCGTTACGTGTCACCTTTTTCTTGCCGTTGCTTCCAACCCGTGGTAAAGGCACTGTTACCCGGTCTTGAAGTCTTGCCCCCTCGACTGTCAGGCAGGCCTTGGGTCCCCTGGGTTCCACCCCTCCAAGCCCTGCCGACCCCCCCCGTCCACGACCTTTTTGTTCCCCTTCCTGTCCTTCCTCCTTCTCCTGTGGGAACGGTGGCGCTGGTCTCGCGATCCTTTTTTTTTTTTGTGATCATACCGCGTTCTTGGATTGTCCTCTCCCCCTTTTTTTCTTCCTAATAGGGACTCCAGGGTGAAAATTTTTTACTCCTTAAAAGCCTGCTTGGCTTGTTTCACGCGGCGGTGTTCTCTTGATGCAACTTTAGCGGCGGTTACTTCCCCCCGTGGCGCAGTTCTCAGTCTAGTTGACGGCCTCCATCACGCACCTTTTACTACAATTTTTTTTTTTTCTTTTCCAACCCCAGTATTTTTCCGCGACGTGTCCTGGTAACTTGGTTTGCATCTTAGCCTCTCTTTTGACTTCTGCCGGCATGTATTGACTGTTCCCCTTCGTCGCCAGCTCCTCGGTGCATTGGGCTGCCCCCCGTTTTGCCCCCGATCATCGCATCATTCTCAACCGAAGAGTCAGCGTTGCCAATTTTCTTGACATCTTTTTTGGAGAAGAGCCTTTTCTTCCTTCGTCTCGTTCTCCCTGGTCCCTGTGTCGGCAGGATAAGCGGGCCAGTCATCCTTCGAGGATGTTTTCGCTTCCTGTCAGAGGTTCGGTGACCGCCCTCTGTCACTCTTTTTTTCATTTAAAGTTAAATTTCGATCCCCTTTCGCCCTGCAGATGCCTTTGACCGCCCCGCTTTTTTTTCCCCCCCCGAGAGGAGAGGTTAGATTGCCTTTTTCAACGCCCCGTCACGGGAAGGCCGCAACATGAGGAGCATGCGCGGACGACTTTTTGAGTATTTTCGGATTTTTTTTCATGCCTGGGAGTGTATCTGTTGGCACCCGACGAGTTCGTCGCGCAAGGGTACAGAGGGGTTTTTCTACCCACCATTCGTTGGATCGCCTCACCTTTGTCATGATCGGCTTCTCCGCGACGACCTTTCCTCGTTCCAGGTAAATGCGAGACAACAAACGGTCACGGATGATTTTCTGAGGGGTGGGCTGTTTCCAGATGTGCACCTGGTTGTTTAGTTTTTTTTTTTTCTAATAAGGTTTTATCATCCCGCAACGTTTTGCCAAGCCGGCCGAACGGGTTCGTCACTCTTTTCTCGCTACTTCGTTTATTTTTTTTAAGTTGGCTGCGCTCATTGAGCCCCTTTCTTGGCCGGTGTTTTTTTTCGAAGGGGGACGCCATGGCGTCCAGCTATGCTGGCGCCACATGTCTCTTGTTTGTTCACATCAAGCCGCGTGCTTGTGTGTACCGCCAGTCGGTTGAATGGCCACCCGCGGACCCATCCCTCATTTCGCATCAAATCAGGCCTAATAGTATGATGTACCGAGTTTTCCGTTTTTTTGATTTTATGTTAATTCGGGTGGGCCTAGCGTTGTCGTTGCTGTAGGCCAAGTCGGTCAGAAGCCAGCTAGCCGCGCCTTTTGTTATTTAGTTCCTTCTCTTCCAACACTTGCCCCCCCTATCTGCCCATGATTTTGATTTTAGGGTTGTACGTGCGGCCGAGAAAGCTTCTT
>Ga0179593_1477765_pt1 | contig 37201 bp, 65 predicted proteins | sample CZODoug2_1_08_16_FD_185931 | JGI IMG/M metagenome (GOLD analysis project Ga0179593, IMG submission 185931) | Vadose zone soil fungal communities from Angelo Coast Range Reserve, California, USA - CZODoug2_1_08_16fungal (PacBio error correction) | ecosystem: Environmental > Terrestrial > Soil >... | reverse complement strand
ACGCCCAACGGCCCCCCTTCCCTTATGGATTGGTGCACCGTTGGGGACTGATTTTTCCTATACGAATAGCCGTCGGGTCCCCCCAACCAGTTCCCTCACAGATGTCCGAAAGTCGGTATGTCGGCTCAGGCATTTTGCGGGTTTCTTACCCCCTTCCTCTTTTTTGCGTTGGCCCCCCCTTCTTTTCCAAGATGGCTACAGCCCCGGCTCCAGAATACGGGGCACCAGTTCGCCATACTTTTTTGACCTTTTCCTTTTTTTTTTTTTTTTCGTGGCTCCCCCCCCCTCCCAAAGTTTTTGTGTGAAACTGTCCTTTTTCGAAGGGTCCTCCCCTGCCGACCGTTCACCACCTTATCCCCCCCCCGCCCCCGCCGCCACCAAAAAACCCCCCCCTGGCTGTTACTTGGAATCCACTCCTCAAGCAGTCAAAAAAAATTTTTCCCGGTCCCTTTTACTTTTGGGTTTCAACTTCACAGCATACTACAAAAAACCCCTTTTGTACTGAGACCCCGCTTTCTTTTTTGTCCCCCTTTTTTTACCGAATCAGGCTTTGCCTCATTTGTTGTGTCGCTTTTTTTTTCCGTGGATCAAATGGAGTCTGTGTGTTCTTTGCCCCCACAGTTTAGGGAAGCTCTTTCCCGATTTTCTGACGGGCAGTGTGCAGGCGTTGCCCGAACGCATGCTGTGCCCCGTCCCCGTTTTATACTAGCATCCCCAGCCCATATTTACCCCCTTCATGCCACCATTCTTTCTCATCTTACTCCTCCCGTTTGTGTGTAGATCTCACTCCTTTGTGGGGTCCTTTTGGCAGGAGGGATCATGTCGGTCCCGTCTCCGGAGGGGGAGCTGTCGACGGCTTTCCTTTTTTCTGTCTCCCCTTTCGTTCCCCCCTTCCCATAATTGTTTGCGATTGCGCCGTAACCAACACGTGGTTTTTGCCAGCTCCCTTTTTCTACACTCTGTCCCCTGTCCCTCCCCTTCGATGTTTGTTTCCCTTTTTGGGTTGTGCCTCCTTTTCCGATTTCTTCTTAGATCACCGTTTTTGTCTCTTTTTTTTCCTTGTGTAAAAGGTGATGGAACTTTTTCCCTTGCTGCGTGATTTCCCCCTTTCCCCCATCTTTCCCCTGTCTTTTTTTTTCCCCCCCCCAAGCTGGGCGATCACCCTCACTTCCGGGCCGTTCGTGTGGGGGTCTCTCTATCGGCCGCGAAGGAAATTCTCTTTCTTCCCCGTCCCCTTTTTTCCCTTTCATCAAAAATATTGCCTTCCGGGCCGTTTTCTCCCCCCGCTGCTTTCCGCCCACATTCTTAGGAACGTTTTTTTTTTTTTTTTTTTTTTCCACTTTTTTTACGCCGGGCTTTTTGGTGCCGCCCACCCAAAAATTCACTTACAGGCCTCTCTTCTCACAACTCTTCTTTGGTCTTTTTGGGGTCGTTTAGGTTTCCTTTGATATTCGGCTTTTATGCTTCGTGTCAGATACGTACCTTACCAAAACCTTTTGACCGCCCCCCCCCCCCCCCCCCCCCCCCCCCCCCCACCCCCCCCCCCCCCCCCCCCCCCCCCCCCCCCCCCCCCCCCCCCCCCCCCCCCCCCCCCCCCCCCGAATAATTACCCAACTTTTCTGGCCGTTGTGTTGTCGTTTTCCCCCGTTTTTTTTTTTTTCTTCCATTTCCATTTATAGCTCAAAGGCTCATCTTTCGTGTACAACTTCCCCAACCGACCGCCCCCCCCCCCCTCCCCTTGTAGTCTTTTTCCTCCTTAGACAAAGTGCGCCGCCATATTCTTGATTTCTTTGGACGTCCATCCGCTTCAAGAAGGAAGACACGGGGACCTTTCCACGCAAATGGCAGTTGGGGCCTTTTTTTACCCTCTTTAACCAAACCAGAAAAAAGGTCATTTTGTCCCGTACGAGCTGGAACACAAGGAAGCGGGCCGAACGATGTGACGTGGCTCTCCCCAACTTTTCTTTTCATTTTCACTTAAAGCCCGGCCTCTTTAGCCCTCTTCTTTGAGGCGTTCTCGACATGGGTAACCCCTTACCTGAACTAAATTTTCTTTACTTTCCTGTTCGGAAGCCTTTCTCCCCTAACCAGCCTTTCTAATATAGAATACCCGTCTTCCACCACCCACCTCCTTCTTTCCCTTCCGCTTTCTTTCCATGTGCATCTATCTTTACGTTGCGGATGTTGCAAAGCTTGTACCATTAATCTAAATTTAAAAGGCCTCCCGGCCCTTTTTTTTCCCCGTGCTCCCTTCTTCCAACGTTTATATTGATTGCGCCTTGTAAATTCCTTAAACGCCTCGTTTCTCCCTCTTCCTTTCACAATAGACACCTAACATCCACTCCTTCTCCGAATTTTTGTGGAGTCCCTTTTTGGGACTGACCCCGCCCCTTTCCCAACCTTTTCGCCTTTTAGAGTACCTTGCTAGGACTAGTACCCATGTCCCCTTTTCATTTTGCCCCCGCCTCAACATTTCTACATGTAAGTTTCCCGGTCCCCCCATTCCTTCCTGATCCCCCACCTTTGTTTTTCGTAACGGGTTTGTTACCCTGGTGCCCTTTGGGGGTCAACTCTGACTCAGTTTTAAGATCCCTTTTTTTTTTATAGAAAGGCCTTAACCCTGTCCCATTTTGCATGATCATTGTGGTGGGTTCTCCCTGGTGACGGCTGGAATGTTTTCCTTCCCCTTTTCTCTCCAAATTTTGCCTGATAGGTAAACGCCCCAGTGTGTTACCTTCCCAAGAGTTTTTCCTTCCTAACCTAACTTCTCCTCCACCCTGATTCTTCCTGGTTTGACCTGATTTTTCCCCCATGTACTTGCCGGTGCCAGGACCCCCACAGGCAACCCCCCTCGAGGAAAGCAGCACCTCCCTCCTCCCTCCGGTTCCTTGCTCTGTGATATCGGTTCAATCGTGACCTTCCCCCAAGGGGCCCTCTATTAGTTCTCCCTCGATTTTTTGTTTCTCCTGTTCCCCCTCCTTTGTGTCGAGTTTTGCTTACCCCGGAGGTCTTCCCCCAGCGAGCTCCTGTCTGACTTTTTATTTATTCTCTTTCCCGTGGATTTCCTCGCGGGACTGGGTTTTGGGTTCTGGGTCTCCTTTCAGCTTTCCCCGGTGACCCAACGGTCCCACCCTTGGTCTGAATAGTGCTGTGTTCTCTCTTGATTTTTTCCCTCTCCCCCCTTTTTTTTTGAGTGGACCCAAAGTCTTCCAGCGGCGTTCCTTTTTTCGGCACCGAATTTGTCTGTGCGTCCTGAATTCCCTTTTTTCCCAGCAACAAATGACCAGTCCCATGTCGGGACCCCAAAAAGCCCAGTTTTTTTCCCCCACTTTGCTCTTTGTCCCCGTGCCCTTTGCTTCTTTGTTGTTTACGGTCCGGCATTTCTATTTAAAATTTTCGGGCCCAACCTCCCCCCCCCTTTTTTCCCCACATCTAGGTCAACCCCTACTCAACAACAGTTTTTTTTAAGGTTCTTGCACCAACCATTTCATGTGCGTTGGCCTTTTCTTATGCCTTTTAAGGGTTTTGAGATGGTTTGGCAGTCCCCACAACGACCAATGTTTGTTTTTCCCCCTCTTTTTTTAAGCTTTTTTTTTTCTTCGGAGACACGGCTGTTGTTCAGCCATTGAACTCAACAGATTCTTGAGGACGGTTTTTTGAAGGCTTTCGTTTCTGTACTATTAGTGCAGGACCGTTTCGTGTCGTGCGGTGTCCCGGTTTGACATCGTTCCACAAACGGTTTGGCACCTGGTTTTTTTTTTTTAGGTTTTGGCGGGTCAGATGTGTAGGTGGTCTTTTTTCGCGTACCAACGCGATAGGTCCTGCTCCTTTTGTTTCTTAACCCTTTTCCCCTTTTGAAAAGGGGAAGTTGCCCTCTTCATGACTTTTCTTTTTTTTTTGATGTTTATCGGTAATTCACACGCTTGTAAGGCCTTTTAATTCTTTTTCTCCCCTTCAAACGTTTGCTTTCCTTAGTCCGGTTACCCCAGGCGTGGTGAGATATCCAACTTATAAATCCCAACATTGAGGCGTCCCATTCCCTTAGTGTAGTTTGAAGCCACCCTGGACATTTCCTGACCTTGAAAATCGCTCCCCTGTCCGGCAGGATGTTTCTTTTTGCTTTTAATGAACCCCACATAATCGTGGATGTCACGCAGTGTGCATCGCTTCTTCTGTCTGAGATCTGCTGTGACGACACCCCGCTTGCATTTTGAAATTGGGTACCCAAGTGCGGGGGACAGGCTGACGTGTTTCGAGCCGATTATTGACATGAGCTGTTTCCCGAACCTCACGTTTCTTTGGAACCGTCCCTGTCTTCGGTTTGGGGAAGACTTTCCTTTCTTTCTTTTTTTTCAACCTACCACACTGCAACCCCCCCACTTGCTATCTTTTCTTACTGTGATGAACTGCGCGGCCCGCAACCACTAACCCCCGGCCCGTAATGGATGCCGCCAAGTGCGTTTGGTATCGGCCTATGAGGGTGCTATCGCAGAGTTTCTGCATGGCGCCGACCCCCCCCCTTTCCCCCTGGATTTCCTTTGTTATTTTTCCCTTCCTTCTGTTTTGTGTCCCAGCGAACGGCCCCACGGAAACGTTTCGCAAACTCTTGTGGGTCCCTAAAAACGGGCGTCCCCATCCCCCCTCCTTTGTCCGCCCAATATTTTTCTAGAATCGGTTCTTTGGCCATTTGTGCTGCGTCTTTTGCTTTGGACCGCCCCCCATTTTCTGCCCTTTGTCTTCAACCTGCCGAACTTCCGTTATGGCTCTCCCCGATGGCCCCACCCCCATAACCGGTTCATGAGAAGCCCCTTTGGACTTTCCGCCTTAATCCCCCCGTGCACACGCAGGGAACCCCTTATGAAAATCATCCAACAAACCTTTTCGACCCCCCGAAGACGATCCTCGTTTTCCCCTGAGACTTTTCGGCCCCTCCCCCTCCTGACCCTCCGTCCGGTTGTTCCTCTTCTGTGGAATTTGTCGGATTTTCCCCTGATGCACCCCCCTGTTTTTTTTCCCCCATACAGAGGTAAAGAACGACTTCCTCTTCCCCCCGCCCGATCCTGGACGGTTTCCTTCTCAACTTCGGCCTCCAAGATTGACAAACTCCTATAAATTCCATTTCCACCCTAATCTCCTCATTGCATGAGTTTTCTATCTATGTTATCTGTTTTCGGAGACGGATCCCCTTTCCTTATGTGGCAATTTTTTGGATAGTTTTCCCCTGCATTTTTTCAAGTCGAGAATGGTCGTACTTCTTGTTTTTCGGGCCCGTGCTGTTCCTGTCCCCTATGATACCCCTTTTTTTTTTTTTCCTTTAGGTCGAATTCGATCGATCATGTCTGGAGAACCCCCCAACAACTTTTTTCGGGTTCTCTTACCCCCCCATCCATTTTTCTCCAACACAACCCCCGCCCCTCAAGGACATTTAGTTCCGGACGGATGCCCTCTTCCTCTTCGCTTGTTTTCTTCGTGAAATGGTTTTCGGATCTTCGTTTGATATGTTCCCCTGCTTGTAAAATTCTTGGGCCATTTTCCCCTCTTTTTTTTTCTTCAACCCGAAGTGGCCTTGTTGCCTGTTGTGTTTGTGATTCGTGGGGTCTCCAAGATGGCTTACCTTTGCTTGGCCCTTTTTTGTTTGTTTGTTTTGGACCCCCTCGAGTTTGTGGGTTTTGGGCTTTTTCTTTTTTTTGTAACTAGGGCAATCAACCCTCCCCACCCCACGTTTCCCCCCCCAAATATGATTGCTTTTCTTTCGTTGGACGACTTTTTTTATTCCAATCTTCCCGACCCTTTCTTTTTCTTTTTTTGTCCTCTTTGCCCCCATGGCCTTAACGGCAAGCTCCTTTCGACCCTTATTTGCTTTGGGTCGGTGAGCAATGAGTCCGGCGGATATCTCTCGTCTTTTCTTTCCTTCAAAGTCGTTGCCTGGCATCAATACGTCCCATTGGTTTCGTTTTTCTGGGTGGCTTCCGTTTTCAGTTAATCAGCCTTTTCATTCCTTTCGTTTAGTTCTTCCGTTTCACCCCTACAACAGACTTCCCTGTCTCCTAAAAATTTTTTTTTGGTTTTGAGTTTTAGAATGGTGTGCCTTCTACCTTTTCCGACAGGAGATAGCGGGTCCTTCTTCATGAATTTCCTCTTACCCCCCATTTTCCCCCCGGGTCCAAAATTCCTTTTTCCCGTCCCTTTCCCCCCCGCCCCAGTATTGGGTTTTGCGATCTGATTCGTTCTCGTTGGCATTTTAACCGGCGGCCATTTCTCCCGGTGGACTTCACTTTCATCCTTCCCCTTTCGCTTGGGTTTTCGTTGCCACGTATCAATTGGGGTAGGCTCTCCTTTTTTCGAAGCACCTGTCTGGCCAAAGAGACTCTTTTTCCCCCAAATTTGAAAAGAAGGTCCCGTTTTCCAATGGGCGTTGAATTTCCTTTTTTCCCGTTACTGTAAACAGGTGGCGTCTCCACAAATTTCCGGTCCCTGACCCTTTACAGATAAACACCATTCCCCCCCCCCGTTGGAAGAACGTCGAAAGTTGTTCGACTTGGTCCAGTGCTCACTAGTGGGGAACGTATTTCCGCTTGATACAAGTTACCCAGTCTTCTACCGGCCAACTTCACTACCCCCCCTTCTGCACCTGCCGCTTCCCCCCCCGTTTATAGTGACGACGTTTTGGACGGCCTCGAGAAATAAACCACTTCACGCATACTTTACTGGTTTCCACTATATTCACTTTCCCCCCCCGTTACACTTCCATCCCTTGGACTTTTTTTTTGGTTCATGGACTGGAATCAGCAACAAAAAACTTTTTTCTCCGTCCTCTTTCCCCCCTTTTCCCGCTTAAAAAATTTGCTAGGTCCCCCTAGTCCCACCATCTTTCTCCCCCATTTTCACCCATTTAAGCGAGCGTCAACGGCATCCGGCCATCCCATTGTTCTCTTTCCTTGTTTTGTTCCCTAGAGGTTTTTTTCCCCCTTTTCCGTGTTAATCTTTTCCTATTTCCCCCGAATTCACTTTTTCTCGCCCCACCCCGGTTCCTCCACAAGATGGCGTTGTAATAGCTCATTGTGCTTTGGTTTTTTTTTTTCCCCCTTTTTTCCATTTGGTTTCGGATTCGAAGTTGCTCTACTGTACTCCAGCCTCCCTGTTTTCGCTCCGTTTTCAGACCCCGAATTCTGTTCAAGCCAAAAGACGTTTTTTTAAAGCTCTTGCTTCCTCAAAGGGAAACATGATATCCTTTTCCCTGAATTTTTTTTCCAGTAACCTCCCAGGGACCAAAAAGTCCACGCAAGGTCCGGTTCAGACAACCACCCCGCCCCCCCCCCTCTTCAAAGATTGAACCAGCGTGGTTGCCCCCCTTGTCCCCTAGCCCAAGGTCTCCCCTCTTTAATCTTCTACTTCCAGTTGTTGTTGTTTCCCCCTCTTTTCCTTTCCTTTGTGGTGTCCGACCCTTTCTCTCGTTGTTGTGCAACGAGGTACCCCTCCATTTGTCATTTTTTCTTTTCTTTTTCGGTATGGTCCCCTTTCTTGCTTTTTTTTTTCCCTTTCTTTGTGAACTTTCAGGGTTTACCCGGTGCTCAGTACCACCCCCCTTTACTTTTTCAGGTTTGCTGGCCTTTTCGTTTTGTTCTTTTTTCCCACTTGTCCTTTTCCCCACTTTTTTTTGTACAGGCATGTTGTTCACCTGTTTTTTTTCTTTTTTTTCATTCCGGCGTGGCCTCGAGTTCGTTTCCAACCTTTTAAGTACAAAAGTCTTTTTCGAGACCCAAGCCCTGTACGCGGCGAGGGTTTGGATACCCATGACAATGTTTTTGATCGCTTTCTATCTTTCTATTCTGCCTACTTCCCAATCTTTTTTCTTCCTCACCCCTATTGCCCCAACCCTTTTTTTTCCCCAATCTTCTCAAAAAACAATTGAATTGCTGCACCCTGTGTCCCTTGGCCTTTCTCCCTTTCCTTTTTACACAATTGTCTCTTTGTGCAGAGATGGGAGAAGGACCCCGACTTTGGTTTCCTTTCCCCCCTTTACGACTTTAAGGGATGCGACCATGTTTTTTTTTCTTTTGTTTTTATTTTTTTTCAATGAACTCAAACTTTCGTATCCTTCTTTCCCTGCCTTTAGTCTTCTCAAATCCTCTTGCTGACCATTACCGAGGTTTTCCGCCCCCCCGTTATCCTTTCCACATCGTCTAATCACGGTTCTTTATGACCCTTTTCTTTTTTTTGAGTCTTTTTCCTTTTTGAGGTTATGAACTTGCTTTTGTTTTTCCAACGTTCCCTTTTTTCTTCTCTTTTTTTGCGTGAATGTTTGAAAGAAAGGAAAATGTTCCTTTGGTTTTGTGACATGTTTCCCCCTTCTGGTATTCCTAGTTAAGGGGGCCAAGGAGGTAATCTATTTTATCCAATTTTTTTCCCCCGAACTCTTCCGGATTCGGTTCAGGGCGAGGTTGTTTCCCCCTTTGATCAAAATCCAAAAGTTTTGACTTTCCCCCCCCAGACGTTTGTGACGCTTGCCCTGGCGTTCCATGTCCAGGCCCCCCCCGTGGTTTCTCTTCTTTTTGTTAGTTAAATTCGATCCTCCTCCCCAATCCCGATACCGCTTAGTCCTCACCCCCTTTTTTGCGTTAGCGAGTTGAAGCCAATTTCCCCACTTTGTTTCATGGTCCCCGGCTGGATTTCAGGGGGCGTCGGCGCTTCCTTTCCCAAGACCGCGGGTTTTTTAGTCATGCCCCAACAGTCTTTCTTCCCCTTTTGCGTAGGGTTTTTTGGGTTTCCTTTTTTTTTTCCCCAAGCAAAGAACTGAAACTTTCCCTGGCCCCCTTTTTTTGGTTTATCCGGTATTCCTGCCTCTGTTGCGGCGAAACCACAGCCCCCTGCATTGGGGACATTTATGCGGAGCACCCCTGTTCTTTCTGGGTTCTCTTCATTAGGGCCGCATTTTCTGGTTCTTTATGTCGCGCCCCGTCCTCCCCCTATGTAGATGGGAGAGGCGCCTTCCTCCGGCATTCTGGAACCTTTTTTTTTTTTTTTTTTTTTTTTTCGGACCAGCACGTCCTATTTTTTGGCCCTTTTTTTCTCCAGCTTTTCCTCGGTCGACCCCAAACTTGCCCGGCCCGCCCTCCTCTTTTGACTCAGTTCGCGTGAATTTGATGAGGGCAAATATTTCCTTATACTTCTCCCCGAGCCCTCACCTGCCGAAACGTTCCCCCCATAGCACCTTTTCCCTTTGGCCCCCCTTCCCCCGGTGATGAGAGTCCAACTTCCAGGGTGTTTCCCCCCTTGCCGGCTACCACCCCTTCAGAAGGTCATCACCGGGAACTTTATCCCCAAAAACCCTTTTTTTTCGTTCCCCTCCGACATCAAGAGGCAGCTTTTCTTCAGCTTAGACACTCCTTGCTTTTTTCCGTCCTTGTAGGAGTGAAATGTGTTTTCTTTGAGTCTACAATAGGTGTTGCATTAATCGTCTGTGACTCCTTCTCACGTTTCTTTTTTTTTTCAATGATGTTCTCGAAAGACCTTCTGCCCCCTCGTGCCCAATAATCCTGGTATCTTTTTTTTTTGTATCCCCGAACTTTCCCCATGCCTTTCTGACTATCTTTCCCTCCTCCTCAGTTGTCTTTTAGTTTTTTTCGATACTTAACTTTTCCAATTCAATGAGTCTTGTCCTGGGTTTGCTTTAGGATTGGGGCATTATTTTGTTTTCGGCCCGCCTTTCCCCCAGATTTTTTGTGCCCGTTTATTGTTATTCTATTGGATCTTTTTTTCTTGAGTTTTGGTAACAACCCACCCCCCCCCCCCTGATTGACTCTCCCCCTATCTCACCCGTCTAAACCCCGGAAGGACTCCCTCGTCTTATTCCTCTTCTTCCCCCCTTTTTTTTTTCTTGCGCGTATCTTCCCCTTCTAACCCTTTTTTTTTCCCTTTCTTTCTCCGGTGAATTCCCTGGTATGGATTTTTTTTTTTCCCTCTGTCCTTGATTTACCCTTCTTGGCTTCCCTTCTTATTTTTCTCGTTTTTTTATTGTTTCCTTTGTCGTGGCTTTGCACTTGGTTCCCCTATTATGCTCCCCTTTCAAGAATATTTCTTCCGACTCACTCTCCAAAAGTTTTCCTGCCCCTTTTTGTACTTTTTCGATTTTTTCAAGTGGGGCCGTTATTTTCTAGAGTGATATGGTGACACGTTCTGTCCTCCAGTTTTGAGATTTTTTTTTTTTTTCAATCCAAAACCCCCCCAAACTTCCCCTCCCCTTCTACATTTACCCCCCACTTGACATCTTGTTTTGTTGGTTTAGGTTACACTAAGGAGGTCTTTCTTATTTCCCGAAGGCCAGTTACTGACCTTGTTTGCCATTTTCTTGAAGTTGTTTGTGTCCTTTTCCTTCTTCGGTCCTTTTCCTAATGTTCATTTCACGTAGACCCTTAGTGTATTTAGGGTTTGGACACCTGCAACTCTTTATTTTTTCTTTTTTTTTTTTGTTTTTTTCCTTTTTTTTTCTTTTTTTTATTTTTTTTTTTCTTTTTTTTTCTTTTCTCTTTTTTTCTCTTTATTCCCGCGCCCTCAGGTCTTTAAGGAATTTGTCCTTTTCGAAAATTCGCCCTTTTTACCTTTCGATCTTGAAGTCCGTATGATTAAGACTTTTTATTTCCTGGTCCCTTGTGTTGTGCTTCCGGATTTCCTGAACTTGATTTTGTATTTCCTTTTTTTTGAAAAAGCTGCCCCAGCGATTTTCCTTGTCCTTCCTTTGGCACAGGCTTCTACCAGGTCACTTACTTTCTCTGTATTTTTTTATACATTTGAGTGAGTCTCATCCTTTCTTTTGGAATTTTCCCTCCGGGCACGATCATTAGGCTTTTTCCTGTTCTAATTCTCCCCCTTAAAGCCTTTTTTATATCGTCCTACCGATTGTTAAATCCACATTCCATTTCCCTTTTTGTGCGTCCTCACAGGAAATGGGGTGTTCTGTGCTGTTCTTTAAGCAGTACTGTTTTCTTGAGCTGAAACGTGGGATGATCTTTTTGGACCAGGTCCATCTCCCGCCAATCCCCCTCCCCAGGTCCCTTTTCGTTGGTGCCCCCCAAACCTTATTTTTTGCCCTACCCTTTTCCTCCCCCTGTCAACCCTCAACGCCTCTTTCTTTTTCCCCCCCTTTTTCTTTCCCTCGCACCACCACGCATCCAATCCGAACTTTCTCCGTAAGTTTTCAAATTTGGACCTCGCCCCCCCCAGCCCCAATCCGTTATCGCTCTCCTTTTTTCCCTGTTTTTTGCTCTGACAAACCTTTTCTAACTATTTTTTGACCCCCCCCCCCCTTTCCATTTAACCTAGAGCTTCCAGGCACTACCCCTTTGTTCTCATTTTTTTACGTTTTTTTTTTTACCTTAGCTTTTCTTGTCTTTTTTAGCTTAGTGCCCCCTTCGAAAGTCTTTCTATGTTTTTTCCCCACGCTGAACCCCTCTTACGGCCCACCAGTTTTTTGACTTTGCCTTTCAGTTTTTCTAGACCTTTTGTACTGCTTTTTTTTTCCTGGGTTCCTCTGTCCGGCCTCCGAGGACCATGTCCTTCTTTGTCTTGTTTGAAGTACTTTCGACCAGTCCTTTCCGCTTTCATCCCTTTTTTGATCAAGCCTAACCCCCCCGCCCTTCTTCTACCTGGTTCCCCCCCCCCTGAAAGGTTGTCCCACGAGTAACAAGCTTCGATTTACCCCCTTCAGCTCCCCCCCCCCCGGACCCTTTTTTTTTTTAGCAGCCCACCCTCCACCCATAAAACTGATCTTTTTTTTTGAACAAGATCTCTTCCCCCCCCTGTTTCATCGGTTCTCGGTGACCTAGAGCCCAGGGCATTCTCTTTTTTTCTCTTTTTCCCTTTTTTGATCTTCCTTGTGTTTTTCTTCCGACTTGAACACCCCGCGTGGCTTCCGGTGGTTTTTTACTCTTTTTTCTTTTTTTTTTCCCTCGGGAGGGACTTTTGGATTCCTCCTTCTTTTTTTTTCGGTTTCCCCACTTCAGGGACCCTGGTACTGGCTGTTTTTTTTTTATTGAAAGGTCGGTCCCTCAAGGAGGTACCCCCCTTTCCCATTTTTTCTTTTTTCTCAAACTTAGCGGCCAAAACGATGTTTTTTTTGCGTCGGAGTCGCCTTCCCCCCTCCAGCCCAAAGGTCCCCCCGTCTCTAAATCCCCACCTGATTTCTTTTTTTTTTCCATTTTGTTTCTTTTTTTCCTTTCCCGTGTGTATTTTCTCTTCCTCCCATAAGTGATTCCTCACCCCCCCTCCCCCACCTTTTACCACACCAACCCGTACCGAAAACACCTCCTTTTTGCCTTGCCCCCCCCCCCCGTTCCGGCCTCTTCCTTTTCTTTCCCCCCTGGATGCCCTGTCTGCTTGGTTGTTGCCGCTTGAGTTTCTTCCCATGTTGTAACCCTAGTCTTTTCCACAGTTACTCCCCCTTTTTGACGCGACCCTCCGATTTTATTTTTTGTTCCTTCCAACTTTTAACTCCAAGTTCGTGCTCTTTTTTTCTGTCTTTTTTGTTAGGGCCGCTTTTCTTAATCTACTCTTTTCGACCCCGAGGGCTGTTTCTCTTTTTTGTTTTCCTTTCGTTTTGACCATCCCGTTCTTAGTTTTTTCACGTTTTTAGGCTTTGAAGGCTGCGGTTCTCTTTTTTCATTTTCTCCCTCCCCCCAAAGCTTTGGAATTTCCCTGCCCTTTTTCCCCTCCCCCCCCCACCCTCGGCCCACGGGGAAGTCTGCGGGGTTTTTTTTTCTTTTTTGATGGTTTTGTTTTCTCTTCATGCCCCTTGCGTATTTGGTGAGAGTTTCTTTTTTCCCCTATCCAACATTGCTTTTTCGGATTTTTCCAAGGGTTCCCTTTGTCCTGAGGCTCCCCCCTTTCCCCAAGTGAGCGCTTTAAACACCATGGTCTTGCTTTTTTCCTGTCATTTTTTTGACGTTTCCGGTGAGAACTCACTCCGGTCCCCTCTCGCTTTTTTTTTTTCTCCTCCCCTCCCCACATCTTTTTGTAGAGTTTTCTTTTGGTAAGTTTCCGCATGTCCCCCCCGGGGGGAACTTCCACCCCGTCTGTCCTTCTTCCCGCTTTTTTTTCGGATGCTCCCCCCCCCCCCCCTTGTCGAAGGCCCAAATTTCTTTTCTTGTTTTTGCGGGGTTTAGTTTTGTAAGGACCTGCTGTCTTTTCCCCCCCAGCTCCTTCTGTGGTATCTCTTTAAACCTGGATTTGTTCTTGGGGCAGTCAAGTCCCCCGGGACACCCCCCCTGGAAATGTAATGGATGGGGCGCCCCACCCCCTTTGGTCCTCTGCCCTTCATAGCAATGACCTTTGGTTACTTTTCCTTTTTCCCCAACCCTTCCTTCCATATTGTCGAAGGTATTTTCCTTTGGGGTTTTCTTTTTGGCCCCCCTTCTTTTGATCGCTGACCGTCCTTTACTTTTTTAGTCCCCTTCTTTCAACCTCTCCCGAGTTAAATTTACCGGCCCCTCCTCCCCCCTTTTTCCTTAGAACAAGACACCGGGCGCCTGTTGGTTTTTTCTTTTTAATTCGCGGTCTCTTTTCTATAGGTTCCCCCATTTTTTCGAATTCCCCCCCCTTATTTCCACGATTAGACACAAACATCCCCCCTTAATTCCTTCAGTTCGGCCCCTCCCGGAAAAACCCCCCTCCGGCCCCCCTTTTCCCCTCTTACTTCCTAATGGAAAAATCTCCCACCGGTTTCGTCCTCCAAGACTCCTGTTCCGGCTCCAGAGGCCCCGAATCGATTTTTTCTTCCCCTTTGTTTTTTTTTTTTTAGAGAGTGTCTCCCCTTTGGTAGGTCGTTTTTTTCTTTTCTCTGTGTTTTTTTCCTCTTCTGATGACGGTTTTCCCGGAGGCCGGGAGTTTGCGTGAAATTTACTTCTTCCCCCCTCAACTCGGTCCACCCCCCCTCCACTAATAACTGTCCCCCGCCTGACTTTTTTTTTCCTCTTCGTGTTTTTTTTTTGTTCTCGTCTCTTTTTCCTTTTTCTTTTTTCTTTATGGATTGAGGCTTTTTAGTTTTGCTCAACCGGAGGTATTCCTTTTTGCCTTCAATGTCCGGTTTTTTCGTGTCTGCTGTTTTAGCCGGTTTCAAATCCTCTTTCTGATTTATTTTCCCTTTTTGAGTAACAACCACCGATTTCGACTTTTCTTTTTCCCCCCTTTCGTCTTTCCTTCACCAAACCCTTTTTACTTGGACTTCAAAGATCTTTTTTCGGTCTTTCCCCCCCTTTTCTTAATGGGGGCGTAGATCGTTAGTTCTGACCACACTTGGTTTCCCTTTATTCGGTTGTATTTCATGCTTTCATCTTTTCATTTTTTCTGCAGGCGTTTTCCATTGGCTTCTCTCATTGAAGGTTTTCTTAGTTTTTCTCACCTTTTGAGATCAGATTGGCTGGTCTTTTTGTTTACGGTCCTTTTGCCCTTCTTGATGTATCGCCCCCCCTACTACTCTTTCTTATTTTGCCGCAGCCCCACTCACTCTTTTTTAACCCCCCTTGGAGGCTTTTTCTTCTCCTCTTTAGCTTTATTTCCACCATCTTTCAGAACCCGTTTTTCCGCGGTTCGCTTTTCCCTCCCCCCCTGGCCTCAGCTCGCCCTTTCTTTTTTTTGGTTGGGGGTCATTTTTGCCCCGCTCTCCTCTCCGGCCCCGAAAATTGTCGTCGGCATCCTTTTTACGTCATTTTCTTGTTGTTTCTTTTGATTTTTAGTTTTTTTTTTTTAATCTCATACCAGTTTTCATAATGACAGTTTTTTTTCTTTTTTTTCCTCAACCGCCCGGAACATTCTACCGTCTCCTTTGGATTTCCTTTCATTCCCCTCCCCCCGACTTTTTTCCCGTTTGCCCCTTAGATCTCGGCCCCTGCCGCTGCTTTCTTTCCCCTCTCCCCTTTTTTTTGTTGAAGGGTTTGCTTTCACATTTCCCCCCCGGTGCTGTGTGTTCTCGGACACCTTTTGAAAAATCTCCCTCCCTTTTCCCTCCTTTTTCTGGACCGGGATCCCCCCCTCATCTAGCCTAAGTTGTGTTTTTTTTTTCCCTTTTTGCCTCCCCCTTTTGAGATAGCCAGGATCTGGACCACGCACCTCTTCATCGTTCCTTGGTGTTCCTCTCCCCAAGAATTACTTTTTTTCCCACCTATCCTTTCCCTTTCTCCACATGTCATTTTCCCGAGGGGCCTGGCTTACCAAATTTCTTCCATCGCACTCTTTCCCTTCGGGCTTTTCTGGCAAGTTGTGGACCTCTTTTTCCATTTTGCAAAAGGGCCAAGGTTTTTTCTTTTGTTCCCTGAGTCTTTCCCCCGTTCTATTACGATTTTTTCCCGTCGTTTTCCCCCAAAAAACCCCAAACCCTCACCCGCCTCGTGGTGATTCTTCTCGTTTTCCACACCGCCCCATCGTGACTCAGAAAGTTTTTTTTTCTTCTTCACCTTGGATTACCACTTTCCCACGGCACCAACTCTAACTTCTCTTGTCAAACTTTTTTTTCTCGGACTATTCCCCAAACACGTATTTTCCCCCCACCATTCCCCCCATTGACTTCGACTTCCCGGGTGTCCTTTTTTTTGTCCTCACATTCACTGGGTGTTTGTTTCCCCTTTTCTGGGTGAGGATTTCCTTCTTTTCCCAAGGTACTTCCCCTTCCAATTTCAAACGCGTACAAGGAATCGCCTTGGACTTTTTCCCCCCTCTCATCCCCTTCTTGTCCCTCCCAATAGGTTTTTACTGATTTTTCAATATTGGCATTTTTGAACTCCTTCGGCTTCCTTCCATGAAGATCCGTGTGCCTACGCCGTCCCCCAGGTTCATTCCTTTTTTCCCGTGGACAAGTACCGATTGGTTAAAGACGAAAAGGCCCTCCCTTTCTCTTTTTTTTTTTACCTGATTTTTTTCCCCACCGGTAGATCTCCCATGCAATGCTTTTCCCAAGTTTTGAGGATCCATCAAAAAATTCCCCCCCTACCCTCTGTTTACCCTTTCTTTCCCTTGCCCCTGGGATACCTCGGTTAAATCCCCCTCCCCCATCTCCACACTTTCCCTTTCTTTTGTCTTTCTGTTCTGTTGTTGAACTCGTGGGCCTGGGTTGTTCTAACCGAAGTTTATCCGCTGCGTCTCTTCTCTTGTATGGTTTTTTCGGCTCTTGTCCTTAGTTTTTGTTGATGCACTCCTTTCTTTTTTTTTTTTGGTGCTTTTCTGTTTTTTCCCGGTTCACCCAAGGTCCTCCCTGTTCTTTTGCTGGTTTTTGTTCTCAAGGCTTTTTAAGGGGAACCTTCTTTTTCCCCCCAGGCCCTTTTTTCCCAATTCAGAAGCGTCCCCACCTATTTCTTGTTTCTTTTCCGATTGAGTGCAGTCACCCCCCCAATTCCCAGTGTCCCCCATTTCCCTTTTTTTTTTTTGATCATTTGCCCCCCACCAATCCGCCTGGCTTCCATGCTGATTCCTCCTCTGGCAAATTTTTTTTCCTTGTGGACCTTACTTCTGGCTCCCCCCTTCCCCCCCCCTCCCCCTTGCCCCCACCCTCTCGGGAACCCCCCCAGTACTAACCACCCCTTCTTCTTTCCTTCCACCCAAAATGTTTTTTTCAAGTGGCCTTTCCTTTTCTTTTGCTTCCTGTTCCCCCTTCTTGTGGCAGATGTTCCGCAAAAAGGTGGGTTACTTCTTCCTTAGTTCTTCCTCTTCACATTGATAGAGTCGCGACTTCTACTATTCCTTCCTTCTTTTTTTTCCACTTAACTTTTTCCCAATTTTTTCTGGTACTGTCGGATTTTTCCTTTTTGGTTTATTGTGTTTTTCAAATCCTCATTGCATACCTTCTTTCGTTGTTCGTATTCCGTACCACCCGTCCCCTAAATAACCGGTTTTTCTACAACGACCCTTGCGGCTTTTTGCGGTAGATGACACTTGTGTTCCTTGCTCGCTCCCACGCGCGCTTCCTAGCTCTTTGCATGTGAAAAGAAGATTTTTTGACAAAGAACCCACCCCCAGTTCCTTTGGTTCTTTTGGGTCTCGTTTTTTCCCCTTGGATTTTCCACTTGCTTTTCGGCGGTCCCTCTTGGAGCTCTTTACAGACCCGAAATGTTGCGTTTTTTTTTTTTTCCCCGGCTTACTTATTTCTCCCCCCCCCAACTTGCTCCTTCCCACAGACTTTCTTGTCATAGATTTTTTTAATGTGCCCTTTTTTTTTTCTTTATTCCTGTAATTTATCTCCAGGGAGTTCCTTCCTATTTTAGATCCCTTTTTCCCCTTTTTTTTTCCACAACAGTCCGGTGGGTTATGCTTCGTTTCTTGGACCTTCCTTTAAAAAAGTTTCCCCCTTAACGTTTGGAAATCCCAATTTAAACGCGTCTCCAGGAAGTGGTCCAGATATTCCCGTAACCCCCCTCTTTTTTTTCTGTCTTTTGGGTGGTCCACTGTAGGATTGCCCCCTCCCCCCTTTCTCTTTTTTTCCAGTTTCCTTTGATTTCCACCGAACCCCTTCAGACAACTGGACTTCTTTTGAATCCTTTTGCTTTTTCTTTCGTGGCATCAACGAAACCCTAACAACCCACCTTGAGGACTTTTTTTTTTCGAATGTTCTGAAGTTTTTCCTTAATTTCTCCTGCAGTGCCTGCCCTTTTTTTCCCCACCCCTTCCTCTCCACTCGTCCGAAGTCTCCTAAGGCCCCTCTCCTTAATGGCCCACCCCTTCCCTCCCCGGCGGACCCAGGGAAAGTGACCCCTCGGGACATAAACGCTGTTTTGAATAACTTCCCCCCCCCCGGGCGCAATATTTTCGTTGACCCCCCTCTCCGGCGGGTTCAATGTTGGCGGGAGTTCCCCCCCCCCTGACGTAAGAGAAGCCACTTTTTCCCCCGTCAAAAGGCCCTCCCCCCGTATCACCCCTCCCGAGGGCCCACCCCCAATGCCATTGAGACCCACCTTAGGTGTTCCTTCCCTTCTTTCCAGCTTCCCAACCCTCTTTTTCTTTCCTTTTTTCCATCCCCGGGCCGCCCCGAAACTACCCCCCCCCCCCCAGGTTTCCTCCTTTCTACTATCTCCCTCCTCTGAGAGTTGCTCCCGATGACCCTGTTTTCTTTTTGTGTAGATTCTTGTTTGAGACCCCTTCTCATGGCGTCTTGCGTTTTTTTTTCCCACAGTTTTTTCCCCCCTTTCTCGTCTATACATTCCTACGTTTGCTTTTCAATTTTGGCAGCTGCTTGAACCCACGCTGCCGACAGTGCGACCTCAGTCCAGAACAACGCCAATATACTCCCTGCCCCAGTTGATGCCTCTTTCTCCCTCTTTTTGTTGTTTTATCCGATCTTTCTTCTTGGTAGAGTTTGCCCGTTTTTCTTTTACTACTCTTCATTTTTTTTTTTGTAGAACTCTTTGCGGTTTTGCGTTTTTTGCTTTCGATCTCTTAGATTTTTCATATTGTGAGAACACCGTGCTTAGAAATCTTTTCCCTGCGTACCTTCTACCCTTTACGTTTGTTCCGGAGTTCTGCCCTCTTTTTCCCAATTTGTTTTCTATTTTTCCTTCTTATTTTTTTTCCCCGTTTTGTTTGGTCTGTATCTGTCTTTCTTCCTTCTATTACCTGGCTTTTGGACTTTTTTTTTTCCTCCCCCGGTGCTGTACGTGGCTTCTTCATTGGCCGGTTATTTTTTGACATCCTTGGATTCCTCTTCTACTTTTTCCCTTTTTTTTCTTCGGTCCGGTGAGTTGTCTATAATCGCCTCTTGATTCTTTTATTCATTCAACGTCGCCTTGATTCATCTCCAAAATATGGCTTTGTCCGGGCTCTTCTGCGCTCTATTTCCCCTCGTTTCCAAATTTTTGTCCCGGTCTTTTGGTGCCGCAAAATTCCCGTTCTTCCCCCCCCTCGTCTTCCTCCAATATTTGGAGGTCTTTTGTTCCCCCTTCTTTCTCGGCGGCTCTTTTCTGGCTTTTTGTTTTTTCCTCCCCCCCTTTGCTGTCCTTCCCTTACTTACATCGTTTTTGTTCTTTTGTTTTTTTGGCTACGCCATTCATCCTTTTCATTTAATCCCATTTTCGTAGTTCTTATTTTGTGAACCCTTCTTTTAGACGCCCTTTCCCCCCCTAGACCACGTGCGTATTCTTTCCCTTTGACCCTCTTTTCCCCCCCAGCTCCCCCAATTCTACCTTTCGCCTTTTCAATGACCATAGGCCTTTGTTCACCTGTCCTTTTACTTTTTTGTCCCGGGTTTGTTTTGCCCCGGCCTTTTTCCGCCAGAGAGTGGTTGTCCGAACCCCCAAGATTTTTTTTTTTTCTGGGCTTTTTTCGTAGGTGGGTAGGGTATCAGCATCTCACGGGTTATCCAATTTTTCTATCTCCCCCCTCTGTGTTTTTCTTTCGATTTTTTTTGATTATGGGTGTTTCAGGATTCTTTCCCCCAGCTGACCTTTTGAACCCCCCCCTCTCCCTTTTTGCACATCTTCCTGGATGCGCTTTCTCCCCCTTTTAACCCCTTTCCTTACCCTCCCGACAATAACCCAAATTTACATGAAGCGGTCCGGCTTTTTCCCTTTTTTTTTTACACCTTGCTCCATATCCTTCGGTTTTTTTTTGCGAGTTCCTGTGTTTTTCCCCAAAGTCACCCTACCGCCCCCCCCTGTCACCAGGTCCGTTCCCCCTCGTGGTGTGTTTTCAACTTATCTTTTACGAGTTTCCGTTTTGTTGCACCGTCAACGCCTCGTTCTTCCTGGAACTTCTTTTTTTCCACAGCCAAAGACCCCCTATAGTCGAAAGCTTTGTTATTCCCCCTCCCAAGCAACCCACCGTTTTTTTTTCGGTAACCCCTTTTATAGGTCTAGTACCCGTCTTCCCTTTGCTTTTAAATTTTTTTTCCTGGAGAGATTCACCTCTCCCCCTTTTTGTGACCTCCTTTTTCTTTCCCCCCGGTTTTTTTCCCTTAGAGGTTTTTTCCCGTTTTAGTTTTGTTCTTTAAAAGTTTCCCTCCCACAGAACAAAAGTTTTCTCTCCCAAACGGTCCCCGTTAACTTGGTTTTTTTCGCTTCCTTTGAATCCGATTCATTTTGGCTTCTTTTTCTTATAGTGGACTAGGGCATTTGGTCTCCCATGTTCCTCTTTTCTAAGATCCCCTCTTTTTGCCACACTTTCCTCCCCTCGGTTTCCCTGATTAACTATTTGTCCGGGACCGCCACCTTTCCCCCGCCTTTCTTTGGAACCCCCTTTTCGACTGATAAAGTCTCAAGTTACCATTTCCTCCCCAGTTTTTTTTTGAATGTTGTCCCTTTACGGCTGTTTTAATTTTACCCCAGTGCCCTCTCCCAAACCCTCTCGGGGCCTCCCCAGTTAAAATTCCCCTTAACTCCCCCGAGAAGCTGTTCCCCCTGGCTGGACGTTCCACACTCGGTCGCCCCCCTCATGTCTCCTCTCGTTGTCGTTGATTTCTCTCGCCTTGCTTGGTGGCGAGTTTTTTTCTTTCACCGATTTTCTCGCGGTTCAGCTTGTGGTCGGTTCTTTTTCCGCTTTTTTTTGAGGAAACTGGGCGGTTCCTTCCCTCTTAACTTTCCTTCTTTTTCCCCTGTCTCCCAGTGCTCCTCGTTTTTTTTTCCCAATTTTCCCTTCCCAGTAGGGCACACGTTCTTTACAGGCTTTGCGTCTTTCCCCTTTTTTACGTTAGTGCTTCCCCCCATTTGCCATAGCTCTTCCGAGGGCTTTCCACCCTTACCCAGAGAGCAGCCCCTTTTTTTTTCCCCCCCCCCTTTCTGGGACAAGTCTCTGTTTTCCTTCTGTACCCCCTATCTTGCCCCCCATAAGCCCTTCCTTTTTTTCATCCACCGGTTCCAAACCTTTAGGTCCCCCCCCCACCTACCCCCCTTGGCGCACCCCAATGTCAGTTTTTTCCGCTTCCTTTTCCCCTGAGTGTTTTTTTTCCAGAGTTTCTCAGAGAAAGAAATTTGGTCTAGTCCCTCTTCTAGTGATTTTTTTCGTTCACCACAGATTTGGCTTTGCGTGTTGTCAGTCCCCTTTATGCGACGCGTTTTCGTACTCCTCGGATTTTTGTCGTTTTCGCGCTCCCACTTTTTTGCAGCCATTCCGCTTGTTTGAGGGTTTTCTGTCCTTCCTTGCCCAAACACTTTCACCCCCCCTACCCTTTCCCCTTCCCTTGGGGACCTTTCAATTTTTGTGTTTTTTTTTGTTTTATGCGCACTTTTTGGTCATTCTTTTTCATGTCCCCCCCCCCCCCCCACCACTTTCCCTGTGACTTCGAGCGAATGCACTAAATTTGACCCGTAAAAACCCCCCCCCCCGTTTTTTTAAGTTGGTTTAAGGGCTCCTCTTCATTGGACATGTGTCTTGGTTTTCCTATTTTCCCGTTCCACAGTCTTCTTCCTTATTGCTCCTAAGAGGGTTAAGCCCCCATGGATCGGATTTCGGGTTTCCTTGGCCTGTTAAAAGCTCGTTAGTCCACCCCTCGTTCCAGGCCTCTTCCCAGAACTTTATCTTCGATGATTTTTTTTCCGGGGGGCTAAGACAATGCCCCCCGTTCCTCTCCACATAAAGTCCCTTGGTGGATCCCAGACCCCCCCCCCCAATTGTGGCTCTTCTTCTATGGCCGTTCACCCCCCCCCCCCCAACCCCCGGTCATTTTTTTTTGGGACAAAACTTGTTCCACAACTCTTAGCACGGACGCGGCCGATCGTCCGCTGACTGGGCCTAAACTCCCTTGCCATTCACTCGCCTTTCGCGGTGGGCCCTTGTTCTTCCTTTTTTTTGTCCTGCAACTCCTGAACTTTATCTGGGGATTTTTTTTGCCTGCTTGAATGTTGAGGGAAGACGACAACACGACAAACACTTTCCTCCATGCGCTCACCAATGTTCCTTTGGAGTTCCTATCTTTTTCTTGTCGGGTTTTCAGAGTTGGGAAAAAGTCCTCCCCCGATCCGAACCCCCCCCCTTTTTTTCCCGGTTTTTCCGTTAATTTTTTTTTTTTTTGCGTTCCCCCTTTCGTGACCCGCGGACGGCAGACTCTTCCCCTTCCTTTCTCCAATTCGTCGGTGCTCACGACCTTTTTTTTTCGTGCCTTTTTTAGAAGTCAGTTTTTTTTTTTCAACCTTGCGGCGGACTTTCCTGCCCGGTCTTTTTCTCCCCGCACATGCCCCCCTCAAGGCCACAGTAGCCAATCTATGCCCACTCTCCACCTGCTTTTAGCAGTCCCACCTCATGGTTGCCTTTTTTTTCCCCCCCCGAATGCAGTTATTTTTTCCAGGACGTGACCAAAAGTTTTTTCAGGGAATCACGGGACCCTTCTTTTATACCCCCGGTTTTCTTGAATTAGGACGCTCCTTTTTTTTTTTCAGCATTGCATAATTTTTAGAATTGAGTCTCCCGGGTTGATTTCTCCTTACGGTTCTTTTAAACCCCCATGAGTTTTTTTGTTTAGCCCTCTTTTTTTCGCCAACTTGAGGCCTTTAATTCGATCGAACCTGGACGGTTCTTCTCCTGAGTGTTCTCTACCGCACTCTTCCCTTTACCTCCGGCTCGTTTTTTTTTTGCCCTGAAAACTAAATATTCCTTTCAATGCCCCTTCCCTTCTTTCTTCTTTACAACCTACTTCCTTTTTTTTTTTTTTTTCGATTCCCTTGGCCTGAATTTTTTGTTACTGGATATTGGCGTTCTTTTTAATAGGAGTTTCCCCCTCCACAGACGTTTTTTCGTTTTTTTTTCTCTGCCTTTCCCCCCAGTAATTTTTAACCCGATCGAATTCTTCCTTGTCTTTTTCCCCGAATTTTCAGAAGTTCCCCCCCCCCTTTTAACCTCTACCCCCAGTTTACTGACTCTTGATATGAGTTAGTTTAAGGACTTTTTTAGACCCTTCTAATCTTCCTTCGTTTCTTTAACAAGTTTTTTTTTTCTAGGATTCCTTTCCTGTTTTAACTGATTGTTCGATGGCCCAGCTAGTTGGATTCCCTGCGTCATGCCTTTTTCTTTTTTGTTACGGGCCTCAACCTTCACTTTTTCCGTTTTCGTCTTTTTTGCGGCTCCTCTTCCGCTCGTTTTTTTCTTTCCTCTTCTTCCATTGAAAAAAAATGTCAACGGGCGCCCCCCTTTCACTTCCCCTTTATGTTTTGGTGCCTGGCCTTTTTCGCTTCCGTTTTTTTTCTCCAAACGTTCCCGCCGGGTCGGTTGGTTACGTCCCTTACCTTCGATATTATTAGCCCCTTTTGGTGTTTTCTTTTTTGTTCCGGCGGCCATTGATCCTCGGGCCGGCATCTATACCATTTTTGTTCCTCCCCTCACTTTTATCCTCTTTTGTTGATGACCGAAATCATTCAGCATTTTATCCTCTTGCCCTTCATTTTCTTGTTATGTTCTCCCCCACTGCAACAGACCTCTCCCAATTAGCCACAAAAGTTTTATTTTGGAATTTTTTCCCCTTTGCCACCCATTTGCAATCATATTCGACTTCATCTCGCTCTTCTGTAGGTGCCCCCGGCAATTGGGGGGTTTCCCTTTCCGGCGGCCCTACTCCCACAGTTCTTTTTTTTGTTTGCTCTTCCCGCAAACACCTCCGCGCTTTTGGCCGAGGGTGTTTTTTAACCATTCTCCTTTTTTCCACTTCTCTCTTTCCGAGAGTCTTTTTTTTCCTTATTTTTCTTCGAAGTCCTTTTACCTTGCCCCCTCGCCCTTGGACCTTTCCTTTACTAGGAATTTTTTCTTCCCTGAAGCTCCCCTTTTTTTAACTTCCCCCGGGGGGGTTTTTTTTAACCTGATCCATCCCCCGTACAACTCCGGCCCGTTCCCCTTTCGCCCCCTCGCAACTTCGTTTTTTTAGACCAAATTGCCCCCCCATTCCCCTTTTAACCCCCTGGCCTGCCATGTCCGTGACGATAGGATTTTTTTTTTTTTGTTCCCCCCTACTTCAAGTCATTTCCCTCCGGAACCCCTATCACACGCCTTTGTATGTTCCGTTCAATCGCCCGCAATCCCCCCCTAAATCTTCCGAAACGCTTTGGAATTTTTTTCTGCCTCCTTCTTCAAAACCCAAATCTGTTCGGTATGCTTTCTCTCTCTTCGCCGCTTTGTCTTTCACTCTTCCTTTCTTTCTCGCCCCCCCCACCCCCCCCCCCCAGCTCCTTTTTCCCTTTCCATTTACTGATTCGGCCTTGTGCAGCATGTCCCACTTTGTTTTAGTATTTTTGTTACTAGAGGTTCTTTTGCCCGTTATGTTTTTTGTCTTCTTTCTTTTTTTGAGAGATTACAATAATACTCCTTCTTTTTTCTTCTTTACCCGGAACCCCCAGAAGTTCTTGCCCCAGCGATCTTGTGTTTTTTTCTTTCACTTTGGACCTTCCCTTGTCTTTGAAGACTTCCTTTTTTTTTCTTCCATGGGTTTGCTTTTTTCCCCTTTGGACAGTTTCCCGGGGACTTCCTCTTTTTTGCGGTCCCTCCCGTGTCCTCTTACTGGACCGTTTTTTCCCCCCGACTTCCCATCTGGTGATTTGAAGGTTGTCCCCCCAAGGTAAGGAAGATTACCCAGGGCCCTTTCCCCTTCCGAGCATCCCCAAAAATCCCCCCCCCCCGACCACAGAGCCTCTTTGACCCCGTTCCCACCCCTCTCGCCACACCCTTTTTTTGCATCTTCTTTTTCACACTCCGTTGTCTTTTTTCTGATTTTTGGTTTCCTACTCGTTGAACGATTTCTCCATCGCTTTTGTTAACTTTTCCCTCTTCTTCGCTTATCGCGGTTGCAATTTTTGTTTGGCCCTGGGTAATCTTCACCCCGGTTCCCCCCTCCACCCTTTCCCTCCCGTTTTTTTTGGCTTTTTTCGTTTATCAATCTTCCTTCCAGATCCCCTGCTTCTTTTTTCACCCCTCTGTTTGGCGTCGTCTTCAATGAGTGCGTGCCCCCTCTCGGCTGTTTTAGAATCCTTTCATTCCACAATGTCTGGGCGAATCAAGCAACCCTCCCGTGCTTTTTTGCAACGTCCTGCTTGGTTCTCCGTCCCTTCTTTTTTTTTTATTTTTTTCTTTTCACGACCCTCCCTTTCCCCAAACCTCCCCCCTAGGTACACACTCACCCCCCGGCATGTTCCCCCCCAAGGTCTCCCGGGAAGACTCGTGACAATGGTTTTGGAAAAATGGAGGTCGCCCTTTTTTGGGACCCTTGTGTACGCTCCTTTCTCACGTTTACTCCCTGGAGCTGCTGCTCGTGTATTTGCTGTGGCGTTCCCTTCAGTCCAAATCCCCAGCTTTCGGAGATCGATGGTCTTTGTTTTTTGATTTTTTTCCCCAGACTTTTTTTTTCTGAGCTTTTTTCCGGGGGTTGGGCCAATAGTTTTTTCATCTTCCAAGGACGGCAGGCTTGGAGGTTTGCTTTTCTCTTCCTTGTTTTTTCTCCTGCAACCTCTCCTCTCATCTACTTTTGTTTCTTTAATTAAGCATTTTTTTCCCCCAATTGGAAATTTGATGGATCCCCCCGGTATTCTTGCCAGTTCTCCTTTTTTTGTGAGTCCCTTTTTTCCAGGAACGGATCGACTGGTATTTTTTTTTTGGGGGTCCAGAATTGTTCCCTCACTCAACACGTGAGCGAAGTCCCCCCCTTGGACTTTGGTAGTTTCTCCCCGGTGTTTATCACTGGCCTCGAGCCTCTCTTTTTTCCTCCTCTAGTAAGGACCCCCACACATTCCTGTGCCTCTTTTTTTTTTTTTTTTTGAAGCCCCCACCCTTCCAATTTGCCCGTGACCCCAAATTTCAGTACCGCCTTGCCCCTTTGATAATCGACGATGATGGCGCGGAATTGTCAGGTCCCCCCCTTCTCGCTTTTCTCCCGGTGGCTTTTTCTTGGTACCCTCACCTGACACTCTGCTCGCTCATTTCTGTCCTCTTTAGACAAAAAACCACTCCCCCACAAACTGCCTAATAGGGTGGTCGTCACACCCTGTTTTGGTTTTCGCCTATTCGGCCGTTCTTCTTCATGGCGTTTTCGACCCACACCCTTTCCCCCCCAGATTTCTTTTTCCTTTTTTTTTTATGGCGTTTTAAGTTCTTTCCCGTGACCCCCTTTCCAGAACGGGAAAAACCTTGATTGGTTCATAAAGCGCTCTAGCATCTTTTATAAAGGCCGGCCCCATTTTTGCAGTGCCTACAGTTTTGGAGGATTCCAAGAAAGAAGTCTTTTTCCCTCCCTTCTTTCTTTAAGCTAACCCTTTCCCGTGGAACCGCCCTCCCAGTACCCTTTTTTGCCCTTCCCTCCCCAAAACAAAAAAACATCCGGCATTGCTTTTTAAGCCCCAGTTCCCTCCGACTTTCCCCCAATTCCTTCCTTTGAAGGTCCCGTTTTTCACTTTCACACGACAAGAATCCCCCCACCAACCAACTGATTCGAAGAAGACCCTTCCCCTCCCCCTGCGCATAGATCAGCATCTTTGTTCCTTTTGTGTATCCTTTTTTGGAGACGGAGGATTGGCGTCGGCTCGGTTTTTTTTCCCAGACCTTCTCGACCCCTTTCTTCGGTTCCACCGGGAGTCATGATGCGTCCTTCCCTAGGATCCCAATCATCTTTTTTTAGAATTACACGGCCACAAATAACCTCCACCTTCTTTTTCCCATTCCATGTATTTTCTCTTTTTTTAGTGTATTTTTCCCCCTTTGTTTGTGTTAAGATGCTGATTTTTTTTGAATTGTGTTCGAGGAATTGGCTTTTTTTTCTACCCCCTTTATACTTTGCGCTTGTCGGTCCGCCTTTCTTTGCATTTCCCCTCTACCGTAACTTTCCCGTTTCCCAGGATCTCTTTTCTTTATGTCACCAACCTTTGGATAGACCCCCATCCTTCATTTTTCCCCTTTAACACCCCCTTCCTGGCCACAGGAGTGATATTTTCTTTTTTTTCCTTCTCATCTCCCCTGTCTGGTATTATTAGACCCCGGTTTTTTTTGTTGTTTCTTTTCTTCCCTTTTGTATTTTTTTCCTTTTTATTTTTAAGTGTCCGGTTAACTATCTGCGCAGGTTGTTTTTATTGTGCCTTTTTTCTTTTTTCAGAGGCTTATTGTTTTTGTTTTTGGACACCCCTCGCATGATTGAATCTCTTTCTTCTTCCGGCCCATCACGCTTTTCCTCACCTTCTCCCACAACTTTGGTCGCCTGTTTCTGCGAGATGTATACCCCTTCGTTCGAAAAACGTCCGCTTTTCTTTTTCCGCCCCCCCCCCCTTAGCTTCCCTTCTCCGCGTGACCTCTGGGAGGACTTTGGTCTTTTTTGCACATTGATTCCTTTTTTTTTTTATTTCTCTTTTCTGCCGCTCAGTACTAACCCCTTTTGCTCTTTTCTGCACCCTTGACGTTGTTGTTTCGGGTTTTTTTTTATCATCCTTTATCGACCTTCTTTTGCCTAACCAACAAGTTCATTTTTTTTCTTTTCACCCTTTCCGACCTCCCCCCCAAAGCGTGTTTGCTGGTCAGTTTCCATCATTTAGTTTCTGGGCCTGTCCTGAATCACGTGTTTCTTTTTTCTCAATGTTTTACCCGTGCTTTCATACCCTCGTCTTCCTTTCCCTCCACCATGTTTTTTGTATGCTTCGAAAAATGATCGTCGCTTCTTTTTATTTTTTTTTTCCTGCATTCTGGTAAATGGCCTCATCCAGCCTTTTCTTCTTTCTTTTGGAGGGGTTCAGAAACGGTTTTTAAACCACTTCCTCCCCCCTTGACCCGCCAATCGTCTTCCAGTCTCCCTTTTTAGAAGGCCTTAAATTTTTGTCATGACCCTCGAATAACCGATTCCCCCTTTCCCTGAAGCGGCCTTTTTTTTTTCCATTTTTCGCCTATTTCCTACTTTGCGCTCAAGCAGATTTTTTTTTTTTTTTTCCCCCACAGGTCCCCCTCACAGCAAGCCCTCCCCCTCCTGCCAGTTCCGCCGTCCGGATGTGGAGAAACCCGTTTTTATTATTTTTCTCACTTTTCCAAAAAACAAGTCTTCCCCGCATCGGGGATGTTTCACTTTTTCTTTTCTTTTTTCCCCCCTCCCAAAGCTCCCCCCATCTCAGAGCTTGATTCATTTATCCCCGCCCTACGTTTTATTACTTGACTCGTAAAAAACTTTGTGTTCCCTTTTTTTCCACTCTTTTCATGTTTTCCCCCCCCCCCCCCCTCCTTTCCATTTTTTTCCAATTTAATGGCGTCATGCCCCCCCTTTTGGTGAAGTCACATTCCCCCTTTTCTTACCCTGTCCAGGTTTTGCTTTTCCTAGAGGGTTTTGCATTTTTTTTCTTTTTTTCTTCTTTTTGACTCCTATCATTGATAAAATTTACGACCCTTTTTTCCTCAGGTGTTGCCCGGACCCCGTCTCCATTGTGCTGGGGGCTTGTCCTTACTCCCGTGGATTGTCGCGTGGCCTTCTTCGAAGCTTCTCTTTTCCTAAATCTTTAGTTTTCTCAGTTTCCCGAAACCCACCTTTGGTACTGCACTCTTTCCAATGTCCCTCTTCCCCTTGTAAAGGCGGACCTTCCCTCCCCCTCCTGACTGTTTTTTCTATGGAACTTCCCCAGGGCCAGTCCCAGTGCCCGTCTTTTAAGCACCAGGAGGACCTTCTCCTGCTGACCGCGGCCGTTGTTTCCTCGGTTTTTGTTTCGCCCCAACTTTTATATTAGTTTCTCATCCTCCCGTGGTTTTTTTTTTGTTGAGAGTCTTGATGTTTTTCCTTCCTCCTGTGCCCTCTGTATCAAGCGCGGTCGTTTCAATGTTTTGGTTGCTCCTTCTCGAGCTGGGTCTGTCCGTCCCTATTTTGTGACAAACACTTCAGGTCACCTTTTTTCTATCCCAGTGGCTGTGTGTCTCTCTCACTCTGTTGGTTACACTCTTGCTGTACAGTTTTCTTCGTCTTTTTCCCCTTTTTTTGAGTGCGGCCCCTCTTTCTGCGTGCATCGAGCTTACGCCGAGGCACCACCCCTCAAACCGTGTTTGAGCAAAGCCAACCACCAATTTGCCCACGTTTGTTGAGTTTTTTAGTTTCTCTACTTATTCTTCCCTTTCTGGAAACTCCAATCTTTCTCCTACCCCTATATCCCCCCCAGTACGAACCAAAAAAAAAACAACAACACCCTTTTTTGCTGAGCTTTGGTTAGCTCTCGCCATGATTAAATGGAGCTGGTTGTTTTTCACCTCCTTTTTTTTGAAATCTTTTAGTCTTAGCAAAAATTTTTACCTCGAAAACTTTGATGCTGTTTTGAGTTCGGTCCAATGAACTCCCGTCTTTCTGGTTGTTCTTGTTATTTTTCCTTTCCCTTATTGAAGATCCCGATGGCTTTTTTCTTCGCGTACACCATCGTCAAACCGGTTTCCTAAGGACCTGGGAATGCCTGTTTTCGTGCTTTCTATTTTGTGATTCACCAGTCGGCTATGAATCGTCTTTTTCGTCCCTGTTTTTGCCAATTCATTGGAACATGGTGGATGGTTTGTGTATTCTCTCTTTTATTTGCCTGATGGTGGACTTTTCGAAACGCTTTCGAACTGGTCTTTACTTTTTTGGGTCCCCCTAATTTCTTACCCTCAAAAGTGCTTCCTAAGACTTCGATTGTGGAGGTTGCCCCTTTCCGGGCCCCTTTTTTTAGTTCCTGCCACGAGCCCATCTTTGATCTTTTTCGGATCTCTCCACAACTCCTGTTTTTTTAGTTCTCAACACGTCATTGCACCGGGTCATGTTCCTCTTCTAGGGACCCTTCCCTATAATTCGTGATGATTGCGCGGAAATTGTACTGTTTGCCACAGGTCTGATTTCGTGGACTTCCCGCTTGTTGGTCCCCCCCCCCCTCCTCCCCCTTTATGTTCTTCTAACCCTGCTTGCTGCGGGAAGTTTTTCCCCCGAAACCCTCCCCAATTCTAACGGAATTTTCTAGCACCAATGTTTTCCCTTTCTCCGTAGAACTCGTTTCATCGACCCCAACCAAAGTCCCTCCCACTTTTCTTTCGCCGGCGCTCCGAGTTCCTTTTTTGCCGGCACCGGTGACGGTTTTCCCCCCGTTTAACCGCGAGAACACTCAAAAGGGTTTTTTTCGCGAGTTATGCTAGATTTTTCTCCCACGGGTTGCGTTGAAGGTGGGGTTTTCCTTACGGATTGTCTTTCGATCTTTTATGTCGCGCACTTGTTTTCCCGGACCTTTACCCATTTTTCCGGATTGGCACAAAACCCATCCCGTTTCCCCCTCTTCCCCCGCCTTTTATCCACTTTGGCAGCGGCCAACCAAATTCAATTTGACCCAAGTTTCTGGCCTCTTTTAAAGTCCCCCGCCTACAAAAAACCTTTTTTCCTCCCCTCGCGTTCTTCTCTTTCTCACTTGAAGGCAAAAGCTCCTGCTCATTGGAGTACGTACCCTTTTTTTGTAGAGCTTTAAGAAAGTTTTATTTCCCCCTAGCACCAGGTGTTGGTTCCCATACCGCTACTTCACCGGACACGTAGCATGGTCTGGCTCTCCCCCTCCGTCCCCACAGGAGTACCCCCCCCGTCGGGCACAGTTTACAATTATGTCCAAATTGGAATTTGACACCCGAAGGGGTGTCCCTAGATGTTTCCTTTTTGTGGGATCTCCCTCTGTGTCCTTGAGGGTGGAGGTTCTTGGCCCGTTTTATGTGCTACCGTTCTAGTTCTTTTGTTGCCCCGGCAGTTTTGCCCAATTCCGCTCCGGTTCCCCTTTCTCTCCATTCCCCTTTCCTATTGTGTTGACAACCCACAGAAGTTCCTCGACGCCCCACCCTCTCCCCCCCCACGGCGGATCGAATGTTTCTCTGTGGTTTTTTTCCATCAGTTGGAGCATCTTTTTTCTTCGTCTTTGAAGGTTTTTTTTTCGCTGCCTTGTGATTCTGCTCTTTCACGGTGGGGTTCCATTTTTCCTTCCGGACCTTGATTCCCCTCGGTGACCATTCTTTCTTTTTATTGTTCTTTTTTTTTTTGATCAGATTGGGTGCTAAAATGGATTTTTGCGTTTTCAGGGCGGCTCTATTTATCTGCCCGTTCCTCCTCTTCTTCATTTTTCCCCCTTTTTAACCCCCAGCCAAGTGTCACTTTCTCAAAAATCCGGGGCCGGGATTATTTCCTTTTCTTTTTTTATTCCATCGTCTGTTCAAGTTCCTTTTCGTTTTTTGACTTTTGACCCACTGTGCGCTACCTCGACTTCGCCCCATCTGTGGGCAATTGGACCGGCCCATGTATCCTCCGGCTTATTAGGGCCCGCTCCTCCACGAAAAAATTGGTGTCCATTGGCATATTACGTTTCCGTTTTTAGTTTTTGCAGTTCATCATGCACCCCCTCTCTCCATTATTTCTTTTGCAGACCACGCCGCCCAATAAACCTCAAAGGGGTTGCGCTTTCTCCCTTTATGTCCCCCCTTTTCTCAGCCATAATCATACTTTTTCCGCTTTCTCCGCTCCCCTTTTCCAGACGTGGGGTTTTCCAGGCTCTAGATAAAGAAGGATTGTTGTGGTCTTTCGAATCGGCCCCCTCCCTTTTGAGGGACTTTTTTAATTTCAGGGAGGTTCTTCCTCTGTTCCTTCATCCTCTTTTCTTCTGGAGTTATTTATCCTTTTGAGGAGTTCCGGGAGTTTCTTTTTTTCCAGATTTCCGAAACCCGATTTCCCTTTTCTGCGTTCCCTCCATTCCTTTTTCCCCCGGCGCCTTACTATCGCCCGATTACCCAATTTCACCCTAAATGAAGCTGCCGTGCTTTCCGCCCCCCAGTCGTTCATTATTCATTCTTTTAGGCCAGCCTGACCCCCCCCCATTTTCTAACCCTTCTAGGCTCGTGCGAGAACCATTTTCTTTTGCCTCTTGAACGGAACCCCTGCTACAAACCCCCTCCTTCGGGATTTTTTGCTCAAATTTTTCTTTCCTTTTCTCCGCAGCTTGAGAGTTCCAAATTCTTTGGACTGAAACCTCCCTCATCCGCTTTCTGCGTAAAACTTTGCAGGACAGTACCCTTTCTCCTTTTCCCCCATCCTCCCTCCATTTACTAGGTTCCCGGCCCCCCCCCGGGACCCTTTTGGTTTTCCCTACAGTCCCTTTTTTTTTGTGTTTTCTTTTGGGCCCGTAGGGGGTTGATTCTTGTCCCCTCTTTTCTCTTTCATCCCTTCTCCTTTCAAAACGCGTACGACAATTCCCAGGCATGGTGACTTCTGATTCTTTTGCGGGCTTTTTCGCCCATTTTGTTTCTTTGCTGGTATTTTTTTCTGAATCCCGCAGCCCCTTCCGGTTTTTTCTCATTTTTTTTTCGTCATTTTGTACAGCCCAGGAACTTCCTCCTGAATTCCCTTTTTTTTTTTTTTTTCTTTTTTTTTTTTGCTCAAGAACTCCCTTTGGCGAGCACTGCTTCTTCCCCCGGTTTGTGTCAGGTTGTCCCCGTAAGCTGTTTGCCACCCCCTTCAATTCTTCAGCCGCACCCTACGACCGAGGGAAAGTGGATTCCTGGATAACCCCTTGTTGTCAAATTTTCCTTTCAGCACTTCCTTCCCTAATATTGTATTTGAGATTTTTTTTTTTTGGGGCGAGCCGCAGTTGACCCGAAGGTCCAGAGAGGTAAGCCTTTTTTTCCCGGTGGTCGGAGTTCTTTTTTCTGTTCTTCTTGCTTTTGGGTTTGTTGAATATCCCCGCTTTCACCCTTTTCCCATTTCTTCCCTGTTTTTGCTGGTTTCGTCTTGAGCATTCTTTCCTTCAAGGGTCGGCCTTCTTGCTTTTCTGTTTGTCCAACTGATATGCCTTTTGTGAGCCGAGGTCCCTCCAGCCCAAGTTTTTCTAACCCCCGACCCCCGCAAGTTTTCTGTCATCCCTTTTGATTCCGTCGCGTTCTAAACTATCCTTTCTTTGACCATAGTCCATTATCCTCACCCCTCTTTTGGCCCCGGTACTACAACAAAGGCATTGTTGGTCCCCAAACGTGCTCTTCAAATGTGCTGCCAATGTTTTTAAGGCTGTTTGGCAGGTTGGATGGGGAGAACCAGTTTTTTCCTTCCTTCCGTTTACGCCTAGAGATACTATAATTTTTTTCTCTTTCAGTGTTTCAACCACATCCACGCTTTCGGAGTGTATGGATGGAGCTTTCTGTCTTCTTTTTGTTTTTTGGGTTGAACAACTTTCCCCTGCGTCTTTGTAGTTTCCTCAAACATCGTTCCAATCTACCCCCAAACGGTTTCCCCCTTTCACCTTTTTTTTACTGTGCATCATTTTTGCGGAGATGAATTTTCCTTGGTGGACTTTCCTGTTTTCTCAATAATTGAGCCAATGTTTTGGGAAAGACGTCTCCCCCCTGGATATTTTTTACATGGGCCCATGGATCTGTATTCGATCGTAAACTTGGTAATTTCCTTTTCTCCCCTACCCTCTTCGCCTGGGATTTGATTTTTTTTTCGGGTCAAGGTGCCCGGGTTCCATTTTCTTCTCCACTTTCAGGCCTGAAACAAGTCCTCGAGATATTACCTTTGCCCATGTCCCTCCTGCCCTCGAGCCCCCACATGAGCATATTTTTTAGATCTGGTGCCCCCCCCCCCGTGTGCTTGTCCGGGGGCCCCCACCGTCATTGATTCAATTTTGGCCTTTTCGACGAAGACTGATTTGTTTTCGCGGAAACTTTTTCCTCCCCCCCCATCCAAATTTGCGAGGGGGATTGTCGGTGGTTTCCCCCCTCCCTTTTTTTAACGCCCTTTTTCATGGATACGATAAATTGCTGATGAATGGGGGAGGCGCCCCCTCCCCCCCCCAGAGTGACCAATGGACGCAGTGTCCCCCATTTTTCTCCCGCAATATGCGATGATCATGGCTTGACCCCACCCCTGTCCCCACTTTCTGGACAGGCGGGCGTAGCGGTCGTACTGGCCCTTTTTTCTTTCCACCCCTCTTTCCCGGTTTTGGCAGAAGAAGTTTTTCGGCTTTTCACCAGGTTCGTGACTGCCTAACGGACTTGCCCGGCCCTCTTCTCGACTTTTCTTTTGAATTTTTTCCGGTGGTAAGATTTCCCCCCATAGTTTTTGTCTTTTCCCTCCTCCGGTCGAGTTTACTGACCCATACAGTTCAATCTTGATCCACTCCCCCCCCCACATCCCTTGCAGCCACGAGGGGGGAACCACGCCGGCCCCCCTTTGTCCACCCCATTCCCCCTGGAACCCCCCCGGTTTTTTTCCCTTAATTTTTTCCCCTACCCCCACGGTTACGACTGGACGATCGAGGGGCATGTAGAGGGTTTCCCTCCAGCTTTTCTGCCGTTTTTTTTTTTCTCTGTCCTCAATGGGTGATGGCCTTCGAGCCCCTCGGTGTTGTCCTCAAAAGAGCATCGATTCGGAATTTTTTCCCTTTTCCACACCCCGTGGCCGACACGCAATTTTTTTTTTCGTCCCCCACCCTCCGGTATTTTTGAAGAAAAACCATATATTTTTCCACATTCCCCCCCCTGAGGGAGTTTTTTTTTTTATGTTTCCGCTCCTTTTTGTTGTTTTTTCTCTGCTTTCCTTATTGTGGTTGCAGAATGGGAGACCATCTTGTTTCATCAAAGGTAAATCTTTTTTGCGATTTTCGGTCCTGTGCCCCGTCGCTCTCTTTCAGTGACCTGTAAGGGGTTGTTTTTTTTCTATTCTGTTTACCTTTCCCCGAAGTTTCAGACTTTCCTCTCCCTTCTAGACCCCCTTTCCCGGCCCCAAGGGGATCTCCCTTCGTCTTCCTTGGCACTAGGAGCGATTTTTCCCTGGTTCTTCAGGGCTTTTTTTGTTTGGTTTTTGGGTTGGTAGGTTCCCCTTTTGATTTCTTTTTTGTTCCAACGGCTTGGAATTTTTTTGCCTGAACGTTTTGATTCCCCTTGACCTTTTCCGGTTTATGTTGTTTGTTCACTTGTTTCGCCTCCCCTTGCCTCCCTTTCGTGGCTTTTTTCCGTTGGTGCTCTATATTCCGCGAAGAATCTTTCTCCGCCCGGCCTTTCCCCCCGTTTGCCGTGATTTTCTTTTACTTTCCTCTTCCCCCTTATGGTTTCGTTCTTTTCGGTCGTGCGTTTTATTAAAATAGCGAACGTTCTTTCCCCTGTTACCGTTGCTGTTTGCCCTTCCCCACATTTGATTTTTTTTCGCTACCCTCCCCTTCGGACATTTTGTGTGGTTGGGCTTTTTCGGCGACCATGATCGTGGCTCTATTTTCCTCTTCTTTTTTTCCTTCCCAAATCCCGAACCCTTGGTGCGCGCACCTTGTTGTTAGTGGTCGGTCACGGCCTTTTCCCTCCCTCCTTTTTTTTTTTTTTTCCCCTAGCTTCAGTTCTTTCGGTGAACCAGCCACCCCGCTTCCACTCCCCGGCCACCCCTTCCTGTTCCTGGCTTCATGCGACCACTTTTCCCGGCCCTTCCCTCCTTCTATTTGCTTTTTTCCTGATCCGGTGGAACATTCCCGGGCCCCAGTGGGACGGGTGGTCGGTGCCTTCGCTTTTAACGCCCAGTTGAGTGGTCTTGCCTTTTCTTGCCCCCCTCCCTTTTGCCTTTTTTCTTTTTGGACCTTCCCTCTCCCCCCGGGTAACTTGGAACCCCCCTTTCTAGCCCGTGTCTTTTTAACTTTTTGTTTTTTTTCAGAACCAGTTTTTTCCCCGACCCCCCCTTGGAACCCCGAACCCTCCTATTCGGAAAATTCCCTGGAAGAAGCTCTACATCCTTTTTCCTGGCTATCGAGTACCCCCCGGATTCCCCCTCTGGCCAATGAACTGCTTTCCTGCCCCCCCCCACCCTTTTCCGCTGTTCCCACTTTTTTTCATCTTTCTCTCTTTTCGACTCAAAAGGGTTTCAATACTCCCCCCCCCCAAAAGCCTTTCCAAGTCTGCCAGGTCTTTTGACGACCCAACCCCGTTTCTTTTGAACTATGTTTGGCCTGGCCTCCTTCCTCCAAACCGCTTTTTTTCACGCCTCGTTTGACAATCGTCACCCGCCCAAACGTTTTCCCCCTACCCTTTTTTTCCGGCTTTGTCTTTTCAATTGGCTGGAAGAACCCTCCAAGGCAAATCTTTACTTTTTCTTGACTACAGCGTAAAAATTGCCCCCCCTTTAGTTCCCACCTTGTCCTTTCGAACATCTCTGGCCAAACCCTCTTTTCATTCCATTTCCTCTTCTTTACTGACTTTGTCAGCAAATGCACTTGTTTTATTGTTTGTGTTTTTTCTTTCCCAGTTTTTTTGTGAGGCCCTATATTGTCCCCCTTGTAAGCCCCCTAATTTTCTAAACGGGCGTACGGTATCACCAGTCCCCTTTCCGTTTCCCCCTCTCTTTTTCTTTTTTTCCTTTGGCTTGATGCTTCCCCATTCGGTGGACTTTCATTTGGCTTTTTGCATGCTCTCGACCGCACCTCTTTTTTGCCGCTTCCTTCCGCCCGCCTTTTGTACAGCACCACGTGTACTCCGTTCCCTAACCTCGCTCAAGTTCCGATAAAAAGGCCAGCCCCCCTTTTTTGTTTTTTTGGACTTCTCCCCCCCCCTTCCCTGGGTTTTTCCCTGTTACTTTGCCTCTCACACAGGGTCCAGCTCAAAAGTGCGTCTTTCTTCCCCCAAAATCAATAACCGTTGAAAGAATGATGACCGCGCTGTGATACCTCGTTTCGAACTCCCCCTCCCCCCCCCCAACGGCATCTATTCTTACTGTTGTTTTGGAGCTGTATGCCTTGGTGGAGAGTTTCCCCTTGACAAAACCGTAGTTTCAGAGCTCAGGTTCCTCCCGCGTATTGAGTTTTGCTGCTTCCGGCCGTTTTTACCTGTTATCTTCACCGGTGACCCCCTCCCCCCGGATGGGATCCAGTGGATGGCTTTTTTCGTCTTGATCCCACTTGGTCCCTTCCCGTTTCCAAGTCCTTTCTCAGATCGTCGTCTTCAACTTTTCGCGGTTCTGATGCGTGGCCGATTTTCCCCAAGAGTCTCCAGCCACCCCCCCAGTCCCCCTGTTTGCGTCCCCCCAAGCCCCATGCCATGATTTCTTTGCCCGGCTTTCATTCGTTCTATTTCCTTCTTCTTTTTTTTTTTGGTGGACTCTTTCAATTTCTTTATCCTTCCCCTTCCCTGTCCCCCCCCCCTTTCCTCTTTCCCAACCCCCCCTACCAAAACAAGTGTTTTATGTGGCTTCCCCCACAGGTCCAGTGCCTTCCTTTCTTCTCTTAAACTTTTTTTTGTGGTTGTGACTGGAGAACATCTTATGTCCCCGACGCACACCTTCTGCTCCACATTTTGCGCTCTC
>Ga0179593_1379615_pt1 | contig 37232 bp, 49 predicted proteins | sample CZODoug2_1_08_16_FD_185931 | JGI IMG/M metagenome (GOLD analysis project Ga0179593, IMG submission 185931) | Vadose zone soil fungal communities from Angelo Coast Range Reserve, California, USA - CZODoug2_1_08_16fungal (PacBio error correction) | ecosystem: Environmental > Terrestrial > Soil >... | reverse complement strand
TCCCTTTGCGGACCCCTTTTTCCTCTTGCCACCTTTTTCAGTTGTAAGGGTACTGAAGGATGATCCTGGCGCTCTGCGAATAAAGTTTTTTTTCGCGATCTCCTTCTTGGCCGATGCCGGTCCTCGTTGCTGGCGCTTTTTATAACCCTGGCCCTTGTTGCAAACCCCCCAACCACCCCAGGTTCTGTCGTCCCGGCCTTTGTCGTGGGATGCCTGTCGTCCTCTGCTCGCACGTACCGTATTCCCCGGACTCTTTCCGTCCCCCCCCCGGCGTTTTCTGGTGCCCTCCCGGACGGGTTGTTCCGCGCTCTTTTGGCCCCCCCAACCCCAACCAGCTTCTATTGAGCCTTGCCCCATTTGTCTTAGTTTTTTGGCATTCCTTTCATGTCTCCTGACGTTGCGATACTTTTCTAGTTCTTTCCTCGACCACACATGGCGGTGACCCCAAGCTATTACTACCGGTATGGGCTTACCCGTCGTCCCAGGCCACACCTCATGATATCGCCCCTTTCCCAACCCATTTTTTTGCTGACCTTCCATTCCTTTCCTTTCTTTCCCTGATCCAAGTGCGAACCCCTTTTCCCGACTTATCGTCAATAATCCATCCTTTCTTTCCTGAAGTGAGGCAGGTCCGCTCCTCTAGTGTGAGGGTCGTCCATTTCAGAGTTGATCCGATCCTGTTGTTTTTCAAGACGTTTTTTAACCTCCCCTTTGGCCTTCTTCCTCCCTCTGACAGGGTGGAGAAAATTCTCTTTCCAAGCTCGGACCTCAAACACCACCACCCTTGTTGAGCGTGATCCCCTATTTAGGGCTGTAATCCGTCTAGCTTATGGCTTCACTCCCCGCGTCACCGATGGTCACTTCGACCCTGGAATTCGAGAGAGATTTTTCCCCCAATGCCAAGTTCCCAAGTCCCGAGCCCCCTCGAATGGTAGTTGGCTACGCCCATGTCACCAGGGGCTGTACACTTTTTTCTTTCAGAACTCCCGTGTCTAAATTTATTCCCCTGGTCCCTTTCCCTTCTCCCCCCCCCTGGGCATGGGTGCGGTCCACAGGTCCCCCCCCTTCCTTTCTGATCGAACAGTTCATCACTTTTCTTCGTTTGCCTAAGATTTTCTTCCTTGACAGTTGTTTCGGCTCATTTTGTGGTCACTTTCCCCTCCCCCTTCGTGTTCGAACGGGTTCCAGTATTTTTTCTACTCCGTCGTGGGTGATTTTTTGCCAAAACCCTGATGCCCCGTTTTTTTCCCCTTGTCTCCAAAGATTTCCAAGATCTCTGTCTTTTGTTCACCTACTTTGCCCCCGTGCACACGCCTGGCAGTTCTTGTTCCCCTCCCTTTCAATGGGCCTTTGGCCTTTACCTCTACTCCCTTTTTATTTTTTCTTTCCCCTCCCCAGTTTTTGCTTCCATTGCCACTTTTTCGGGTCCGGTCTTGAGATTTGACTTTGCGCAGAGTTATCTAACTCTCCCTGAAGGACCGGTCCCCCCTCACTTAAGAAAGATTGCTCGGTTAACCTCTTCTTCTCCCCTCCCCTTCCCTCTTGCCAATATGAAGTCGCGGCGTCCAGACAGTCTCCCTCCTCAGTCCACAGGGCGTGGATTTATTCAAAACGTGGTGAACCCTTTGCAGCCGGGCGCGGCGGCAGTCCACAGTAGTGGTTACTTCTTTTCGCTCCCATCTGCACACTCGCCCCCCCTTTCCCCGACATTTCCCCAAATTGGAGAGAGTGCCAGCCGTGCCGCCCTTCCTGGTTTCTCCCGAAATTGGACTTCCCCCCTTCGCCTTCACGAACCCGGTTCCCCAAACAATCCCAGTTCGCTTCCTCCTTTTTTTCCCCCCCCCACGCCACTCTAGGGCTTCCCCCTATTGTTTTAATTGCCGGTTCACTCCCTATTGTTCTTCTTAACGCCCACTTTCTGTCCCTTTCCCTTTCCCCCCCTGCGAAAGATTCATTCCCCTTGGCTTTGAGGCTTGGCTGTAATGCCCCTGGTCCAGTAACAAATGTATTAAAAGGTATTCACTCCTTTTTTCCACGGTTTCTTTCTTCATCTTTCTTTCTTTCTTTGTTGTTTTTTGAGAGATCTTCTTCTCCCCTTCCCGATGAACGGTCGTTCGACTTTCTGATGAGTTTTTAAACCCGTGTCTTCCACCTTCGTCATCATTGATAGAGTTACTCTCCCCACGCTGAATTCGCTTACTTTTTTGACTGGGAGGGAATGTCCCTTTCAGCCCCAACGTCGTTCGTTGTGTGTACTACACATTGCCATGTTGGGTCCAAGACCCGTCTTGAAGACCCTAGGTACGTCTCTCTTTGTGTTTTTTGAGCCGGCGGCAGTTTCGTTCTTTCCCCGTTCCCCCCATTTCCTCCCTTTTCCCCTGGATTGTATTTCACACCCCGCATTCCCCTTTCTTTCGTCTTCCCTACTCCAATTTTTGACACTTTTGCCTCTCTGTTTGTCATAATTTCTTTTCCGCATCGGTCCTCCACTGTTACGTCTCCCCGGCTCATCCAAGGTTATGTTTGATCCTTGTTCACACTAACATCCAGTGAGGGATGCTTGCCTTTTTCCTAGTAGAATTATATTTTCCCTTGGAGAATGATTGGTATATTCCATATTACCCAGTCCTTTCTTTTTTGGATGATAGGAAAACTGTTCCTTCATTCTTTTTCTAGTCTTAGTGAACTTCGACCACAACCCTTCCTAAGCCTTCTTCATTGTTAAGTAAGGAAGGTTGTTCCGTGCAAGGCCTGGGCCCCGACTTTCCTGATTCATCAAAAGAGAAACGAATTACAAAACGGACCCAACCGAAAACAAGAAAGAAACTCAATAAAGAGAACAGCATTTCAGACTGAAGGAACCTTGAGATATATCGCATCCCTATTCCACCTGAATTCGGCCCTTTTCTTTTCACCGCTGCCATATGGTTCCCCCCAGCACATTATTAGCCGCCTCCTATTTTTCCATTCTTCTTCCAATTTAAAATCCTATTCCCCTTTTTCATTACATACCCCCCCTCTATTCGACAGAATAAAGCCCCACACAAAAATCCCGCCTTCTGTTACTATGTCCCCCAAATACCGCTCCTCCCCCCCTGTCCCAACCTCCCAGAATGTCCTTCCCCACCCCGACATTACGGTTTTTTATGTTTCCGGGATATTGGTTTTCCCCCCCTGCTGCCTTCCCCCGCCCGCAACCCCTTAGTTTTTTTGGCTAGCCTTTCCCACGAAGGTCTCCCTAGTATTGCATCCCCCACAACACCGATTTCCCCTCCCTGTTTGCAATGTTTAAGTTTATTTTTCCCACAATAAACCCTGCCGCTTCATCCTTTCCGCTTCTTTTTTGCCTGGACATATGCTCGTTGCCTGAATCCCTAGTTTCTCATCTACTGGGAGTCCTGGAGTCAAGGTGGGCCTTGTCAAAATCCAGATCGTTGTTGAGTTACAACGGCTTCTGGATTCTCCATCACCTCCCGGATCTCATCTTCGCCAGGTCCCCCGTGCACAATGCTGACATTCAACCCTCCCCACTATTATTTTTATAAACCCCTTTATGAGAGAATCCTGCAAGTTTTTTTTCCTTTCCCTTTTGCCAGCTTTGATTTGTTTCTTGTGAACCAACACGCCCTTCGCCTAGATGAATCCTTCACCGACGAACCCCCCTCCCCGATATGTATCGTCCCTGCTTCCCTTTCCAATTCGCTGGAGGTTGACACGATTTATCACGACTAGGTACGTTTTCTCTCTCCCTAAAGTTGAACTTGTTGCCTTCAGACCAACCCGTGGTTGCTGTTTGTTCTGGCTTCAGCCGAGCCCCGCCCCCATTGGGGGTTGTCCCCGCCTTTTCCCTCACAAGCCCCCCTCCGTCCCCCCTCTCGGCCCCTTTTGTCCCCCTCCATATTGTTTTTCGAGAAGACCCCAACCCTCACTCCTCCCTTTCTTCTCCTTGCCGGCGACGGAAAATTATTCAGACGACCAAACCCAAAAAATAAAATTTGTTTTCCAATGTTCGGGCTTCTTTTCTCCCAGCTTTGGATTTTGCACCCAATATCGCTCGACTTTCCCGGCCCCCAAATGACCCACCTTTTTCGTTCATTCCAACCGATTCAATCCTCCCTCCGGATTTGTTCGCTGCCGCCTTTCACTTCCACAACCATAAGCTTTTTGTTTCTTTCTCCCTCGCCGGAGGAAAGTGGTCCCTTATCTCCCCCTCCCCCCCTGCCCCCCCCATTCCCCCCCAAGCCGCTCTCTTTTCCCCCGCCCATATGATGCAGACTGTCCCGCATGACTTTTTCCCTGCCTCTCTCTCATCTTTCCCAAAGGAATTTGTTCATCGCTTCCCCCTTCAGACACTTGTAAGCCAATCACATCCCTCCCGCCTTCTCCTTTTTCTCCTCTGGTTCTACGTCAGTATGTCCAGGCCTCCGTAGTACAGAACTTTTAGCAGGACTCTTGTGGCCGTTTTATTTTTTTTGTTGCCCTTTCCGTTTTCGTTCCCACGAACCCCCCATTGACCTACGACTCGTGAGCTTTTTTGAAAAAAGACTTGAATCACTTCCCTGGAGGCCAAGACGCTGTGCTTGTCAATGAATATCAACCCACTGTCTCCATCTCTTATCTCTTCCGCTGTTTCCTCAAGGGCTAGTTTTCTCTCCAGTCTGGCGCTGCCTTAGACGTCCCCCCCTTCGGTAGCTAAGAAAGAAAAGTCCAATGCAAGTACGGTCCCCGCCGCGGTATTGAGTGGTCGTGTACCCTTTTCGTTTATTCCCAGTTCCCCTTTCACCGTTCGGGAGAATTACGTTTCCACGCTGAGAAACGGCCCGCTCCCCCCTTACCCCTGGCAATGGTTACCACCTTCCCTTTATCCCGCTCTCATATCTCTTTCCTCCTTCGTTTTTTGTTGATCGCTTTTTTTTGGTACCTGCTTTTTTGGTCCAAACGCCCATTTCCGGTTTCCGTTCGCCTGATCGGGTCCACGAATGTCGTCCTTCTTCCCCCCTTTTCCTTTTTTCCCCTCCACTCCCCCTCCCCGACCATACCCCCGCGGATTTTTTCCTTCTCCTTCCCCTTTGCTGCTCGGTACTTTGAAGGTCTTTTGCGTCATCATTGGCGAGAAACTCGTCCCCTTGTCTCCCTCTGCAGTCGCCTCTATACCACAGTTTTTTTTTTCCTTTCTTTCATTTCCGACTCCCTTTGCGGTCTTTGGCCTTCCCATTTCGTACCCTTCCGTTTTTTTCCCCGCAAGAACCGGTCCTTTTTAGTTTTTTTTTGCGCCGGCCAGGGCCACACCCACCCCCCAAATGCAACGGCCACGAGTGATGTCCCCTCCCCGGCCCTTCTTTTCAGGAATCGATACTTTAACATCCCTTTTCCCCCTCTTTCTCCCCCCGAATGCGGGACAAATGCATTTTGGTAGTGTCATGTTCGCTTACCCTTTCTTTACGTGACGTCTTATCACACTTCCGTGGTTAGGTGCGAGGCTTTGATTTCTTCTCTTATGTCTCGGAGCTCTCTAGAATCATGATTTCCCTCTCTCTTTTCTTCTTTTTTGTGAGTCGTCCGGTCTTGATTTTCTTTTAAATACTTTTTTCGCTTCTGCACCCACCCCTTTTGAGTTCCAGTCGGTCCCCTTTTTGATGGAGTGCCGTTTCCGAGTCAAAAATCTAGTCCGATCATTTTTCTTCCCCCCCCCCCCTGCCGCGTGCGGACGTGGTTTTCGCTGTCCTTCTTTGCGCCGGTCTTGGCCAACCAAAATCTTTCTGTCCTCCTCCGCCTTTATCAACACGTTTTTTTTTTCTCGCCCTCTTCCTTCGCCGAACCTCGTTCCGAACTGCCATTGTGTTATGATTCTTTTTGCCCGCGCATGGAGGCCCATTGCCCTATTTTTTTAAACGTGGCATTTCTTTTTCCACAAGTAGGCCATCCCCACCTTTGTCGAATGGCTGGAGTCGCCCCTACCACCACATGTTGCGAGTACCGATTCCGGATTTTTTCGATACGGCGATGAAGCCCTCTTCGGCGAACTTCGTTCCCTTCCCCCTCCTGTCCCGGAATTCCGGCTTTTCTCTTGTTCCTCCTTCTTAGTCGTCCGATTTTGGTTATCTTTGAACACCATGCAGCGATGCGCTTGACGTGTTGTTTTTCCCTTTTATAGGATCGCCTGTGGAATGGCCTCTCTGCCTTTTTTTTCTCCAATCCGGTTGCTCAGTCGGAATACCCCCTTTTCGTGCGGCCGCTCAATCCGGGGCCTTGGTTTTTGAATGATCCGCCGGATGCCCACGGAGCGCCCCGCTTTTCTCCCTTGCTGTAGAGAACTGGAATTCCCGCCTTCTCTGCGATTTTCCTCCCACGGTACGTTTATACACCCCTGGAATCGTTTTGGTTTCTTTGGAAATCCCTTTACCAATTGGGTCCTTTTCCTTTGTCCCGCCTAAGTCGATCCTCTCCGTTCGGATCCCCCCCCAACGGGAAATGGTTCCTGGAAACACTTTTGCTCGGCCCTCTCTTTCCCCCCTGATGCAATCTCTTTTTCGAAGATTCTGACTGTGTAGGTGGTATGATGTTAGGGTTTTTACCTATTTCCCCTCATTTTTTTTCGTTTTTTGTCTCCACGGGTTTTGAGTCTTTTCTCCTCTCTTTTTTTCTGTCCTTAACATTCTTTTGGGTCCCATCTTTCCCCCTTTTTCGTGAGATTTTTGGATGACTCAAAGTTTTTCTGGCAGGTCTGTTCCTGCTCCTGTTTGCCTTCTTCCTTCCCGATTCGACCTGCTTCTGTCCGAAGGTTTGGCTTCTTCTCCCCTGCCAACTCCCTTTTCTTTCGGAGGTAACAGATTTCAGTATTGAGTTTTTTTTTGGCGGTCCTTACCTCTCCGACACCTCAATTCATACGTCCCTCCCAACGCTCTCGGTAACTATGAGATATACCCTCGATCCGAACCTATGCCTTTTTCCTTTTTCCCAGACCCGGGATCCTTTTTTTCATCCTTTCCCCCCCTCCCTGCGTGGTAATTTTTAACCTACGCTTTCATCAAACTTGTCTTGACCTCCCTTGCGAGGCGCATTCCTTGACAGTTAGTCGCCTTTTTCGGCTCCCCCCCTCCCTGCCCCCCCAATCGCGCAGAATGTTCATCTTTTCTTCTTCACGCCCGAAGAAGCATCTTGGGGCAAATCGTCTTCACTTCCAGGACTTTTTCCACATGGTTCCTGCCGTTACCATAGCCTTTCTTTTTTCACTCCAAGCTAGTCTGCGGGTTCCCGATTTTGGAATGTCCCTCCTTTCTTTCCCCCACAATTTTCCTGCAATTGTTTTGTAACCCCGAATAACTGGTTTGTACGTCCCTTTAAATGACCCTCATTTGCGTGCCGATGTCACCACTGCAATTATGTCTTTTGCTTTGTTGAGCAAAGTTTCCAATTCCTCCTTCCTTTCCTTACGTCCACGCTTCACGTCGTTTTCGCCTTTAGTAGATCTCTCTTTTACTCCTTTCCTTTTTTTGTTGCGTCGCTCATTTGCGCACGCGAACCCTTTTTCTTTCCCTGTCTTTCCGGGGATTTACCCGGACCCATGGATATCCCCCCCTCCTCTTTTTTCATTGCTCGTCGTTACACGGTGAATTTTGATCTGGGAATTCCTTGTCAATCCTTTTCCAACCGTTTCGTTTGTACTTCCCCAACCCTTCCCTTTCCTCTTGTGTGCCCCCTACGATGACCCGACACCTCGTCCTCTTATTTCATATGGTTCTTTGAATTGCCTGAAGGATTTTAATCCCTTTTGGTTTCCATCAGTGGTCTTTTCAGTTTTTTCCAACTTCAAAGTTGTCATTTTCCGATATTCAACATAGACCGTTCCTTCTTCTTTCCTCTCTATACCCTTATAACTTCACCCTGATCTGTTTGCAGAAGGGTTGATGAGCTGGACAAGCGAACACCACTGGTAAACCAGGACCGTAAAAATAAAACCGAACAGCACCTACGTTTTCCGCTCCCCGGAAGACCCATTCGGTTCCGTTCTTACCAACACTCCCCACAGCCCTTTGTCTGCCTGGAATCCCTTCAGCGTCTTATTTTCTTCTCCCCCCTCTTTCGGCTATATCTGTTCTTATGTTTTTTTTCTTTCCTTTCTTTAATTCCTTCTTTCCTTTTCCCCTTTGATCGTACGCTGTCCAGATTCCCTTCATCCTTACCGAGAGAAGGAAGTTTCCTTTTCCTCCTGCCCTTCCTGGCGGCTTTTTTTGGTGCCTCACACCTTCCCGTGGCGATATGTAGTCCCCCCCTTCCCTTCCCTTCGCCCCTCCAAGACCTGCACCCTTCTCCTTTGTTCCTGCAAATTTCTTGGATACCTTTTTCTCCCCCTCTTCTCCAGTTGTATCCAAGGGGAGACAACTCCTTTTTTTCATGAATCACCCCCCCTCTCTTCGAAAGACACGCCCGGTCCCTCCCCCCCAACCTTCACGAATGCTTTGACACTTTCCACACCCTCAACCTAGCAGCCCACCACTGCAATTCATGGAATATTTATACTTGCATCCGGTTTTCTTGGCTTATTCCCTTCTTGCAGCGGATGCACTTGTGTCCGATGCTCCCCCCCTCCATTTTGTTTTCTTCTCCCTTTCCGGGGTCGAAGGAGCGACTAGTTTTTGCGTACCCTATTCCCCAGCCCCCCCTGTTTGCATGTTCAGCTTTTCAAAAGTCAAATCCCACACCCCCCGATTTCGAGGCTTTGATACTGGTCCCTCTTTCGTTGGCCTGGACCCCCCTTTCCTTTTTCCTCCGTGCTTGCTTTTCAGTCTATTGAGGCCTGGGTGGTAACCCCCTTTTATTTTCGGAGGTGTTTTTTCTTTGCCATTGTTCTGATTTTCCGCCCTTCACTGAGCAAGCAAGCCGGCTTCCCGCTTCCCTCCCCCCCCTTCACATTTTGTTCCTGGCCAACGCTCTTTTCGACCCTTATTGCGCTTTCCTTTGTCAAGTGCGTTTCCTACTTATGCACAGCTTTATGTGTAAAAAACGATTTTTTTGCCTCCTTGCATTATTACCCTCTTCCCCCCCCCCTCCCCGATCTTGTCTTTACTCCTGACTCCCCTAGTTCTCAAGATTTGCCCAGATTGAGATCTTCCCATTCTGGCCCTTCGATCCCGGATGCTTCGCATGATAGCCTACCTCACATGTTTTCAATTCCATCCCCGTTTGTGGGCGGTTCCTAGCAGCCATTCTTTAAGGGTTTTCGACCCCCTTCCTTTCCCCAAAGGACCAAGCCCCTTCCCCTAGTTGGTCAAAAGCATTTTTCGTTGAGCCTCCAATTCTCCCCCCTTTCCTCTCTCCGGTTTGGTACGTCCCTGAATGCTCTCGACAAACCCCGTTTTGTATGCCGTCGGGATCCTCAGCGCTTTTTTTGATTGTTGTACAAACTTATCTTCAAAAATCCTGTCCGTTCCCTTGCCTGTCTTCCGACGTCACAAATCATTAGTAAGCTAATTTTTTTCTGGATCGCTGTGCCTGGCCAATCATAAAGTCTTACTACTACCCCCCCCTTCCTTTGTTGTCCCCTCTTGCCTCTAACGACCGAACTGCTGAGGAGACGCCCGTCCGCCCTTCCCCAAGAACGATGATTTTCCCCCTTCATGAAATTGCTCTCTATCTCCCCCCTTTCTCCATCTAGATTTGAGCTTGATTCCCCCTTGCCCACGGCTTCCGCTTTCCCCCTGCACTTTTTCCACCTACCAGTACGACTATGATTTTTACTTCCCGCTTCTCTCTGAAGGTTGTTCTCGTATCGCTTCATGACCGGTGTGCTCCTTCCTTTTGCCGTTTCAGATTTGTTTTTTGTGGTCCTTTCCCTTGCCCTCACAACGACAAATGATTTGACGAATGAGCCCCAGTTTTTGTCTTTCTTTTTTTCCTGAGTCCAACACTGAATGGAATCCCTTGTGACCCCCTCAAAGTGCGAGCTCTGACATGATCTCTAAACCCAAATTCTTTCCGTACCCTCCGTGCATTCCCAAGGGCGAGTTCTCCAGCCGCCTTCCCTTATCCTCCGTGCCCAGGACCGTACCCCCTTTGAGCAACCACAGCAACGTAAAAGTCTATGAGCTTGTAGTGCTTTTCGTTACTTCTGTGAAGGGAAATTCAAACAGTTTCAGGAATCCTTTTCTTCCCAAGGACCGCTGTCAACCTGTCCTACATCTTTCACCTTCCCCCCCATTTTTCAATGCTTTCCCAGGACGTAGAAGACTCCCTCTCTCTTTTCACGTTTTTTGTGTTTGTCTCTATGCTCTAGGGCTACTTTTTGAAGGTGGACCTCTTTCCCTTTCCGTTATCTATCCCCTTTTCCACGAATTCTACTGTGTCCTAAGTTATTTCCCCTTTTTTCCCTTTCCCTTTTTTCCCCACTTTCACTCTCCCCGAGGATCTGTACTGTTTTTCTTGCTCCTTTCGTTTTTGGCTGCAGTTCCTTCTCCCTTAAACTGTACTACAGAACCTCTCCCTTTTGGGCTGCCCCCTGATCCTTCCTTCCCTGGATGACCAAATTTGTTTTTCCTATTCTCTTTCCCTTTTTCGTCTTTGGCTTTCTGCATTTCCCAGCCCTCCGGCCTTTCGTCGTCAATGTTTTTTTTTACCGTTACCCCCCCACCCCCCCATTTCCTCCCCCCCCCGGCCCAAGAGTCCTTTACCGGCTTCTCCTTCTTATTGCAAGGCCTCTATATTTCCACAATCTGGTATGTTACCCAGAATGTTTATACACTCCTCTCTTCTGGTGCTCAATACTTGGCGGACTTTCCTTGGTCCCCCTTAAGGGTAGTTCTTTGCCGAATTTCATGCGAGGATGTCCCAGGAGCTCTAGCCCAGTTTTGATCTCTTCTTTTTTCGCACTTCCTATTATTTGTGTTCTCAAGGAAGCCTATCGGCTGTCCCCCCTCCCTCCTGGTCCTTTTACGTCGTCTGAAACCACCAGTTTGCTTTTTTCTTCCCTTCCCCTTTCTTTTTTTCTGTCTAGCATCCCGCGGTATTGTTCTAGTTTTCTTGCCCCCGGCATCCGTGGAAGTGGCGCCGTCACTGGAGACTCTTTTGTTAAACCCCACATCTTGTCTGATTCCCTCTCCTTTCTCAAGTTTTTTCTATTTTTTCTGCGCCCTGTTTCCGACACCGGTGCTGCGAATTTGGGCTTTCTTGTCCTTCCCCCACCCCCTATGGTGAGGTGAAACCATTCCCTGATGATTTTTCCCCTCTTTTCCTTGATGTTAATTTACCTTGTACGTGTTCCTTTTGACTTTCTCCCCAAACCCCCCTTTTTTGTTGCTGATTACACGTGCATGTGGTAGACACTTCTAAGCATATTGATAAATCGTTTCCTGTCCATTCCGCGAAGTAATCCATGACTGCCTTTTCTCCCGTTATTGCGGTCTCCCTGCCGATGGTTACGTTTTCTTTTCGGGGCTAATGAAATGGATTTTCTTGTGTTGTTTCCCCCTTTTTGCCTCGCCTCAAAGCCGTGAATGATCCGCGCCTTAAAATGGGTGGAGTTTTACATAGAGTTGCTCGGATTCATTCAACCCTTCCTTTTCTTGCTGGCCCTCCGGCGTGTTGTTCGGTTTTCGGCGGTCACCGATCCTCTTTCTGTACGACAAGAAACTCCGTCGCACTCTTTTTTCCCCTTTTCCATGGAAACTTTTTCCTCCACAGTTACTGCCAACGGATCTTCGATGCCCCCCTCGCCCCGTCCCTTTTTTCTTGGGACACCTCCATGGCACCCCACTTTGTCCCCGACATTTTCTTTTTCCACTTTTTCCTTCTAGACCACCCAACCGGTACTTTTTCGGTCCCCGCGGAATATGCTGAATGGTCCCCCACTCAATCCCTCCCCCCCCCCTTTTGTAAGTAGTTTGACGAAGCTAATTTTCCCTTGTTTCCCCAGGTTTTTTTTTCTTTTCTCCCTTGTTTCTTTGTGGCCCCATATTCTCTTGAGTTCTCTGGGGCTGGATCTTTCTGTCCATTCCTGTGGGGTGATGTACCTCTGTTTTCTTTTTTTTTCCCTTGGATACCCCCTTTTCGTAAAGAATATACGTTTGACTCTGAGCCCCGCCCTTGCGGGCATTATGGAGTCTTTCCTTCGTTGGAGACTGGGCCTGGCGTATTGCGATATATTATGGTATTTTTTTTTTTCTCCGCCCTTTCTGTTTGCAGTATTTGTGTTTTGGTTATGTCCCCCCCTGAAACGCTCTCGGCGGTACTTGAGCGGTGGCTTTTTTTCGGGTCCTCTGAAGTCGTTTCCCCGACTGACTCCTTGTTGCCTCCCTACTTTTTGAAAAACTTCGTAACTCTTGAAGCTAGACTGACCTGCTCCGGTCATAAGTCTCCTGACCCTTTGCCCCCCTTCTTTTCAGTACTGGATGTATTTCCCCAGACCCACGCGCTCCTGTTTTTCTGCGCTTGCGCGGCTCAGGCACCCAGTATTTTGGTACTTTCCGCTCCTTTTTCCCCCCTATAGCGCAGCTTTGTCACCGATGTGTTCGAGATTATTTCTAAGCCCCTTCCCCCTTTGGTTCACCTCGAAACTCTTGGTGGTACTTCAGACACGTCCCCGCTGAATTCTTTTTTTTCCCCCTCCCCATTAGTCTGATTGACGATTTAAAGGCGTCCAAACCCATCCCCATTTGACATTTTTGAACCCCAAAAGAACTGAACTGGGTAAGTTACATTCCCCCCTATCTCACAGCGATTCCCCTCCGTGTATGGAACCCGGCTCAATTCCTTGACGCTTCCTTTGGCAGATTCCATGTTCAGTAAATTTACATCCTTTTCCTCCAATTTCCCTCCGGGCGGCGAGAGATCTGTCCTCCTCCTCCGTTTTTTTTCTCTCTTCTATATGCGCCCTCTGTCCCTCGTCACTGATTTAAGGATTTCCGTGAGTCTGTTTACCCTTCTCGTCCTTAAGTGTTCTTTTCGTAAATCCATGTCTGAATTAGATGGGTGGACTCAATTTCCCTCCCCCAGCGTTCTCGTCGTTAAAACCCCCACTTTCTCTTTTTTTTCAAGACCGGTGCCAGTGTAACTAGTCCTTACTCCTTTGCGTGAAGAATGTGAGTATGACGAGGTTAGGAATGATAATGGGTGCGTCCCTTTTTTGTGTCCCCCTTCCGTACCCCTGTAAGCAGTCCCTTTTATGGTTCGAGTGAAACCTTTTGCAGTTTCGGGCCTCCCCTCCTCCCACCCTTTCCACGTAGGAGTGTTGTTTTTTTTGCAGCAATGGGTTGATTGGAGTACTACCCTACGTTTCCCTTCTCCTCTCACTGCAATTAAAGGTTTCTGGCGTGCAGGGTGAAAATACCAATCCCCTCCTTATACTGATTTTTTTCTTCAGGAGTCTTAGAATTTCTTTCTCCCCTCCTCCCGTCATTCATATGCAGTTTTCGATGTCTGTCTTCTCTCATTTTCTCCCGCTTCTATGTGGTAGTTCTGCTTACTTTCCACCCCGGTCATCATTTCGTTTTGCGCGTAATCTTAGAGCCTGCCCCCCCCCTCTCCCGATCTTTCCTTTTAACGTCCAGAGAAGCTTTGTCCCATTCTTTGCCTTCTCACGACAATACCCTTTGTATTCCGTCAATTACGGCCCTCCCTTTTTTCGCCCCGGCTTCACAGGTTTCCCCCCTGTTTCTCCAACAATGTCATTTGTTGCCCCAATTCTCCCATCTATCTTCCAGTTGTATCCCGTTTGAACCCGAACGACTCATTTTTCGCCTCCCCCCACTCCCGCTTCGAAACACATAATAAGCCCCGGTCCCTCCCAAACCAACGAAAGAATTGTTGTTCCCTTCTTTTCCCCCCCAAACGAGCCTCCAGAACGTCCATTCCTGATCTCGTTCAAACAGAATCACCCTTTAATCGGTTTTTTTCCATTGCTTTCGGCTTCCTTTTGTTTTTTTTTCCGCACATCCAATTTTTTTTTTTTATACTTTTTTTTGGATGAGAGCAACTAAAGGATCGTACCCCTAGTTTACGCCCCCAAAGTGAACAACTGACCCCCCCCCCTTTTTCCTTTCCGTCGTCCACTCCCCCCCTCTTCGGTTTTGCTTCTTTTCCCCCCGCTTCCCCCTTCCTTTGGCGAAATTTGCCCCCTTCTTTCTGAGTGCTGCCCTTCCCTTCTCTTTTCCTCTGGATGAAACGCTGGTTTGGCGCTTTTTTCTTTGAGGCCTCCGGGTCTCTTTCCCGCCCCATGCCTGCCACTTGCCCGACGGATTTCAAATCTTCGGAAGCAAACTTTTTCTTCCTCCTGACTCCACCCGAGATTTTCCAAACCCTTTTATGAGTGCTTCATTCCTCCCCCTGCTTGAATTCTTCCACCCTTTGACCCTTTTGATTTTCCTTTTTTTTTTGTGTGCTCTTCGCTGACAGCCCCCCTTCACACCCTCCGATCGGCCTAGATTCCCCCCCTTTTCCAAGCATGAAGATGAGTGACTTCTTTCCCTTCACCTCTTTCCTCCGAATCTGATTTTGAGGTCTGATCACCATTTGTGTTTCCCTTCTTTTCCCCCCCATGTGTTTTATTGGGATTTTGCTCCTCCCCTTCTCCCGCCCTGGCATGACGACTTAATTACAATAATTACACACACACGGTACCCTTCCTTCCCATTTCCCATATTGGTTATTAGCCTGCCTCCATTCCTCCCCTGCGCCCCAGGTTAGAATTTTTTGTACTTCCCGGACTGCTGAAAAAACAAGTACCCTTTTTTGCTTTTCCCCCCATTTGTAGGATGTGGGCTTTGTTCTTTGGTCAAAACATTAGCTTCTGTCAAACCTGTTCGTCGGCGCCCCCCCCACGGCCCCCTGCTTATGGACGTCCCCTTCTTTTCTGAAATCCTTTCCCCCGGGCTTTGCTCCTCCCCCTGTCTGGAAACTCATCAACTACATTCGTTTGGTTTTTTTTCTCTTTTTTCCCCTCCTTGCCTTCTCTTGACCCCAATCCTTTCTCTTTCCCGTCAGCGTGTCCGCAATATCATTTGCGAGCGTCCGAAACCCCTATGACTATTTTAAGATGAATTGCGCTCCCTCCCCTTTCCCATTTAATGACAGTACTCCAATGAATTTCCTTCCCCGGAATTTGTGTTTCCGAGTCCGTGCCCCCTTCAGTCTTCCCCCCTCACAATACCCATAATATGCGTGTTCCCAGAATTTTTTAGGGGACTTTTTCAATCTGTTCTGTAGATTAATTGCACTCGTCTTGAGGGTATCCAGTGCTCCTCCTCTTTTTTGGACTTGCTCCTATTTGTTTGGGTGTTCTTTTTTGTCCGCAACCCTCCCAGAAACCCCTTGAAGCCGAAGTAGTCGTGTTCCTTGTTTTTTTTAACCCCTCTGGATCGAAATGGAGGTCCCACCGACTGCCTTCTTTCTTTCATGATCCTAGCAAACACCTTTCGTTCCTTTCCCAACTGACGGGGCCAAGGTTTCCTCCACTTCGCTTTTTCTCCGCAGTCTCATCTTCCCCTCCGCCTTCCCTTCCCTCGTAAAGAGTCAAAGCAAGTTAAGTCTACTTTAAACTTCCGAGGTGGTTCGTTTTTTTTGTGAAGGGCCCGGCCAACCTTCCGCCTACGGCGCGATTCGTGGTTTTTAACATTCTCACTCTCACCTCCTTTTTTCTGCTGACAACAAAGCCCCTTTGATGTTTCCCTCTCCTCTTCTCTTCTTTCCCGTTGTTTTTTTTTTGGGTTGATAGTTTTCCCTCCCTCCGGTTTTCCCCCATTTCCCTTTCGTTTGAGCTTGATCCAGTGAAGAGAGAGGTGGACGTTAAGGCTTCCCTTTCTTCCCTCACTCCCTCCCCTTTGACCACAATACGCGGCATTCCCCTTTACTTGACGTTTTCTTTTTCCCTTCCTGCTGTCTTTTAGGTGAAAAGCCAACATACTCGCCCTTGGTCAGTTCACTCTTCGTCGATATCGATGGAGAACCCCCCCGTTGTTCGAGTATCCCTTTCCCTCTCCTTTTTCTTTGTCAAGGGCGTTTATTCCGGCTTTTTTTTTCTCCCCAGCCCCTTTTCAAAGGCCTTTTGTGTCGTTCTTTTGCCATTCCCCCTTTAACACCCCACCCCCAACCTCAATTCTACTTTCTTTAAACACTTTCCCCGGCGCAAAAAGGAAATCCCCCCCCCCGTCCGACTACTCTCCCCCCCCCCCTCGTATAAACAGAGATTTTTGCTTGATAAACCGCTATTCTTCTGGTATGTTCTTCCGCTTACCAGTTGTCTTATTGTTGCCTCGGTCTATTACCCCGTGTGTTGCCGTTCTTTCCTCCTTTCTTGAATTAATGAGAGATGATTTCAGGAGCCTCTCCTCCCTCCTTTTTCCTGCATGTAGACGTTCCTCCTTAGTGGTTGACCTTCGCTCGAGGGCGGGGTCCATCCTCCCCCTGGTCTGATTTTGACCGGCTCTCTGTCCTTATTTCTTGTTGCCCCCCCCGACGAAGAGAAGTCACCCAAAGTCCTTTCTTCTCTCATCGTTGCCGGCCCCGTTGCAGAGTGTTCCTTTTGCGCTTTGATGTGTATTTTTTCGCCTGCTTTGGAAAACAATCCAACCCCTTATTCCTTTCTCCTCCCTCGCCTGATAAACGGGCTTAGTTTTTTTTTATTTCCCTTATTTCGACCTTCGTCTAGCCCCTGGGGAGGAGATGTTCTGCGCTCCCATGGCGGTTCCCCTTTCCCTCTTCTCTTAAGAGTGGGACTTGAGTTCCCATTCCGTCGTAACGCCCCCTGTATGACTTTTTCTCGTCCCCATCCCAAACCCCCATTTTGCTGATAACTGATTGTGGATGTGATTCCCTCTCTTCACAGCAGACTTCTCACTCTTTCCTTATCCTTTCTTCCCTTTCAATGGCCATGTCTTTTTAAGAACGGGTGGAAGTCCTTTTCTCCCCTGTCTGTTCTCTGGGTCAATGAAGCCTTTACCTCCTCTCAAGGTTTAACTTGTGGAATAGATTTTCCCCCCAGCCTTTGCGGAGGTCCGCAATTTGTTTGCTTTTTGGACCCCCCCATAGAGGTTCCTCCCTGTATTCAGACACACCATTCTTGTAGCCTGATTGACAGTTAGTTCTTTCTCCTAGGAGGACTTCCGATACTCCCTTCTGGCATAGAAGCCTCGTCCTCTTTTCAGGCTCCAGAGAAGTACCTCAGAAGTGCGAGGGATTAAATTCAGCATGCGTCGAGCCCCACACCTGAAATCGTTTTTCTTTGTTTCCCCACCTACTTCCATTTTTGGTAAACTTTCACGTTGTCTCCGCAACTAGGTTCTCTCGTGCAAGTCTAGCACAACAAACGACGGGTTCCTGTTTTTCCCCCTGCGCCACACCAAGGGCATCTGCAGGTCCAGTCCCGATGCCCTTCTTGTTGACTAAGATTTTTCCTTCACCTTTTTTTTTCTGTCGGTTCGTGTGCCCCCCAAGAGTTCCAACATTTTTTTTCGAAAGTTCTTTCTTTTTTCTTTTCCGTGAACCGTTGCTTGTTTTTTCTGTCCTGCCCCCCCCCACTTGATTCGTTCCTTTTCCTTGATACAATGTCCACCTCTTTCTGCGCTTTTCACCAGAAAAATAACGCTATGGCCCTTTTTTTTTTTTTTTTCTTTTCATCCCCTTGGATTTGGCATGGCCCTCTGATTTAGCGCTATTGTTTTCCGAAACATTGCAGTCGGCCCTTCCAACGATCTCGTACGGAACGATAGGCGTCTGATTGTGGAGTTTCTCCCCTCTCTTTCCTCCCACCGAATGAAGGGACTTTGTTTCCTCCCCTCCCATTTCATCACAAACTGTCGAGCCTAAATCTCTAGCCGTCCCTCCTCTTTTTTCTGGGTGCAATATGACCCCTGGCTTGCCGGACCTCAGGGTATTCCTGACTTTTCTCCCCCTTCCCTCAGGGGGAGGTTCTGTTCCCCCGGTCCCTTATACACATTTGTCTCCCGTTGCACCGGCCGCGGAAACCCATTATTTGTTTCCTCCTATTCCCCATTCTTTCCCCTGATCGCGCCAGACATTGGCCAAAAGCTGGGAGATCGCACCTAGTAAGCCTGCCTCTTTTTTCCCCAATCGACAAATCCCCTTGGATGTAGGCTCCCCCTTTCCCCTGCCCACCTCCAACCGCTCTTCTCCTTCTGCCAAACCCCCAAGCTCGTCTGCGACCGATGTTTTTTTTTTTTAAAGTTTCCCATCTGGTCTTTTTCCCAAAAAATCTGAAATTGACTTTTCCCCTCCAAGAACGAACTTAGTTTTTTCACTTCACCCTTCCCTACTCTCTTCCTCTTTGATTTCAACCTTCGAGCAATTATGAATTGTTTCTTTCAGGGTTCCCCTTCCCCACTTGTCATACTTAAATACGGTCCGCCACTCCTTTCCTCTGCGCATTGACTCTCTATTTACTAATTGTGTTGTTTCTAGATATCTCTTCTGCGACGCCGTGCAGTCGTTCGGACGATTTCTGTCTTTTCCCTGCCCCATTGGATATTCCCCACCTTCCTCCGTCCTCCATTGCTCCGTGTTACATCCTTGACCTCCTTATCGGTTGCCCTGTCAATGACCAGCCCCGTTCTTATCAAACCCTTCCCATTTTCCTCTTGTTTCCAGACGTTCCCCCCCCTTTCCCCTTGTCCTCCTCCTCTTTTGGGCTTAAGCCTTAGACTGATGAATTTGATCCTTTGCTATTGGGGCGTTTTTGCCCCTTCCCCGTGTTCCATCTACTTTTTTCCTCAACCCCCTCGGCGTTATCTGCTTGCATTATCCAGTCCCAATTTCTTTTCTTTTTGTGACATGGGGATCGTTCCCCTTAACCCCTCCTTTCCTCCTTCTTCGCCATTTTTTTCATTCTCGTTCCGTGTTGTTAACACATACCGTCTGTGAGTGTACTTCCCCCCCCCTTCCTGTAGATCAGAAGAGACTTTGTCCCCCTTAGCGCGTTTGGCTTTAATCGTGACCGCCTTCGTTGGTCGTGCCTGTTGTGAATGAAAGGTCTTCATTTCGGTTCTTTTTCCTTTCCCCTCAAGACCCACCCCCGCTCCTCTTTTTCTTCTTTTCCCTTTAAGAAGATTGCATTGACGCCTTCCCCATGTGGCGTGCGACGTCAGACCCCTCCATTTTACCATAGTGGCTCTATCTTCTCCCTTTTACGAATGCCTCTCCCCCTGACACCTGCAATAGCTGGGTTCCTAATTTTTTTTATTCCCCCCTCGCCCGAGCGCTTTTCCCTTTTTCCCCGGTGAACCAACCCTCACTTCATAAGTTTTTTCCTCCATTTTCCCCAGCTCGAAAAGACGAAGTACCGTTCGAAACAACCCCTAACTCTTCTGACGCCACACCCTTTCCAGAAACCAACTTTTCCCCCTTCTGATCTATCGTTACCTCCCCTCCTTTTTGCCTCGTTTTTCTGGTCTCTTGAACGCAGCGGATGCCCTTTTCCCGCTTTTTGACCGCACCCTTTTTTTCCCCCCCCATTTTTTTTGTGCTTGCATTGCTTCCCTTTTCAGGTTTCTCCCCTTTTTTGTACAAAGTGACCCCCCCCACCTCCCCCCCCCTTTTCTGGAACTTACTTACGTTCCCCAAAGACAGACAAGAAACCACCCTTTAGTCTTGTTGATCAGGTGTCACGTTCATTTTTTCCTTTTCCCAAAGCCGCGTTTTTCGTCCCTGTATCAGCGTCAGCGTCATTAAAAGATAGTTTGGCTTTTTGTTCAGGCCATCCTTCCGTCGTATTTAGCCCTTCTCTATGGAACATCACGCCGGATTACACGGCCGGAAAAGGTCCCTGTTTTTTCTCCTTTGTGAAACCATCTCCATTTTCCCCCCCCCTTTCTGAGGAGCATTTAAATCGTACTCTAGCCACCCACGTGCCACCCAAAACCGTTCTATTGCAGATGACTCTCCCTCCTCCAGAACCACTCCCCCTGGTTACTATACCCTGCCCTCCGTTCTTCCAGCTCCTGGCAGATTGACTTCCTATTCCCTTTTCACGATTTATCCAGATCTTCTTCTGCCCCCTTCTCCCTCATCCAACAGCCTTTTCCTATTCAACACCCAATTTTCCCGTTGGTATGTGGCGCGAGCAGCAATTCTACCCGTTTGCTTTGACGACGGTACTGTCCCCTCCCCTGAAACGCGGCCCTCATCTGGTTCACCGCCATATTTTTTTTTTCTTTCCCTCATCTCCTTTTCCACTGGCTTCTTTGGTTAGAGGATCCCCGGGCATTCCTTGCGAAAAAAACCCCCAAACCGACTGCCCCTTTTTTTGATCCACTTGTCGGTCTCTTGTATTTTTTTTCCTTTTTTCCCAGATGGACGGCCCAAACTTTTAGGACCACCGGCCCATTCTTTGGAAGGCATAATGTGTGAACTTCTCCCAGTGACTTTTGCGATACCTCTGATTCCTTCCCCCCCACAACTGACCCGAATCATTTGTTTTTGTCCCCTGCTAATCTTCGATGGAAAAGAATATCTCGACCTTTTTTCGCAGCCCTAGATAGGCGACAACCCCCTCATGTACTCTTTCTCCCGATGCGCCATTTTTCCCGACATTCCTTCCCTCCCCAATGACCTGAACACCTTGATGTTACGCGGCCCTCCGTGCAATTTTTTTTCCTATTACCCTTCCCATCACTCCCCCTCCCTCTTTTGATAACTTCTGCTTACATTTTTCTCTTCCCTATTCGGCGTCCGTGAAAGATTCTCCCTGACTTGTGGCCTTTGTTTTTTTCTTTTTTTTGTTTCCCGGGTGGAGCACCATCAAAACCCTTTTCTCTCGGGAGTCCCTTGTTGTGTTGTTGCCACGCACCTTGAATCACGCCTTTTTACCCCTCCCGAGACTTCCCCTGGTGATGATCATAGACCACACTTTTTTGTCCTCCCTCGAGTTTGCCACCTTTTTCCCCAATACCCTTTTGTTTGTCGTTCTCCTCCTTCTTTCCTTCTTAAGATCCCCGTGACTTCCGAGCCCTCCCCTTGCACCCCTTCGGAACGCTGATTGGTAGTTTTTTCGTTTTCATTGCCGGGTCAACCCCTTTCCGGAAAGCCTTAAGACGAGCGAACACTCTTCTTTACACCTTCGTCTTCAGGCCATGGGAAATGCTTTGCCACCAACGCGCCCCCTGACCCACGCTGAAAGCATTCTTTCTCCGTGTGTTGTTGTTGCGCGAGCTGAGCTTCGCGTTGCGCGTTTCCCCTTTGGTGCCCCACTTGCACTTTTTTTTACGTGAGCTTGGCCCCTTTTCCACCCGACGCGTTGTTTTGACGTACCTTACACTGTTTAAGTTTCTTCCCAAGTCCCCTTCCCCCCCACCCCACTCGGCGGCATTCGTCGACTTAGTTTTTTCTGCTTATTCTGGGGCCGGCTGATAGTCAGGTTCCTAATACTGGCTGAACCTCTTGGAGGTCCACGCTCCGTCTCTCTGGAGAAAAAGGTGTTTTCCGATGATAATTTCCCCCTCTCCTTTGCTCTTTGGACTCCTTTTTTTTGATTGCACCGGAACCCCGGTCCTTCTTCGTCAATTATTTTCTTTCCATTGCCAGTTTCCCCAACACCCCCCACCCAACATTTCCCCTCCCTTCAAACAAGCGTCCCCCTTTTTTTTCTTCACCAGTGTACCCCGCGGCTTCAGACCTCTCTACAATATCTCCAGAGTCTGAACAGTGCTGCCACCCCAAGAATAGTTTCTTTTCTTTGGTGTGATGTATCCCTCCCCCATTGGCGTACGGTTGCTGTGATAATTTTCCGTGGGTGAGGTTTTTTTGCTGCTCCTGGTCCTCGGCTTCTCCCTTCGTCTATGACAGCATCTTCCTTTTTGTTTGCAGAGATATTATTTTGGTCTTAAGGTCGATCTCTTCCTGGGCCATAGCAGGTACTCTTTAGAGTGTCTAACCCCAGGCTGTCGTCGGACACTTGCTGGAGGTTCCTGTCAGAAGCTTAGATTCCACCCTTGAGTCTCTTTCATCGTTTCTTTACTCCGGGACTCGGGTTTGCCCTTTCCCTGTCTTTTCGACTACATCCTTTGTCCCCCCCCCCATCCCCCCATCTTGTCTCATCCGAGCGCTTTTAAAAGGGATTAGTTTTTTTTCGTTTTTTTCCCTTGATGTCTCCTTTTTTCAGAAAATTTTCTGCTAAGACCTTTTCTGTAGTGTTTTCCTCGTCACCCTTCTGCTGTGACCCCCTTCCCTCTTCATCTCCCCGCGGCTTGATGTGTATTCCCCTCGTCCAGCCCCATTGTCTCCTGTCCCGCTGCAACACAAAATTGTTTTGTGGAAGGCCGAAGGTTTTCTGGGGATGCTTCTTTCGAAGCCTATTCGGCTACCTCGTTCCTGCCCCTCTTTAGCTCCGGCCATCTTTCACGAAACTGATCCGGTCGATCCGTCGATTTTTTTACGGGTTTCCTATTCCCTCTCTTTGATCCCCCTTTGTCAATGGTGGCCTTCTGGATGGCCTGCTCTGCATTCCCTGTTTGGAGCCACCCCGGTGTTAGGAGAAGCCCCATTTTTCGCCGCTTGAGAATCCGGGCGTGTCTTGTTCCTTCTTTTTTTCTTTCTCATTGCGCAAGTCCCCACTGCGCACGCTCCTTGTGACCCTTCGCCCGCGAGAACGTTCTTCCCCCCCCCTGCAACTAAGCGGCCGGAAACCCCTCTTTTTGTTTTTCTTTTTTTACTCCTCCGGCACACAGGGCTTTGTCACTGTTCCTTCGAAGGGCGAGCCTTTTACTTTAATTCTAGCCCCCCCCACCTGGAATGGTAACCCCAGCGGACCCCAAGTTCTTCTTGGTACTCCTCCCCAGCTTCTCCTGATTCGTGCAAGAACGATTTAACTTTCCGTGGTTTGTTCTGGGGACTAATTCTTCGTTAGTTTTTTTTCTACCGGGGCTGGTCGTTTTTTCTTTGGTTTTTTTTTTTTCCCCAACCAAATCATTAGTTATCTTTCCCCCCCCAGCGAAAAGGATCTCTTCTCTTTGAAAAGACGCCTGACCCCCAGCTCTGGCAGTTTCTTTCCCCCTCCTTTTCACTTTTCAGGCTTGATAGGCATTCGCCACCTTGTCTTTTCTCCTCCAGTCCTTTTTGCAATGAGGTCCCCCATGCACCTTTCCGCGACTGTAACAGATGATTTCTTTGCGTTGGCGGGCGCGACGTAAGATCCAACGTCCTTCCGCCCCCGTTCTTCATCCTTACCGTCCCTTATTAGCGTTACTTTCTTTCTACGACCCTTCGGGCCCCCTATGAAAAGCCAGTGACAATCCTTCCCGTCCCCTCAGGCGTTTTTTATTGTTAAATTCACCTTTAAACCTTGTTTGCAGGCCTTTCGTTCTCCGTACCCTTGTGGTCCCTTCCCTTGTCCCATTATTCAAACAGTCTCCGCCAGCCATCTTTAACTCTGTGCGCCTTCCGCCTCAGCCTCTTTTTCGGGTACATCCCCGGGGCTGCTACCTGTCGTGCACGACACCTTCCCTCCTAGCTCTTTTCACCTTGCCCATCTAGTCTTCGGATTGAGGTGAAACGTGCAATTGGCAAAACCCTCAATTGAATTTTTTCCCTCCTGAACGGGTTTGTCTTGTCGATTTACATTCCCCCCTTCCCCCTTCGATTCCCGGGTGGAATGTACCCGTCCGAGAAATTATGACTTTGGACTCGCCATGGTTCATTACATGTCATCATTAATCTCTCCCTGGAGGCTCCCTATGATATTCTCATTCATCTCACGTGTTGTTGTTTCTAGATTATCCCTATGTCCCTCCTCCGTTCCTCTCCTTACAGGATTGTAAAATTGTCATGCCCCCTTTTCTCTCATTCAAGTAATAAGATCTTCCCCCCTACACCCCCTTTTCTTGTTTGATAGTTGGGCATTATAACTTTCACTCACCCACAGTTCGTTTTCTTTAAACTTAACATTTTCTCTTTTTGCCGACCCGCGGCCCCTCCCTCCCTGTCCGCGATAATTCTGTGAAGAAGTCCTGAGGAATTCCTTTCCGAGGTGTGTTTTTCTCCATTGTTTGCCTTCTCCCCCCCCCCCGTTTACTCCAGTCCTGTTCATTTTGTCGATGCCCCTCTTCCATTCTTCTCTTGAATTTTCCATTTTTTGTAAAATGCCCTTCTCTCTTTCGTTTGCACTGGGTTATTTCCGGACCATTACTGTTTACTGCGTGCCGCTCCCTTCTTCACGTCCCCTTTTTTTTTCCCCTCCGTTTGTAAAAATCCCATCCCCTCTGATTTTATGCCTTGAATCGGTCTGCGTGTAATTCCGTAGCCTCCTGCTTGGCTCTTTCATAGTCAGCTCGCGGTTTGAATTCGGTGAATCCTCTCATTTCGTGAGAAAGCTTTCCTCTTTTCTCCTCCACCCAACGCCTCCTTCTACTGTTCTCCGTCCCTGAGAAGCGTTTCCTTTTTTCCACGCATGTCCCCAGATTTTTTTCTTTTCCCGACAACAACTGTGCTATAGGGGAGACGCCACATACGTCCCCTCCCATCCCGTTGAGACTTAGCGGGCACTCACCTTCTTTGGCCAGCGAACGCGATCCAGTTTGTATCCCCTGGGTGCACCCATCCAGAATAAGTTTATGCCACCCCTCTTGAAAAAATACTCCAGTCCCCCCCCTTCGAAACCCAAAACCTCAATTTCCCGTTCCACTCCCTCCCCCCGGGAAACCCCCTGATCCCCTCCCCCCATTCAAAAGAATATTAGTCCCTCCCCCCTTTCCGTTCTGTTCCTGATCTGCAGCGGATGCCGGCTTTCTTCTTGTTGACCCGCACCCTTCCATTCTGGTTTCCTCGGATCATCTTTTCCCATAGTTCAGGCCTGCCAACTTGCACTCTGTTTAGGCCCCACACAACCCCCGGATTCTCTCGGTTTGTGCTAGGCGTTCGTTGGCCATTTTCACAATAGTCGCTGCTTTCTTTTTCCCATCTTTCCTTCTTCCGGAACGCCGTCGTCTCTCTGAGTTTAGGCCATCCGGAGTCTAGTCTCCGCCCACTCGCAGCCCTCGTCTTCTCAGCGGTGAGACACACCGGTTTTTTTTTTTCTTCCCCCTCCCTGAAGCCCCGCCTGATTTATAAACCCATTGCGCTGCGCTCCTGCCCAGGCCTTTTCCTTTGATTCCCCCCCCCGATTAATTTTCCCCCACAAAGTGCCTCCCCCCACTAGCGCTTTTTTGTACTTATTTCCCCTAACCCCCGATACGTACGCCCATGCCCCTTTTTCTCAATATTCATGGCATTTAATGATGGACGTACCTCTTCGGCCGGACCCGCTTACTACTCACTTTCTTGTCCGTATCTCACCCCCCCTGCTTTCGTTTCCCTTCCTTCTTGGTTGTTGATGGGCGAGCCCCTTCATTCTCCCATGTGGGTTTCCTTCTTTTAACTTTACTGCCCCCTAAATCCCCCCTGTACTTCATCCTTCCTGGAGCCCTCGGTTTTTCTCGGAAGACCTTTCCCTCTTCTCTTCTTCGTTCGCACCTTGCCGGAATTCGCCCAACAAAAACTACGTCCCTTTTGATCAGTCTGGGCATGATCTTTTTTTTTGATTTTTGAAAAAACCTATTGCCTTTCTCCCAAATAGTTTTTCGTTTTTCGCCGGCCCCCTTGCTGCGTTGCACTGCCACCGATGACTCCTACTGGACTTTTGGCGCTCGATCCTGGTCACTCCTTCCAACTTTGTTACTCACATCAGCCTGTGTGTTTGTAACTCCCTCTACTGCTGTGTTTTTGTTGGGTTTTTTCCCCCCCTTTGGTTTTTATGGTGACTGCCTCCCCTATCGTCCCTTTCCCGCGCACCCCCTCCTGGAGATCTTTTTTCGTTTTTTTGATGAAGATGCTTCTCTCGCGCGCATGCCATAATCCCTCCTTACATTCTCCCCGAGCTCTTTTCATGCATTTTATCCGCCCGCCCCCCCCTTTCCGCCATAAGCTTCCCTTCACTCCCCCAAGATAGGCGTTCTCTTCTTCTGTTCTCCTCTTTGCTATTTTCTCGTATCGATTATTCATCTTGGTCCCAGCCCTTTAGAAGGAATCTTTTTCCCCGTTTTGACGATTTTGTTTTTTTTTTTTCCCGGCCGTTTGGCACAGAACCCTTCCGGACGCATTTTTTCCCATTTGGTCTGCTTTTCACCCCCCCTGGAATCCACGCTGACGTCCCCCTGACGCGACCGGGCTCGAAATGATAATAGAACCCAAACTTTTCCCTCCAATATCGAGGCCCCATCTTTTTCCTACTTTTGTCTACAGTACTACCTTCGCTGGACTATCAGTCGTACTTCCGTTACCCTCTCACCTTTTACCTGCCGTCTGAAGGAACGCCTCTTGTTGTATTTTTTCCCGTTTCGTTTGAAGGTGCACGGAAAAAGGGAGCCTGTCCCCCTCCCCGTCACTGCTTTTGCCTGGCATTCCCCTTGAACAATGGACCTTCGTGGCCACCCCTCCCCCGTCTCCCCGCGAATTTCCTATCTCACTCGTTTTGTATTAGAGGAGCTTCGCTTTTCTCAGCGTGCGGTTCACGCATCAATGAGTTGTCTTTCTCCCAGGTGTCCCCCGTTCCAGTTTTTCTTAAGGACTTTCAATTTTTACTTGCCCCTTCCCCACTAACTTTACCTCCCCACTCCTCTTCCCCCCCCCCCCCCCCCACCTTTCCCTTCGACTTTGCACTTTTCCTTGCATCGGTTAAGTGACGGCTTTCTTCGTAAGCCGTCCTTACTACTGGAGAGTCCTCTGGCAAATTTCTTTATATCTATTTCTCCAAGGGGCCTTTTGTTCCCCTCCAGTGCTTTTTTCCCTGGTGTTTATTCCCGTCTTTTTCACCCCGCAAGAACTTTTCGGTCATTTCGTGACAGGGCCCCCACACCAAACAACCCCCACCCTTTCCTGCAACGGACCCCTTTTCCGTTATGCATACGTTGTGCAATTGCCTCGATAACGAGCATCCTTTCCATGTAAACCACTTTTCTGACCCCTATCTTTTTGGATTGAACAAGTGGGGAAGGTTCACTCTTGCTCCCCCTTCTTTTTTCTGGATTCTGCTTCTTAGTTTCCTGGGGTCTTTTTTTCGTCGGCGCCAGCATCCTTCTTTTTGGAAGTTTCTCGTTTGTTTTTTTTCAGCCTGGACGGTCTCTGTGTGTCCATCAGAAGGGCTCTTCGCGTCTTTCTCCACCAACCAGGTTGCTTGTCTTCCGGCAATTTTGCTTGCTTTTGCCTGCTTTCGCCAAATTCCCCGGCCGATGTATAGTTTCCTGCCACGGCCTGGGCCTGTTTCTTCCGGGAGATTTTCCTCTCTTTTTTGTTCAAACCAACAAAGATATGAGAATCAGATCTTTATCCACCAAATGGTTTCTTTTTTTCTCGCATTTCCTTCCCTTTAGTCATTCGAAGGCGGCCTAGCCATGGGGATCAGATTCCTGCCGCGCAATTGGCGTTCCCCCCCATGCAGATGTCTTTTACTCGTTCCTTCTTGGTGACCATTCAAGTCTTCACCTCAATTCACTCCTTTCCTATTCCGCACATCCACCAACCCTGTGAGGGCAACCTCCTTTGCCATGTTTTCTGATTCGATCATGCGCCCCAGATTCGCACTTGACCTCATTCGTCCGTCAATTCGGCCTGCTTCGAAGCCCTTCTCCTTCGACTTTAATTCTTTATGGGTTTATCTGGGAACATTCAGTAGCTTTTTAGAGCCCTTTGTTTCAAGGCTGTTTTCCTAGGATTCCCCCCCTCTGCCTCTTTATTACTCCGGTTTTTCCCAGCCTGTGGTTCCCTTTTCTATCCCCCAAACTTTTCATCGTTTTTTTATCATCCTGCTTGTCGTCTCTTTTAGGGCTTATATCTACCTCCGGATTTTAAGCAAGCTGCCCCTCTTGGCCGTTGCTGCCTCTGCCCTGGGATTCCCCAGCCCCTTCCCCTACTCTTTTCCCTGCCACGTGGAAGCCGGCCTTATTCAACTGCTGAATTTCCTTTTTTTTTCTTTTTTTTGCCATACTTCATGGGCAAACGGGCTGCCCTTTGTAGTCGTCCCCTAGGTCGATCCTTTTTCTTTCCCTCCTCACCCCAAGGGAATGGGTGAGTGTCACCCCGTTACACCCCCCTTTCCGCTTTTCAGAAGCCCATCCCCACCGTCTGCCCCCTTTATTTCTTTGCCGTAAGTCTTCTTTATACCGTTTTTTTCCTCGTAGGGTGGGCCAAGCCTCTTCTCTTTGTTCGAACCCGGTTTTTTTTTTTCGCCCTTCGAGTGGGGTTGCTGTATGCCCCCGATTTTTTTCTTGATACAATCTGTTCCCAGATTGTTTGATGGACCCAGACCTTTCGCACCTGCAGGTCTTTTTCATCGTGCGCATTGTCTTTTCCGTATTGCTCGACCGTCGCCCAGGATTTTTTCTACTCACGTCATTTGGCTTTTGCGGCCCCAAAGCTTTCCCTTACGTATTCTATGAGTCGGAGGCTTTGTTGCGTCTCTACGGCCCCCTTGAAAGAACTGAATCCCCTCCCTCCATTACTCCCCAACGAGATTCCTGTAACGATGAGCTTTCCCCTGACGCTTCTTTTGTCCTTTCCTCTGCGTCACATCCCCAGGGATCAAGCCCGCCCCGTTTCCCCTCAGCTTTGTATTTCTTTCTTTCACCTTGGCCCGAGAATAACACTTTTTTGACGTCTGCGTACATTACCCCTTTTTTCCCTTCCCGATCCCCCCCCCTTCCAAACCTATAGACATGATCCCCAAAATACGACGGATCGGCTGCCACTACACCGCCTTGGTTTCAATCTCAACTTATGTCTCACTTTTCTGGGTCCTCCCCGTGCACAACTCCCCGTTCCTCCCTCCTCACTCCCCGATTTTTTCGTCTATGTGTCACTTCACGTGTTTTCAAAACCAACGAATTTGTTCCTTTTTTCCCTGACAACAGAAATGTGTGCGTCCCCCCTTCACCATCCTTCTTCTCCATTTGGCCTGTACTGACTTTTCTTTTTTTTCCATTCATGACTCTGAATGCGGAGAGCAATGAGGCCTTAACACCTGCCTCCTTCATCTTTCCGCAAGAATTTTACGTCCCTGGTTTTTTTAGATCTTTCCCCTCTCTTTCCCGTTTGTTGTTTTGCTGCGCTCTAGAATATACTTGTCCCTCTTTTTTTTGAAAATTTCCGTTTCTACTATTAAGTGGAAAATGTGTTCACCTGACATTTTGGCTTCCCCCGGCATATTGAATAGTTTTTTATCTTCTTAATTACTATGGGGTACTTTACCTGGACTTCAAACAGTTAGTCGTTGTCGTCCCAACTCCAATATCCTCAGTCCAAGCTTGCTTTCACCCCTTTTTCTTCGCCATCTGGGGTTTTTGTTCATAATTATTTTTCCATGTCGACATTCTTTTTTCGTTTCTTTCCCCCCCGGTGCCCCCAGTCCCTTTTCCAGTCCCTGTATTTTTCTTCCACCCCCAGTAGTTCTTGGTTGCTTTTTCTCCCCACTTCTTTAGTCGACCTGGTTTTTCTCATGGGGAGTTGTGGGCAGAATCAGGAACCCTCCTGCTTTACTCGTCCGACGCCCTGCGTCACGAACAGGTTTCTTTTTCTGTCCGTGTTACCCCATTTTTCCTCATTTCTTTTTTTTTATGACTTCTGTCTCCCTTTCTTTTCTCCTTCCTTCATATTGTTTTTTCCGCTTCTTGCTCTCTATTTTACAGCTCTCGTTTGGTTCTTGATTCTTTTAATGACACCATTTTCCTTTCCCTTCTGTTTGTACCTCTCGCCTCCCTCCACACGTCTCCGCAAGATGCCCCCGTCCCGCTCCTCAGTTTGCAGACCAAATGCTTTTTTCCGGAGTTACCAGACACCTCCAACTACCGTGGCGATACTCTGCGTCTCACATTACGGCCCTTCATCCACCTTGACCCCCACTCCCCTCCTGCGGGTGTGTCCCCCCCCTCCAATTTTTTTATCATGCCACTCTGATCTTTTCCTGGTTAGCAGTTGCGAAAAGAACGAATCAGTTTTTTTTTCTTACCATAACCCCCTCGATTCAGAAAATACTCTGCCCCCCGTTTTTTGACTCAAAACCTAAAGACTGTCCCCCTGCCCTCTTACCACCTAACCGAGCAGACACCCCCCTTTCAAGTCGAATTTACTTTCCAAACGAATACATTTTTGCTCTTTTTTCTGGTCTTGAACTGAGGATGAACTTGGTTTTCCCCCCCCCCCCCTTTTTTTTCTGACTCCCACCCCTTTTGTGTTGCTAGAATGAACTTCTCCAGGTCGATCAAGGGTCTTGAAGAACCCAGCTCCAACCTGACCCCCCTTTTGGCCATGTAAGTCGCTTAAAGTAGTGCCCCCCCCCAAACCACTCTTTCGCTTTTGCCTTTAAGTTTTTTCTTGTTGGCATGAAAATCCTCGCTTTGAATTCCAGTTCTTTTCCGTCATCCTGTTCCCCCTCGTTTTCGCGTTGTCGCCGGCCATCCTGCGTCTTTCGGTTGGACACTTCGCCCCGCACTTCTTCTCAAGCTTCCTTTCCGCCTTTTTGCTTCCTCCTGTCCACCGCTTTTTCTTCCCAAACTTTTTCCTCTTAGGCCTTTGCAAAGGCTGTTTAATCCTATGCCCCGCTTGACTGCTTAACCCCCGTTCTTTTGACTAGTTTTGTCTTCTCCCCCAGGTTTAGAAAAAAATCCCCCCCCTCGGTTCGACCCTTCCCTTCCCGTTCTTCCCAGAGAACGGCTTTTTCATCAGTCCCCCGTTTCTGGTTAACGCTCTCCCGAATCCTGGTTCTGATCGCATCCCTCCAACCTTCCACTTCGTGTGGCCCCTTCCGCACCACTGTTTTGGGCGCGACGCGCCTCCCCATCGCCCCATTGGGGCTTTTTGTCCGCCCGTATGGCAACTCAATTCCCCCTCCTTTCCACCTCATCAGTGTCACAGCCCCATTTTTCGATTGGCAGCACCTCCCCCTGGTCCGCCGCGTCTCAGGGCTTCCTTACGGCCCCCTAAACTGCCTTCGCCCGACCCCCAACCCCTCAGACCTTCAAGGGAGTTCTTTCTCAGACTAGTTTTGTTGGATTTTGTACGTCTTCTCTCAATTCCTGTTAAGGAACGACCTGCCCATATGAAGTTGCTGGTTTTGCAACTATTAATGCCCAGGATTTGCTCTCCCTGCGCCTTGCCCTCCTCACCGTTTTTTTAAGAATCGCCTTTTGTGTTTCGCGCCCCGCCTTTCCCGTGACTTCTTGATGGACGTCGACAGTAAGCTTCCCCCGACCGAGCCTCCATTGAGATCGGCTTCCACTGTTTTGCCTTTCCGCTCTTTGCCTTTATTCGCATACCTTCAGTCCCCCCAGTGTAAACGAACTTTTTTCCCTGGTTCCCCCGTTTCCCCCTTCCACCTTGTCCTGCTTCCCCACTCCAAGAACGCATAGCGTTGTATCCCGCCTTCTTTTTCTGCTAGAAGTATGTTCTGTATCATAATTCCTTCTTTTTTACATCCTTCGAATTCGTTTGCCCATTTTGTTTTTGGTGTTTCCTTGGCGTTTGTTAACCGCACGCCCCCATGCTTTGACTTAAGGCTCCGTGTTCTTGCGTTTTTGTTTGTCCAAACACGCCGGGTCATCATCCTTTAGGCCCCCACTTTGCGACTCTTCTTTCCATTCTCTCACCCCTGTTCATCTATATCGACGGCAGCTGCTTGTCAAGGTCTTGTTCTCACCCCTTAATTAAGGGTGGATACTATCACAGAATTCCCGAAGGTCACAGAGAAAAGAAACTTTCCAGGGTCTCCCTGTTTCAGTTTGTTCTTTATTTCGTTTCAGGGCCCTAAAGGTTGACTTCTTATGCAACCCGCTCCCTCTTGTGGACAAAACCTTTGATCAAGCTGGCTGCGTTGGAAAAACCCTTCTTTATCACTTTTTTTTTCCTTGCTTCCTCTCTCCTGGTACTCTCCTCTGTTTTTTTGAGAGTCTTTTAGACGGCGGACCACATCGGTGCGTTGTGCCGAGTGTTGGACCCCTGCATTGCCAGGTGCTTTTATCCTGTGTCCAACGAAGCGTTTTCGGTGGACCTTTCCGTTCCGTTCCCCCCACCCCCCGAAAGTCCCGACCACTCCCGCGGCCCCCTTTTCAGTAGACTTGTCCTTTCTTGGGTTAGGCTGGGATTTAGGCAGGCGGCCTTATTCCTGGCGAGCCCTCGTGGACCAGTTTTTCCCCCTTAGATCTCGAGGGCGCCAGGTGTCGATTCTCATGTCCTCTTGCGTTTGGCCTCAGTTTTTTCTTCAGGGCTTTTTCACCGAGAAACCTGCCTCCTTCGTTCCAATGGTTTTTTTGCACAGGCCCCTTGAAAACCCACCCCACCCCCAATCTAACTGACCCCCATCGTCCCCTTTAAAGGCTTTACCCTTCGTCCCTTAAGGAATCGATCTCGACTACTCCCAGCGAGAAAAAGTTTTTTACACATCATATTCTTTCTGGTAGTGATGTGCCGCACTTTTTGGATTTTTAAGGATCACCCCCAAAATCTCGTGGGGCTTAGGATGATCTGTCCTTGACTGATGATGCAGGGCGTCGTCTGCTTCCTCCCATGTGTTTTCCTCTGATTTTTTTTATCTTGTTGGACGCGGACGTCTGATGGTGGTTCCCTTCCCCTAATGGGCCTCCTTCGTGGTTTCCCATTTATGATTTTTGTTCTGTTCTGGCGTGCCGGCGCGCTGGCGCCCAAACGTCCCTTTTAGGGCATTTCCCCTTCCGGAGTCCGCAGTGAGGAGGTGTTTTTTTCCCTGTTATTATCCTCCCGTCCTCTTTTTTCCCAAATCCACAAAGCTGTTAGTTTTTCCTAGAACCCGGGTCTTTTTAGTTTTTTTTTTTTCTCATTTTCTTCGCGTAGAATTCGAAACGGCGGCCGCCCCGTTTTTTTTTTTTCTTTTCCTTTATGTTGCATGCGTGCGCCCCCACTTTTTCCCCCCATGCCGATTCTGTGAACCCTTGGCATGGCATTAAACTTTTCAAAATCCCACCCTTTTTTTTGCTGCTCGTAGCACATCAAACCACATTTTTTGACGGCCACCAGGCAGTTTGGATGTGATTCGATCCCTTCTCCTCCTTGGATACATGTCCTTCCAGAATGAGTCTCCATCATGGGACTATGCGAAAGGTCTCAGGCAGCTCCCTGGTAGGTTTCCCTCTTTGGGCCTCCTGCACGAGCAATATCCCTTGTTTTGTTTTCACAGCTTTGAACTTGATTCAACACTCTTGCAGGATGAGTCCCCGCCCAGTTTTGATAAATAGGTTGTTCTCCAGTTTTTCTTCATTCCATGAACGTTTCTCATCTTGCTCATCAGTTGATTTGCCTTCTTTCCCTAAGAGGGGATTCGCTGTACCAAGTTCGGCAGATTTCATGGCTGCCTAGACCTTGACGCCTCCCCTCGCGAGATTGGTTCCCCCCCCCCCTCAACGGCAAGCGCCTGCTCCCCTCGTTGGTTTCTTTGGAACTATCTTTGGTCAAACCGGGGCTTTTTCCTTGTCAGACTAGTGTACATCCTTTCTTAGGGCCCTTATTCTCCCCACACTGGGTGCTGGTAAAAAAGAGTTACACCCATGTGCATCCGCTGCACTTTTTTCAAAGATCCCTGAAAACCTTGTCCCGGTTGTGTAGTCATCTTTGTCCCCTGGGTTTTCCGTTTCTGGTGTGGAACCCCTTCCTTTCTTTAGTTTTATAATTGGGGAGTTCTTGCCTTCTTTTTTTTTCTTCGGTCGGAAAACACTTTCTCGTGTCCTCCCTTTCTACCCAAGATTTTCCGTCTCTGGATGTCAACTCAAAATTTGGCGAAATTTTCTGGAAGGTATGTTCCACGCCTTGGCCCCCCCTTTCATGGCCTTATTTCTATCGCCTCGTCCTTGGCTTTTCTCCTCCCCTTTGGGCAGGCGTTTCAATGCCCAACGCTTCTTCGGTAGACCTTCAAGTTAGAGCATGTTTCAGGGCGTTGTGCGGGCCTCCCCTAGAGCCTACCGAAAGCTACATTTTTCCCATTCCCCCCAGACAACCCGTGGAATATGAGATCTTCCATCGTCGTTTTGAACCCTCTTTCCTTCGCCCCGGATTGCAAGACAGGTAAAGGCATTTCCACTCCAGTCTTTTGTTATTGGTACCACTTTCGCCCCCGCATACCTTCTTTGCCGCTGTTTGTTTCGAAACATTTTGTTATTCCGAGCTCCCCCCCCCTTTTTGCCCCCATTTATGAAGACCTTTTCCCCCAATATTGTCGATCCAGAGAACGATGGGGTGTAACTAGCCCCCCTTTCCAGGACTTCTATTTGTTGGCCGCCCCTTCCCCCCTCGAGTCTTCCTCCTCTTCAACGCCAAGCTTTCTTTCTTCCTAGGTGAAAGGCATCGTTTATTTCAACCATCTTCACCTTTGATTGGTTTTTCTGACACGACCCGCCTGGTTTGATGTACCCTTTTCCATTCCTATGATATCGTGACTGTAACTACTCCCCCCATTATGACTTGAATTTAGCGACACTTTGCCTTCATGTCATCCTTACCTAGTCTCCCGACTTTCCCGTCGGCGAATATGAGATCTTTACTCTTCCATCAGTTGTGTTTCGAGAGATATCTTTCCCTCCTGCCTTTAAATTCTTCGTACCTTCTTTTTAAGGATCATTTGTCCTGCCCCATTGGCTCTTCCCCCCTTCAGAGTCCTCCTGCTCGTTCTTTACATCACCGGTCTTACCCGCTGAGATAGTTGGGTAATGGCCGTTCGCGTTGTCGTTTTTCCCCACATGAGATAGTATTGTTTGCCAGACCGTGATTTGCCCTCCACTCCCTTTCCTCCTCCTTTGGGTTGCTTCGAATTGGTTTGAAGCTTGGCATTTTTCCGCTTATTTTGCTTGTCGTTCCTGAACCGGTTTTATGGGACGTTTCGCCTTTGACCCCCCCCCCTGCGTCAAGCTAGGTATCTTCCACATATCTTTTCCTTTCTTGATTTTTTTTTCCTCCTTTTTCTTTCTTCCTCTACCCCCCACGTTTTTCCTTTCTCCCCCCTCTCCCCGGCTGACAAGACAATTTATGATCTTTTTTCTTTTTTAAAACTAACTCACACGCCACTGAGGGGACTTTTTTTTTTCTTGCATACAAGGTCCTGCTGCTTCCTCTTGGCCGGGCGCGGTAGTCCTCTCATAGTCCCCGCTTTCTTGGTCGTGATGATTTTACACACCGTTCCTTCACTTGTCTTTTGATCTTAATCTTCGCCCTTAACAACCGTAATCAGCGATCTCTTTTTTCACCTTCTTTTCTTAGACTGTTGCATTAGCCTTTTCCCCCCCTGCTTACTGTCCTTAGCCCGTGAAAAGACCAACCCAGTGGCTCTTACGCAACGCCCCTTCCATTCGCAACTTCTGCTCTGCATAGCTGGTTCCGCCCCTTTCTTTTATCCATTTCTCCTGATTCTTTCCAGTTGTATCCCAGTTGTGAAAAAGAACGACTCCGTTTTTCTATCCCCCCCAAATCCGATTTTTTTCCTCAAATACCGCCCTGGTTCTCCACCACCCCACTAACGTAGCTTGGAACTCCCCCCACACTCCCCTCGCAGAAAAATTCAATATATTACTCAACCCTCTCCCCTTGCCCTTTTGCTTCTTGCCTGCAGTATTTGCTTTGTTGTCTGTTTTCCCCCACCCATTTGGTGGTGCTTACTAAGGTCTCCCTAACGTTTCTTCCCTCCCACTTGTCAAAAGCCTCTGTGCTGTCAAGTAGTTACAAAGACCTAGAAAATCCAACCCCGCCGATTCGCGATTTGTTTTCTGCTCTTACTTGCTTCGTTTTGCATTTGGAAACCCCCCTTCTAGCGGTTCTGTGTGATTATTCCCAGTTCCATGTCAGCCGGTCAGTTCCCGCGGTGCGTCCTTTTTCTTTGAGGAAATCCAGCCGTGTCCTTCTCGGATTGCCCTAATCTCAAGCCGCAGGATATACTATGCGCATCCCTTTCTTCATTCCTGAGCAACGCGATTTTCCCTTTCGCGCGCTTTGGCCCTTCTTTCATCCCTTCTCAGCTTGAATGAACAACACGTGCTCTTCCTCATCGAGGCATGATTCCACAATCCCTGATAGGATCGACCTGCCCCTTTATTTCCCGAGTGGCCTGCTTTGACTCTCATTTTGTTTAGTGAAGAAAGTTTGAACGATCTTCCCGAATGCTTGACCCTTATCCCCCCCAATTTTCGGGCCCATCCGCAACAAGGTGGTGTGGCTTACGATCAGCCATTGCCCCTGTTTTTTGACGACGGGCTTTAAACCCTGAGCCAGGTACTATCGGCCTTGGTTCCCCCGCCATTTGTGTCTCGGCCAGCCCCTCTCCTCTGGCTTCGCCGCCTTTTTCAGGCCCTTCAGTGAATGCGAGCCCCAAAAAACCCACAAACCTATCACTTTTTCCATTCTCCTTTCTGACCAGAGTTTGTGTCTTTTTTTCCCAAAGAGCGTGCGCTTTCACCCTTCCTTGTATGTCCCCACTCGCCCCACTGTTGGCCCTTGCGAAAGATCAAAGATAGTCGTCTTGGATCCGATTCGCCTTCCCCCCTCACAGGCCGGCACTTCCCTCAGGGTTGGGGGTTTCCTTCCCGAACTTCCCTTATTTTTTTTACCCCTCTCTCTCGGCCCTTCCGAGCCATAATCGTGCCTCCCCCATGCCTGCTTACTGCGCCTTTCCCTCTTCCCTGCATGACATTCAGCCAGCGATCCTTCCCCTCATTTGTGTCCGCTCCCCCGTCCGCCCATGTCTTGCTCACATCATAAATCCATTTTGTATAACGATTCTTTTTCTACGCTGGTAATTGTTCGATCGCTCTTTCCCATCTTTAGTTACCGCCCCCTTTTTGAGAGGACTCTTTTTTCCGTTGTCGTCTTTTTGTTTTTGGGTCTCCCCTGGCAGTGTGAGCCCACAGAAAAACATCCGTCCGTCCTTTTTCGGCCTGTTTGCGTTTGAAACCCGCCTTTGTCCATCCCCGCCCCCCTTAGTCGGCAAGTACGCTAATTCTCTGACCGGAGCGTATGGAAATCTATCTAGACGGCAGAGTTTATACTTTTTTCTTTCACATCTGGCTCTGCTCTCATGTCCCATTCATTTTTCCTCTCAAAAGAACCAGGGCAAGTTTTCCCTTCACAATGACGCTTTGTCCGGTACGTTTCGTATGCGTTGCACGGCAGGGAAGCCCCTTTTTCTTCCCCCACCGCCCCTAACGAAAGGTCAATCTCAACGGTCACTGGCCTTTGCTTTTCCCAACGCACGCGCTCCCCTCGTC
>Ga0179593_1471987_pt1 | contig 37249 bp, 32 predicted proteins | sample CZODoug2_1_08_16_FD_185931 | JGI IMG/M metagenome (GOLD analysis project Ga0179593, IMG submission 185931) | Vadose zone soil fungal communities from Angelo Coast Range Reserve, California, USA - CZODoug2_1_08_16fungal (PacBio error correction) | ecosystem: Environmental > Terrestrial > Soil >... | reverse complement strand
GAATAAGCGCCTTGGATATCCTTTCCATCTCCTCTTTCACGTTTTTAGAAAGTGTTCTCCCTATCTCCTGTATTCTTTAAAAGAATTATCTACCCCAGGGATGAGTAGACCTCCTTTTGAATAAATTGTATTCCTTTAAGCATCTCTTCTTACCTTACTCTACCTATTTCGAGACTCACGTCAGCTTAGGTAAAGTGCTTAAAGGTTCCTTCATCCACCTTCTAGGACTTCATTGCCAGGATTTTCCTCTTTTCATCCTTCATAGAAACTACTTTTTATCTCTGCTCTTGTATTTTCCTTGCTAGATCTACATGCTCCTTTTGTTCGACCCGGAGTTTGAATAAGATTCACCATTGTAGTGCCCTTCAGAGACTCGCTCCCTTGGTTTTTTTTCCTCCCCGCTTCTCTAGATGATAAAGTTATTTTTTCTTTGAAAGCCCCCCGTCATATGCCTGATCAAGACTGAACGCCTCTATATCTTTCTGTTGGTTTTCACCCTCCTTTTTTTTTTTTTCAAATGATCCCCTTTTTGACTCCCTTGCGAAGCAACCCTATTCCTCTTCTTTTCTTTCAGATCTCTTGCGCAGCTTTTTGTCAAGGATTATTAAACTGCGTTACCGTCCAAACTTCCAATAGTTATCCATTCAACTGATTTGCCACTTCCCTATTTATAGCATCCTCCCCTGAACCTGATTACTCTCTATGTATCTATTATTTTTCTTTAAACTACGTTTCTTTATGGCTGACAGTTTCTCGAGACCTCATTATCTGATCAGGCGGCTTTTTTTTCGATTTTTCCTCTTTTTTACTATTCCCGTTGTGATGCTGTTTTTTTCGTGACTTGAGTCCTTTTTGGTGAACTTCACATCATCGTTTTGGTTGACCTTTATAGTAGAGGAAGTAGCTCAGTGACGAGAAATTTATTGTCGTCCTTTAAGTGAAATCCACCCTCCTATCCCTTCTTCCCCTAGTAGTTTACTTTTGACATTTATTTTCCCTCAGGATACCCAACAATAGTTTTTCTCTTCTTTCAACAGAGGTCTCCCTTATTTGATACTCCCTTCCTTACTGTTTTTTCCTCCAACTATTTTTGAACAGTTGAAGAGTCCGTCTGTTTTCCCCTTCTTCTATATCTAGCTTCTCGACTCATACTTCCTTCCATCTGAGTTACCCCGATGAACATACAAGACGGGCTTGAATTGAACTTTTCTTCCTGAGAGTAGTAAACCCATTTCTTTTCTTCCCTATTGGCTCTCCCCTTTTACCTTCAAGTAGAGTGTGTTCTCCGGGTCCTCCGCAGGTTGTTGCTCAGTTAACTGTAGAATAAACTTTCTATAAGTGATAAGGAAAGCTTATCTCCCCTTATTTCCCAGGAAAATCACTATTTCTTCACGAACTCTCTCCACTCACTTTTCCGGAGTTGGTTATCTGATTTCCTGCAACGGTTTTTCGTTAAATTTTTTCCCATGGTGTTCCGAGAATAACTGAAACTTACCGTCTTGGCCTAATTTTCATCCTTGGTTTGGATACTCTCTCTCGTATTTTTCTTTCCCCTTTCCTCTCTTCCCACCTCCACTAAAGTGGTTGTCGTTCTCTTTGCATAGAAAACTCTTCTTTCTTCCCCGTCTTTTTTCCTCGCGCTCCCATCACTCCCCGTAGGCACCCTCAAGGACAAATCGTTTGTTGAAACTATCTCTTTTCAGAGCTCCTTTCGTACTTCTTCCCTCCTTTTTTTTTTGTGTTATCGTTTCTTTTCCGTTTTCCCCCCTCCCACCCTCTTCGAAACCTCCTTTATTTTTCAACTACTCTCTACTCTACAACTTCGCCCGTTTGCAAATAGGTCTGACTCTAGATCTCCTTTTACTAGTGAGGCTCCCCTTCTTCTATTTCCTTTACTCTTTGATCGTTTACGCTTTTTCCCTTTTAAATAGTGGTGCTCTAGACTCCCTGGTTTTATCTTTACTATTTCCCCCCCTCTCCCCCCCCCTTTGAGCTTAACGTGTCATTAATCGTATGACCAATTTCTTCATTAATTTTATTGAAAGTGTAAGTTAAAGCTCGGGTTTCTCACCCACACCTTTCACTTCTCCCTGGTATCCCTCTCACCACTCCGGTAACTAATCCCAAAGGTCTACCCGGGGTCTTTTCTCTCCTTCTCCATCCCCCGACGCAATCTCTTCATCTTTCTTTTCCTCCGCCAAGGCCAGATCATTATTCCCGTAGTTGCCCACTTAGCATCGTTGAAGTTATGGACAGCAGTTGGAGCATCTCCCTCCCTTTGAACTCTTTTTTCGTTCTTTTAAGCTGTCGACCATGACCCCCGTTTTTTCGGTATAGTTTCCCTAGGCTATTCTTATTCTCTGGTGGGCTTTCTCTTCCTCCTACTCTTTCTGGTTTCTCCATTAATGAGAAAGCGATTCGTCCCCCATACCTCCTTTCTCGTCGTCCTTTTCTCTCCTCTTTGTAGAGACTTCCCCCCGTGGAAAAATAACCCATCCTTTGCTCCTGCCTGATTAGGTTATGAGTCTTTCTCTTTCTCGTTCCTCTTCATTTTAGGCTTAGATTTCTCGGCCATTTTCCTCCCTCAATGGCTCCCCTCCCCTCCCCCTTTCTTTTGGAAGAATGATCTTCTCCCTTCTTTTTTTATCTCTCTCCTGAAAAACAGTAGTACATCTCCTTCTCTCTTTTTTGGTGCCTTTTAGCTTTCCTCTTGCAGAGCTTCTTCTTTTGCCTGAAACTTACGACTACCTTGAGCGCCGTTCCTAGCCTCACTGATCTTCGTTACCTTTTTGTCTCCTTCCATGTGATGCCAAAGTATTGATTTCTTGTTTTTCTGGGGAAGGAAGCTCACTTTCTACCCCATCCCAGTCTGAAAGACCCCATTTCTTTCCAAGGTTCCCCCTTTCTCCTCTCCGTTGCTAGCCCCTCTTCTTCGTCATTTATGCTCGCAGAGTCTTACTTGAAGTCCCCCTCATTCACCTCCAAGCTTGTTCCCGATGCGCATTTTCCACGGCCCCTTTTCCCCTTTTTCAGCTTGTGCCGCTTTTTTTTCTATTCCTGAAACAAACCCCTTTCTTCCTCTCTTGTTAAATGGTCGACCTTCTGCGTCCCTTTTTTCCCCCCTACACAGAGCATGCGAGATCCCTTTTTCTCTTCGTAAACTATCCCTAAGGCGAGAAATACTCCCCTTCCCCTCCCTCTTTGTGTTTCCCCCCCCCCCCCCCCCTTTTTGAACTTGTTTTGACCCGGATTTTCACACTAACCCCCTAGTCGTGAGGCTGATTCTCCTCCCGCATTGTAGAGTCACCTGTCCTCCTCTTCCAGTCTACATCTTGATTTTTTTTTTTTCTTCTCCTGTTCAATATGCATGAGGTCTTCTCTCGAAATCTCGGAATCATTCCACTCGGGACTAGTGAAAACCTAGTCGGCCCTTTTAGGAGGCCGGCTAATCTTTAATACATCCTTTTTTTTCTCTCTGACCTACCCTCGTTCCTTGTTTTCAACAAGCTTCCCTTCACTAGCCCTTTCTGCTGTCATTACATTCGTGCCTTCTCTCTTTCCTAAATGCGGTCAAGAGCCTCCACAGATTCCCCCCCCACTGCCAAGGCGTATGAAGCCCCTTTTCTTTCCTTTGCATACGACATCGGGATTTTTTCGTCTAATCGCCCTTCTTCTCGCTGTTGTTCTTGTGACGCCCGACGCACACCAGGGATGGACACCCCCTGATCTGAACAAAAACTTTTTCATTTTGTGGTCCTCCTCCTTTTCTTTCGTGCTTTACGACGCTCAATCTTCTCCTTTTATGCTCTTGGCTTTTGTTAAGAAACCCGAACATCTCTAGAAGTCTAGGTGTTTCTTTCCCTTCCCTGCTTCTCTGCTTTTCCGTCACCCTTTTGGACCGTTTGCCCTGATTGCCCCCTTTTCTCTATACAATCGTGCTTTGAAAAACCTTTCCTCAGCGCTGATTGCCCTCGTCTTAAGTAAGCAAGGCTCAGCTTCTCTGTCATCTATCTCTTTTTTCTCCCGTTGTAGTGTCCCTGTTTATTGCTCCCTTTACCCCCCCTCACCTTTCTACCCATAAGTTGCCCATTTTCCCTCACGGAGTCTTAAATATAAGCCCCTCTCCGATTCTTTTTACCCCCTCTCTCCTTCTGTGTTTCTCCCTTCCAAAGCTCCGTCCCCCTTTTCTTTTAGAAACTCGAAGATAAACTGATTGCTAAAAAAGAGCGAAGACACAGCTTTTTTCCTCAGTCGCACCTGAGACCCCCGAATTCTCTTCTTCTACTCCCCTCCCCTTAGGCGGTCTCCTTTGTCTCTTCTTCACACCGCATCCCTACTTTTCCCCCAGTGTTGCCACCTCCCAGAAAGAGAACCGCCTCCCAGAATCCTCCCCGTGACCAAGCTTTCTTCCCCCAAGTTCCTCCCCCCTTCGGGTCAGGTGCCCGCCTATGAAGTAGTCTGCTGTATGGAAGGATTCGATAATAAGGCGTCCCAAAAAGGGCTAGCTTCGTCCGTCCTCCCGACCCACCTATCAGAGACCTTTCGACTTTCTTAGACCTTTCCTCCTATCCCCGCGGGGGTAATTTTTAGAAAGACCCTCCCTGACAAGAAAGCTTCCGCTGGTCCCTCTCTCCCTTTCTTCGTCCGAATTCCCCCCCTCAACTCCCCGGCTGCCCAGGGTGGAACCCCTAACCCTCTTTGACTTAATGGTTTAATAAGCACTCTTTTATCTGGCGTAGGAGGGCCCGACTGGAAGCTTCCCCGTTTCTTAAGAAATTTTTCCTCTCGCTTCCTTACGGGCGTAACGACGCTACTCTACACTGGATTTTTTTGTAGGATGCTGAGACAAGGAACTTGTGAATCCTGTGAAAACGCCCCTGGTCCGATGAAGAATGGCTCTCCTCCCCGCAACGCCGCGCCTGTGTTTTCATCACGGTATATGACTCGGCTAAAAGAATTCTACTTCTTCCCCAAATACTTTCTCCCGTGGGAACTAGACTCCCTCTTCCTCCCTACTCCTTCCACTTTGTCCGCCCCCTTCCCCTCTCAAGTATCGCTCCTCCGATACTAGACTTCTTCTACGTGTTTCAGGACGTCTCCTTAGTGGACCCCCCTCCGTCCTTACTCGCTTTTCTTGAAGGCTCCCGCAACCCGATAACCAAACGAGGGAAGAATGCCTAACTCTTTGCCCGTCAGTTCTTGCCCCCTCCTTTGCTGTGTTTTCCCTTCCGGAGGCGTGCTGTTTGCTAACAGAAGCCCGTAACTCGTGGCCTACTAATTGTGCCTTGTACTCTGACTTATCCTGACAACCGAATGGGGTTATGTCCCTTCTCCGGCCCGTCTCTCAAGGGTCCCCTTTTGTTTTGGGATAAAGCTCCTTTCGTAAAAAAAAGAGACTAAGGCTCTTTTCGCCAAGTCCGTTGCATTCTCTCCCAATGGGTAAGTCCGCCCCCCGTTGAAGGAAATCAAAAGTCTCTTCACTTTCTTCCCATTATAGTGTTGAGTTTCTTTTCCTCCCTCGTTGTGTCCGGAGGCTTACCTGAAGTAAGAGGTGCATTGCCCCCCTCCTGTTTCTCAACTTTTTCGTCGTTTTTTACTTCCCGCTCCTGCAGGAAATCTACCCGATGAACCAGCACGGTGTTAAGGAGGCACGGGCCGCATTGTTACTACTCGTTCTGGAAGCCCCCCCCTCCCCCCCGACTCCTATAACAACCGTGTGAATCGAGTTAAACGATATGAAGGAACTTTCCTTACCCCTCTAAACGAGACTCTTCCTTCACAAGGCCCTCCTTTGTTTTACTTTCCACTCTCACCAATACTTCCAGATGGTTGAGAGACCGACCCACACTTGTGTCCCCTTCGGATAATTGCCCTTCCCCCCACCTCCCTTCTCCCTCCCTTCTTGAGTATTAGTTCTTACACCTCTGGTGAGCCCGACTCCCCCCTTCAATATAAAGGCTCTTACAATTACAAGTACCGGGGCAAGAAAAAAACGATAAGTAGTTTCACCTTAGAAGGTCAAAAACTTAAAAACCCAAGAACCACCGAGAACTCGCCGAAGTAAACCCCGAGGCTCCCTTCTTTCCCACTGACCCCCCGGTAGCGAATCTTCTTCCTGGACCGAAGCATTTGGTTTCCAACAATAATATTTTACCCCCTCCCAATTGGTTAGTCAGACTTCTCTCCCCCTCCCGTTGCAACTGACGGTTGAATGTCATGGACCCACGATGGACCTGTACTTGACTCGATTTTGGACTCTGAGGGCGGTGTGAGGCTGGCAAGAGCTCACTCTTGTAACCCTCCTCTTGGTAACTCTTGTTAGTCATAAACAGGGTCAAGGGTTCATCACATTCAAATAGCCTCTAATACCCCACCGCAAGCCCGCGTACGGTAATGCTTCGGGCCCTCCATCTGCTGCGATTCTGGAATCCCCCCCCCCCAAAGTCCAAGGAGTTGAACTCTCTCCGTAGTCTACCACAAACCTTCGCCGAGGTTCCCCCTTTCCTTTTCCCCCCCCTCCCACCTCCTTGAGGATGCTGAATAAACCTCCTTCTCCACAGATTTCTCATCTCTATTGTACCTCTCGATGACCAGAGCCTCCTTCTCCCCCCTCCTTCTCTGGACTTCCATATTTCAATTTCCTCCCCCAGTCTCCCGGGACTTGCGTGTCTAAAGAGCGGTGATGAACGCCCCATGACTTTTTTCTATCAGTCTTCTTAGAACAGCCTCCCTCCCTGTAACCAGCGTTAAAACACAGGAAGTGGTTCTAGCAGACTTGGTTTTCTCCCGAGCTTCTTTCTGCAGAGCACTACCCCTCACTCCCAGAGCAAGTTTTCGTACAAAGCTTCTTAATGCGGGACGAAGTGCGAAAAATTTTTAGGAACTTCGCTCTGGGGACTGAACAAGTTTTTTTTTCGGATGAGGCTTGGGATCGGGGATTTGAACCTTTTATGAGACCGGACTTTTGCAAATTTTCCTCCCCGTAGTTTGTCTTTTCTAGGGAAGTGTCAACCCGCAAGATCTCCTAGTGATTTGTCGTTACCCCCTCCCGCCTTCCTTGAAGTGTGTAAAATTGACCAGCAAATAGGCCGCGGGTGATCGCCTCTCCTCTTCTGCCGAGAAAGTAGCTTCCGGTTTCCCGTCAAGCCTTTCTCCCATCCTCGCTTCGACAGCAGCGATATAGTTCCCGTCTTTTCTTTGACAGCATGACTTTCCCCCCCGACCTGCTTTGCGCTGTCATTGTTCTCTCGTCCCCTGGCGGAAATAGCATACAACCCAGTGGGTGGCCCGCGGATGGGTGATGTCCATCCGCCCCATTTTCCTAACTTCCTGGGCGGTATGAGTTTATCCTCGGTCGAGCCTTGTTCGCTAGCTCTCGACTTATCCCGTCTGCTTGGATTCCCTTTCTTTACGGCACAGCTTCCTCGACATCACGCTTTCGATTCATGATTCTTTATTACCTCGGGAAAGTGTTGTTTTCTTTATAGTCTTTTCTTTTCTCCGTGATTCTTGCCCACAGTAGCCCCTCTTATCGCATTGCTTTTCCTTCCACTAGGTTCCCCATTCCCCCTCGTGCCTATCTTGCGCTGTCAACTGCACCCGCCCGTTTTTGACTCGGCAGCCAGAAACCGTAACCTTTTCTGGACCTCCCCTGCCTTTTCCCCCCCGGAAGAGGGTGCGTGTCCCCTTTTTTTCCCCTTTATTCATTTTTCTCGAGCGTAGGATATTTGGTAGGGAGCACGATTTATTTCTATCCCCTTAGGTCCCTTGATCACCCCTTTTCATAGAGCGCTTTGATCAGTGGCTGAATTCCTTTCTTCCCGTTGTCTTCTTTCCGGGTAGTGAAAAGTGGGTTGACTGACGTTTACTCCCCCCTCGGTTTTTCTGTGTCTCGGTCCTTGAGAGCTAGTTTGCATTTGACCCTTTATGAATCGATGACTTTTGCGGGTTTCCCACCCTGACTGGACCGCCCCTTTTCGGGCGGTTTCTTTTTCCCTTTTGAGTGGACAGTTATTCAGACCGCACACAAATTGTTTTGGCGAGATTTCGTTCGCACAAGAGGCCCGTTCGATAAGTTGCCGGACGTTTACAAACCTTAGATGTACGTACCTGCCGAGGCGTACAGTTACGAGAAGCTTTCCCCCTCTCCCTGAAATTACTTGCGTTGACCCCCCCGCGCCTCTTGACCAACCGGTGTAGAATGTTGAAGGGATTTAGGGTTCCGGTGTCGTCTGCTTGTTCAGAAGTTTTTTCTTTTCCCCCCCCCGGTCTGCTTCCCTGAAGCTTTCGTGAACGGATTTCATTCTTGGAGTTCTTGCATTTTGGAGTTCCCGTAAATCCTTAGCAACGCTTCCCCTTTCATGCTGGCCCCCCTTGCCAGTTCTTATAAGGAGTCCCGCGCCTTCTCACCCTCCCCTTGGGTCAAACCCTTTTTTTAGGGAGATGGACTCACTTCTCTTCCTTCGCCAACTGAGCTTTCGATGATCCCTTTTTCCCCCCCGCCGTAAAATGATACGGTCATGAACCTACTTCCTCTCCTTCTGCCTGGGTATTTGGGATAGATGACGGATTGTATGACGCCTGTCGAGGAAGATCCCCCAGGCCCCGTTGCGATTTTTCCCTTTTTCCTCTGCAGAACAAGTACTTCGGACCCGATTCTTAGTGTCCCCTTCCCCCCTTACCCACAACAAGAAGTAGGACACACCACCCCCCGGCAATGTTTCGTGTTACCTTCCATTCTTGGATTAACTCTCCCGTCTTTCTTTCTATTTCGGGTTTTTGTTTTTCTAGTGAGTTTCAGGTCCTTTTCAAAATTTTCTTTTTGCCTCTCTTCGGGGGCCCCCTCACGGCTCGCTCGTTCTTTCCCCCCTCTTCTTGATCTTCTCCTTCGCCGTTGAACTTTTAGGCGTCTTTTTCTTTTTTTTTTTCTTAGACCCTTGAAAATTATTCCGCCCCCCCATGATCCTCCCATTCAGTACTAGTTCCACTTTTCGATTTTTGTTTATAACATTAATGTTCTGCCGCTTGGCCAGCTTCTATAGATAACCTTTTCAGTTACCCGTGTCGTCTTCACACTTGCGCGATGGTTCGCAGGGCGGTCTTCGGCCTTGACCTTGTGCGTTTCGAGACCCTCTCCCCGCGGCGGTGAGCACAGCCCCCCTCCCCTTCCAGAAAGGTTTGAGCGAGGCCCCCTTTTCCGTATCTAGGCAACTGGGTTCCCTGAGCACAGGCAACGGTTCTTGCTCCGCCCCCCTCTCCCTACCCGGCTGTATTGCCGGATTTCGTACAGCGTTGACCTACGATCCCTTTCCCTGATGCCCAAGATTTTGCCTTGAATTAGCGCGGTTTTACGAGACGCCCTTTCCCCTTCTGAGGGTTTGCGTGAAGCTTTAGCCTGAACGAGCGCGCTTTTTGCGTCCGTTTAATCTTTTTTTTTTGAGCAAGGCTGAGGATCTCCTATTGGTCGTTTTTTAGCGTTCTCCCCTCGCGTTTCCGGTGTTCCCTCCTCATGTCCGCCCGCCGATTCGGCCTACGCGCGCCTTGACGTTGTCTTCGTTACCCCCTTAAGTCGTTTTCTACGTGAAATTGGCACCTCATTTTTGGTCGACGTTCTTGCGTCTTTCTTTCTGCCGGTTTCTTTTGGTTTTTTGCCTCGGCTTGTTTTTCTTCCTCTTTCGCTGGCATATTAGTCCCTCAAGCGACGGAGCCTCTTTGGTCTCTCCTTAATCCGACCATTAGGGTTCTCCGGGCCGCGTTTTTTTTGCCACTCTTGATTTCGCCTGGTGGCCCCCCTTTTTCCCCCCTCCCCGGTGAGATGAGAGTTGTGGATTTCTTTTTCATTTTTGGCGGAGGCTTTTGGCTCGTCTTTCCCCGTCTCAAAACATACGAGCGAGCTCTTCGCTTCCGCTCGTAGATCATTTTCTTGTACCTTCTTCCTCCCTGTGTCAGCCCCCCCTTTAGGGTCGCTTGAATGCCCTAGCATCTCCCACCCTCCCAGGCCCATAAACAGGAGTCACAAGCCCAACTTTCCTGATCCCCCCCCCCTTCGGCTTTTTTTTTTAACTCTCTTCTTTCCTTTTTTCCTCCCTGAGTCTCGAGAAGAGTTTTTCTAAAGTCGCCGCCACCGTCAATTGTTCCCTCCCAGCTTGGGATCGAGGAGAGAACGTCATCGGGAAACGTTCCACATTTTTGAGTACCCTGGTTCCCCGAGTATATGTTACCCCCCGCTTCCCTTTCTTATTCAATTCTTCGGCCCCTGGTCGTGTGCTTGACCCCTCCAACCCGCCAAGAATCAGAGAGTCCTTTTCGCTTGTCGATCCTTTTTTTTTTTTTACCGCGAGCCATACCAGACCCCCCATTTTCCTGGTTTTCGTTCCCCCTCCCCCCCAATAAGGTTTTCAAGTTTGATTTGCAGAGTTCACCAATCGCACCCCTCGGCGCATTCCTGATTTACGCATTACTCTTCTGTGAGCCCCCGCTCGAGCACGTTCTTTCTTTCCCTTCCCATAGTTTGCTGTTGTTTTCTCGACGTGTGATTGCCAGGCCATTGATAACTCCCGCGCGATGCTGCCTTACGTACGTTTTCTCGTGCCCCCCAATGTGAGCGCCTTTTACACCCCCGGAGGTTTCCTGACTTCCGTCATCCCTCTCCCCCTCCTCCTCCCTTTTGATTTTTAGCTTCGTCCCTCCTTCACCGAGGTATGAAAAGTTGTTTCTCGTTTCATTGTCAAGATGCGCGTTGATGATTTTTTCACCCTCCCGGCGTTGCAGCTGGACAATTGTCCGTCTTGCTCCACGTGCTCCCCATGACAAACGTGTTCGCGTGAGTCTATGCGTTTTTTTACTTTTTTTTCCCTTCCCAGGTTTGGTTTTTCATCCTTTTCCTCTTTCGTTGGTCGGGGTTTGTCCGTCCTGGCCGTCACAAATTCTGGCCCCAAACCGATGGGAATTGCTGACACAGGCTTTGCTTTTTTTTTTTTAATGATCTTTTTGACTTCTTCTTCTTTTCCCCCGCGAAGAACACTTCTTCGCGCTGTTGGTGTTTAGTTCAGCCCCTTACTTACCCGCAAAGAGATGAGTAAGTCCGGGCTACGTTGTTTTCTTCTGCGCCCAAGTATTTCCCCCTTCGTTCGTTTGCCGATTTTTACTTTCGCTCTATCCCATCTTGGTTTTTTCCCCCCCCCCAACTGAGGGCGAATTCATATCCCTGCACGCAGACAATGACCAGTACTCTTTGAACACTTTCGCTTGTCCGTGCCTATGAAGCCCCGCGCTTTTGGCTTGTCCGTTTCTTTTCCGGGTATTTTTTCGCTGTCATCCCCCTGTCACCCCGCCCCCAGTGTTTCCTATTAACATGGGTATAATACCCAGAATTTCTCTACGATCAGGGCGCTCTTGATTTTCCGCTGCTATTGCGGCGGTGTGCTGGATCACTTCCCCCTCCCCCGCGTGTTTCACGACTCCCCCCTCTGATTCACCGCTCTCCCAAGATTAAGAGATGTCACCCGTTTCCGTTCATTTTTTCCCGATCCCACTCCCTTCGCTCTTCTTCTTCAGACTCCTTCCTTTTTGGAGGTCGGTCTCTTTTTCCCATGATGTCCCCGCTCCTCTCGAATCGAATTCCCCTGGTCCCCCATTTGCTTCCCTAAGAAGCGCCATTTTTCCGCAGCCTCTTTCCACCTTGTTTCTGGTCTTTCCCTTCCGACATTCTCCCTTCCCTCCGGCACACCCGATACGAATTCCCGCGCGGTCCCTCTCCTCTTTTAAATGAGTTGAGTCCCACCTTGCTAGGCTCGTTCTCCCCCTCCATTCCCCCACTGTCACGGACTCCTCCTCTTCCTTAGAATAGGTTCTCTGAACGGTCCGCAGAAAGATTTCAATTCCGACACGCCTTCCCCTGTTTCTGGCGCGTGCCGCGCCTCACTTCACGGCCCCGGTTTGTCCCCCAAGTTCTCCGTCCGTTCATGACCCAAAGTTTCAACTCGGCGTTTTTTTTTGATTTTTGGCTCGCTCCCCAAGTTTTATTGCCGTTCTTTACCGGCTACGTTTTGCTTTCTCCCCGATACGTTTGACTTTTTCACAGCGCCTATACCACTGTTTTTTTGATTATCCCAGAGAAGCTGGCAAGGCCCCCTTCCCACCCCCCTCTGCGGCTGAAAGACGACCTAGATCCTCTTTCTTCTCAGCTTCCCGCACACTGGTTTCTTTTATTCGGCCTAACACTTCTTTCTATATGACCCCAAAAACCCTTCTTAAGACAAGGGTTCCCTTCGTCCCAGATTTTTTCCCTCTTTTTAGCGTAATGTTTCCCTGCTTCCCCTTAAACTCTAAAGTTCTTTTACTGTCGGCGAAGCTTCATGTGTTGACCCCCCTCCAATTAGGCGCTTGCGTCGTCCCCCAGCACTTTCTTTTTGCACGCCCCCGATGTTTGACTTTTCCCCCCTCCCCAAAGTCCGCCCCCCCTGGTTCAAACGCCGACTCTTTCTCCCTTGTCCCGCCCTTCACGCTTGGCGGTTCTTTTTCCTCCTCCTTCTGCTGTCGCCGAATGCGCTGACGCTTTTTTACGAACCGTTGTTTTTCATTGTTGTTAAGACGACCCCCCTTTTTGGTCTTAGGCGTCAGTTCTTTTTTTTTCTGCGCATTCCCATCTCCGCGAGCCTCCAGACCACTCGACTTCCGTCTTCTTCGTTGCTCCCCTTTTTGCGTTTTCGTTCCACCTGTTCCGGGCGCCTCGACCCCGTGTTTTTTTTTTCGGTTTGACATCTTTGACCCCCTCTCTCCCTTTTGTTCTTTCTTCCGGGTTTTTCGTGTTGCCCATACATCTATTTTTTACGCGTTGACCTAATTAATTTAAATTTTTTTCCACTTTCCCTGATTCGTCTCTTTTCCGTGAACTTCCCCCCCCCACGCAAACCGCACGCGAATGCCGTGTATCGGACACGCTTCAGTGGCATCGATGTTGTGTACGAATCGCAGTCTTCCCCCCGCCCCCTGCCACCATTCAAAAGAACTTCCCCTCGGCGAAATTTTGTCCCTAGTTGGGCAAGACTGGTACTTCCCATTTTCAGTACGCGCGCTGATCGCCTTGTCCATTTTTTTTTCGCCGATAACCAATTTTCCCCTCCTGTGCTTCCATCCCCAACCTTTCTTGTTTCTTACACTCAATTAGAGAGGGTTGCGCTTTTGACCTTGCCCCAACGCTGATTTTGTTTTTTTTGCATAATTTTTCCTCCCACCCCCCCCTGCCTTTCCGCAGGACCAATTGTGTTTTATTCCCCCTTCCCCCAAGATTTACGAGCTTTAATCGTCACCCCACTTTTTACCCTTTCGCTCTTTTACGAGAAGGTGCAAGCCCCCCCCCCAGCGGAAGTGATTTCCCCCGTCTTTTTCCCCTTGTCCCACCAACACCTTACCTGCCCAAACTTCAGCCCACGGTTTTTTTTTTACCCTTTTCCCCTGAACCTCCCCTTTCCCTTCGACCCTTGTCGCTTGCCCTTTTTTCTTCCCCTCTCACTGGCTCTGTCTCTCGAATGACTTGTTTTCCAATACCAAGCTCCTTGATCTTCCCTTTAACAATTTGGCGGGTTCTTCTCGCCCTCTTGTGTTCCACTGTCCTTGTCTTGAACATCAGTTACGGTTCTAGTAAGCAGCAATTCTGCCTCGACCCCGTTGCGGGGATCCTGCTCACTGTTTAATCGTCTCTTTCTTTTTTCGATCCAAAGATGGTTCACCTTTGTCAGACCGTTGCGTACGACTCCAGATCGTGCCAGCCTCCCATGGCGGGTACGGCCCGTCTCCTTGTCTTTCCCAGCTGTGGCTGAGGCAGATACGCGTTTCATCAATCCGCCCTTTCCTTTGCTTCATTTTTTTTTTTTTTCTCACCCACCCCACTTTGCGTGCCTAGTCTCCCTTTTCCTTTCCCCCCCCACACACGACCCGAAGGGAGTCACCCCCCACCCTTTTCCAAATTTTGGTTCATGGAATGTAGCCCACGTATTGTCCCCATGGCGAGCACCCACTTTACGCTCTCTTCTCTTCCCCATTTCCTGATCCCCCGCTTCCACAACCCAACCCCCCCCCCCCCCCCAACCCATCTTCTTCCCTTATGAATTACGGTTCGATTTCGAAGGGTTTTATTCCGCGGCCCACGGTATCCTTTTTATGACAGGCGATTGCCCCCCTCCGCCCATTTCGTATTCGAGCACTACGTCTCTTTTCCCGTGTTCCAGGACGGACTTCCGTTTTTGGCCACGAGGCGTTTTTCGCGAAGGCGTTTTCGTCCTTCCACTGAATCAACCGAGAACCTTAGGCAACGGTTTCCATGCTTACCTTTTACGTTGTCCCGTGCAGAGCCCCTCGTCTTACCTATTGTCCTCCTCCTTGGTTTTTTTTTGATTGGAGCTTTTACCCCTTTTGTTGTCCTGATTTCTTTCAATTTCTTTTCCGCCGGGGCACTTTGACGACAAGGCGCGGTTTAGCCCTAGTAGTACTGCTTCATGCCTTTTTCTCCCCCGGCTGCGTGAGACACAGAGCTTTTTTGCCGTTTTCCGGCGGTGAACGCTTTTGGCCTTTACCTCCTTCTCTGTAGTTTACTCTCCTCTTTTCCTCCGAATTTCGTGTTTAATCCCTTTCACCCGGCTTTTCTCCCACTCTTTTCTTTCTGACAGTGTTTCAAGTCTAGCGTTCGTTGAATTTCACTGGAAGCCTTTCCCCAGAGCCGCGCTGGTCTCGCCTTCGTAGTGTTCTTTCTGGGGGACGCGAGCGTTCACGTCGGGTGTGCGCCGTTTTTTTTTCGTCCCTCAGCCTTTTTTCACTCGGGATGTCTTGTTTGACCCTAAATTCTACCGTTCCGTCCCCCTTCCCTTCCCCTGGTGGGTTTAGACCGAGGCCGATACTTCTTCACGTCTTTTTTGACGTATCGGACCCCATAAGCTCCCCTTTTCTCTTCCTCGCCCTTTGTTTACTAGACGCCCTTTACCTGCCTTAGTCGGTCGTCGTATAGTGCTTGATTGTTTTCTTCAATTGTCTTTTTTATTAGATTTTTTTTTCGCCCCTCGTCCTCCTTTTTTTTTTTCCCCCCTTCTTTAAAGCCCTGCGGAGGCTCACCGTGATGTTCGTTTTCCTGTTTCCCTTCTGCAGTGAACCCTTCTTTTTTTTTCTGTCCCCCCTGCCTTCCACGGTAATTAGGTTAGAGCCGTACGTTTCTTTACGTTTACTTTCCTTCCCGAGAGTCGAGGTTTTGGCGGGTCCGGTAGTTCTCCTTTTTCTTACCGTTTGCGAGTGCCTCCTACGATATTTAGCGTCTTTTTTTCTTTGCCCCGCTTTATGTTCTCCCCCCCCTTTTGTCCCGCCTGATGGTCGTGTTCCCTTTTTTGGGACCTTCGTTCCGTTTTATTCATTCCTCTTTTGTGGTTCTTGTTCCTTCCGTCTATCCTGGACGCTTCTTCCTTGTCCTTTTCTGGTACTGACCCATCTACACTCCTTTTGGGTAGAAACAGACCTGCCCCCCGCATTCTGCTTATTTTCTTTTAAGTGTGTTGATTTCGTCTCTATTCACCGTCCCTGCATCCCCCCCTCGCGTTTGGGTTCGTGCACACGTTCCCTTTATCTATGCTCACCGCGCCTTTGAAGTTTTCAACAGTGCACCTTTACTTGCGTAATCCCGGAGCTCTTTCTATATTTCGGAGTTGAGACTCTTCGCTTTCCTTATGCGGCCTTCCCTCTCTTTTTCCCTCCTCTGTTACCCCTTTTTGCCCGGGCAGGGCTGGTCAGGTGCTTGTGTCCTGCCAACGGTAGTACACCCACAGGTATCTGCTCCCCGACGTTGCCGATTACAGGAATTTTTTTTCTCTTTCCCTCTTGGTGGCATGTTCACGTCCCAAGACGGTTAATTCCTTCCAGCAGGCACATGCTTCTATTATATTTAGTTTACCCGCCTCCCCCGCCGTCCTGCGGCGGTTAATCCCCCGTTCAAATCGAGATATGACGCCGTTCTTGTTTTCTATCTGTCCCGCAAAGGGTGAGGCGACGGAAGGTGGCCGCGCCTGCACCACGTTTTCCTTTCCCCTAAGACCTGGCATCCCCCAGTCTTCCGTTTTTTTCCGGCTCCGACGGAAGTGAGCCTCCCGTTGATTTCCTTAGCCCTGCTCCTTTTTCCTTCCCTCAATCATTTTGTCGATCATTTCCTTGAATGCCAATCTCGCCCCCGTTCTTTGCTTCGACGAAGTAGCTTTATTCGGTTCGACAGACCCCTGAGTAGGCAACCCTTCCCGTCGCCAAGCGGGTGGATTTCCTTGACATGACTCCATTGCCCCCTTTTGATCCGTTTTTTCCGTTTAGCTCGCGTCGGCTTGACGTCCGGTGGTTTGGGGGTTTCTTTACCTCCCACCCCCTTTTATTGCCGCGACGATTTTTGCATAGGTTCTCGATTTTACCGTTTCTTCCGATGTAGAACCTCTTATTTTTCTTCGTTCCTCTCGATTTCTTGTATTCTTTTCTCGTATCCCCCTTACGTTTCTCGATATGCCTCTCCTGACCCTCCCCTCGTCTATAGTTCCAATGGTTCGACCCGATGGTCTATAGAAACTTGGATAGAGGGGCATAATTAACCTTTTTTTTACCCCAGTTTGGTCTCTTATTGTTTACTCCTCTTTGTTTAGGGATGCTTCGCTTTTTTTTCATCTTCATGACAATGGTGCTTTGCCGACCTCACCTTTCTTGCCCCTTGTTTTTGCGCACAGCAACGCCCCCCCAACTTTTCTACCGTTTTTCTCCTTAGCGAGGTGAACCTCCCGCCTCCCGCACGCTTTGGCCATTTCCTCCTTCCCGAGCACGGCACTCGGTGTCTGCTCGTTCGCTCAGCCTTCTTGTGATCTAAGCTTGCGGTTTCGTTTCTCTTTTTCTTTTCTCAACTTAACGGTCCCGGTTGCACCACTAAGCATCGTTTTCCCTTTTAAGAGCGTTTTTTTTTTTCTGACGTTTTGCCTGAAGCTGCGGTTCTTTTGCTTTCTTTTTTGCCCCTGCTTGCGCTGTCGCCTTTCTACATTCCTATCTTTCTCCCTTGGACGTTTTTTCTCTTTGTTGCACCGAAGCCTCTTTGTGTTTACCCGCGGAGCCCCTTCCTAAGCGTGCCCGTTCATAGGCGGGGGGTCGCCTCTTTTTCTTTTTTCGCTACCAGGACAACCCCCCCATTGTCGCCTTCTGCGTCGGTTTGTCGTTACGCGGTTTTCCCAGCGCCTTTGGCTTCTGATCTTCGCCATGGACTCCCCAGAGACACGACCGCCTTCGTTGGCTGCGACCTTGATCTTTTCGGGTCGGCTGATTTGAGTTCCACCCCCTCCCCCCTTTCCGTCTTTGTCGCTCGGGTCAGTAGACTGGGGCATTGCGAGAGCAGAGGCGGATTCGGCTTGGCAGTCTTCACTCCGCGCTCTTTTTTTCCAAGTGTTTCCCTTCGTATCTCAGCTTAGTCATGTTGAAGACTCCATTCTGGACATCGCCAACGCTGGGGTTAAGTGTTCGGACTGAAGGCCCTTCCTGCTAAATTCCCCGGACCCCCGCTCGGTTCCCCCTTCTTTTCCCTTCCCTGACTCCGCATGGTGTGCTCGCCCTCCTCTTACGTCATTTAGACGCTTTCTAGTTCGTGACGCCTTTTCCTCAGGTTGCCACGCCCCTCTTTTTTAGGTTCGAACCCTAATTTTTTTCACTGCCCAACAGGGGTTGCCGTAAAGCTTTTTTAGAAGCTTTCTCTTCCCCCTCGCAATTCTTCTCATCGCGTTTCCTGGTCGATTTTAAAACGTCCAACCCCTCTCAATGAAGGCTTTTCCCTCGCGTAACTCCCCGTCGAGCGTGCCAGTACGCTTGGTCCCATAGTCGCTGGTGTAGCAATTAACCCAAGACGGGTTTGCCACTGTTGTGGCTCCTTCTTCAAAATTAACAACTCCCTGAGAGAAGGCCTGCTCCGCGCCGCTGTCGTTTTAGTCGCACTCTTCTCTGCCCGTCCTTCCCCTCCCTCTTTCAGTTGTGTGCCTACTCGACGTTTCGTGATGGCCCTCCCAGCTCATAAGAGAGCCATCTGACACCTCGAATTTTTTCCCTACAAGTTTCTTTCATCCTGGCCCTTTTTTCGGAGCCTACGTCTATCTCTTTTCCCCCCCCCTTCTCAGTTTTTTTGTGAGCTCTTCTTTACATGGGTGCTGTGCCCTAGTCCTCGGGCATTAACCGTAGTCCCGGGTATGATCATTTCGATGTGATACCCCCCCTTTCCCTTCCAGAGCTGTAGCCACAACAAGTCCTTCCCCCCGCTGTGGGATGACGAAGTGCTGCTTCCTTAGTGAACATCGAAGCGGCTTGCGGAAGCAGCCGGTTCGAGGGTTTAATTTTTTTTTTTGCAAAAAATGCGTCCCCCCCCCCCGTGGGGAATTGAGACCAACCCCCCACCTGCCGCTTTCCTTGGCTTGTTTTACTGTATAGTCATTTAACATAATCACTTCTTTGGATATGTTGTTCGTCCCGTTATTTAAGAACGAAAGAGATTCTATCCTAATAGGTGTTTCATTTTAATCTAACCCCTTTTCCGGCGAACACTGAGTTGACCACCCCCCCCTTTTGTAATTCGGATTAGCCCCTTACCCCCTTGGCGACCCCCATCTCCGTCACTTCTTCCTCTTTTTTTGAGCACATATTTTTCCATGAATGCCTCTTGGTTTAGACCCCCCTTTCCTGGTCTACAGGATGTGAAGCATACCTGGTTCCTGGGAAGGACCGTGTTTATGGTGTTGAATGGTAGAGTGATCTTCTTCACCTCCCCATATTCACACGCCTACGTGTTCCCTTCCCTACAATTTCCCCCATGACTAAACCTTGATCTAAGATAAGGGAGATTGAAGTGATAGAGTAGGAGTGTGTTGGACTGCCCTTTACCCTTTTCCCCACATACTTCCCCCTCTTAGACCGAATTGAACTCGAAGCCCGTTCCCGAAAAAGAGCGAAATGAAAAGTTTGCCTTCATATCTTGATGACCCCCCCCTACGTGATCCCCTTCGTCCTCCCTCCCTCCTTCTTCTTCCCTTGCTCGCTTGTTGTCCACTTTGCGGACGACTGCCCCCCTCTCCCACGGAGAGAGAAGCCGAAGCCTTTTCTTCCGACCCATTTTTGTTTTGCCACTGACCTCCTACACCCCACTTTCGCCATTTCCCACCGTCTCCGGTAAGTTTGCTTGGCCGAATCGCGGGCGCTCCTCCCCCGTTTTCACCAGTCTCTTCCTTCTGGCCCGTTCAATACTAAGCCCACCCTGATCCATCATTCTCTTCTTCTCCCCCGTTTACGTCTATCCGTTGTCATTTCGCTTTTTTCTTTCACTTTTTCATTAGTGCTCTTCGCGCTTCAGAACCTTCACCGTCCTCTTTTGACCACATGAAGGGCTCCGGCTTATTCCCTTCGCCCCTACCTTAAGTCGCGTTTTCGGCCTTTTTTTCCGGCTCGCCGTACCCCCCCGAGCGTGCCTGACCCGAGTCGTTACCCCCTAGCGCTAGACGGGTCCTCCGTCGTGATACCCTTGACGTTTATTTTTCTCCTTTCCGTGAAAACGTCCGCTGATTTTAGTCAACTCGAACACAATTGGTATTTCTCTTCGGAAGATTTTTCCTTATCGGTCACGTTCCTCTCCCCCCCGGTTAATTTTACTCTTTTTTAGGCAAGATATATCTCTCCTCCCTTCCCGCGCATGCAACAAGTTTTCTCCATCCCCCCCCGCACCCCCTCCCAGCCTGTCATCTTCCCCATACTCACCTTTACCCATCCCTCCTTTCATCCGTCCACTGCAACCTCGCCCCCCCTCACGTTACCCACTTCCCCCCTCTATTCCCTCCCTCCTCCTCCACGATCCTTCCCACGCTTTATCCCCCTCCTTACCCACCCCCTCTCCTTTCCCACACTCCCCGTTCCCCCCTCCCCTTTCCCCCTCCCTCCCCCTCCTCCCCTCCGCCAACCCCTTGGCCTCCCCCTTCCCCTCACCCCCCCCGCTCGCCATCCCCCTCCCCCCTCTCCCCTTCACCCACTTTCCTCCTTCCCGACTATCCCCCCACTTTGCTTTTTTCCCAATCCTTCCCTCCCTTCCGTCGCTTCTACCCCCACCCTGCCGCCGCTTCCCCCCCCCCACTCTCTCCTTCTTCACTCTCCCCCCACCCTCGTTCCTGCGCCTCCCGCACCTCACGACCCTTCCTCTCCCCCTTCCCTACCCCTCCTCCGCCCCCCATCCTTCCCCCCCCCCCCCACCCCCCCCCTTTCACCCCCCCACCCCACCCCCTCCCACTCCACCCTCACCCTCTCCAACCCGACCCTCTCCCCCACGCCCCCCTACCACCCCCCTCCGCATCTCCCCCCCTACTCCTCTCTCCCCCCTCTCCACCAGCCTCATCGTCCCGCCTTCCCCCACACCCCACACCCTCTCCCTCCCCCCCACTTCCCCTGCGATCCTTCCCTTACCCCACTCACCCCCCCGGTCCTCCACCCTCCCCCCTCGCCCTCACTCCACCCGCCTTCTTGCTTCCTTATCCCCCTCCCGCCCCCTCCTCTCCCTTCACCCCATCCAGCCCCACTTAAATTTCAACCCCCCCTCCTCCCCCTCCCGTGCAACCCCCCATCCACTACCCCCTCCCGCTCACCCCGCCCACTCCTCACTCCCCCCCTATCACCATACCCCCCCTCGACCCACCCGCCCCCGTCATCCCCTGTCCCCCCCCCGACCCCGTTTCTTTTCCCCGGATCTCCCCAAACCCCCCCGCCCCCTTCCCTTCCCTGCGCCTTCCACTTCCTCCTCCCCCCCGTCCTCCCCACATTCTTCGCACACCTGTACACCTCCCCCCCCCCTCTCTGTCCCCTCCCTCCCTCCCCCCCCCCCCCCCTGCCCTATCCGCTCCTTCTTCCTCTCTTCCACCCTTTACACCCCGCGCTACACGCTCCCGCCATAGACTCCTACCCTTCTCTTTATCAGCCTCCCCACATCCCTCCCCCCCTCCCTCCCCCCCGTACTCATCCCCCTCTCCCCTCTCTCCTTATCCCACCCCACCCCCCCTCCCTCTGCCGCATCGCGCTCTTCCTTTTTCCACCCCCCCTCCCCACTCCTACCCACTTATCCCGTTCCACCCCCCTCCAACTTTTCGTTTCCCCATCCCACTCTCACCCCCACCCCTTCCACCCCATTCTTCACTCCACCCCTCCCTCCTCCATCTCCTACTCCCACCTCCCTAACCTGCCTCCATCTGTCCTCTCTCCCCCACACACCCCAGCTTTCTTCCCATCTCCCTATCTTTCCTATCTATTCCACCCTCTCTAACTTCCTTTTACACCACCCCCTCCCACTTCCTGTCCATCACTCCCCCGCGCTCCCTCCCTCATATCGCCCCCCCTCGGCATCCCATCGCTCTCCACTACCCTCTCTCTTCCCATCTCCCTCCATCACTCCTCCCTTCTCCCCCCCCGCATCATACCCCTCCCCCCTCTCCTTGCACTCCCTCTCCCCCCCCTCCCCCCTTACCTCTCTTCCCCTCCCCCACTCCCTTGCCCCCCACCTTCTCATCTCCTCTTTACCCCTTCACTCCCCCCCTCTCCCACGACTCGTTCTTCCTTTCTTTTTTTTCCCCACCCGTGCATATCCAAATCTCTGACGACACTTTTTTTCCTTCCCGCGTTATGGTCGCCTCAGATGATTTGCATGTGCTCTCCGCCCTTCAAGTTATCGACTCTCGATCGCCCCCAGATCGCTTCCTCCGTTCAGGTTCGTCGCTCGCGCCTTCCCCCCGTTCCCCCTTCCTGTGCGTGCCCAGCAGATGGGTCTTTTGTGAAGGCTACCCGCTTGTCCCCTTAATCAAGCGCCGCCCCGTCTCGTGTGAATTGCCGACCCTCTTCACCCGCTGGCCGGTTTCTGTTCTCCCTGCGTTTGTGTCGCTACATCACTCGCCTCGACGCCCTCTTTCCCGACTACCTTTTGCGATGCACGAGGAATTTTGCTCGACAACCCTGCTGAGTGGATTTGTTCGTTTTTGGGCTGATCTCTCCGGTTTTCCCCCACTCCGCTCTAGTTTTACACCGCCCCAGTCGAATTCGGGCCTTTTTGATTCTCTTTGTCCGCTGCCAGGACCTTTCAAGTACCCCCCTTTCCACCCACCGCAGGACATGATTACCCCCACCCCGCGTGAACGGCGTCCCATCCCGAAGCTTGCTTCGTTGTACAGACCTAGTGATTTGACTGCGTTTTTGTGTTTCCACTCTGAATTCCCCGTTTACTTTTCGTTGTGCGAATCTGATCTTACTTTTTTCGGGCGTTTAACGCCCCCGCACCTAATTTTTCACTTACTCCCCCACGCTTTCCTAGCCGTGTACGTCTTTCCCCTTTTGGGACTTTACGACGTGGCGTCCTACCTCGTTCTCCTTTTACGACACCGTTTTCCCTCCATCCTCCCGGCGCAAACCTCGGGGACCCCTTTTTGCCCAGACTCTTATGCCGCCCCCGTTCCGGCGAGATCATCGATCTCTCTGACATTTTTAGAATTGTTCACCTTTCCCTTTTTTCTTTCAACCGTCCCCGTAATTGTCCGCCCCTCCTCAATAGCGTTGCGCAGTCACTCTCCCCACACCCTTATTTTTTTTGTCTCTTTCGGTAATAACTGTCGTTTCCCACACAATTACCGTTCCCTCCCGCTTGCTCTTTTTTTCCTCCCCCCCCCCTTCCCCCCTTGATTGCGATGTTCCCCCTTTCCCACAATTTGTCTGTCACGCGAGCCCGTAGCCGCGTCTTTTTCTCCCCAACCTCTTGATTGAATTCACCCTTCCTCCCCTTCCCACAACGTTCCGTTTTTTTCCCTTCATGCCACCAACGCGGACCCCCGGAGCGAAGTTTCCGCAGCTGATGCGAATGATTCGCGCTTCCGGTCTCGTGCGCGAGTACCTTTTTTCTTTACGAAGTCTTCGTGGACCCGCCCGAGCGATCCTTCCCCTTTTGTTAAGTAAAAGGGTCTGCTCGTTCGGCTCGCCCCCATTGCCTTTTTGCCCCTTTTTGTTTCCCTGTTTACCTCCCCACTAGTCCGGTGCCCGTTACTTCCCCCTGCAAGTCTTGTTAATCCCCCTGGTTCACGGTGATGATGCTTTTTTCAATCGCTGCCCCTCCTTTTCAAGAAGATTACCGAGGTCGTCGCCGTCTCCCCCCGATTTTTTTGCTTAGTTCGCCCACCCGGCTACCGGCGAAGACACGCAGCACCTGGCTTTGAGCTTTTCCTTCGTCCAGTTTTTGCTCGCAATTTGATTCCTGATATTCCGCCCTCTTTCCTCACAGAATTCCCTCCGTGTCAGGCGACTGTCTTCAAACCACCCCCATTCGGCGCTTTTTCCCCTCTGTCCCTGTCCTTTAACCCCTCCCCCCCCCTCCTTTGATTTCCCCCCAGTTACTTCCCATTTTTCCAGCCTTGGTTTTTTCTTTATAGTGTTCCCTGCGTTTTGAGCCAATCCGAAGCGCAGTATCTCTGCGGCTCTTGCATGCCCAGATGCCCAAATTCATCCCCCCTCCGACTCTGTCTTATCTCAGTGGTCCTTTTTGAACGTTATTCCTTGAGCCTCCCCCTCTTCAGTTGCGCAGAATCGGCTTCCGAGCACTGACGGCTTTTTCCAAGCGTTTCCTTTTTCCTTTGAAACTTCTGTTTCTTGGGCAGCACTCGGGGGTCGCTTCCTTTTTGCGTCCTTTCCCCAGATCCGCTCCTGTAGTTCAACGGTTTTCCCTGCGTTTGTTTTCTACCCGGTCTTCCCCTCCCTTTAGGCCTATTTCTTTTGGTTTTCGAGAGATGTAATTAGCGAGTTGATGCCCTTTCCGTCCGAGTTAGTACTTTTTCCCCCTTTGCCGCAAGGGCGGTGTGATTGTTCTTGTCTGTTTATGTTCTTCTTACGAGTCACCCGCCCTTTTCCGCCATCTTTGCGTGAAACCCCGGACGGCAACCCGGTAGGGTGTGTCAACCCCTTTTTACAAAGTAGGAGTGCTCGTTTCACTACTCCTGTTGTGAACGATGCACGACGTTATACTTTTTTTTCCCTTTAGGGCTATCACGGAGTTCCTTCCCCTCCGTGCGTCTAGCGTGTTCTCTTTAACTTTTAATTGAACCCATTCCCGGATTGAGGCTTCTATTGCTGCGCATTCTGCGCTGGCGAGGGGCCCCCTCCTTGCGCCTGGTGTGCGCACTTTTGGGGTGTGGTACCCCCTCAGCCTTCCACTTATTGAGTGGATGTATTGACCTTCAAGGCCTCCGATGCACGCGTTGAACTTTTTTTTTTCGATATGGCTTTCTCGATGCTTCTTGTTTGATGCGATAGATTCTAGTTTAAATTCCCTGCCCAATTTATTTTTTTAGTGCACCCTTGATTGACAATGGTTTCTGAGTAAGCAACGAGGCCCTTTTGTTTCCTCGATAGTTTTCGTAATTCACTGTTGCTTCCCCCGAGCCCCCCCTTTTGATACCAGGCTCCTGCCCTCGATAAATCTTTCTGTTAAACCTTGCTTTGCTCCTGTCGCAGCAACCGTGAAGCTTTCGCTTCAAATTTGTGCCGTACCCCTAGGCACCTACACTTCGTCTGACCTTCACCCCTTGATTTTTTCCCCCTGCCATACAAGACTTATGCGAAACCTTGTTACGGTGCGTAGCTTCACTCGTCTGGTCTTGTCCCCGAGTCATTTTCTCTAATTCTGAGTGATAGTCTCACGATCAGCATCGGCTGAGACAGACCCCGCTTTGAGACCTCGATACCCCCTTTGGGGTAGCTTTTTTTTATTTTTTCGTGAATGTTGGCACTGGGACGGAAACCCGTTTTGGGGTCTCGAGGCCTTTCTGCGCTCGTGAAGAGACCTTTGATTTTTTTAAGCCTTTAGGACTCTTACCCATTCTTTTGTTGGTGACAAGACGACGAGCCCCGAATTTGCGCTTCTGGTGTTTGTTTCTTACTAATTTCACCTCACTGTTTCTCCCCCACCCCAGTTGGGGCGCTTAGTCCTAACCAGAGGACGGTTGATTTGTTGAGTACTGCTCATGGGTCAGGGTCTTTTTTTTAAACCGCCCTTAGAATTTTGTTTGTGAAACGCACCTTGCTACGCGCGCTTGTAGGGTTCCTGAGTATATATTTTGATTTCTAGCCGACATTAAATTCCCTCCATCTGATTCTCGATTGCCCCCACAGCTGTTTCTCATGTATGCGTTCTGGAGTTCTTGTATTACTTTTTAGAATGTCTCCCCCCAAATTTCCGATGATCCTAAGCTGAGAAGACCCTCTTTATGATGTTCCGCATTAGATGTCCCTTGTAGTTCCGAACAAACGTCCTTCGATACTATTCGGGCCATGCACCTCTTTTCTCTTCCTGGACAAAACTTTGTAGACCCGTCACTACAGAACCCCTTCTCGATCTTCGTCAGAGGATTGGCGTACTGCACTTTGTTCGACTTCTTTAAAAAGTTTGCCTCTCCGATGTCCCCTTCAACTACAATGCTGCGAGTCTCCGTGTGGGACTCTCCCTACGCCGATGTTGACGAAAGTAGATTCATGCGAGAACCTCCCATTACAATTTCTTTGGAGTTCAATTCAGCGCTTTACCAGCGCCATAGGTCCACGATTGTATTTTCGCATTGTGCTAGGCAGCAGCCCTCCTTGAACTATCCCCACCCTTCACAGGCCCAAGAGGTGTCGGCATGCCATTTTGGAATGCGGGCTCTGGTTCGCAGGCTTCTTTCTGTAGCCGATTGATCTGCTGTTAGAATTCCACTAACACCCTATCGTCTCTTCCGTACACTTCGGGGGCCAAATTCCGGCGCCCTACGACTCAGCCCTTTATCTTTCTCCTCGTCTTTTTTTTTTCTTCCGGTAATAGTCTCTCTTTTGATAAGTTTATGTCCGCCACCGACGCCCTTTCTTCTCCGACAAGAGTCCCGGTTTCCTTTTCGAGTTTTTTTTTCATCTCATCCAAGATTTATGCCTCTGTCCTGATGATGGAACCGAAGGTTCGTACCGTTTCCTCCGTCGGATGCGATAGCGCTTCTTCAGCGCCTTCCTTTTGTGGAAGCCCCCTGAAAGAGTCACCAATCACTCTTTTCAGTGCCCTCACCAGAAACCAAATCACTTTCTACATTCTTATCCGCGCTGTTCCACAGTTCCGGTATCGACCGATCAACTTTTTTTCTCTGTCAGGTCAATCTTTTTATAGACCGTCGTGCCAGTCCTCAGCATCTCTCAGCTATGCCACGTTTCTGTCTCATTGAATTCCTAGCACTCGTAGACGCTGGCTTTTTCCACAAAGTATTGTGGCATTTTTTTAATCTCTGCTCGGGAGCCCAATGAAACGTGAAGTGTGGGTTCCGGGGCGTTTGAATTTTCCGCCATTTTCTGAGCTTTATAGAGTAGCCCCTGATTCTATTTCGGTTTGGGCTTAGAGTCTACGCCGAAGTCCCGTTCTGTGGCACTCCTTCATTTTTATCCAGAGATTCTCTGCCCCCTACTTCTCTTGAATGCTAGTTCGGCGGACGCTTAGAGAATCGTTGCCCTTCGTCCCGGTCTCTTCGCAAGAAAAAAATTTGGTCGACTGTTGCTTATTCTTCTTTTCTTTCTTCTTTTCTAAGCCCGGTGGGCAGCTTCCTTTTTTTGTCCGCTCACCTATCGGTCACTTTGAATACCCATCTACCACTTAAGATTCGTTCATGTTTTCTTTTCTCAGATATGACCCTTTTCTCTTTTAGGTCTCTAGCTGACAAACTCCCCTTTTTAGTGCACGCTACCTGTTCTCTTTTCTCAGCAGGTGTGACTGCGTTCTATGTGTACGTCAGCTGCGGATTTCTCGCTTGGAGTCTGTACAACCCTACCGAGCGTAGTCTACCTTGTCAAGCGTAACGCTTCTATCCTTTCTATTAAGAGTATCCTCCAATTTAGTACTAGACCTTAGTCACTGGTTTCTTTTCACAGCGAACACTACCCACCCAAAACAGTCTCCACTCCCCATCTTTCCTTCTTCCCGGTTCCGAGACACCTTCCTCTTTGCAGAACCTTAATTTACCTTTCTGCGATTCGATACGAGTCGACCCGTTACTAAATGGTGTCCCCCCCCGCCGATTGGAGCGGCGCGAAAGCTAACGTCATTTCGGGCAACACCCAAAGGGTTGCGTCACGTTGTGATACCAAGCGAGGAATGGCCCCCAAACGCCATTTCTTCTCAATCGAGTCCGGAAAGTGACCACAAACTCAAACAGAGAAGATCTCTAGATGTTATTAGCTAACAGCTATCAGTCGACAGTAGAGCAGGTACGCCGAATTCCCAGCGGCTGGTGTAGACACTTTCAACCATATTTTCCCGCTTGGTGCCTGCGTTCAAACAACCTACCAACCCTCGGATGGACCGTCGCTCTAAGCCCTCCTCTTTCTCTGCCCCTATCAAGATGTGACGAAGCGTTTCAACTTGTCTCTTTTGGGTACTTTTTTCTTTTCTCTTTCCTGACCATTCCAGATCGACCGGCGTGATGACTATACCCCTACTACGTGCATCTGGTACATTCCCGTATCTCATGTCATCCCTCCCTAGTCGTTCCTAAGCATCCTTTCCTCCCCTCGCTTTTGTGGGAGATGAACCGGAACGCCTCCCGGCAGTGCTGATGAACCTTCTCTCTTTCCTTTTTCTTATCAAGTACTTTTTGGATGATGAATATTGCTTCTTGCGTAGCATTCCTTTCCGGAAGTCTACACGTCGTTCCCCCCCACCCCCCTGTCACCCGCGTTTCTCGGTGGCCAGACTCCTTGTTTTTTTAAGAGTTCCTTGTCTAGTCCATCAGACCCGCTACTTTAATTGACTCTGTCTTTTCCGATTTTTTTGGGGAGATTGGTTCCTCCGGCAAAACCACATGCTTTTCGTCACAACCCTTTTTTTTTTATGTGGCGATCTTAACCCAGGCGTCTTGCAGTTTTACTTGACAGATTCTTTCTACTTAATAGTAGCCCTAATCTTAGGATTTCTTTTCCTTTTCATCCCTTTACCATTTTCAGACACCTATTAAGAAGGAGGTTCTTTTTTTAATTTCATCCGTCTTTGTTCTATCACAGTATTGAGGCCACCCTGTCCTTTGTCCTGACTTCGAACTCTCATCCCTCTTTCGTTGACCCATTTTACAGTTGCTACTTTAAGCGACTTTCGCGAGTTCGATCAATTAAAGCTTTTTTCTTGACAAGGCTAATTTTCCTTCCCGATTCATCCCCAGATTTTTCTTTTGTACTTTGAGTTTGCATGTTAGCCGTGTCTCTTCCTCCCCCCGTCCCATAAGCACCCCACTTGGGTCCTCCCCTTCTGTCTAACATAAATACCTATATACAGTCTCTTTTTACTTTACCTCTCTTCCTGGTGAAGGTTTGCTTTCCCCCCTCCAAGTACCTAATCCTCCCTATGACTCCTGTAAAACCACGCCATCTCACAGATGATACCACCGTAGAGAACAGCTACACCGGCGTTCTTACCGCTCTCTATCCGGAGAACCCGCGCTTTTATCTCCTTAGTCGAGAAATTCACTCTTCTTTACGTAGCTGCGTCCACGATTGCCTAGAACTACATAATCCAAAGGCCCCTCCACACGGCTCACTCTCCTGTGTCCCCCGTAACTCAGTACCACCAGCTTTTTTTCTTGTGCTTCGACCTTCTCCGAAACGTCTTCTTACCCTAGGTCCCTCCTATCCTGAAGGAGTCTTCTTGCCTATATCTCTGTGCTCAATAATACCCACGGGAAGTTAGGGGCTGCTAAAGGCTACGAACAACCGTTATTACTTTTTTCAAGGAAGAAGCTTAATGGGTACAAGTAATTTCCTGCACTCCCGCAGCTCAATTTTGTCGACACTTTCCACCCCCCACACCCGACCCCCACGACTTAGTTGCGGCCCGCGAGCTTCACCTTGGGGCCTGTGGGCCCACATTGACAGGGCTCCGGTGATGAATGGTCCTTCTACATGCAAGCTGATTCAATCGCGCGGTGCTGGAGCAAGGATCCCCTCCCCAGATTCCTTTCTCTACCTCTACTTTTCAATTTCGTACGTACTTGGTCACCTCTTTGATAGTAAACTTCTCTGGCATTTTTTGTCGTTCTTTTCTTCCACAACAGGCCCTTTTTTTTGACTCGGCAAAGGAACCCCCCTTCCATGGCGTGAATTTACGCTGCCCTCTCTATTATCACCTTTCCTCTCCATGTTGTTCACTTCACTAGCGTCCTACCCCTGCAGGTATCGGACCACCCCACTCTCTCGTTACGGAAACTTTGGGCCCTCGACGGATTTTTTCGAGATAGAGGCTAAGACGTGGAGGTCAGGCTCATCTCTCTGCCTTTCTTCAGAGTCGAAGCATCTCGATTAATACCCGGTCGGCATTTCTCGTAGGTGCCCCCCCCTAATTCGCTGTGAGCAAGATTTGTTCTTGAAGTGCAACCCGAGCACCCCCCTTCTTTTTTTACATAGAAGCCTCGCTCGTAAGATCATTTTCACCCCCCCCCCCCCCCCCCGCTTGGCCGGTGAGTTTTCCCTCCGGAGGAGGAGCCGACGAAGCTTTAGCCTCCTGGCCCTAATCATTGCCTTAATGACCCCCCCTTTTATTATATTCGGCTCAGGCATGTCCCCCTTTCAGGATAAAACCCCCACTATCAGGAGCAGATCCCGATAACGTCGACTTCTTCTAGGTTAAAGTTGCATTTTCCTCCCTGTTCTTCAGCGACATAACCGTGTGTCTTAAAGACTTCCACGCGCTGACGTTTAATATCTCTCCTTGTGCGGTGACCGACTCTTATGTCCTTCTTCTCTGTGGAACCTCCTTGTCAAGCTACCGAGGCATCCCCGATAGTCGACTTCCCCCGTTATGTCCTCCCCCAACCGAACAATCCTCCGGCGGACCTTAACCCACTCTTCCTAACCCGTTTCTTCTGCCCCACGCTTCAGGGCATCTAGGACAATTGGGCTGCCGACCCCCATTCCCCCCTTCCCCTCCACCCTGACACCTACCCCCCTTTCCTTACCTTCTACATACCCTTTTGTGCTCGCGTTGACCCCAGAGCTTTAAGGCACGCTATCCCTTCTCCCTATAATGATCCCGCCCAATAGCGATAGCCTGCAGTATAGTTTTAACCCCCTTTTCTCGTTGTTTTTTTTTTTTTTTTAATGGTACACAGTCGCCCTTGCGCTGAACATCAACGTCCTTTTTTTTTGCCCGACAAAGAGCCCACACGGCTTTTTTTTTTTCGGTCCTGTTTCCTGTCCCTTCTCCTCACCCAAACATTTCCTTTTTTCCCTCAAGCCAATGCTTGGCTTGCTCTCCCCCCTCCCCCCCCGACCTTTGCTCCCTTGTCCATCACCTTTCTCGCAAGGAGCGCTCCCGTCCTCGACTCTCAAGGGGCAAGCCCCACCCGAGAAGGGGTTCACCAAGGAAGCCAGGTCCCCCCCCCACCGCACACACACGCAGCCCCCAACTCGACACCGTGATCGCCTTCCCTCACCAGCTGTATGCGACAGACTGCTCCCCTCTTACGCGGTCTATTGCTCGGTCACGTCTCAGGTCGCTCCTCCTTTCTTGGACCCTACCCCCCCGATGACCTAGCTCCCATCTAGAGTTTTTTTTCCTCCCCTTTCCACGGTTGAACGTAAGTCAACCTCGCACTTATTGCCGTAGTGGCTTTTTCCGGTTTTGCACCTAAGTACGTTGCCCCCGGTATCAAGTCATTTGCCGCAAGATTGGCACTGTGACGGCCGCAGTCTTTTCCCCTTTGTGAAATTAAGATGGACCGCTGGTTTCTATCACCTCTTTCTTCATGTTCAGCAACCCTCTCCAGACCTCTCCTAAAATCCGCCAGTAGTACTTCGTCTAGTCCAGTTGATCTCAATTCTTGCGCTGATTGCCGATACTCTCTCCCCCTAAGTACGTTTGCGCATTTTAGCGCCTTCGTCGAAACCACAAAAGGTCGTCCTGCCGTCCGGATCCTTTACTTCCCCTTACATCCACTCCCCCTCGAGTTTCCCCAAATGTCTTTGATTACATCCAACCTCGGGCGCCACTTTCTGCGTTCCCGTTATATTTTTTCAGTCCCACACTTTCGGACTCCTCTTAGGCTAACCCCCCCCCCCCTTCTCTTCCTTCGTGAATTATCCTATGAAACCTAGCGACCCTCCTTCCTAACTGTCGAATTGTCCCTTTTTTATAGCCCTCCCTCCCTTTACCGGATGACCGCATGCCTCCGGTTTACCTCTCAGATGATAGTTCTTTCACTCTACGATTTTTGGCCACAAGTTAACCACGGCGGCAAGCCTTTTTTGGCTCCACGCACGGGGGCACGACTTTGTGATTTCCTCCCTATCAACCGAGGACCTTTTTTCCCTTGCAATCTTCGCGGCTCCTTTGTTCTCCCGTGCGAGTCCCCCCCTTGCCGAATCCTCTCTCTTTTCCTCCCTCCACCCTCTTTTTTTTATGCTTCCTATTGTTCGCGTCGGTTCCCCTCTCATACTTCAGGCAGACTTGTGACACCGTTGCATCCCGGTCTACTGTCTCGCCGTCCCCCGAGTCCCGCGTTCACCTCCTTTTTCGGCTCAATTTTGCGTGATTAAAGACCCCTATGCCCTTTGTTCTGCCTTGCCCTTTTTTCCCGAAATTTTTGATTGACGATACGAGATGGTTTTTACTTTCTCACCCGGGCCTTTTTCTTTCTCCATGCCCTTGAATTAGTGAAGTCTAGTTTCGTTTTCCCTAGAATTCCTATTTTTTCAGCTTCAAATGCCCGCCCTATGGTGCTCCCGATCTGCCGTGCTTCCTTTCCTGCTCGCATTGGGGTGAAAAGAGATATCTGATTTCCGTGGGTTTTCCCGTTTGGTGCATGTTCCCCATTTTGTCCTTCCCTTTTCTTTTTAGTGATGTTCTTTCCATTCAAACTTTTCCTATTTTTTTGGTACACGTTTCGACTTTTTGTTTCGACGAGTCTCCCCTCTTTCCGTTCTCTTTGGTTTTGATCGTATGCGCAAGATCCTTTCCTTTCCTGTAATCCTGGAGACCTGGCTCTTCCTCTGCAATAGGCGTGCTTTGCTTCTCTTTTCTTTTTTTTTTCTGTGCTTAAACTTTAGACTTTGAGCGTAGGCTTTTTTTTTTTTTTTTTCCTCTGTCCCCTTTTTTTTGTTACCAAGAGTGAAGCTCCTTTTCAGTCTCCCCCCTGAAGAGTACCTCCTTTCTTACGTAAAGAGCTTGGCCCCCCAACAGTAACTTTTGTCTGACCTTTCCCTTTATGCCAAATAGGGGATCTGCCTTCTTTTACCTCACCTCCTGAACGTCTCTTAGGTCTATTTAGGTCGACCGTATTCGTCGATTCCTGAGACTTTCTAGAGAACTTTCCCCGGTTAGTCGATTGCCTCCTTTGCTGACTCCCTCTAAGTTTTTCGCTTTTTTCGCGTGTGTCTTGAACGGTTTTTCCGTGAGGATTGAACTTTTATTACCTTGGTTGACTTGCCCCTCTTTCCCTCGGGGGAGCGCTCTGGCTTTTAGGACCTTTGTGTGACGCCTGCGCCCCCGGAACCTTTTTCTTTTTGCTGTCCCTTTAAACGTTTTTTTTCCGATCCAGAATTTTCGAGAGCGAATGTTTGCCGGTTTTGACAGTTATTCAGAAACCCGGTCCCACCCCACCAAATCGTTTTTTTTTTTTGAGATTTGCGCACATTTTAAGTTTTTCTGTTTTTTGAGTGATAATTCCCCCCTTCGGAAGGGTGGTTCAGTGAAACTTCCATTGCCTTTTTTTCCCCAGTCCAGCCTTACCACTATGTCGTTTCGCTTGAAGATTCATTTAACTTCGATATTGCCTAAAGCCAGGTGACAAGAGACTAAACCCTTGTTAGTTTTTCTTAAGGATCCTCCGCGTTTGCCGGTGTTCTCCTGCTCACAGCTTATTACACCCACCGAGTATCGATCGACATAGACGTGCGTCCACTTAACACTTTGCACCCCCCCTTTTGTAGAGGTTGCCTCTATTGAGGTCCGGAAGTTCCTTCTTTCCGTTTCACGAATGCGACATTTGCTCGGAATGCCTGCCTTCTCAGGATTACCTCGCCGCCGTTACCCCCTATTTATAGCCCTGAGCACCCCTTCTGATTCTTCTAAGGCACTAGAGTTGGCTTCCGATGTAATGAACATTCCGGTCGACTGTCAGGTTTTTCCGAGCTTCCCCACTCCACTGGTACCCCTTCCAGACTCGGGCAGACTCGCGTTTTTTCTTTTGGACCTACGTGGATGATGGGCGAAGCCTCGTGCGAGCGCCTGCTTTCCCCCACTATCAAGCGTTTCCTACCCCCCCTTCAGAGTTCTCTTTAAAGCTTCGTATTCTCTTTTCCTTTCCAGAATCATGCTTCCAGTGCGCAACCCTGCTGTAGTCCCCCCCTAAAAGCCCCCCTGACGTAGACTTTCTCGGGGTCCCCCCCCCTCCCCGATTATTTCCGGCCTCATGTACTTCCTCTCGGGGATTCGGCCTTGCTGTAGCCTTTCCAAGCTTCTCCCCTTCGACTTAGGGTTCCCCTCATAGACGAGACGGCTACCACGGTCTGATGTTCCCTCGCTCTGTAACTCGAATCCCTCGATATTACAGGTGGCGCAGGCGCTTTCGCAGCTCGTCGAGTCACCCTACGTCGAGATTCCCCCACGTTTTCGCACTGCTAGTTGTGGTCATTCTGAAATCCTTGTTGAGCCGGGATTACAACGTGTTCGCGGCTTTGTACATTCAGAGAGAGAGCCGTCTAGGGAATTGACCCCTGGTACCCCCGGAGACCCCCCCCTCCGAGTTCTCCCAGAAAGACACCTCACGTGACCCCAGGTTTTCTCCGAGATCTGCCAGTACTTCTAGTCAAGTAGAGGTATGAGTCACGCACCGGGTATCGAGCCTGTTCGCCCAGAACCGCCTACCTCTTTTCGGGTTCCTCCCATAAGCCCTTAGCTTTCAGGTATTTTTGACCCCCGAGGAATGAATTTTCTCTTTCCTCTGGAGCCCTTCCTTCAAAAATCTTGAGTGATTTTCTTGAACCGCCCATCGACGGTATATCGTAACCGCTTTATCAATTCAGTACTCATTATCCTCGCTAATTTTGACCAGAATCGTCCAGGTCGTAATAATAATCGCAACCGATATATTACTCTCGGACATATAGGTCTTTTCTTTCGATTCACTTTCTCTTGCACTATGCGAACCAACCCGCTTTTTAGAACTTGATTCGGTCTTAGACTTCCTTTTTCTCCCCCCCGTTTCCGCTTGCTTTCCCCGCATTCGCTTCCCCCTTCAAAACATATCACGTCTTTCCTGTTCGACGAAATTGCCCCTTCTTTTTCTCCTGTCTAAGGATCTCTTCCAACCGTCTCCATCCCCCCTTCCTCTTACGTGTCCTATCCGGGCTCTTCTAGGTGGATTACTTAGGTCCCCTATCACGAGGATTCCTTTCTTTTTTCAGCACTTTCCCGGAGAGATTTTTCCCTACGACATGAAGTTACTTTCTTTTCATGGAGACGAAATGATTATGCCTCGCCCACTTATTTTACTCGGTGTCGTTCCCCTTCCAGAGAACCATCCACCCGAACCCTTCGCCCCAAGCTATTCTTCCTCAGGTCCTCAGACTTCGCCCTTTTTTTCTCTCCCTTTTTTCTCTATTTCGCGCTTTTCTAGCGCATCACGACTTCGCCTTACCTTTTTTTTTACCCCCCTTTTCAGACTTGAGTAAATTTGGCAATGACCCCAGGTGGTTGCCGTTTTTCAATTGTGATCCCCTCTTTCTCAGCATGAAGTCCCCCCACCGAGTTTCCACTTTTTCTTAGAAGTTCGCTAACTTTACTCCCAAGAGCAGTTGACAATCCTATAGTTCCCAAGATCCGCTCAGTCCCCGCGTCCAGTAGCCCTCCAAGCTTTTTGTTAGTCAATTACCAGGGTTTTCATTTTTTCCGAATTTAAACCACACAACTCCTTCGAGGTGAGTCCGTCGCCGCCCCTCTGATGTCGCGCCAGGACTCCCGTCTTCCTCCATCTGTAAGATTGGATCCGTTGTAATATCCTGCCGGACATACTGTCCTCGCAGCCCGTATGAATCATGCCCCCTCGAATCCAGACCCTGGCTTCCTGTAATCCATCTGGCGGCGGATGTAGTATATAGATATTTCCCTCCCCTAATATTTTTTTCTCGAGACGTAGTCAGAACCTCGGGCCCGTGGTTGTCTTAATCTTTTCACCTCTCCTTCTTCGGTTGGCTTATCATCGCGCTTCCTGGCTGGCATTCGGTCATTAGCTCAAACTCTTCACCAACCGATGACAAACATGGCTTCGACGAGTTCTGCATCTTGCTCGACCCCCTGAAGTACAGCCTCCGGTCTCTCAGAGTGCCCGATTGGTTGCCCGGGCAAACTTTTTCAACCTTTATGCGACCAGCGTTGGTGTGCGTCCTGTTCGTCTTCTCCGGTGATTTAAGTTCGCACTCCTTTTCCTTCTTTGTTTGGCCAACTCCTTTCCTCAGTAGGCAAAGGATGTTTGGCTCCCTTCCTCTTTTCCTCTGGCTCAAAAGCGCGTCCCCTTTTTGGACGTACGTTCGCGCCGACTCGTGAAAAACTTTAAGGATCCCCCCAGACCCTAGTCTTTCGCCTAGAAATTCTTGCAGCTCGGTTTATCATTTGCGAAGTGTCTACTTTCTCACTGATTTTTTAGCAGGCTTTTTCTGTCGACGGTTTAGGGGGCTCTGTTTTTTTGCTGTCCCTTTCTTTGGTCGCTTAATTTCCCCGACCCAACTTGTGCTCTTCTAATGGAGTCTCTGGACTACCCTTCACTGATCCACAGACTCAGGGTTCTGTCGCCGTTGCTCCGGTTTGTTGAGCACTGGCATCCTTTCCCCCCCCTCCGCCGAGCTCTGTCACGCCAGCCACGAGAAGTTCCATTTGCTCCCGATTTTTCCCCCTCATCTGCTCCAGCGTTTGCCGCCCCTCCGTTTGAGAACCCGCGGTCGAGATCTTCGTCGAATCCTCTCCCTCTTTGTTTTCGTCAATTTCAATTTGTTATTTCCTCCAGCTAAACGCCCTCAAAGGTCAATTTTTGAATCCGTTCATGAATTCGCTTCCCTGAACAGCTGTTGTCTGGTCTGCCAACATGCCCGTTATCCCACGAGGACGAAGGCCCTCCCGATCCTGAACGTTTAGGAAGAGATAGGGTGATCCATCCTTCGTTAAACCCCGAGCTCCCGGTAATTGGCACCTCGCCTTAAACAACTAATAGTAGATAACTCTTGCACCATCTGACGGCTATCCGAGCAAAGGCATTTAAAAGATTCACAGCCCGAATATTCAGTTATTCTTTCTGAGCTTGCCCCTCTCCACTCAATTTCCCTCTTTTCCTGTGTTACCCTAGCAGGGCCCGTGCGGTAATGGTCCCCCACTTATACCAATTTTAATCTCCTCTTCAGTGCTGTGGAGAAGGCTCGAAAGCCCTATTTCGTCGCCATAGGACCGTCTACGGCTCTGTCGTCTCCGGACGTGTCACTGAGCTCGTAGACCCGTTCGACGTGAGTGGGGATGCGTGGACAACGTGAAGGCTAGTTAGAGTGAATCGTCACACTTTCAACTTTTTCAACCAATTCTCTCGCGCTCAGCTCAGCCTCCACTTTTTTTACTAAGTCCTCTTACCCTAGGCTACAATTAATTTTCATATTAACCCCCCCTCTCTCGTTACGCACTGAAATAGCGCACGCCTTGTCGCTTTCCTAGAGCTTCTCCCCCACACTCCGTGGCCTGCCTTTCAAGCAGAATGAATTCGAGTCGTCAGTCAGATCGAGTCGAACTTTCTCCCTTTGCACTTCGTCTCGACGAAGTTATTTTGCACCCTCCTTATTTTTGCAAGTCCGCTGGTTAGTTCCGGCCCAAGACAGACCACGATCCCAAGTCTCCCCATACGAAGACAGCGTCGTTTTTTGAAGCCCGCCCTTCTTCCATCTTGGCCCGTTTAGGTTCATAATGCCGCGTGCGGGCCCCTCAGCCGTCTAGACCCGTTATAGGCGCTACGTGTCAATATCCTTACACCGCCTTGATTGGCTTCCTTTTTGCGCATTTGCTCGTCACGGTCGCCCTTCTTTGAGATCTATACCAAGACACCCTCGCCCCCCCCTTTTTTTAGTGGATTTTCAGTTTCCAGGGTTCTACATTGTTCCCCCTCATCGGATACGAGACCCCTCT
>Ga0179593_1432307_pt1 | contig 37339 bp, 28 predicted proteins | sample CZODoug2_1_08_16_FD_185931 | JGI IMG/M metagenome (GOLD analysis project Ga0179593, IMG submission 185931) | Vadose zone soil fungal communities from Angelo Coast Range Reserve, California, USA - CZODoug2_1_08_16fungal (PacBio error correction) | ecosystem: Environmental > Terrestrial > Soil >... | reverse complement strand
GTTGGGTGGTAATTATCTTCAGCCCCGCGGCCCCGTGCAATGCCAAGTTTATGTAATATTGCTATTCCAATCCCTATCCGCCCTAACCTCTTTAGCAGATTGACACTGTGAACAATCGTGGTTCTATTCGTTTTATCCTGTTTCAGGGTTAGCCCAACCTAACTGTTCCTATCATTCTAGTGCCGGGTGTTTTTTTTCCCTTGTGAACAGGACTCCTTGTTACCCAGTACCCGGAGGACCGCACCAGCACCTTTCCCTCCTCCTTCCATCCCTTCTTTTAGTGGGGTGTTAGGAGAAGCTCACACTTCTTTGAGAATCATATTGAAGCCCTTCTCCAACCTCCTCTACTCCCCATCCGAGGAGTGCGGCTTACTTCCGGATTAGCCTTCTTGCCAGTATTACAACATTTCAATGCGATTCGCGACAACCTCCCTTCCACTCCTTCTTCCGTGGGAGGCCTTCCAGCCTCTGATACCGATTCTTCATCTGCCCACTTGTGCTTGAACCTCGACTTTGGTGAGAACCTTTAGTTTGAGACCTCCTATACTTGGCTCTGAAGCTTTAGGAACACCCCTAGGTAATCCCCCTCGTGTTCCTTTAAAAGGGAGAACCTCCGGTGAAGACGTGTCACCCAGTCCTTCTTCGCCCCTGTATTTCTTCTCCTCTATGGCTGTGATCGAGAGTGGAGTTAATCTTTTCTTAGAAGGCTTCTTTTCTCTCTTAATGACGTAGGACTAGACGGGGTTGCACTCTCCTCTTTATTCTCCCCGGTGATAGAGGATTTTTGAGTCCGTTACATTACTTCTCTCTCTCACCTTTGTTCCTGGCAGGAAGCAAGGAAATTTCCAGAAATTTCCCTTTCCACCCCCCCCGTGACAAACATTTTAACAACCGCGGGACTGCAAGGACCACCTCCAAGGTTACTTGAGGTCCAGGACCTCTTGAGTTCCTGTCTTTTTTAAAATTAACTTGAGCCATGCTCTCTGAGGCCTTCCCCCCCCAGTTTTGAGGACTTGGGTTCGGGTTCTTCCTATATTGGAGTCAGGCGATGCCTTTCCCCACCTTCTTTTTTCCACCCAGGTGATAAGGGGTGGATGACCTATACGTCTTGATTTTCTTCGCTTGGATTATGAGTTGACATTTAACCTATCTTTCCCTCTCCTCTTCCCAGAAATCTGTTATCACCGTGTCATGCTGGTATTTCTGGGTCCGCTGGCCTTGGTCCTCTCCTTTTTTATCCTGGCATAAGACCCAGGTCCTTCATTTCACTTGCTAGGTGTGACGACTTTTGAAAGACCCGCCCTCCCTCCCCTGCTCCTCCCTTAAATACGAGTTTAACATATCACTTGAGGAGTATTGTTCCCACCTGAGATCGTCATGCCTAGATTCTGAGTTATCAATTACACCCCATTCTTCCAGTTCTTTTCGGGGGAGTTTTAAAGGGAGGTTAACTCATTATAAGCTTCAGGATTTACCTGGGAATTGTTTCCCTTTAACCTCTGAGCCGGTATACACATTCTTGATGGAAGAGACTAATCCTTATAATTTTTCCCGTGCATGCAGACCGGCTTTTTCCTCTTTTTGGATGCCTAAGTTCTTTCTTTCTTTTGCTCTTACATGAATGTGTTGCCCTTTTGTCTTCTGCTGATCTCCCTCTCCCTTCCGCTCCGTCACCAGAAGCCGCATGATCGAGGCCCCCTTCCATCACGTAATTCCCCCACTTCCCAACAAGGCGGAGCAATATTTTTTCGTCAGATCGGGACCTCCCAGGAATTGCCTCTTGACGCCTTCTCTTTTCCGCCCCTTTTCTCCCTTTCCTTTAATATCTCCAGCCCTTCTGTCCCAGATGCTCTTTGCTTGTCTATTTACTGCTCCGTTGAATGGCAACGGTTTACAAGGACTTTTCCCGTCTTGTTTCCCTTTTCCCCCGATAGATTTTCCTGCCTGACTGACGCTTCTTGAGCCTAAGTTTGGGTGATCGGCTTCTACTCTTTCCCCATTCGGATCCCCCCCTTCCTAACATTTTTTGGCTCTGTAGGAACTCTCCCTCTGTGCAGACCCTTTTCCTTTTAGATAGGTTGGGTTTACCTACCATCCTGCAGCGTTTGCTGGTGAGTGGCTAACCCATGTTCGGGCTTTTTCCCCTCCTCCTGGACCTCCTTCCCGGTTGAGGTAACCCTTGATTCAATTTGCTATGCTGGTTTTTTCAGCGAGAGGGGTTTCGAGGACTTCCTTTCCCTTCCCCCCCCTCTCTCTGACTCTTCCCCCCAATAAGACTGACGTGACTTCTTCGAATGACACCGCTGTACCTTGCAGTTTCCCCCTCTACTCTCCCCTCCTATTTTCTAAATAATCGGGTTTTTTGAGGATTCAGATATTTCAGCGCGAGTAACAGCGTTCCTTCTATGCTTCGCCCCAAGAAACCGTGTGTCCTCTGTGAGTGAGATCACCCTTCCCTTTTGTCCCTTAGACCCCCCAGTTCCAAACCATTCAGAACAACCTGAGCTCTTTTCGTGCCGTGTCTCTTAGGTTCGGTTTCCAAACGTTCGCCGGTTCTTTTTTCTCTCGGGACCACTGTCCAGTAACAGAAACCCGTCTCTATCCCCCCCTACCCCCCCAGTCCCAAGGCATAGGCTGCAACCGACTCCCGCTCCAAGTTCCTTTCCGTTCGAAGACCTTACTCCGTTAAGATCCCTTAGCCCCACACACTTTTTCCGTTTTAGTTGAACTCCGATAGACCCTCATAACCGTGAGGGCCTCCTCTCCTTAATTGGTTCATAAGGACCTGTTTCCTTCCCCCCCCGCTTTTTCCCCGGAAGGGGCAGTTTAAAAAGCTTTCTCCGCCCATCGGACTTTTTGCCTTCGTGAACTAATCCGTCCCTCTCTCCGCCTCTTTTTAGGGCAAGACGGTTGCCAATGCATTAAATTCTACCCCAGTCAGCGAAAGTACCCGTCCTCCGGTCTTTTTGTTGCAAGCTATTTGAGTTCCCCTTCCCTTCCTGACCCTTATATTTTCCTGCCGGGAGTTGTGCTTGATCTGAAGAGGACTTGGTCCTCTCTTGTTTGTCTCATCTGTCCCTTCTCTTTTTTTTTTCTTAGTTCCCCCCGATTCTAATTCAGCCAAACTGGCACCAGTCCTGTTTTTCCTATCTCTGTCACATTTTACACCACCATTTTCGCTCCCTCCCAACCAATTTTTAGACCCCCATTTCTTCTGATCTTGACCCCAGAGTTCCATTCTTCCCCTCTCCTCTGTTCTAGTCTCACAAAACTCTCCCCATTTTTGTTGTAAAGTTCCCAGCTTACGAACGGTTCCATTTTTAGTTCTCGTTACTCCTTTGGAGAAGAACATTTTGCCTGACCCTCCCCTGCCAATTTGAAGGAATGATTTCTCTTTACCTCTTCCGTTTCCAAGGATAAAAGGCGATCGGCCCTTGACCCCCTCTCGGCCCATTAGATGGATCTCCCCCCCTCGTTTCCCCTCCGACGATCGGGCCTTGGTTACCCCGCGTAAAAAATTCTTTACAGTCCTCGTCCCCTTCCTTTCTTTCGTATGAATACGTAGGGTTCTTCAGTCCCCTATTGAGTTCCGTCCTCCCTCTCCCCCGTGCAACTGAGTCCCCTCATGGGCTTTGTCTCATTGAGGGCCCATCGGTTTCCCGTGTGAAACCTCTAGTTTCCCCTTCCCCTCTACTTCAGCCCCCCGATGCAGTGCCCTCCCTGTTTAGCCTTCTCATGGACCCTTCCCTTTTTTTAAAAAATCTGACGTCCCCCTCTTTCTAATCCCTGCCGAGAGACGACTGAAACTCTCCTTTTAGAGCCGGGAATGTTTTGAAAGCTTTTTTCATAAAGGAGTTAGCAGGAACTTTCCCTTCCTCCATTCTTACAGGTCTGTGGTTCCGGGACATTTCAGGTGAGGTTTGTCCTGGGAGGCAGACTGTTTGACCTTTAATTTTCTTCAGTGCCTTGGTTGAGGTACATCTATCCTCGAGAGTAATTTTTTCCCTGGAAAGCTGTTTTCAATAACTAGCTCACGATCCCTCCCTGACCTTCCGGCAATTCAGCCAACTCCTGCTTTTTTACTACACCGAGCATTTTTTTTATCGGGAAGAGAGCCCCCCCCTCTCGCTTTCCCGCCGTCCTTCCCCCCCTTATCAGAAAGCACAGTTAAAACGGTGACCTGTCAAAGGTAGCGTTCCCCTTTGTCATTAGGCGCCTGGAGAGGGGTTTCCAGAGTAAAGATTCGCGCTTCCCCTCCTCTTTTTCTTTTCGACAAGAGTAATTTATACTCTTTTTATTTTCCTCAAAAGCATTGATTAAGACTGCTTGCCTATTTTCTTTTCTTCCACCCCCGAATGGGAAGCTTGAACTGCTTATCCGGTCATGTTGTAATAATGGAAAGACTGTTTTGACCCTTTGGCAAGTCATTCACACTCCCTTCCTTCTAGACGTGGATCTTCGACTGTGGTCAAAGTGAATGTCCCAGTTGTCACGTCTAAATCAGTTGATGCTTCTCCCTTCTCCGGCATCCCCCCCCCCCCCCTGAAGGATTGAATTAGTTACCCGTGATTATTTGTTTGGTCGAAAGGTGGTTTCGTTCTTTGCCCCTGTTCTTCCATTTTTGCGTCCCCGTTCTTTCTCTCTCTCCCTCCAGTAGGCCATTGTTTTTTAAGGGTCGTTGTCTACCTTCCCCTCCCTCCTACTAGATCACTACGAGGTCTTCCCTGAAATGATTTTGAAAGCCCCGTCTGTCGACTGTCACCCGTTTCCCATATTTCCCTAACTTTTTCATTTACGGCGGTCTCGAAAGATCCGTCCCCTTGACCCATTGGTAACGTTTTGATTTGACGCTTTTCCCACCCTGCTCTCCTCCCGTGGCTTTCGAAACAAAAGGCCCCCGACTAGGTTCCGTCCCTTCGCTCTTCCTCATGCTTTGTCCATGGGTGTGGCAGTAAACTCCCTCAGCATCCGTACTCTTGTTGGATTCATGTCCGGACCTCTTCCTCTACCCTCTCTTTTCTCCTGAGTCGTCAGCTGGCATCCAGAGGGTTTCTATGCTCCTTCATTATTATCAGTTCGATTTGTGAAAAAAGGTTTTCAGAAGAAGGTTTACTTCTCAAAGTACCCGTTTCTCTCGTCTCTGTTATTCTGGATCAAGCTCTGTATTCTGCACAGATGTTCCTTTCAACGCTCCCTTTTTATCCCTGTGACCCCCCCCCCCCTTCGCCTTTGTAAAGGTACGTAATAGTCCAAGAGCTAACAGAATGACTTCCGATCAACGCCTTTTGTTACGTAAATTCTAAAAGCTAGCCCTGCCTTTTCCACCCCCCTTGCGGACCCAGTTTTCTGTGAAAGAAGGTCTCTATGACCGGGGTCGGAAACCCTGATACGATTCCGTCCCCTACCGAGAATCGTTTTTGATGAGTATACTCTTCTTCCATCCTTCTACATCCCTGATCTCTCTTGACCGCGATGATTCGTAAAAATGCTAGTGAAGTCTCTTTTGGACATTAATCCCCTTCTCCAACTATATATACTTTTACCCTCCGTTGTTGTGGCTCATATTTTCCTATTTATTCTGTTCACCCCTTCCCGAACCCCCTTGCCACGTTCCGGCCCGAAACACATTCCCCCTTCCCTTGACCCGCTTCCATCCGGAGGGAAGCTAAGATGGTTCTCCTCCCTCTATCACCAAGATTTTACCAGCTGGCTTCTGTTTTCCAGTGGATCCCCCTTATCTCCCTTTTTACTTCCCCCACTTTCTCTTATCACGATAGGAAACCCGGATGTAGTATACTCTTCCCCCGGCACTTTTTAGACTGATACCTTCTTAAACTTGCGCCAAGAGGTTGATCGGAAGTCCCTTTCGGTAACTTTCCCTTCTTTTTCTCCCTCGGAAATCCTTCAAGACAACCTCGAAAGAGTGGTTAGACCTTGTCTCCGGCGGGTGTACCTCCCGATTGCGCAGCCCTCCAAATGAGTTCTCTGGGTGGATTTTGATAGCCCTCTGAACCTTTCTTTTGTCTAGTCTCTCTCCCCAACAACGGTGATACCATACCAGATTCTTGATCCTAACTCGTCTGTTTTCCTCCCCTCCCCCTTCGTTTTTTCCCTTCCCCCTGCTAGCAGGCATGCCCATTATAGACTTATTCCAAATTAGGCTTACCTCTTCTCCAGCAGTCTTTCTGTTAGGAGACAACCCCACATGGTATCCCTGTCTTCCTCCGTAGTCCCTTCCCCCTAGGGATCCTAGGTCCTCATCTTAATTGAGGAGCTGATGGTGTTGGTCCCATGGAAGCACACCTTGTTCTTTTTTTTTTATTCCTGAGCTTCCTCTCGTATGACAATCCCTTTTCTTTTGGACGTCGGTTATCTCATGGATGTTAAAAGAGGTCAGAAGTCTTCCTTCCCATCAGTGATAGCTTCTTACGGCGTACCGGGAGTCCCCTCCAAGCACGGCGATTCTTTTCTCGATTCAACAGGGGAAACATTTTCCATGCAAAAGGAAGGGAACCGTTTTCCCCTTTCTCACTTATTCTTTCGTTGTTTTGAATGAAGTAGGGGTTGGATCGAAGGCTACAGTCTTCCCTTGAGGGTATAGCTTAAGTCTGTTGCCTCCTCAAATTAGAGTTCCTCCTCCCGCGCAGGGACTTTTCCTTCTTTTCTTTCCCCCTTCATCCCACTGAGGGAAAGGAGTACACCATGAATTTCAAGCCTTCCCTAAACCTCCTTTTCCCTACAGGAAAGTCTCGAGACGCCTCCATCTATGCCCGTTTGGCAGAAGAATGAGCTTACCCTCAGATTTAGATCTCTCAGCCTCTCCTACTCTTGGGGCCCGCGGCTCTTCTTTTGAATTTTAGATTACGCAGTTAATAAGAATGTCCTCCCTTTGCCCTCTCTTTCTGATAATTTTTACCCGATCGTCCTACGCTGTCGGCTCCGACTAATTTGGAACATTCAGGTGGTGATTTTGCTACCTTTCCCTTCTTCACCTGAGTGTCTTCCATACCTTATCTTCGAAGCAGATTCTGTGTATTCAGGAGAGAGGGTTTTCCGGTTTTGTATCTATTGGTGCATTCCGTTTACTTCCCCTTCTCTCTCTCCAGATTCACTTAAGCAAAGTAATTCCTAAATTTCCCTCCGAAACGTAAGGGAGCCAGTTCACCCCCAACCCATCCGTCCTGGTTTTTTCAGGAATAAAATTTTCCTAACCTGCTTGCCTAATGGCAATTTGTGGACCAGGCTCCCCCTACTGTTTCAAGTGCTGTAGAGGACCTTTCTTCCCGTTTTCTCCCCTGTATTCAGAGATTATGGGCACTTAATTTGTACTGGGTTGCGTACGTTCTTACATGGTAAGGATTCACCTTTTTCTCGTTGCCAGTCCGTTTTTTCTCCCTCTCCTTTTTTTACCTCTTTTTTCGATTTTCCCAATGGGGACATTAACTAGCTTAGGAGCTTCCCTCCCTTTCGGGAACCTTCACCGTTGCGTTTTGAGGGCGATCGGGAACCTACTTAAGCTCCTTATCCCTCAAGGGTCCTTTATTATGTCCTATTTGATTTTCTGGGTCAGCCTCCCGACAGCCGCTCTGAGCCAAGAGGAGTCTCCACTCCTTTTCCTATAGGGGTCCCCTCTTTTAAGAGCGTTTTCCAAATGCAGCGCCCTCACCAGGCGCCCGTTGAGAGTTGGCACCTGAGTCTGTTTGAAAAGTGCTTTTCATTTTCCCCCCCCACTCTCCCTCTCCTGATGTAAAAGTTTTTCTTTAAGTTCAAGAGACGCGCTTTTTTTCAGTTCGCATGGAGTTCTCCATAATCATCCGTTCGCTAGGTGCCAATTGCCCCCCTATCTTTTTGCTCTTTTCTTCTTTATGATCAAAGTTTCTTTATTTGTTGCTAAGTACCTTTTTTTCCTTTATGTTTAATGAGTAGTCTACTTCGAGATCTTCGTCCACGCCCCCCCCCCCCCGACTCAGCCCCTCTAAAGAAGAGGATTTCCGCTCCGGCACCCTCCCTTGATCCCAATAGCTTTTCGTTCGGCGTCTTGCCATGCCTGTTGTAGAATCTCTCTCTGTTTTCCCTTCGATGACCCTTTTTCCTTTTCTTTTTCCAATTAAAAGGCTGGTCACGCATCGCTGTTGAGAGCTTTCGTGTTTTTTTACCTAAGTTCTGCGCGGATAACCTTCCCTTCCCTTTCCCCCCAGTTTGACTGTAACCGTCTCTTTTCTTCAATTTCGTGAGTGGGAACGACCTGAAGACTGGAGTTAAAGTGTCGTTGTTCTGTTCCCCTCTCTTTCCCTGGGAAAGAGAAATGTGTGCTTTTTTCAGTGGGCTCCTGTATCTTTACCCTTGAGAGTCTTTTTCTTTTTGAGGGTTATATCCAGGGTTCGCAGTGTGTGTTTTTGTGATTCCGGACAGTTTGGTGGGTTAGAATTAGGCCCATTTCCTTTCCTCCCTTGTTTTTAACGGTAAGCTTTTCGGCTGTTTGCGGAGGGAGTGCTGACAGGTACAGTTGTCTATTCAAGCTCGCGATTCCACACTGCCTCTGCTGTTTCCTTATCTGATTCTTTATGTCCTCCCTTGAGATCTAATCTTATTTCCTACCATCTCTTGGTGGTGTATTTCCTGAGCCGATTCACTTCCTCCTTACCTTTCCTTGACCTGGCAACCGCCCCTTGGTTGTCCGCGGCCGTATGCGCGAACTTTTGAATGACCTCTCCCATCTCAGCGACCCCCCCAAAGAAGAGATGAAGGTGGGGGTATCCAGTGCTGACCGCAGTTGAAAGAGGAGGTTAACTGAAAACCGGTGCCCCCTCCCCCCCCGCCACCTTCTTCCCCTGGTTCTGAGATAAAATGTCTCAGAAAGAAGACGTGCTTTCACTAGTTAAGCTCATGCCCCCACAACTTAGAAGTTTCAGGCTCTTCTCATTGTCCCTTCCGCTGAAGACACGGAGTTTCTCAGCCGAAGGTAAGGCTTCAAATCGCGATAGTGTCCTCGAAGTTTCAGGAATTGGCAGCCTCTCCTCCCCCCCAGTCGTCCCCCTCCATTCCCCACGTTTTCTACAGGCTAAGATAGTCCTCTTCCTCAGGTCAGCCTTTCTTCTCCTTTTGCCCTCCGTACAGAACTGAGTCAAGGACCCCTGCCTATTCTTTTAGCTCCCTTCTTTCCCCTCTCACCCTTCCCTTCCGTAAGCTATGGCAAGGGATGACGTTTTCTATCTGATGTAAATGCGTTGCCCGGAATCTCTTCTGCTCTTCTAAGTGTTCTTTTTCCTTCTGTTCTCGATTCATCTTAAACGAAAGGGACACCTTCCGTTCTCTTATTCCCGACGACTAAATCACTTGCTTGGCCTCCCCCCTGAGAAAAACGGGTATGATTTCCACGTCCTACATATTTTATTCTTGGGACAATGCCCCAAACCCGGCTGGAGGTGTCTCCTTTCCCCCTTTCAGAAATTTCCTTAGCTGAATTACTCGGTTTGCCTCCTGTTTGCAGAACAGGCACGGGACCAATCTGTCCGGACCTGGTTCCTGGAACCGATGAAGGTCATAAGTCGTCGATCGCTAAAAGGGAAAAATTGACTCCATAGGAGGGCGCATGTCCCCCCTCGATTGTCCGTCTTTTACTGGTTTCGGGCGGTGTCCCATCCTCCTTTGACCCACTTCAAGGGACCCCTTCACTAGGTTTTTCTATGTTGATTCGGAGAGTGAAGTGGGCCAGGCGACTCCGCTTGAGCCAGCGTCAATTTGAGGTCACTAGTTTTCTCAGTAGGTAGCACATTTGACTTTTCTCTTTTGCCCGCGAGCCCCCCGGCACGTCGAGTTCAGCCCCCCTTAGGAGGGGAATTTTTTTTGCAGAAACCTTTTTTTTCCCGCCCTCCCTGTTCCCACTGGAGTAAAAGAAGGCCAACGATCTCCTCAACCGAAGGGCGGACACGCTCGGGAGGTGTCCCCCCCAGGAAATGTTTCCTCCCGCCTTCACGCAGAGACCTTGGCGACATGCGTTCCGCCTCCGGTGGTTGGAAATGGCAAAACTCGGGGTTTCCCTTGTCCTTTTTTTGGCGTGATTTTTTCGTTCAGGTCGTGGGAGCGGCAAGGGACCTTCCTCTTTTCCCCCCCTTCTCCCTTGATAAAAGTTCATCCGCGTGCCACCTCGGTATAAAGCACTTTCGAAGAAAGATGCGCTGCCTTCCTTTCCCCGCGAATTCCCCTTTCGAAGTCTGAAAGAAGGCTGGAGCCTACCGTCATCGCGCCCTTGGCCCGGTGACCCCGCTTACAGGTGAGGTTAACCGGTTTGAAGGATTTAGCATCCGGATTCTTCCCTTTTTTTATTACTTTTTGAGTCCAGCTGTTGTACCGCCGCGTCTGAGGAACCGAGTGTACTAATTTAATCTTTCTTGCCCCTCCCCTCTTTGAACTTATTTGGATGGGCTTTCGCCAGCAGGGCTGCGCGGTCGTTGGGAGACAAGTACTGGTAACTTCTGATTCGATGGGTCTCTCAAAGAGTTATTTTTTGCAGTATTAAGTTCAGGAAAAAAGCGGGGAGTAATAGAACGGGGCTGGCTCCTATATTAACTTTTTCCCCTCCTTTTCCTTTTCTTTATCAGTCAGACACCCGCGGCGCCGCGTGCCAAGAGACATCCTAGCTTGAACACCTTCTCCGCCTTTGGCTGAACTTGAAGGTGTCCTGGTCGACAAAGAGTCCCGAATGTACCCGACAAAAACGAGAGGTTTCTCCTTTTGTTCCCATTTCTCCACCTTTGAGCAGTTGCCAGAGACTGGGACCGGAAGAGGCCGTTCCTCTTTGTACCAGACTTTTCTCCCGCCTGGCCACGATGACCGGACTAAGGGACCGGCGGTTTCTCTTTTTCCGTCCTCTCCCCCTTCCATAAGTTGCCTGTCCACCCCCGCGCGCCGCCTGGAGCCGCTGAGAAAAAGGGCAACTCGGGTTCTTTCCTCTCTCTCCAGTTTTTCCCCCCCCCTTGCGGTACCGGGTTGTGCCTTCCAGGCACACGATCGGGACATGGAAGTTGGAATCAGGTCGAAGAGACAACCTTTTTTCCCTTTACGATTCGTCAGTATGCGTTTCGCGTCGCGACCTTCACGAGCGTGATGGCATCGCAGTCGTACACGGGGGTGTGTATCGCCGCATTTTCTCCCCTTTTTCTTTCCCCCCTTCATTCTCCTTGTTGGGGTCACATTACCCTCACACACGATACGCTCAGGCATAGGCTTTAACATAGGGTATTTCACTCTTAAAGGATGGTGGAGACCAGGGAGAAAAATGAGATGGTGCTCCTGTCTCGTCATTTGTGTATCGTCGGCTTTATTTCAAGCAGGAGTTGCCTTACCTCAGCTTCCCCTTCAAGTTTGGACTACGGGCCCAAAACGGTTATGGAACAGTCCCTCCCCTCCTCCCCACCCTGTAAGAAGACTCATCCACGTTTCCCTTTTTCAAACCAGCCCAGAGCAGCGTCTCCTTTTTGATGCCGGCTATAGGCCTCTTATGAACGCGCAACCTCTCTTTTTGCCTTTTTTTGCAGACTGAGAGTTTTGCACTTTGGTTCCCGGAAGAGTTCCGTTGCTTTTGTTTTCCAGTTACCTTTTTGCGCAATAATCTCCTTCCTCTCCGGGTGTTTTGTTGGATAGATAGGGAGTGGTTCCGTAAAAAAAGGCCATTTCTAGTGCTTCGGGCAAACCAATGTCACGCGACAGCTTTGAAAGCATGTGCTTGATGGCGTTCTCCTAGTGCCGGTGGCGATATTGGGGCATCACGCTTAGGACTTGGAGGACCAGATTTTTATCAAATTAATTCTCTACCTGTTGACTATGTGGCGGAGTTTCCAGAAGGTAAGGAGTTCTCAATTTTAAAAGGAGGGCCACAGGCCTTACCTTTTCCCCCTGTCTCTTGGGGAAAGTTTGATCCAGAGAACGACTCCCGGAAACTAGAAGAGTGTTCGCAACGCTATAACCCTCGGGGTCTTTTATTCCACTCCCACCCTGGTATCGCAGCATCGCGTACCTCGGGGCCTGGACGAGGTTTAATAGAAAGAGATACAATTTATTTGCAGTTAATTTCGGAGCCAAACTTGCCTAACTAAGAACGATACTTTTCCCTTAAGTTCAACACCTCTCGATAGCCGCCGCCCCGGTGAGAGGACCTGCCCCCTTTTAAGTGCCGTTCAAGGGTCGCCGAGTCCACAAGGGCTTTAAACACTTCCCGAGTCGTTTCGAGTTTTAGATGGAGACCACCCCCGACCCGCACCCGGCTGGCTGAGGAAAAAGAGTTCCGAGCTTTTCTTCCGTCCTCGTTGCCTCAGTAGGCAACGGTGCTCTTGCTTCGGGGTAACCTTTTCGGCGCGCTGTACATGGTTAGTGAAGGCTGGGACTCCATCCCCCATAAGTGTTTTAACCGTTCGCACTTTGTGGGTTGACATCGCAGCGGGTGGTCAGAGGTTCTCCTCTTTGCAACTGACATTCTTGTATGACGGCTTCTTGGTGGCCCGACCCCCGGAGAAAGCAACCTCTCATGACTATCTCCCTGATTGCTGCCGAAACTAACCGGCAGCTGGTTACACTGAATGTAAGTACCCTTCATAAAGGATGTTGCTACGTGAAGAGGTTACTGGCGTGGGGTTTGGACTCTGACCCTTTTCACCTAACGTATTGGATGGGCCACCCCTTCACCGTTGCCAAGTCACTGGTAAACACCTGTCGGATCCTTCTCCGTGTCTTTCCTGTACGGCGAGTACTCAAGCTTTAGCGTTTGTGGGCCAGGTGTCAACATCGAATGATAAGAGTGACCCACTGCAGCACCGGGCTGGGTAGCAGACTCCGTCTATAGGTGCGTCTCCTTTTTTCAGATGCGTGTGGCAGGAAAGAAGGAGCTTGTGCCGGACACCTTCTCAGAACTCGGTGCGGACCTAAGACTCGGGGCGGACGGAGACGATAACTCAGTGAAATAAGGATTCCCCTTCCTCCTTGCCTCCACGGGTCCCTCGCCTGGAAGACATTTACCTTCAGGCATGCCTAGTGGGTCGCTTTACTGTCAGGGCCAGGTTTGAGTTTTTGATGCGTGGTTCCAGGCGCGAGGTAGTACCTAATGTCGTTCTTGAGTTGCATTCTCGTTGACTCCCGTTATAGAGGATGCACTCGCCGGTCCTCCGCTGCCGTAACCCACAGATGCCGGCGCCAGGGCCAGCCAGTCCGTGTCCCCCAGCCATTCCAGGTCCGCAACCAGTTAACCCCCAGCCCCCGCCTGAACCTTAGAAATGTAGACCTTATGGTTTTCGTCGTTTCGGACTTGAACGGCCTTGGTTTGAACCCTCCCCAGGAGTCTTTAGAACTGATACGGTGCCGGTTTCTTTTGGCCCTTGGGTACTCCTGTTGTCCGTTTCTTACTTTTTTCTGATCTTTTGTTTTCATCCCGTGCACGCCCCCTACTGTGTTATGAACTCGACTTTATGGGATAGAGTCAAAGGCGGACCAACTTCCCCCTGTCCCTTCGGCGCTATAAATATGGGATAACCCCTGGCTGGTGCCGTTGGCTCTTAAGGGAACCTAATACAATAAGCAAAACGAACTGAATCCGGAATCTTTGAGGATGTCTATTTCGGAAAATGACTCTGCGACTATGAACCCGCGAGATGACTCATATAATGGATTAACACCCTTATTTCCTTGGAAGGGATATTCAGATGTTACCCCCCACCCGGGCGCTGTGAACAGGAGGACGTTCCGTGTGCAGTGTTTTGGTCGCAACCTGGAGGCTCAAACATACTCTCGCAGCTAAGCCATTTTCGTGCCGGTGTCGGGTTCCCCCGGTCCCTAGCGGAGCGTGTCGCCTGGCTTTTAAAACCCCAATCTACTGCTAATGCTTCAGCAGATACCCGGTTTTCTCCTCCCGTTGGTTGATTTTCTACAGTTGATGGTTCGTTCGGCTTGCTACCACGGACTGGCACGCCCGATCGTGTAATTGATCCGCTTCCTCCCTAGAAAACACAACACGATCCTATCGGCCCCTTTGGCCTCGAGGCAATCTCTTTTGAGTCCAATAGCCCTTTCGTAGGGAAGACTTTGTAAGAGATTGACCTTGATCGGTGGTACGGAGAGAGATCGTTACTGGATTTCATCTGCACTACCTGGGGGAAATTCTTCAGAGTACTTTCCTGATTTTTTGCGAGGACGACTGTCGACGGCCGACTTCTGTACCCGCCTGGTCCCTTTTGTGCGGCCAAATCGCTGTTTGGGACCAACTCCCCCCCATACCTCCCGGCCCCTCACTTATGTCCTTTGGGGCGATGCGAATGCTTCTCATCTCCAAATCGAACATGTGGTGGGTTCTCTTTAGATGAACCGTGATTCTGATGGAAGGACTCCTGGGGGTCTTTTTCCTCCTGGGCTCCTGGAGGGCTAGCTGTTATGTGGCTTTTCACTCCCCTCTGGCCACCTTTCAGCCTGGATGCCCCGGGGAAACGTTTAAAATCTATTATGCGGTTGTCGTATAGATTCGAAATGTTTTCGCGTTCCTTGGTTTACCCAATTTTTCTTGCTTTGTGCCCGGGTGCAGGACAATGGAAGGATGCTTGGTCTTCGAATCTCTATCTTCCTCCGTTTTTTTCCCTCTGATAGACCCCGCCGGCATGGCCGTCACCAGGTCCGGCAGAGACGGCAAAAGACTATTTGTCCCGAGGCGGTCCTGACTGCCCCTCCTATTGACCAGTTTCCAACCGAAAGCGCCTTCTTCGGTCCCAGGGGTACAATCCTGCGGAGGCGCGACTCTTTGTCAAAGACACATGCCCCACGCACAAGGTTCTTTCGCTGATCTATCCCCCGCAGACGCGCAGAACCTCCAGACTGAAGTATTCAGTTTGCCAACCCTTTCGAATGGTGATCAGCAGGGGTCAGGCCGTTCTTTTTGAGGGTCAAGGGAATGGTCGGGTAAAAGGACATGACCCTCTTCAGCACCCCGGCCCCTGGCTTTTTTCACATATTTTTTCACCAGGCGACCTTCCCGGATATTCTGCACAAGCTTTCACGCTTGCCCGCATTTCACCTTTTTTTGTCCATGGACAGGGCAGCTGCTTGGACCTCTCTGAGATGAGTCACCTCGGGGGTCACGCTCCCCCGAAGCAGCATTGGGCTCCCTAGGAGGTTGAAGGTAGGTGGCTTGAAGATGTCATTTTTCTATCTTTTCTTTGGTGGTTTTTGGCGTTTAGCGCCAGATCGATTCTCTCTTACCCCCTCTGTCACCCTGCCGCGCTCACTCTTCATACATACTGCGTTTTTCTGACCCCCCCTTCTTCCCCAGCTTTTTTTGCGCACAGTCAAATGATAACGTATAGTGATGGTCTCGGCCGGACACGACCTCTCACTTTGTCCCCCTGCTTTTTTTTTCCATTTAGCTGATTGCTTTCCGGATGGGGTATGCAGGCCCCGTGTTTGCGACCGGAATCTGCCCGGCTATTTTTCGGGAAAGGCCCGTTCTGTGAGCCCAGCTCCGCTTTCGGCCACGATGGCGTCGGCCTTTCACAGGGGAGGATCGATGGGCAGCACTGCAGCGGCATGGTTCCCCATTTTTTCAATCGTGGACATCCTCAAACATGAAGTTTCGTAATGGACTCGTGTGGCGAGGAGTATTTCGGGCTACGCGCACGCCTGACACCAGAGAACTGATGTCCGGTATTTTTTCCCTTTGCGCGAGCCGTCCAGCCTCGGGGAACCTTGTCCCGCAGGTTCCCCGCTAACGGAAGTAGATTTTAATCCCGGTTTGCTTCTTCTTCCAGCACTAGCTACCATAACACGCCGGTCAAAACCCGGAGTCACCCACTCGGGCAGCCCCGAGAAGAAGCAACGAGCATGGTGCCTGGATCCGGACAGAGACTTTTTCTAATTACTGGCGACGCCCCCTTCTACATGCAGCCTCCCTGGGTAATGGGCATGAAGGGATAAGGGGGTGTTTGAAATGGGCTTCCCTGACCTGGGCTGGCCGCCGGCAAGTGAATGGGAAGTTATGTTTAGGCCTCTCGAGTAAGTTACCCAGCCGTGGACTAGAGATACCCTGCTCCCCTCCAATCTCACGCGTGCAACACCCAATCGGCGTCAATACCCAAGGCACTGTGAAGACCCCGACAGGAGTCTTTGATGCTCCAGGCGTCCCCCAAAGCGCTCTGCCCGCCGTTCATAGAGACTGACTTCCTCCCTAAGAGAAGTGCCCGTTTCTGTCCTTGCGACCTTTTCGATTATTAGGTTTTCAGCTGTTCAAAGCATCGACGGTTTTCCCTCCAGAGTCTGAGGCAGTCCAATAGTATGAGGGGCCGCAAGTTCTGATTCCAGACATCTGAGTCCCAAATATCCCTCTGCTAGTTTTCGCCCGCCAGTTTCCTTATTTGCAGGTAGGGCGATGAATCTCATGGTTTTTCTTGGCCCGCGATCCTGGCAAAACTTTGCGCATTTTCCGCCACTCTTCCAGGCCGCTGAGTTTTTTTTTACACGAAGGTGTGCTACCAGGATGAAAGGTGCGTGATTACATCCCACAGCCTATCACACCCCGCCGCATGTGAGTAAATTATCCCCTCCCGTTGGACTTGCATGAGTCGGGATGGTGTGTAAGGAGCGGGTGCCTTTTTGTCAGGAGACCGAATGTGTCCACCCCCCCTTTTTTTAATTGGTTTCGGCAGTCCCCTTTCCTCCGCTCTCGATACCCCCTACTTTCCAGTCCTAGGGCGACGCTGTGAGCCTGGCGAGGGTCACGCCTACGATTAGCCCGTTGCAGGCCCACTTTTCCGTGGCAGCGTAAGTCCGCTCCCCCCCTCCAACCATTTCGCGGTTCACACACCCGCGTAATCCCTGGTCCGCCTGCTGAGCCCCCCTCCGGCAGAATAACACTTTGGTCCAGACGTTTAGCTTTTCTTTATGGGTTGTCCTCCGGATTTTCCCATCGCGCTGACATTATTGCGTTTGGAATATTCGACCTGGACCCAGTTTTTCAGCTTTTGCTCCGCAGTGTCTCCTAGCGGGCTGCGATTACACACGAGGTGGACGGACTGCACCTTAGAGGTAGTTAGTTAGAGTTTTTGAGCAGCTCTTGAGACGATTCACACCTTCTCTGCTTTTTTCTTTTAGGATCACTGCCCCCACCCAGTCCATCAGATGCGGCGTTCGCCCCTCGGGTGAGGTGCTCCTGTGGAGCCATTGACAAAATTCTGGGGTTTTGGTTTTCTTCCCGTCGTGCCGTTCTTTGCATCAGCCCCTCGTCCTTTTCCCGATAAGGCCGATAACCCAGTCGGTACCGTTTTCTCACTTCTCTCTCCACCGTTTTTTTCCTGGAACGCGTCAGCATGGAGCCGTTAGGCGCCTCTCGAGCATTCCCCGTTTGCGGCACTCTATTCGTTACGCCCTCTAAGTACTATACTTTTCGATTGCCGAGTGACTCGTTCTCACAAGAATCTTGCTTTGAGGTGCACCCGTTGTACTCTGTGAACTTTTTCTGGTTAAGGAACGAGAGTGAAAGGGTTGGGCAGAGAAACAGGGCCCTTATCTCCTTTTCTACATCGTGTTGTTGTGATTTTCGTTATTTTTCCCCTTCCCCCCAAGGCCCGGGCAACTGCTCGAACGGAAACTTTCCGGCCGCGGAAGCTCGGCCCGCCGTTCAGCCTGAACTTTTTCCCAATGATTACGATTTCCCCCTGCGTCCTGGGCGGACCGTTCCTCTACTTCAGCACAACATTTATGGATGATAGTACTAGAACCTCTGCGCCGGACGACTACGCTCTGTCCCGTCGAAAAAGTGCCCCATTTTGCGCACAAGGCCTTTGCTTGCAGTTCGATTATTTTGGCCTGACGCGATGACTAGCACATTACCACGACAACCCCAGTTTCGACCATTGTTTCGCCCTTGGCTCAAAAAGGTTTCCCTTACCCCCCCCTATGTAGAAACGACTTCCAAGATTCTCATAGTGGTGGAAAATATATAAAAAGTTCTGTTTTCGAACAGATGCAAGGAGAACCCGTATAAAACCTCTCCTAATAACAAGGAGAAGGGACGTAGTAAATTATTTCTCGCCGCCCTTGAGTGGCATTAAACATGCTCGACCGGAGCTGGAACCACATTGGCCGGGTACTTGATTCCCCCAAAGGTCACACGATTTCTGATTTACGCGGGTTAATCTCAAAACTTTTCCCCTACCCCCCAAGCTCTGATAGTTAGGAAGGCATTTTTATCACGCGACAAGCTTTACTCAATTTGGTCGCTTTGTGTGGTACCAGATGGCGAGCACGGGCACATGGTGCGATCGGAAGTTCGAGTTAAGTTCTTCACGTTTTCCGTCCTCGGGAAGGTGCGGGTTGACTTATACCAAGATATTTCACCTGAGGAGAATGAATCACTTGAACATTTGTTCGTCCTTTTCTAATTGTCCGGCATCCCGGAGTCCAGAACTGGAGAATATAGTGCTGCACGCCTAAAGATTCAACCCCAAGGACTTAGCCATGTGAATAGAACTGATGACGCTGTGTTAAGAGGGCGGTTGTTTTCTTATCCAGCGTGTTTCCGCCTAACCCCCCCGCCCGGATTGCCTCTCTTACACTTGCTCTTGAAGACCCCCATGAGTTCACCTCTCCGCCGGGCTGGGACTGGCGTCACTTTCCCTCTTCTGGGCCAGGAGACAACCATGACTTGACTCGCCCCGCACAGACCTGAAAGATTTGCGCGCCCCCCATCGACCTTTCTTGGTACCTGATGAGGTGAGTTCCTCTGTTTCTCGGTTTCCCCCAGAAGACGACCTAGAAACTTAGATTGACGATGATGCCCGTTGAAAGCAGGAAATACAATGGTTTTCCGTTTCCAGTCTCTTTTCAATTCCTTTGTCACATACAAGGATGCTTCTTTCGGTAGCGTCAAGAGGAGAGGCGGACGCTCTTCTTCTATTTTCGAATTGGTGTAAAGAGAGGTTCGTCTCCCGAATGTGGAGGACTCCTAGGTTGCTCATTGCCTTTAGAGGGCTGAGGTTTTATATAGACTGAGGTGAAAGTGAAGGGCCCACTAACCCTCCCCCTCAGATAAATTTGAAGTCAAGACCATAAGCAACAACTAAAGTAAAAGTCTTTTCCCGAAACTTTGCACCCCAGCTTCTGGAAAAGAAATAGAAAAACTTTGGACTGCTACGAGACAGCCGGGACTGAAGGTATAGGAAAACCAAAAGTTTAGAGTGTAGACCTCTCTGTTTATGAGTTCCCAGGTTATCAGGCAAGGAGGTTTGTGTAGGTTTGAAGGCCAGGGGAGCGTATATACCAAAGTTTTCTGTCATCAGGTGAATTCCATACGGGTGGATGACAAAAGGATGAATGTTTAACACTGGGACAATTCAGGTTTAGAGAAGATTCCACTGAAATCTGATTATCAAATAGGGGGGACTAGGTCTGTTACTTCCTCGAACTTATAAATGACCTCCTCAGTGCCCCCTTTTTCATGAGATGTAAAGCTTGTTACGATTTGTAAACAAAGAAACGCGCCTCTTGCCAACGGTCGATTCCTCTTCATGGAGGTTGTGGGCCCCCTTTTCCCCTAGATATCTATGGCCTTCCAAACTGTCTCTTCCTAAAGCTCCCGGATAGCGCCGTGGGCGCCACTTTCTGTATACAAATCGAGGGAAGCTCATGATGTCACAGTTCGGTAGCTGGCCGGTACCCCTTGACGCGCCCTTTTGCTTCTCTGGCCGAGCACATCCAAATATCCGTGATAATTACCTTCCCACAGATAGGATGGGTATCTTCTTGCCAAGTGATGTATCGGTCCATTGTACACTGACGTTTTTGGTTTTCGCTTCCTTGATCGAATCGATAGACTCGTCCACCGCCAAAAACACCGACCTCCGTTTGATAATGTAACTTGCCCGCAGGTTACCCTAACTGAACTGTTCTCCTTTTTTTTTCCCCACTAGTCTGGTGACCTCACCTATCCCCAGCCATCATGATCGGAGAGTTTTCTTCCCGAGGTTGCGGTTCCCCCTGCCTCGCAAACGCGCGGGGACCTCAGTATCGCGTTTCTATTCCCCCCCCCTGCCCCGAATCCTGATACGCTACAGGAGAAGTGGTATGGCCCGATCCTATCACCCCCGTTATGCCGGCCACGAGTTGAGGAACTGAATGTCGCTGGCTTTGCATGTCCCCCTCATTGATCCTAGTGCGGGCGCGTCGGATTATCTAACCTGTGTCACTGAACATGTTGTGTTCTCATTGAGGATTCCGTGCTGGAGGGCTTATCCTGACAGAAGGCTTGTAGAATTCTGCCTGTGGCGAGAAAGCCGTTGAGGGTTAATAATGCGCTCAGCCCCATTCCGAACCCCCAGCCCGGTCCGTCCGATACTTTTTCCTCCACTTAGCGGGCTCCTACTTTCCCATCCGTCCCCTACGGTAGTGCGAGGACCTGACTGGCTTGCGAACTGCATACTGCGGACTTCCGCATTGCCGATTACCCATATCTAATTTATTTTCCTCTTCACGTCTGCCGTGTTTGTCCCCCCCATTCGATTCGAAATCCGCATGCTTCCAAGTGTACGTCCCCCGCAGCAGGGCCCCCCCACGCCCTATACAGCCGCCGCGACGAGAGACCAGGACTTTTCCCCGCCTAAGCCAGATCCGAAGACAAAAGGAGCCTCTGCCGACTTGGGGCCCTACGCTGCCGGCCCCAGCGGATCCAAAGCCCCCCCCTTTATCTCAAACCAACCTTAAAACGGATTCCCGGCGGTCGATAAACCAGACCGCGTTCACCTGCACAAAGAAAAGAGTTCCTCTCGGTGGCCCACCACCCTTTTTTCATTTGTCCAGGATTTCCCAGCCGAGAAGAGGTCAGCAGAGTAAGCTGAGGCGCAGCAGTCCATAGCGGTCTCATACGCCGAGCTGGACCCCCCCTCAGGGTACCCCTGAATGGGTAATACCTTTACTGTGAAAGACAAGGCTCCAATAATATACCCCTTGCCCCAGATAGACCGAGAGAAGAAGTTGGCCAGCCGTTTATTGACAGCTCTGCAGTCAAGTAACAGCGGTAAGCGCACACCCGCCTAGTCCGATCAACTCCATTTTGTTCCCCCCCCCCCATCCCCCCTGCCGACGAATATTGGGAGTCAGCTGAGGGCCGGTAGAGCGATTGGTTCATGCGGTTCATTGCCTCTCGTGGCTCACTTTCCTCCGTTTTTTTTTTTTTCCCTATTCGCTCGTATTTTCTCTACACGATCGAAAGGTGCACAATTGTTGCAGACCGACGAAAACTCAATTCTCAGAATCCCCCCCCTGTCCCCTCAGGTTATCTGATTTCGTGCAACTCTAACGGATTTCTGTTAGGCAGGCGAAACCTCCTAAGCGTCCCGGGTTTTACTTTCAGCTTCCGCCTGGGTTGGACATTAGTTTCGTTTCGCCGAGGATGGGGATTCGCCGGTGTGACACGAAGGCCAACCTGGCCGCCTTTGGGCAGGGACATCGTTGGTCCTTTCCGCCCAGACTTGTTTCCAGATGGCACCAATCCTCGCCTAAGTAGGGCGCCTTTTCCCCCTATTGGCAGTCTACTCTGATGGGAGTGGCGGCTACGTTTCACCATTGACATCCTCATGGACGCGGTCTGTTCTATTCTGTTGTTTTTTTGCCGTGCGGAGATAAGTCTTGCACGCGACGGCCTGCGCGACCGTGAGTCGAGGGCGTCCGATCCCCCTTTCAGTCCTTCATCGGAAGGGTCTTCAGGTTAGGGTCCCTCCCCGACTACTAACGGACCGTCGAGTTTTAGCCCCACCGGCGGCGGCACCGGTTTTTGGCCCAGCAATTGAATTCTGCGAAAAGTCGGCCAGGACACCGCCGGTTCCAATAACCGTCGGCGAGTCCATTCACCTTCTCGGGAGACCTCTCCCGGGGAGCTCGATCTCCGCGGTAAAGGACCCATGTTCCGTCCGGGCGAATGAAAACTTGAAATTCCGACATGTAATGGCTTAAATGGGAAGGATAAGGGAGTGGCCTTTTTATTTAAATATGGGTAGGAAGTGACTGCGCTCCTTGACTGGGCTGTCCCCCTCCTCATTGGAGTCTCGAGAGTAAGTTAGGCGCCGGGTCAACCCCTACGCCACTCAATTTACTCCCCCTCGACTGCCCCCCCCCCCAGTGCACAAAAAACTAGGAGCTCCTATTGTCCACCGGTGACCGAACTCGATTAGTTTCAGACCTCCAGAGAAAAACACAATCGAGATAAATCAGTCGGCCGGCACTACCTGAATCGGCAGCCTTCCTTTTAAAACGTCTTACCCTTCCGATGCCGGGAGGGTAGCACCGTTCATGGGGTTAGCCTGGCCTAGCCTCCCCTTTCCCCCCTCTCTTGAGGTCCGAACACCCTTTGAGGCTCCGAGTTGGTAAGCAACGAATCTGAGTCCCCCGTCAGATGGAGGCCGCCCACCCCCCTTGCAAGTTCGGTTTCCCTCAGGTAAAGTCCCCTTTTTTTGAATACGGGCATTTTTGAAAGGAACTTGGGAATGACCCCCTTGCCCTGGCACGATCGTACCTTACCGTTGTTCCTGATGCAAGGTGACTTTGACTCCCCAATAACGAGTACGCTTCGCTGTCGATAAAACCCGCCTTGCATTAACTCATCTCCCTCAAGTGCTGCTGTCATTTTTTTTGTAGGGGGGGTGACAGTTTGGTTGCCCCCTTCTGCAGGTCCCGCCCCCTGACCTCCTAGTAGGAGTGCGGGATACGTCGGAACGGCGCCGCATCCCAACATGGGCTCAGGGTCCTCGCTGACCCTTTCCCCGCCGATGGCCGAATGTAAACCGCATTCCACTAGAGAATGGTACAGACCCGCATTCCCGTAGCCACGACACCAGGTCACTTTGACCGATGTTCACCAACCCCAAGCCCCGCGCGCCTTGTGGCCCGCTTCTCCCAGAGGAGGGCATCGGGCCGGGCCATATCGGCAGTCCGTTTTCATGGGTTTCCCCCGCATCGGAATTTTCCCTTTTCGGCCTACCCCTGTCGACCCTCGACAAGGGGGCCTTCCGCCTGCGGAAGTGGCCGTCACGCTTGTTGAGCCGACCCACGCCCCCCTCGGGTCCTTTTAGGATTCTCAGGTCGTGAGGGAAAACTGGTTCCAGCGGCGACCGGCATCCGCCCTGGTCTCGCTTTGTAGAGGGTGTCAACCCTGCCCCCCTCTAGCTCCCTATTCTGGCTGGTCTCCAAGCGGTTTGAGGGTCCACAAGAGGTGGAGCCCAAGTTTGGAGACCACTCGTCGGGGTGAAAGGTTGAAGGAGTGCCTATTCCCTGCCTCAGAGTTCCGCCTCTTCTTAAATCAACAGTCTTTGACTTCACAACGGAGACGAGGCGTGCCGGGAACACGCTAGCATGCAGCAGTCGATCAGCCGTCACGATCCGGTCCTCACCTTCCATCTCCGCTTCTTTGTGCTGCAGGAAGGATGAACTCGTTCCCCTCTGCATTATGCTAGTGTTCTTTACAATGGTGCACTGCCGAGACTTTTAAAGTCCTTTGGGTGGGCGAAACGTCCTATCTTTTCTTCCCCCCTTTTTTTTTTTTCTCTCGATAGGTCCTTGTAAGGTAAAAACCACCCCCAAAGGAAAGGGAACTGCGGCCAGGCACCCCTCAAATGACCGTCCTCCTCTCTGCCCGCTCGTTAGAAGGTCGCAGTTCGGCTCGATAATGCAACGTTAGACTCTTCTCTGTTCACTGGTTCGTCCCTTGATAGCAGTTTACGCCCCAACTGATTTCGATAGGCTCTACTGCTGGCGGCTAGGTCCTCTTGTGCCGGCGGGTCCTGTAAACCGGGCTCCCCCATGGAGCGTTGATCTGGCAGTCTCCTGGTACAGACCTTGATAGGAAGAAGAGCTCCTCACCCCTTGACCAGGAAGATTTTTAGCTGGATACCAGCGCTTGGACATCGAATACACCGATGGAGACGCAGCAATTGCTTATCTGTTTTTCGATCGATAATCCCGGTCATCCCCCATGAGAAAGGCTTTGGGACGACCAGTCACCCTGCTCTGATATCACCCCCCACCTTTTTTTTTTCACCAAGAAAGGCGAGGCGAGACCTTGTTCGCGCACGGCCCCCTTGGCCCCCCCACCTTCCCGTCCTTCTGTACGGAAACCCGGTTGGTCGATGGTGAAAGATTCAAACCCTTCCGACCGCTCCTAGTTGGTCCCAAGACCCCCATTGGACCGCCTTTGAATCTTTTTATCCATGCCACCGATTTTCTCTCCCCTCTTTGGATTCATCTTTTTTCAGAAAAGGAGGAGGAGGGTGTGTTACCGCGCGTGCCCCCGTTGGTTCGTGCATGTCTCTTCATTTCGCGGACATCCTTTCTAGTAGTAATAGTTGGCTGGTGAACGGCTGATTCACAGCGCGCCGAGGACCTTCCCACCTCGTGTCGTTTCTGTCGACTGGTCGTCTCAAAAGTAGACAGACTTTTTCCAGAATTCGGTCGCGGCTCAACTGCTCCAACGGGCCTCTGGTCACCCCTGACGGAGCCATGCCCCCTCGCACTGATCTCCTTTCCAGGGATGGACTTCTTGGGGGTGGATACGGGCCAAAAACTCCTGTGGGCTATTAGCACCTTATGACCACCCCCCTTTTTCGTACGCCTGCCTTCTGGTCCTTTGAGTTTAATGGCGTACGGAAAAAAAAAAAAAAAGTTTCCCGAGTGTGAGGAGTACAAACCAGGACTTGATAATGTCTACCCCTGACCTTCCCCGCCCTTCCCCTGCGGTCTTTTCGAATAAGAATTGCGCGATGTAAGTATTTGTGGGACTTTCGCTTTGGATCAGTCTCCCCCGGTGAGGAAATATACGCAGAGGTTTTCCGATGCTGGGCCTCTGACCGCGGAATCCACTCCCCCGGTCTCCTTTACCAGCGAGTTTTTTTTCCTACAGTGTAACGTCTTTTCCGAGGCAGGTAAGCACGACGACGGCCCGAGACTCGTTGCTCTTGCTCGTTCAGGATAAATTCAGAGGAGGGTCGTCAAGACCTGCTGGTATGAATCGAAGGGTGTGGCCTTCCGTTCGAGGGAGCTGTTGCACTCTCGTGCCCTTTTGCTGGACCTTCACTCCCTTCAGCTACCAGTGCAAGCCAGCCAGTCAAGTGCCCTTCAGGAAAAGTAAGTTTCCAAGAGCCCCACAACACTCGTGCCAAGATGGCGTAGCAGACGCATGTAATACCCAGCGTACCTCGTCGTATGATGGACCTTTTCCGTCCGACAGCGTTACACGTGCCGGATGGCGAAATTTCCACACGCGAGTGCCCTGCTCGGTCTCAGTGTTATGCTCACAACGTCACCCACTTGAATACACCCACATTCAAGGACCGGCGCGAGCTAACTGTTTCTCCACACTTGTGGCCCCAGCCACCCGGTATTTTTCATGCTTACTGCAGCCATTGACGGATTCACCTACTGGTAAACCTCTCAAAGACAAGATTTTTCCCCCCGCTTCGCTTGACCCACACGCTTGGGACCCCACGTGCCCGGCCTGTTGAGCTCCTGTCCATACCCCCTCTCACAGGACCTCCCCTTTTGAAATCCCATGAAAGGTCCCCCCCCGTAGGAAACTGCACCGAGTTCGCTGGCCCCCCAGACCCCCGACCGCCATAGGTATCCCGTTATCTTGAAATAGAGGTCCTGCATCATTCCTGGAATTCTGGGTTTTAAATCGCCGGATCGCTGTCTTCCTCACCTTTAGCTTCCCCCCCTGACAAAAGGTCTCTAAAGGTTGCGAGTGGGCTGCTGACGTTGAGTCTGCCTACCCCCATCCGCCTTCTAAGAATAATACCTTACGTCAGGGAAAACGTGGCTTCCCGGAGCAGGTCCTCCAACCTCGATCTACCTTTTGCCATTTCTAAACGTTGATGCGCAGTGGTGGATCTGTCAATGATTCCTTGACTAAAGGACTGGCCCGTTCCAGTGTAATGCTAGCCTATTTTTACGAATCAAAAAAAAGACGCCAGCCTCTTTTAGAGATGGTTCATAGTTCCAATCGCCTCAACCTCCCGTCTTTAACAATCGTTAGTCTCCTTTTGCAGAGTGCAAAAAATTCTGAAATAAGCTTCTGAGGTCGAGCTCTGAGCGTCATTGCGGCATTTAAGACAGGATGGGAACTGTTCTCTCTTGGAGTCTCCCGATAACGTTCCCTGCGAATTTTTTTCAAGTAGAAATGGAAGATAACATTCTGAAACCCTTGCCCGTGTGGCGGCCCTCTCGTTTTACTGTTCTGGAAAGTAATTAGATGGTGGGAAACATGGGGCGATGACGCGCATGCTTGCTATTCCGGACCACATGACTTTTTAAAAATTTTTGGGAAGGAGGCGTGCCAGGCTTATGGCAGTGCGGGTCTGTGGGTGATCCAACCATGAGCGTTTCTTGAAGTGGCTGAGACCGTGTTGTAGGTTTCCTCAGCTCGCCCTTAAGGGACATATTGCACTTGGTTTTTGCGGCAGGCATCTCTTTTCTCGCTTCCTATTTTTTTGTAGGCTTCAAAGGTCAAGTAGAGAAGCTGGTTCAAAGTTAGAGGCACACATGCTTCCATTCCTGGAGAAGATCCTTTTAATAATAATTAATTTGTGTTCAGAGAAGACCTGATTCGCAGCGGTCAAGGGGAGAAGAGCTTGGCAAAACATATGGGGGTTCAGCGGGAGAGACCCTCCTCCGAAAGAACATAAATGACAAACCCGACAGGCCTTCTGCTCTAAGGGCTGCTAATCAGGATTGCCCGGCATAAAGAGGTCTGCAAAAGAAAACGTCCTCTAACAATCACACACAATAAGCTCGGCTGGGGCCTCACAACGGCACTCTATCCCCAGCTTGAGGTATCCGCGCCCACCTGTTTCTCATTTGCACATGGATGAGCAGTAGTTTTGAAAGCTGACTTTTTAGTTTTTTTCTCCCTCCCAGTGAGGTTACTACTACCCTCGTTGCGCCACCCAAGGCACAGAAGGGGTCAGTATAGGAGTTTTTCTACCAGAAGATCCGTCAGTTTAAACAAGCCGCACTCTAAGCGAGGGAAAATTTCCGGGTATTGAAGTATGCCCGCAGCAAGCACACGAAGCGTGCATGCAGTGGCCCCGCTCGGTTTTCATTTTTTTTTATGAAGGAAGAAGATGAATTGGGATAAGACCTGGCTGCCGGCAGATTTGACGTTTCATGGCCTCTCTTGATCATCTGCTTCTTTGGTGTTTGGCGTATTAATTTATACTTTTATAATTACACTCCCCTCGCCCCCTGCAAGTTGTAGCGATACGAATAAATCAACTTGAGGATAATCCCAAAAAAACCCCAGCATGTATTGCGGCCGTTTTCTTTTCTTGGGGGGTTGGGTTGGGGGGGGGTAATGGATAACGGAGCCGGATTGGCCAGGCGTACCAACTTTGGAAAACCGCTTGGCCCAAAAGGGTCCTGGACCGTGTCCAGCTGCCTAATTTACCTTAGGAGTAGAGAGGATGGTGGATTTCAGAAACTTTGTTGCCTCTCTTGACGCAAGGACAAAGCCCATGGACTCCTTGGCGGACAGCTCTGGTTTCCTCTGCAAGAGTAGCTTTTCCCACTATGGAAAAAAGATAGGCTCATTCTCTTTTCTTCTTGAGCTCCTAGAGTCGATCGAGTCAGCCGGTCCTTCTCCAACCAAGATCAATCGCCAAGGACAGATGCTTCTTCATGGCTCCTGCAGGCTATTTTAGTTTGCTGTCAGAAGAGCCCCTCCTGCCTATTACGTCTGGCAACAGGGTTTCTTTTTCGCGCGCTCGTTCTTTAGTTCGTTCCCTCTTGTTCAAAGAGAAGACCCAGTCAACATTAGTCCAGACAACAATGCCGTCCGTTGAACGGGGAAAAAGGTGAGCGTACCGCGAAAAGAGGAAATACGGATTTCACAACTAAAGCAAGAGAACGAGCGAAGAGATGACAACCGTTCATATTTTCGCGGAAACTCTAGGGGAGGTTGGACTCGAACTCACGTAAAGTTTTCTCCTTAAACTTGTCAAGCCCCCCTGTCTAACATTGATGGCGGAGGGCTGGTGGTCACTGGCGCCCTGACTTGAGGAAGTTCGAGGAGCTCTTTTTCCTTGGTCGGCAGGAACGTGAGCGCGAGTTATTTGGTAAAAGGAACTCCCTTAATCTCTTTAAGCCCCTTTTCCCTTACCTGTGCATGTCAATCATGTTCGGGGACTGACGCCGCGCTGATGGAGAAAGGGTTTTGGACACTTAAAATCCGCTTGCCCGCCGTTAGGCGAACGAGCATTCGCCCTCAGCGGACGGTGACACATCTTAATCGGTTCCTTTGCTTACTTAGGTCTTGGGTCCTGCTTGTTTAAGCGCTGCCGTATCGCCGGCCCAGACGAGTTTTATGATGAACCCCGAGTTTCTTTCGTTACGAAACACGATTTCTTTCCCCCGCACGCACTTTCCTCACCCTAGCATATTCTTATGTTGCCCTCGGGAAGGCATGCCTTGTAGGAGTCATACCCGTCTTTTTTATAAGGAGAGGAAAATTGCTGGCGTCCCGCAGTCGCCCGGCCGCCCTCTGTGGAGAATAGAAGGTCTGGATCATTTCTTCCCCGTTTTCTTTTTAATAATCGTTGAGCTTTTCCGGTCTATTCAACCACCCCAGACGGGCAGCCTCATGCAAAGATCAATAAGGCTAATTGAGATCCTTGTTGTTGAACGCAGCCGTTTTTAACCGGTTAGCATCTGACCTGGAATAGTCGGCCAGAGTAAGTTCAGGAAAATTTCTCACAAATCTTTAACCGCAATGGGCCCCGGCCTCGGCCGACCGCTTTACAGACGCTGCGCTTTAACATTGCCCACCTGAGAACTCTGACCTCTCCCGTCGGAAGAGGAACGTCTTTGCTCGAAATGAAAAAAGGGATTTTTAGACTACCAGCTGTACCAAACCCGCGCGCGCAGTGGAGCAAGATTGAGCCCCACACTAGTGAGCAATGGAAGTTTTAAGCCTGTGCGTTAAATGTGGTTTTTCTCTTCATGTGCAGGGGGCAACGGGAAGGTTTTTTAATCCAGTGTTAAGCCACCGGCTTTATTACCGTGTCCAGCCCAGTATCGAGCCTTTTTCCGTCATCGATGATGTCCTGCGACACGACTGTGACGTAAGTTCCCCTTATTCGACATTTGTTCATGTATTACCGTGGGTGACGACGGGCTAGCAGCAAACTCCTTGATATCGAGGTGAGTTTCCCCTCTGACACCCCATCTTTCTCAAGTCATGTGTTTCCGAGTTGAGGTAAGTCCCCCCGCCGCGGCGGCCCAGGGCGACCACCCCCACTCGTGCGTTCCTGTCTTTCAAGGTCGTTCGGCGGACTCCCCCGCTTCGTGCTTAACGTTCCGGGACACCGTTTCCCTAATGGTACACTTTTTGAGCCGCCGGCCCATTGTCCCGGTTCAAAGCGTTCAGCCTGTCTCTGGACCCCTCATCCACGTGGGTGCCGGACCCGCGACCGCGTCCTCACCTCGAGACGAGTCTCATTCTTGATGTGAATATAGAATTCTGAATATTTCCATCATGATTGTCTTTATGGCAGCATGTCTGACCGTGTCAATGGTGCCGGCCCCGATCATTTTTAATTTCGTTTGCGGAGAGGCCACTATCTCTCCTTTGCTCCGTTGTTTTTTTCTATATGTTTTATATTTGGCCGAGGCTAGTTCCCCCCCCCCCCCCCCCCCAAAGAGGCAATGGCTTTCCTGCACCCCACTTACTTTCCCCGCATCGATTCGCCGCTCCCAGTATGTGGTCGCCGAGAGATCGGCCGCTATTTCTTAAACATTCGCGAGATCTGTTGACTTTTTGTGGATAGCGTTACGACACTTGTATGCTCTCTCTTCTTCTTTTCCCTTTTTGCTGCGGACTTTTTACCTTTAACTTGGGCCCTGGGATCACAGTTTCCCTGGTTTAAAATGATTTACCTTAGTCCCCTTCCCGTTTCGATTTTCGATTGAAGCGATTCCCCCTCGGGACAAACCCCCGTCCACTGACTTTCTGGTTCGACCTTATCCCACAAGTTGTGGAATAACTCACCCCTGTTTTTTCCCCGAACTCGAAGCGGCTATAGGGGGAAGTTTGAATACACCGCAGCAAGCCTCGACCGTGTCTTTCTTTTCTTTTTTCCCGGCCGGCGATAACCACTTTGCTACTACCCAAGCCTCCAGCAGTAAGTCCCGTAGTGTAGCTCATTCAGCAGGATTACTGACTGCACACCCTCCTCAGGCGGACGGCAAGGTATTTAGTGCAGACCTTTCTTCCCCAATGTGACCCAGCTTTATACAGATTGTCTTTCTTACTTGAAACAACCACATGGATATGACTGATCGATTCGAGTGAAACTATTCCCTCCCCTCTCTCTTTGGCATAAGAGGGAGTCCCCGAAAAGTTCCTTCTCGAGTGGGGTGGGTAACAGAGACGAGAACCTTCCTGTCTCTTCGTTTAGTGAGCGTTCTCCTTTCTCGTTAATACGTGTACCTTAATAGTAGTGTAATAGTGTGACTTCTTGAAATATAAATAGTTTTTACAAGAGGTCTCTCCCCCTTCCATGTAAACCTGTTCCAGATAGGACGGTGTGGTCAGTCCACTAAAAGTGTTTGCCCCCCCGCCTCTCTTTGACTTCAGGTTCGTTTTCCAGGCTTTGGCCACCACGGGCCAATTTTTTTGTCCAAACTCGTTAGCCCTTCAATCGCCTCTCTCTTCTCTCTTGCCATTCCCTTTTTCTGGGTCCTTCGGTTGTTTGTTTTACCTTCGGCGTCCCTGCGAACAGTACCGGATGGAGAAGATTCCTAGAACTTGTGCTCAACCCCCCCAGCTCAGAACTAGCGTGCCGGGCTTCTGGACTGGTTTTAAGTTGCCAGTTTCAGCGGGTTTCATGGCTAACAACAATGACCCCTTTTAGTCATGCGAACAGCTCGCACTTCAGGGGGAGCACTACCCCCCAAGAATATGACATTTTCTGGGACTCAGATTCCCCCCCCGTGAGCGAAATAAAGAGTCTCGAGAAATAAGAAGATTCGGAAATCCCCCCTTGAGTTTTCCCTATGATCATGATGCCCCGCGTTCCCCCTCCTGTAATACCCCAAGATAGGCCGAGGGGAAAAGCGAAGTACCAATGGTGTCCCCGTCCGGATGGTTTATTCTCGCGTCGAATCAGGCAGTGAAGCGACGCTGGACGGTGAGTCATGCGTAGGTATTCATCAGAGCTTCTTCTTCCCAATGTTTTAGGAAGAAGATATGTTTTGTCCAAATGAAGGTTCTTTTAGTATCTTTGTGATCGCGGAGGTGACCGAGTTTTTCCACGGGAACTTCGCCTTTCTACACCCCTATGAAGGCGTCCCAGCCCGTCCGCCCGTTCCCTCGAAAGCAAAGTCCGGCCAGCAATTTTAAACCAGCCTTTGAGCGCGTGCCATTTTTGTAATGCTTTGATTCCAAGTCTTCCCCCTTCGCCTGTTAACGGTTACGTCTCCCCGGTCTCTGCGCACCGGATTCTGAGTATTTTTTTATGTTAACGGCTTTTCCTGGTTTCTTCTTTTCTCCGCACCTGCCCCCCCCTTTCCTCTTTTTTCTTTTTTTTTTTGATTAGACCCCAGTCCGCACGATCTCTGAGCGGCTTGTTGATATTCCCCTTTTTCTGAGTTGTTTTAGACCTTCTCACCTTACACACCAACCACTTTGGTAATCCTTAACCTCAGTGCAGCAACGCCAGACATCTTTGACACCACTACCGTGCGCTTGTCCATTGGGCGCCGTATCTTTGCCAATATTCCCTCCTGCCGCCCTTTCCTGTTAACTTTAACGTACCTTGAGGATGTACGATGTGAAGTGGTCAGCAGCCCCTCCCTTTCGCGATAGCACATCTTCTCCCTCATATCCCCTCTTTTCTGTCTGGATATGGGTAAATCGTGGAAAGATAACGCTGGGCTACTGGTCTGTCCGGCCCCAGGACAAGGGCTCTTGTTTTCCTTTTTCCGCCACCCCGCGACCCACGCGCCACCCCCCCAAGAGGCACCACAGACTAACAAAATCAGGGACAGCCACGTCATAATGTTAACTTTCATTAGCTGGGGCGGAATTTGGAAGAGATTGTTTTCTCTTTCTACTGTTCTCTCATCCCCCCACTATAAGTCTTCATGTCAGGGCCACTTTTCAGAACGCTGTGCCCCTCCAGTTTTTCTTTCCTCCCTGCTGGTATTTCGAGAGGCTATGCTAAACTGACTGGTCCCCCCTTTTTTTTCGATCGTGTAAGAGCTGAATCGTTTTTGACAGCGCCTAAACCCAACCCCGACGCCGCTCTTTTGCTCCCCTAGAGGGACCTACATCCGCTCTCCCTCAGCCTCCGTACCTCCCGGTTCAGGCGAATTCGTCGGTCCCGGGAGCGTTCCTAACGATGCTTTCCTCCATCTCCCGTTCGAGGTCATTCTTTGACTTCTGTTTCGGTAATGCAATCGGCACTACCCGTTCTGCCCTGCTGCTTCTGTTCTCTTTTTTTTCATCCTTTTCTCTTAGAGGTGGTAGTCAACTGGCGTACTGCTGGACCCGGTGGTCACGTGCTTTGGCTGGCCCCAGTTCCGGTTTCTTTGACCACTCAGCCGCTGGCGGATTACCAATAATGGAGTGCGAGGCGATTTTTCATTGCTGGTCATCGACCGATCACTTGTTTTCTCCTTCGCGGACACCCTTTCCCTCCTTCCTTCTGTGTTTTGGATGGAAGGTGCTGGCTAGTGCTCTCAATTTGGAGCCTGTCCAATTTTTCTATACGTTTTGGCTGTTCCGCCGTCTTTCTTCAGGGTTGAATGATTTTGCTTTACCACCTAGGCCGGGGTGGGGGGGTCCTCTCCGCTGGATTTGGCGGAGCGGGCACTGCTGCAGGGTCGCTCTCTCCTCGGCCCCCTCCCTTTCTTTTTGAATTCTTGAACTGGACGGCATGAAGCTGGGCAGACCTCCCTCGATGTAAACCTCCTTTGTTGTTGTTGCTGAGATTCGTCCTTTGATTTCCGCCCTTTCCGGCAAATTCACTCGGTGGTCCTGGGCGAGCTCCCTACCTGTTCCTCCGCCTACCTCCCCCTCCCCGGTCTACAACCCCCCAAGAATTGAATCGTTCTTGGCCCAGGGGTTTTTTAACCAGGCTGCCGGCCGGCCCATCGGCACCCAACACGGTCTCTCACTCACCCGTACTGCTAAGGAGCGGGTCGAGAACCCCCCCCGTTCCCCGCTCGCACTGCCAGCAGGCCGTGGACCCTTTTAGTCATTGCCACACACACCTTTTCGCCGGGTGTCCAGTTTTTTTAAGTTGCCGCAGCCCGAGTGGTCTCGAGCGGTTCTTTGGTTCCCGGTATGCCAACGCTGTGACCCGTGCCGTGTACGACGGCGCCCGCGACCAACCCAGTTCGGCCCTAAATAGCTCGCACTCGACGCCTTGAAAGCCCTTTCTAACGAGGAGAGACGCAAAGCGCGTCAGCTACTTTCCCCCCCCGAAGAGTCGAGTCACACTCTCTCTTTTAAAGACTTTTACTGAATTCATCTGGGATCAAGAAGGGATTTTGCGTCGTTATTTGTTAACTGCATCTTCATTGATATTTCTTCTTCCTTGTGTTTTGTCTAGCTGTATCTTATCACTATCAGCCCCCGGGCACCAGTCCCGCTGGAGCCTACGCACGTTTAAACTTTTTTAGCAGAATTCCAACACTGCGTCCCCGACTTTTTATGGACAGTCACATGATAACGAGATTGATTTCGGCCAGGGACACATTAGAACAAGCCGCCAAGTGTTTTGTAGTCCCCAGCTGAATCAAGGTAGTGGCGGGACGGATGAGATCCCTGTTTTTACCAGCCGTATAGCACTGGGTGTGGAAGTGACCCGGGTATCATCTTATATTCCCGGTCAGCCGATTTCCATCTCTTCCCTCCCCAGTTTGGTTGCGATCCCCTGGTTCAGAAGAGCGAGGTCTTAGTCGTCTTCACAGAGTCACAATAGTGACATCTTCCCTTTTGTCTTTTTCTTTCCTTTACATTTTTCTTCAGGAAGATAACCCGAAATGCGCCCTCTCACTTGTAACAGAGGGGGACCGGCCTGAGGGTCCCTTTCTTTTTTTTCAAAGAGGCTGGAGACATGGCATTCCATTTCATCCACCCGGAGGCGGGGGGGGAAAGACAGGGTAGTAAATTAGCCCCCCTTCTGCAACCTTTTTCTCCCCCCAGACTGGCCCCGAGTCCCCCGGAACCGAGCATTGCTCCATCTCCGGAAGTGTTTCCACGAGAACTCAAGTAATTTGGATTTTTTATCCATGTCTACCCCCCCCTGGGAGCCACCAGTGCCCTTGCCGGTCCTTTCGGTTGGTGTTACCTGGGCTGGCTGGGACTCGTGACTTTGGAGTTGCGTTGAATGGTTCTTTCCTGCCCCTTTCGCCTATAATAGGCCCGTCCTCGTATACCCCCTACCTAGCTTCCCTACTTGACTTGACCAAAGGTGTATACACAGTTTCTTTTCAGTCACCCCGCATTCTCCCAGTTCACCGTTCTCAATCCCCTATTGGGTAAGACTCCTCCTTCGCCAGAAAAAGTAGTGTTGGACCTTCCAGTTAGTTGCTGGTCTACGGGGAGGAAGTCATCTCTGTCTTTTCCTCTGTTGCTGAAAGATCCGTATTGAACGCGCGTCCTTAGATTCTCCCTCCCCGTTGTCTGGGTAAGCTCCTGTCTCCCTCCCAAGAATTCTTCTTCCCTACCGCTTCGATTTTTCACGCTCCCTCGGATTTGACCCTTATTGCAGGTCGGTTCTCTTCTCTCCCTTCATTAATAAGCAACGTGTCCCTTTGTGCAGCTAATACTCCTCCCCTTCCCTTACTTTTTCGTAGTCAGCTTGGATAACATGGGCAAGGTGAAGCCTTCCCCCGTGTACGGTTACGATTCAATAAACACAACCCTACTTCCCGCCGCTTTCCCCTCGCTCCCCTGTGCGCTTCCCTTGTTGGGGTGTGACCCCTTCCCCTTGGACCTTGTGTGAGCAGCGAGTACAGTCATTTCGACCTTCCTTGAGTGCTTCCTTTCCCCTTCGACTCCCTCCAAAGATTTACCATATGATCCCTCGTTACTCGTCCTTCTTCACCTGCGGACACGATCGACTCCTTTCCCCTGAGGACTGAGTCCTTCCCCTCCCTCTCCCTACCCAATTTCCTTTGTTCGCTGCTCCCGCGCTGCTGACCGCGACCGATTAGAAAAACGGACTCGGGCCGTTCATCATGCCTCGTCATCCTCTCTGTAAACGTTTTTTTCCCCTAAAAGCTCGGATCGGTACTGAATCCTTTCGAATAGCCAAATACCGGGTGCCCCGCCTCCCCCGTTCGTCAAGTTCAGTTAGTAGTCTTCTACATCCTCGTTCCTCTTCCCAGTTGGGCTCGACCTTTTGTTCTCCCCCTCCCCAGAAGTGCGCGAGGACAACTAACGGGCCCTTGTCTTTAGCAAATAGTTACAACTCTTCTCGCAATCGTTTTGTTCATCCTGGTGAGGTTCAGGCACCGTTTCTTTCGTAACATTGGACAACCTCGAGATGTAAAGTGAATTCTTTTTCTCCTTGCCCCGCGCTTGAGTTTCCACGCAGTTTTAAACCGTGGAAGCTTTCGGGCGACCTTTTTTGGCCTGGTCGTGGACAGAAGAGCCGTCCCCTTGCGCGATCCTATCATTCCAGTGCTTCACCTCCCTCTAAGTTTAGAGAAGTCGGTTATTGCCGACGAGGTTCTAATCCCCTTGGGCGGGAGCAGAATTTCTCCCTTTTCGGTCCCTTCTTTCCGGTCCTGTGTTTGGACAGTCTTACCATACTACCTTTTTTGAAGGCGCTTCGTTTTTTTTTCCTTTTATATAACACAAAGGCCGGGCGGGCTCGCGGACAAATGCCACCTTCTCTCTACTGCTGGCCCGTCTTTCTTTTTCTTGGTAGTCCGTAGTTCATCCCTTATAGCTTCCATTAGATGATTTCGCTTCTGAACGATTTCCAACGTTTTCTGGATTATCAGGTCCCTGATGACTGGATGCGGGTTCCGGCCTGTGCACTTCTTTTTTACCTTATTGATCGTTTTCGGTTTTCCTCTTTCCGCGATAAGCATCACGGGTACACCCCGGAACAGGGGTTCGGGTCACAAGCTCGTTCACACATCCTGTCTTTCGAAGACCTTTGGTTTTAATTTTCTAAGATGCCAGCAGTTTGATCCGATTTCGCGGGAATCACGTTGCCCACCAGAAATTCCTTTTAAGTATTTACCCTTTTCGATCTCTTCTTGAGTTTTGGACCTTAGAAGTCGTGGTATGGCCTTTAAGGATTCCCCTCAACTATGGTTAGGTGATTTTCCTTGAGACCCCCTCTCCCTTACTGGTTTCTCCTTGAGATGTTCAAAGATTACCTTCTTGTGATTCTCATTGGGGTTCTCACGATATTTTCTTACCTGTTTAAAATGTTTTTTTTGCTTTAGTTTTCCGTCTTCCCTTACTACCAGTTCTCATTAGTTATGTGTTAAGAGGATTTCCATTGGTAGAGAGGGACCGCTGTTCCGAGTCTTTTTTTCGAACTTTCCTTCTTTTTACACAGTGAGCCGCGGCTAATATGTAGTATCCGTCCACCCCGGTTAGTACAAGGTGTCCCTCCTTCTCTCCTTTCTTCTCTCTTTTGTTTTCACGTGGTGCAACCCCTCCTCCTAACGGATTTTGTCAGATCCTTCCGAATGGTCGTCCCATTTCCGCGGACGGGAGGTTCCTTTCCCCCTCCTTCCTATTCCTCTTCTTCCAAGGAGTTTCTGACGCTAGCCTTCTAAGACGCCGGCCTGCTCCACGCGACCCCCCTGTCGGCATGCCTCAGAGCTGTGCAGTTTCTGAGCCAACAATAAGACGAGCGTGCGTACCGACGTCTGGTCCCTTTCCCTCTCTTCCTTATCTCCTCCCCCTAAATTGAATCCCACCTAAAACACACAAATTTCCGACACCCCAGTTTCACCGGCGCGAAGACGGTCCAGTAGGTGTCTCAGATCTCGTGATCCACTCATTTCCCCTTCGGGAACGCTTTTTTCGGTGAGGAGGAGTCGCACGCCTCTGTCCGACCTGCTGAGAACTTGCAGTTGTGAGGGATCCTTCCGTGTATCCCGATGTTCTAGTCGATTGTTCTCCGTCTGATTTTTCGGACCCTGACGTTCCCTCGTTTTTTTCGTTTCCTGCCTGTGGTGGCTTAGCATAGATGCAGGCGGGGTTTGCCACGTGAGTTTACCTGCCTGCCGCTCCCCCACTTTCTTTCCCCTCACCTTCCCGTCTCCCTTTTCCTCCCCCCATCTTAATCCGCTTTCCGTT
>Ga0179593_1283474_pt1 | contig 37366 bp, 38 predicted proteins | sample CZODoug2_1_08_16_FD_185931 | JGI IMG/M metagenome (GOLD analysis project Ga0179593, IMG submission 185931) | Vadose zone soil fungal communities from Angelo Coast Range Reserve, California, USA - CZODoug2_1_08_16fungal (PacBio error correction) | ecosystem: Environmental > Terrestrial > Soil >... | reverse complement strand
TTCTCCTTGGCTCCCGTCTTGAGCAGACTTTTGCTTGATTTCATCGCCCTTTTCCGCGGTTTTGTTTCCTGGCTTTCTTATCCTTCGGGGTTCTGTTAGGAGTTCAAGTTTCCTCGGGCGGGCCTTCACGTGAGCTGGTAGTGACTTCGGTCTACTTTCCCCAGGTGAAGCCTACTCCTGGCGCCTTTTTTCCCAGGAGATAGAGACCTTTGCGCATGTTTCTTGAAGATTCACCAGAGAGATTAGACTAGTCCAAGCCGGAATCCTGTGACCTTGAGTCCAGCTCTGAGCCGAGGGAGCAGAAGCCTCCTCCAGTCCCCGGAACGTTCCGTCGCAAGATCGATTGTAACAGGACCCTTTCGTCGTTGCCCGATCAGAAGCCCCGCTTCGAAGCGTTTCTTTCCTGTGTTTTGTTGGTTTCTTTTTTTTTTTTCCCCTTTCCGCACAAGTTAACTCCTGAAGAAACTTTTCCTTTTTTTGTCTCAGTGCATTAACTGGTTTTCGTCGCCCCGCTGTAAGAAGCCCCTTCAGTAATGAATTCCCTTATTACTCCCCTTCAGTGTTTTTTCGTTTAGTATCTCGTGCGTGTCTCTTTCCCGTTCCCGGCGCTTGATTTGATAGCGCTTGTTGGCCTCTATTCTTTCTTGATCCCCGCTGAATGCTTCTCTGAGAATCTCTCACCGCGCTGGTCTCGAACACGGCAACGTCATCGCCCCCCTTTTCCTTATGCATTCGTCGCATTTCTGAATTTCTGGGGTCCCCCCCTGTCCTAGAATTCCGAGGCGATTACGCTAGTTCCTCTCTCCCCGGTCTTGAAGTCTGCGCCCTGGTCCCCCCCCTGATGGCGTTGTTAACGTCAGATAAGGCCTTAGTACTTGTTCATATCGTTTCTTATTTTACTGACGTCCGATGTCAGGTAGCAGACTTTGCTGCGGCTCCGCTTTTTTTCGTTTCTCTCCCTGTCTCTCTTTGCAGTTGATTTCGCAGGCGGGATGCGATCCCTCTGCGCGATGTGCTTTCGTTTTAATGGCCTTCCTTTGTGCCGCTTCCTCTTCGGTCACTTTTGTTCCCTTCCAGTGGGTTGCTACACCGTTGTTGATCGGCCCCTAGGGGTTGGATCACCTTTCATGCAGTGTCTTTTTTTCCCCCGGTGTCCCCACCCACAGGCTCATTCAGTGGGTATATAGTTAGGTTTGTTTTACCTCCTCGGCGACGTGCTCCTTGTGTAGACTGACTCTAGCATGCCTTCTTCTTTCCCTGTAATCGTTTTCGTCCTTATGCGTCTCGGGTAAGCCATTCAGCGTCCGCCGTGGCTAGGCCTTACGGAACTATGTCTTTCTCTCCTCCCGAAGATAGTTCCCGCGATTGCCCTTAGAGGTTCCCCTTCCTTGATGGTGGGCCGAGGCGTTCATTACGTCTCCATTACCCGGAGATCATGTCCAGTCTCGAACCCTTCGGCTGATGGACTTTCTTTCACCCCCATCTGACCATTCTGGCTTTCGAATTCCCCTAAATTTCTTACTTTTAGGTTCATTTTCTCTTTTTTCATGATCGTTTTCTCCTCTCGACGACCATCCGTCACCCCCGGCCGACTCAGCTTAAGTGGAAAGAACTTTTTCGTTTACGGCCAGTCATTTGACCGGGCGATAGACTCCAGGACTCGCCAGCCCCCGCCCCCCTGTGTATTTTTCCAAAGTCTCGACACTTCGGACCTGGTTTAATCCTCCCCCCAACAAAGTAGTTTTTCTTGTCATGGATTTTACCGCCAGGTCGGAACCTCCCTCCCTCGCAGTAATTGTTTCTCCTCGCCCCCCGATACCGAATGCCCACTTTAGACTGGGATTGCTTCCCCATATTCCCTTTTTTCCGCTGTTTTTCCTTAGATTTAGCTCCGCTGTCTCGAAGGACCGCGGTCCACTCGTTCCGGTAAAGCTTTGCAGCTTCCAGCTCTCATCTCTCGTTCTCCCCCCTCAAAACTTACCTCACTCTTCTCGTGAGCCAAGCTGAGTATTCTCTTTGGGTCCCCCCTTTCCCCTTTTTCCGCATTCATTAGCCGTAGAAAGAAAGGAGTGTGCCTTCGACGTGACTCCCCCAGCAGACCTCCTCTGGTCTCTTTCCCCCACAATCCCTTGCCCTCTTTCCCCTTTATTCGCGCAACCGTCCAGCACGGCCATTCGTGACCCGGCCTCGTATGCATGAACTTGCACGGGATATTATCCTTATCGTTTCGATTTTTCCCCCCCCCAATCTTCCCTTACCTTCGTCTCGAAAGCCGTGCGATGACTGCCCGACTGCCCCGCGGCCCCTCCCGATATTTCGCTCTTTCAGTGCTACGAGCTTGGGCGCTCCCTCCCTTCTCCGTCTTTCCCTTTTATTCGTCTTCTTTCGTATCTCCTTTTTAATCCCGGTTGTGGTTTCTCCAAGCGTCTCCCGCTCCCTGATCAGATAGACGGCTTTTCGCGTGTCCCAACACTCTTCCTTTAGATTCCCCCTCTCCCCCCGCAGTTTTGCAATGTCGATCTCCTGCTTTGTGGTAGAGAGGCTTTCGTTATCCTCTTGGTTCTCCAATCGCCGAGCTTTCTCTCCTGGTCGTCCCCCCCCAAGGACCCTGCTTGGTGTCTTTCCCCGATTTACTATGGTCCACAGAAGTCCGCGGCGTTTTTTTGCTCTTGTCCTTCGCTGCTGTTGATATCCCGCGTTAGTTTACCCAGTTTTTGGTAGAAAGGTTCGGCGCGTCCCCCACTAACGACCCCCATCGTTTGTTTCCATGAAGTGGAGTACTAGAAATGATGCGCATGGTATGCTCGGTCTTGTAGTCCCACCCCGTGTAAGTTTTCCGCGATACTCCCCCCCTTTCGGGGCCTTTATTTTTCGTAGTTCCGCACCCCTTTTGAACGAAAGTAGGTCCGAGGAAACCGGTCCCCATCTTGTCGTGCCGACGTACGGCCTGATCCTCTCTCCTTTCCAATCTCTCTCTTCCCCCCCCTAATTGTTGTGTGTTGTCTTCGATTCTTTGAAAGGAGATGTCATAAGATCTTTGACTCCGACCTCCCTTTCTTTTTGTGCGACCCTCGAATACTTTCGTTATGCAGGTGCGCGTTTAAACTGACGACTTGAGGCTGATACTCCGGCAGTTTTTCGGCTTGTCGCTGACTGATCTTATTGGTTTTCCCCCCCCCTTTCTTAAATGGATTTTTGTGTGAAGAATTCCGGCAGACTCGCAAATCCCTCTCCGCAGTCTTTCATACCGCCAACTATGAACCCAGTCCGAAGATTTGCCATGTTGGTTCCTTTCTCCCCCTCCGTCTGCGCAAGACCACGGTTTTTTTTTTTTTTTTTTTTTTTTTTTTTTTTTTTTTTTTTTTTTTTTTTTTTTTTCTTTTCTGACTTCTCGGATCTCATTCGTCCGTCGCCCACACGTCGGTCTTTCTGGTACATGCTCCCGGGCTGGGTCTCCTAGAAGTGTAGCGGGTTGTAGACGGATTTCGACTTTTAGACGACCTTTCCGTCTCGCCCCCCATTTTTTCCTACTCTTTTTTTGACGCCCAGGGCGTCTGAGTCGCATCGCGGCTTTTGTTCGTTTCATTTCTACGACCTCGATTTACACGGCTCCTGCTTCGCCATGCATGGCGAGGCGCGTGTCACTTCAGTTACCCCTTTTCGTCCCGTTGGACGCGGGCGAATCATCGACGACCCTTACTTGCGACTATGATGGCCTGATGCGTCGGCTCTTGTGAAACGGACTCTCTTCATTCTTGTGCTCGGCTTTTGCGGCGATCTCCCGCGCGGCTTGTGCTCCTCCGAGAAACCCAGGCATTTGGTGGCCCGATACGCTGCACTGCGAGCTTTTTATTTCATTCTCCCCGATGCCCCTGTCATGTTTGCGTGTCATGCGCTTTTTTCGCTTCCCCCCGCGAGTTTAAAACGCTCCGGGCTCTGAGTGTCTTCTTTTTAACTCTATTGCTTGATGGGCGTCCGTCTGAATGTCCCTCCCTGGCCGATTTGGACAGTACAAAAAACCCGGTCGGGGGCCCACTCCTGACTCCCTCTTGCGAAAGATCCATGATTTCTTACTGGTTTCCGGTTTATGACTTTTCTTTCGATGGGGGCTTCCCCGGCCCAGCTTTACCTCTTTGTTTCCCGAACTGCGGCGCTAACGACCTACGAGCAGACCAGATGAATGGTGGTTCACCCCTTCGAAGTTCTGAGCTTTCTCGTCCCTTCCCACCCGTTCCCCCGTCGTGTTCCCAACGTGCCAGGCTTCTGTAACGCCACAGGTTTTCTAGTCTCACCGGCCCCTATTTTCTTCTTCGCTTGGTTTTGCCCGGCACAATGGTTTTTCGTGGACTTTTTCCTTTCCCCGGCTCTTTCTGCTGGCAGTAGAAGCATTCTGTGTGAGGGGCACAGGCCCTCTCATGCTCCTTGTCCCTGCTTGTGCAGACCTCGGGTCCTGAGCGTATTATCCGTCGCTCCCGTGTTTTGAGAACCCGCGGAGATTTCTCCCTATGGATTTATGAGATCCTTGCACATTAAAGATTTCCTAGCTGAATTTCTTCCCCTCACCCGGGCCCTTTAATGAAGCTCCATGTCTCCAGTGTATGGCCGTCTAATGGCTTCCCTGGATCCCCCTGGCCCTAGTTTAGTGTACCTCTACTGCGTTCGACTCCTCCGAGAGCCTACTTGACTTCCGAGTAAGGACCTTCTTCTTGTGTCATCGCCACCGCGTACGCTGCCCCCCCCGCCCTGAGCGCGCTCCCATGTAGGACGGACCCCCATGGAAACAAGATGCCCTTTCTGTCCTCTTATTGGGCTCTTTCAGAGATCCGAGGAGCACTTCTCTGCTTTCGATTGACACACATCGTTCCCGAGATATTTATACTTCTGATTTTTCATCTCCTTTGAGAAAGGTTTTCCCTCCCACGTGTTGCGCGTGTTTTCCCTTGACCCCTTCCCTTTCCCCGGGAAGAGGTACATAATCCCCCTCGTCTTTCCTGATCGCCCCCCCCTTGTCTCATTTCCAAAGCCTCGACCGTATTCTTGCGTCTTCTCCGCCCATTGCTTCATCGCCCCCTTCCCTCTTCGCTCGCGCTGGAGAACTGGAATCACAGTGAGAGAATTGTATTCCAGTAACATCCTCGTTAGGCTGTCCCCCTTTTTTTCCACGGTTCCTCCTCCCCCCTGCCTAGAGTGCACGTACTTCTTGCTTCTTTCTTTTGACAACCCGCAGTCTGTAACAAATGCAGTCAGGCGGCCTGATTGTGTCTCTATTCCTCGCTCTCTTTCCTCAGATGAGTGAACCCCCCCCCTCTTTGGCCTTATCCTGACGTCCTGAATGAGATAAGGTTTCTCTCCACGCAGGACTGGCAGAATCCAGCCCAGAGACGAGATCCTTCTTTCAGGCTCCTCTATACTTTCCCTTCGGGTCCCCCCTCGGTCGTGTCAATAGCGTCAGCGAGGCGCCTCCGTTCGCAGGATAAAGGTCCCCCTATGCAGTTTCGAATTGCCAGCGCTTCCCCTTGAGGCGTTTGAAGACCCCCTCCCCTCCCGATTTAGTCTTCTCTTCCCACTTTTACCGCTTTTCAGGCCTCCCCCCCTGTCGGCAACCCACCAAGGCAAACAAAAGAGGGCCCCGTTCCCCCTTCGCTTCGAATCGCTTGCTCTTTTTTTCGTGTTATACCTCTCCTACTACTTTCTTGGATATCGACCGAGGAGTATCGACTACACTCTTTTCTCGCGATAATGGGCGGCCCTACTTCGACTCGCCCCCCTGTGTCCCTGTGCTTGGCATCTTTCGATTTGGGCATATATAGACTCCTTGCCTTGATTGCTCCCTATAGGGACGGACTCCCCCCTTCTCTTTTCACGTTCCCTTCCGATTACGCTCTTACCTTCCTGCCCCCGACGAAGCAAATCATAAGGAAACCGAACCCCCGGTAATCCAGCCGCATTGCTCCTGCCCTGCCCCCAAAAGAAGAGCCCTTCTTGCCACCACTTGAACCTCTACTTAGTTTCGGCTCTGACTCCAATCTTCCTTTTAATCTTAATATCTCTTTTCCTTCCCTCCCTGTTTTTTTGTGGATCTCTTATGTCAAGGATAATTTGGATTCGAGCCCTGTTTCCATCGTCTCTGTTTCCCATCATCCTTCTTTTAGGGGGTTCTTAGGCGCTCTCCGTGCGGACAGGTGTTAGAGGTTTCTTGACAGTTTTCGGGGGGCTTTACCGTTAATTAGGAGCTTTTTTTCTCTTTCTAATTTCCCCCCGGTGTTTACAGAAGAAGCTGGGCCGTGCGAGCCTCTCCCCCTTTTTTTTCTACATAACAAGATCAGTTGTGAGTCCCGGTCCTTTCCCCTCTCCTAGATTCAAGCCCTTCTTTCCCTCCCGTCCCTTCCCCCAGTCGACTCCTATTAAGAGGTGAGTCAGCTCCCCCCACCTCTCTTTTCCCTTGGCCCTTTCTTTTCCCCCCCTTTAACAGGGCCAGTTAGTCGTCTCCCCCCTCCTGATTTTCCCTAGAGAGATGTGATAAGGGTGTTCCTGGTTTTTTTTTGGCCGACCATTTTGTTACAGACCCCTTTTGCCATAGGTCGTTTTAGAGTCATTCGACTTTCTGTCGGTGATTGCAGATTGTCCGATCACCTCATTACTTGTCCCTCTGGCCCCTAGATCCTTGCTCGTTTTACTTTTACCTAGCACACTTTCTTGCCTTTCTCTGCTTTCAGAGTTTTCTTGGTTCCCTTCCTCCTCTGCTTCTGATTTAGGTAATCGATTTCGCCGATTCTTGCCCTTTCCCCGGCTGGCTGGATTAGACCCCCGGTATGCGTTGATTACTTCTTAGATCGCGCCATTCGTCTTTCGTCATGTCCGAGGCGTTTACCTCAACTTCTTTCTAGACAGCGAGAGTGCGTATGCTCACGGCCTTACATGTCTCTCCCTTTGGGTACCCCTGGAGTTTTACCCATAGCTTTTTTCTTAGACGAGGAAGTGTCACTAGATTTCTTTGTATTTTCCTGATGTCATTTTCCCCTCCCTCCCCTTCAGCCCGCTTAGAGGTGGCCAGAGTGCCTTCTTTCTCTTGATTCCCCCGTAGAAACTTCTATAGAGAGATCTTAGCCTATGGCGAGCTTCTTTTAGGTGACCACTTCTTCCTTCCCCTTCCTGAAGTAAGATGGTCTGTGTTCACGTGGAGTGCGCCAATGGTGATAGGAAGGCCCTCGGGTGTAGATCCACTCTCTGGAAGGTCCGTGTTGGTTCCATTTTTTTAATCGTAAGCGACCACTTTCACCCCTGCTCCTCTTCTTGCCTGTCAGCTGGTCTCCCTTCTCAAGCTGTGGGTTTACGAGTTTTCACTGATGGTCCCTCTATCTGCTCAGAGGTCAACGGAGTTCCTCCTGGGCCAGGCCTTTTTCTGTCAAGTTTTCCGTCTCCTGGGATTTCGCGCTCCCAAGCGGTCAGCTTCCCTTTGACCTCCGTACTGGACCCCGACTTTGATCGAGTCAGTCTAAACTTGATGATCTCTCGGCCCCTCTGACGCTGGTGTTTATACGTTGCGGCCCTCCCGGCCGGCTTTTCCCCACCCCCATGGAGTTTTTTAATGTTATTCTTCGGACACCGTTGCCTCTCCTTTGTGCCCCAATTCGACCCTGGACCAATAGGCGATATCTATCTTTTAAATCCCATCTTAGGGTTTTAGAATCTTTTTTCAGAGCTTTTTTGTCTCCCCCAGTCCCTCTTCTTCTCTTCTCCCTCCAGTTCGACTGATTCTTTCCTTTGCCCTCAGCAGTGTTGGACGTCCCTCCTTGATCCCAGCCGCCTTGAAGAATCCACTTTTTGATCATTACATTTCGCACCCCCTGTCCGGGCCCCATCTTCTAGTTGCGTCAGCTCTCCCTTTCTTCCCTGACCCCTACCCGTTTTCAATCCGCTTTAAACGGGTTAAAGAATCTTCTTCTCCTTTTTTCCCTGTTCCCCGCGAGAATCTTCCCTTTTCTAAGGGGATTGCCAACTCACAGTTACGCTTTTTGCTAGTATTGTTATCTCTCTCCTCAGGCCTGGGAGAGTCCCGGTTTTCATCTTTGCGCACGCCTCGGCAATCTCGTCCGTTATCCCCCTTTGAACAGTTACACAGGTTTTGGATACTTTTCTCGTGCGTTCCAGTAATCCGGATTTCCGTCTTTGTTGGCCTGGTGACCTATTGCGCGCGTATTTCGAACTGTGACTTCGATTTTACGCCCCCAGATCTACAGAATCTCGATCCTCGCCCCCCCCCCCTCCGATGCCCTTCTTTGTTTTTATCGTTGCCATCAGCCACCAGCGACAGTCACTTCCAGCGACGGACAGCCCCTGCTTATTCCCCGTCAAGTAACGTCGCTCCCCCCGGCGTGCGCTCCCCCCCCCCTCACGTTGACCGTTCCACCTCCCTCCTCGTATTCATTTTTAGAGGACGATTTCCGCTGATCCGACTGACCTTCTCTCTTTGGACAAGATAAGCCTCTCCCCCGCCCCCCTTCGAGTAGTTCTCTTTTTTTCCAGGTCCTTCACATTAGGTTTTGGCCATCGAGATTTTGATTCCGCCGCTCCGCCTCCCCTCTCATTAGATTCATTGTCCTCCTTGCCCCTACCACCCCGTATTGTTCCTTACTGTCAAAAAGATGCTTCTCCTCCCTCTCCCTTTCTCGTCTTTCCTTTTTTCTCTGAGATGGATTTATCCGAGAAGATTGTTTTTGAGAGGCGCCCCCTTCGACCCCCGTTGCCCCCCCCTTGTTCCGTCAAGTACCCTTCCAGGTCCTGATGTTATCCTAAGTTGCGCCGTGTTCGCTTCTCGCGGAGTGATGAAGATCTAAGCTTTTGTTCCACCCCCTGGTACAAGCCGTTTTTGAGTGCCACATGTTCCATTTCCCCTTTTCGGGTTGGTTCATGAAGTTGGCGTATTCCAGACGAGCCTTTTCTCTTCTTCCGTCCTGCAGGTTTTTCCCACCTCGTGTACGTTTCCCGAGCTCGCCTTCTCCTCCGTCCCCACTTCTCCTCCCGTCCGCTCCTCTCGCTCCTCTTTGTCCGCGCACTGTCGAATCCCTGTTCTTAGACCGTGTCTGTCCCCATTTCTGGCTTTTTCCCCTATTCGGCTTTCCTCTTCTAAGCGCCTTCCCAATCTTTCCTCCTCTTCGGTTTTTTTCTTCTGATAGATGGACCGGCTGCGACGGATTCCTTTAAGATCCCCCTCCCTTTTACTTTCTCCTTTGACGATCATCCCTTTTTCTTTTCCCTTTTGCTTTACACCTTTTCCGCTCGGCCCCCGCGAGCGCTCTGCGCGGCGAGCTAGTGGGACGTAAATTCGGATTTGTAAGACTATCTGGCCCTCCTTTCATCCCCACATCTTCGTCCACCCCTTTTCCTCACTTCTGCAGCCTATTGTGTTTGGCTTTGTAGTCCCCGCCGTGTTTTGTCCCCTCCGCCACGGTTTTCATCGGATTCCTGCATCCCCCTCTCCCCTAAGCAACACGGCGGCTGGTACTCTTCCTGAACAGGGTTTGCCTTTATCAGCTTTTAGATTTTTTCGATTAGTATCCTGGCGACAGATATTAGCCTCCGCCACCAGCCTTTCCCGTACCCTCGTCCCGGCCGGCTATCCTCCCCCTGTCTCGGAGTCTGCTCGTTTCCGGATCCTCCGGCCGGTTGGGGCCAATTTAGAGCGATGCACGTCTTCTGAGATTGCTCGTCTTTCCCTCTCCCTTCCCCTCACACCCCCCTTTTGCCCGACCTAGGGATGAAACCTCAATCGACTACCCATGGCGCGCTGGGGCTGTTAGCGTTGATCTCCCTCATTTCTTTAGCGCGCAGTTTGCTCCTCCGCGCGGCCACCTGTCGTCTTCTGAGAAAACGGCGTTTTTGGTTTTCTATTTACGTTCCCTCTGACTTCTCTGCAGTTAAGGCCGCCGAGTCCGTTCTCCGGCGCTTTGGCGAGTGGTTCGAAGTTCTTTCAACGCTCAGTGCTCGTTCTTGTTTCTTTGTTTCATCTGAGATTTCTTTCTCTCTGTTCGTCATCATCGTTTCCTCTAAGCGCGCCCCCTTTTTCATTTTCCCCCCCTTTCCCCTCCTTCTGTTCCAGGAAAGGAACGTATGGTTCTTTTTTGGTTTGACGAGATTTGTAGTGGCAGGTTGTGTGTCTCGGTTTGTTTTTCCCCCTCTGTACGCCTGATTTCCCGCACTTCCGGCCTTTCGCGGCTTCTCCAATACTCCCGCCGAGACCATAAATGTTTTTCTTGGGGCTCACTCCACCGAAAGTTGAATGATTTTTGGCTTGCGGCCTACCCCTTTAAGCTTCTTTCTGTTTCAACCACGTCTTACCGGTGGCTGCCAACCCCCCTTCCCTCACATCTGGTTGAGTTATAATGGGAATCGGACTTTCGCGCCTCCGTCGTCTCTGAAAGGGCCCTTTTTCTTTGACTTTTTTTGCCCCCCCTTGATTCCTCCAGGTCTTTTTCATCTGACTCCCGGTAGAAGAAATGAGATTTTCTCGGCCAATGCAAAGCCCGCGCCTTTCCGGTTTTGTCTCGACGATCGTCTTCTGCCTTCGAGACCACGCGGCCCCCCGCAGGCGATCCTAACCATTTTATCTAGAATGCATTTCCCCCCCCTTCTTTACCATTCATGCCCTCCGGAATCCCGCGCGGTGTCCCTCCGGAAATTTGAGAATTTTTTGTGTCTTTTGGCTCCTTCTTCCTGCCGGTCAACCCACCGGTCTATGGACTTTCACTCATGAAAGATAGTCTTGAGTGATTAGAGGTTTCTTCGAAGACGACCCCCTTTCTTCATTCCTGTCCCTAGTCAAGAGTCCGCTTCCACGATTTCTTGTTGAGCGCACTATATGAAAACCCCCTGAGAGGACCTTGATGAAACTCTGTCCGCTTACGTTTGCTGATCATTATGTCGAGCGTATTAGCTCAGTTCGGCGTACTGACCCACCCGTGAGAGATACAGCCCTTTTTGAAACCTCTACCCTCCTGAGCCTTGTTTTCCAGGTGTATCTTCCGTCTTAACTTTGACACAAGGACTCACCGTTTTTTTTTGGGGGGGGGGTTGGGTGGTTTTCTTTTTTTTGTTTTTTTTTTTTTTTTTTTTTTTTTTTTTTTTTTTTTGTTTTTTTTTTTTTTTTTTTCCGCAAGATTAATCACCCCCCCGTAGTTGCGCTCCCCCCACCCCCCTTTCCGCCCTCCATTTTTAATTCCCCCCCAGTCCCTCCACCGCTCTGGTCTTCAATCCATTCCCCCCTCCGTCTCGCATCGCTTTCCTCGATCGCTATTGTTGGAGACCTTATTTTCCGTCGAGCGCCCCGCTTCTTCTCGGGGGTGGGGGGGGGGGGGGTAGAACAGACGCTCTCCGCCGGGCGTTTTGGTTGACCGACCATCCTCGCTCACCGAGTGAATTACGCGGCGTTGCGCCCAAAGCACCGTACTGTCCCCCCCTCCCCCGCGTCTTCTTCTTTTTTCCTTCCAGGCCGTCTCCCCCTCCTCTTTCTTCGTTCTTCGTCACCGCTTTTGAGGAACCAAGGGCATTCTGCCTGCCGACTAATGCTGCGATTGACCCTTTTTTTTTTTTTCTCTTCTCCCCTTTTTGGCAGATCCTCCCGGCCGCCTTCCCCTGCTCAGTTATCGAGCCCTTTAGCCTTTCGCTTTTTCCCATTTGCCGGTTGCACCTTTCTCTGACGCGCCGGCCCCGCCCCCTTTGACGATTTAACAGGAAAATCGTGCCATGTCTCCCCTAGGGCGGTCGCGAGGAAACAGAATGCCGTTTGTACGGCTGACCCTCTCCGACCCTCCCCGGAGTCTCTTCGACAAAGACCGCCTTTCTTCCTTGTCCACCTTTCTTGATCCCCGTCAACCCCCCTCGTGCGGCAACATTGATATAATCGCGGCTCTCCCCTTTTCCCCCTCTTCGATATCCGGACGACGGGACGGGGAAGGAAGTTTGTGAGGCTCCCTTTCCGTCCCCCCTTCTTTTTAGCTATCCCGACGTGTTCTTTCCCCACGTTAACAGGGGTGTAACGAGACTTGGCCCTATAGTCTTTTTTCCTTCCTTCTTGATCGGGGCTGCTCTCCCTCGAGTTGGCGGCGCCAGCTTCATGTAAAGTTCCCAGTAGCCCCCAATGTCCCCTCTCTTCTTCACTCCTAACCTTGACGACCGCAACTTCTCCACACCCCCTAAGTCCGAATGGAGGTTGCCATTCATTACAAAAAAAAAATACCCCCTGAGATTAAATAACTTTCGATCCGGTTCAAAACGGATTTTTTCTTCAAGCACGCTTTGAAGATATCTCTATCTTTTACCCTTCCTCTTTTTGTTGTGAGCCCCTTTCTCACCTTCTACCGCCCCCTCAGCTGAACTCTGTCCGATGTTTTCCCCTAGAATGGAGACTGGTAGGGGTTTGAAGCCACCCTTCTTAGCTGACCTTGTGTATGAGGTTTCTTTTTTTTTTTTATGAATAATTCCTTGCCCCTTTAGGGGGAGGAAAACGTGACGAGTTAGCGTGCACGTAGTCGAATTACGGTTGCCGGCTTCCTCGGTCTCACTTTCATCTATAGCATCTCAAGAAGTTGAGACACTTTTTTACTCTGACCTCGCGTTGATTGCCAAGCACCAGGAAATTGTTCGCCCCCGTTCGCCGTTGCCTCCGTTTCTTCCCTTCAGATCATAAACGGCCCTCGTCTTCGACCGCTCCCAGGAAATCTTCGTGACAGTCGAAGATATTGACCAGTTCTATGTGCCCGGCCCCTGGTTTTTTTTTTTTGCTGTTTTCCGACCCCCAGGTTTGAGACTTCATGGTAGTGGGGTCTCCATCCCCTACCCCTCTCCCTTGAGTCGCCCTCCCTTTCCTTTCACTGCATCCCCTTTCTTGCTCCGCTCGAAGCTGGGCCGTTTTACTGTTTTCCTTTCCCTCGCCTTGTGCCCGGCGGCCTGACGCTCTTTTGTTCCTTGCTCCCCTTCAGCGAATAGTTTTCGTCATCGTTCCGCTCCCCGTCATCTTTTTTTTAGTTTCTGTATTGCCCATGTTTTCTCCCATTCTTTTTTTTTTTTTTCCTCGGCGTTCATCGTCGTCAGGTAGCCATGGCACATATGGTTTTCTCCTCTGGATTTGACGTTCGCGCGTTGCTTGCCCCCTTTACCCTGAGCCCTTGTTTACCGCACGGGCTTACTCGCGAGTTGCGTACTTGTTCCTCTTTGCGTCGATGCCGATTGTTTTCAGCCTGTCTCCTCGTACCGTTCTCATCGTTTTTTGCTGCTTCGTTCTGAGTGATCGTCGCCGGCGAGAGCGCCCCTCGTTCGAGTGCGATGGAGAGCTGTTGGATGTTTTAAGCCCCCCCGATTCCGTTGGGCCTTTCTGGGGATTTCAATAAAGTTTTTGAGTCCCCGTTTTGTTTGACCCCACGAGTTAGTCTTTGATGAACCCTTTTCCCCGCTTTTGGTCCCGGTGTCCTCGGGCCACCGCGCACCTGGCTCCTCGTTATGAGGTTTTTTTTTGTTGGTTTTTTTGTTGGGGTGGTTTTTTTTTGTTTTTGGTTGTTTTGTTTTCCCCAGAACTTAGACTAGCAACGGTGGCGTTTCCGCCTTGGTCTATTCCTTCTTACTTCTCGAGTTCGGCTACGCGTTCCACTACCTTTTGTTAACTCTGTTAGTCCCATGAGTGATCCCGCCTCTTCCCCTCGTCCGCGTTTTTGATGTCCAGGATTTTAAATCACCTTTCTGCCCGACCCTGCGCCTCGCTTGTTTCCCTCGATCTTTGGTCCTTTCATTGGTTTCCAAGCCGGCTTCCGGGCCGGCAAGTACCAGGATCCCTTCCCCCGATTCTCATCCCCCCTTTTTGACCTTCATGCTGAGGCCTTCGTTGCCACAACCTCGACCCATTAGGACCCTGGTCGCTATTCTCCTATAAATCACCTATGAGTGATTTAGACGGGTCCCGCGATGGTTTTCATCCGCTGCGTGCCGCTCACAACTTCGTCATGCCTGATCTTGGAGGTCCCACCTACCAACTTCTTGGGCGACGGCCATAGTAGACTTTTTTTGAAGAACTTTCCCGCCCTCCTGTCCACCCCTTGTCTCCTCGGATCGCGAAGTCGCTAACCAAGTCGTACCCTAGAACCCCGCGGTTGATTCATTTGCTCTCGCCTTTCCCGTGGGCTCAATATTAGCTCGTTGTCCGGTCCGAGCCAGATTTTTGCAGATGTATAAGGTCCTGAGCCCTCTATTCCCCTAAAGTCTTGTTTTCTCTCTCAGGCGTTTCTCCGGCCGCGATGCCCCCCTGCGTGAGGGCAAGATTTTTTAAGGTTTCACGCCCGCCTTTACGCCAGGTTCCCTGTTTCCCCCTTTCCAGTACCCGCCCCTCTTTCTCCCGTGCAGTAACCCAGAGAGGTCAGTCTTGGGAAAACTACTTTGATCTTGTCCCTTAATTTGACCCCTTTTCCCCCCCTTCCGTGACTCCTCTGAATTCCCGTCGATTCCCCCACGCCGCCAATGACGAGGACATTGCTGGTTCCCGTCCCTTCGAGCCCCGCAATTGCATTTTTTTTTCCCTCCCCCCCTTTTACGGCATTCCTAAGTTTTCCCCGCTCTCATCCCTCGTTCGGTCGCGCCCCCAAACCGAAAGTTTTCTATGAGCGAAACTCCCGGTCGCTCCCTTGCGCCTTGCCACGCTCGGCATACTCGTCTTTTCCCTTTAGTGACTCCGAGCTCACCGCCAGCTTTTGGCAGTTTGCGTCTTTCTGATTTCCTGCCGGTTGTAACCGCGTTGTGACTTTTCGAGATGAGCATGAATCCCCCTGCAATCAGATATCCTTCTGAGCGCCCCGAAGGTAACCCAGATCGTCAGCGCTTTGCCATCAGAGATATGTCCGTACCGACTTCTCCGCCTCCTGGCTGGATCCCTTTCTTAATTCCCTTATGTTTTCTACCCAGAGAAGTTACGTCTTACGGCTCCTCCTTCCCGCCACCCCGGCACCCAAGTTCCGGTCTCCTTAACCCCGGCAGGTCATGGCTTTTTCTTAAACTCAGTTCCGCGTCCTTTGTTGCGCTCTTCGGGATCTGGTGAGATCGCGTTTATTCCCCTTCGCGCCAGCCTCTGTCCAACGTTCCGACCACCCCTTTGTCTCGTTCATGACTCTGCGGATTGACCTATGCTCTATTATTGCTGACTCTATGAAGCTGTTTTACCCCCGTTTTCCTTCCAGATGTCTATCTCCAAACCTGGCGCGCTTCGATAAGACTTCCGTGCGTCCCCCTTTGCGACCGACCAAGTAGGCGAAGATGGCCCATCCTTTACCGGTTCCCGATATGATTATATTTCTTTCCCCTCCGACTTCCCCTCTTCTTTTTATGGTGAGAGATTGCTTGGACCGTCTCTGGAAAGAGCTTTCCGATCGCACCTGACCGTCCCTTTTCGTTTGTTCCCCCTTCGCTCTCCTTTTCTTTCGAACCCTGGTGTGGCCCAAGTTTCCGACTGAGTTTTCTTACCGGGCCCCCTGCATTTCTTCTGGATTCCTCGGCGCGAGCCGTCCGGAGGTTTTCCCTTTCCGGTCCTTCCTTTGCCCCCAATACCTCTTTCTCTTTCACGCCAACTTCCTTTCCCCCCTCAGAAGACCCCCCCTTGGTGTTGACATTTTTTGGTGCCTCGTTGCTGGCGCGAAACTGGGTGTCTCTCCTTAGCGCCGGGAGTTCAAAACGTGAGCTTCTTTTTGGTCCCCTTGCATTCAGGTTTGCTTTACTCTTACGCGACCGTGTTCGTCTTGTTAGACGGATTTAGAAGCTTTTCAGATTTTCTCGTCTCCAGAATTACTCCACCCTTCCCGCTTCTTTCTCTCCAGGGAGGCGGAGGACTTCCCCAGGAGTGGCCTAGGCCTTTCTCGTTCGCTTTTCCCAGGGCCGTCGGCCCCCCCCCCCCCCCCGTCTATCTTTGGCCGCGCGGACTCTCCTCTCCAATTTACCACGCGAGTACCCTTTTCCTCCGGCAGGGTCGTGACCCCGCCCCCGACTTTTCCTTCTCGCCTATGTTCGCGGCGGATATCCCATTGATCCCTTTTGTCCAGTTTTCCCTTCGTCCGCGCGGGCTTTTATCTACGCTGTATGTTTTCCCTAAGCCTTAAACTTTCTGGGTTTGTCCGCGAAGACTTTCAGGTTTCGCTCCTTATTCATGCTCCCTTAGTGCCGTCTCCCCTGCGTGGATTTAGTGCCCTATTGGTTCCCTGAAGATAATTATTACCACGCCAGGGACGCGAGTTTTCGTTTTTTCCTTTCTCGCTGTTCTCTCTTCCCACTTAGGATTTACCCTAATCATTCGCTAGCGTTTCCGTCTTCCCCACCTGTCGTGGAACCCTTGGACCCCTCCTTTTTCCCTTCGTCCCTCGCAGCCTGGGTTTGTAGAACGCTTGATGGCGGTTCTTTGAGTGGCCGATTCCTCGCACCTCCCTCACGGCCGGCGATTGGCGTCGCAACTCCACGCGCATGCAGCTTACCGGATCCCCTTTTTGCTCAAGACGTCTTCTTTCTTCAGTGGAGTCGTTAAACCCCCCTTTGACCCCCTGCCCCTTACCGTCCCCTTCATCTTTCAACTTTTATCCCCTCTTGTTTTCGAGGACCGGGTATCGATTTCTGTCTCTCTTTTTGACCCATGGTTTTAGGTCCTTTTTCGCCCAATGGAATTTCTGCGGCCCTTTTTATCCTCTGCTGGTTTCGCCCCATGAGTTGCTCCACCAGCCTTCCTTCCGCCGTGACCTTCCCTTTAGTTTTTCTTTCACGTAGCGTGATGAGCTCGCCCCCCCATCGCGTGTTCCTTTTTTCCTCCGCGCCCCTTCATCTTGTCTTCTTCGAGATTTATGAATAATTTTCTACTTTTCCTCCTTGTGCCCCTCCAGGCATAAGTAACCTGCCGAAGACGACCCATCTCCTGTCTTTTTTTCCCTGAATGGCCCGCCCCGTCTAGGTTTTTCCACACAGCGTTTGGTTCCTGATCTCCTCAAGACTTTATGCATGACGCCGAGGAAGAGCATAAATTCCTTCCCCCGTCCTTTTGTGCCGCTTCCCTCTTCCGTTACTTTGATCCGCCTCTCCCCCTGAGACTAAAGTCGGTACAACCACTGATTTCCGTCTTGCCCCGCGGACGGTGTCACTCGACGCCGAGCCAATTGAGTTTTCCCATTATCCTCCGTGCGCCTTCAAAATCGTTCGAGTTCCGTCTACCGGACTAAACTCCTTCAATGATGAGACGGTTGCGCGTTTTCTCTATATTCTCACCCCTTGACCCCCCCCCAACCCGACCTTCAAAAGTCGCCCCCCCCCCCCTCTCTTTTGCCGATAGAAAAAACCGAATCAAAGACTTTTCCCCCGCCCCTCGCTCCCTGGATTCTTCCGCCCTTGACATCCTTCGCCATCTGTCTCGACCCCCCCCTCTCTCTAGGCGACACCATCCTCTTCTATCACCTGCGGATCCTCTACGAACAGAGAGACAAGCGGAGACTTGTGATTGCCCTTTTCCTCTCTCGACTCGAGTGAAGAAGTCCTTTATCGCGAGTGACACCCCTCCCTCCTCCGTTCTCAGGTTGTCCTTTTATCGTCGTGATTCAGATCCTCCTTTTATCGTTCATCTTGTAGGTCCCCAATCTCCTCTAATGACGACTCCTCCCTTCGCTCCAGAAGGGGCGCTTAACCAGGAAGTGGCATCTGCCTTTCCGACGAATGCTAAGTTCCATGATGTCCTCCCCCTCCTTAGAGGAGCCCTCGCCAGAACACCTCTCGTCTCACAGAGCAGGCGCAACCATACGGGCGCGATGGATTACAGGTTGACCCCGCTCTTCCCCGTGGCGCTTAGACCCCTTGACTGAGGTACGGCTTTTTCTTTGAACCTCCCGCGATGTCAGTGCCCGACAACTCCGCGTCATGTCCTTTTCCACTTTTCGGCAACGCCCCCCCCCAAGTTTGCCACTCTTTCCTTTCCCCTTTGACCTTCATCTTCGTCTAGTTTCCCGACTGGTTATTTTCTAGATCTTCCTCCAGGGGAGTTGAGGTCTTCTTCGACTCCCCTCTTCTAGCGCGACGGAGAAGAGTTCAGAAACCCCCCCCCCTTTGAGTACAACGTTTTTTTCCCGGTTTGGCTCGCGATGCGGTGAACATAGTAAACTTTCTGACCTTTCCCTTCCGGATAGGGGTTCTGATCGAGAATGGGCCCCCCTTCCCAGCTTCTTCTGCACAGTTTTAGCGATTATTTCCTTAAGGTTTTCCCCCCCGCTCACGCCATTTGCCCGAAACATCGAACAGTCCCTCCTGAATGGATCTCGCTCACCCCCAATATCTCCCGCCTCTCCCACCTCCCATCCGAAGTAGTCACACGAGCTTTCTTTCCATGACGTGAGAATGACGCTGAATATAGCTTCCCTCTCTTTTTTTGTTGCTTATCTGATTCTTTGGAGCCTTGGTCTTTAATCCGTTCACTACGTCCTCTGTTCGTTCGTCCTTCTTCCCCTCTCCTTTCTTTTTTTTGTCCCCCCCCCCCGGAGTTTTGCTGGTATGGCCGTTTATTTTCTGCGGGCTTCCCTGTATTCGATGGTTTATGCCAGTCCCCGAGTTTTTGCTTTGAACCTTGACAGCTCTGCTGCTGTCTTTTTTCTTTGTCGGGGACCGGTTGTAAGAATTGGCGTACCTGACGAGCCTCTCTTCCGGTCTAGCCTTGACGATGCCTCGCAGTCTCCTCTTCCCCCAATACCTGTCCCCTTGTACCTCATTCTGCCCTGCTGACGCCCCCTATCTAAGCTTTTTTCCTCTCCCCCCTTCCCTTTCATTCGGAAGCTTTTCGCCTAGAACCCGGAATCTTTCCCGCCCCTAGCGATCTCAGATGTGTCCTACTGGGTTGTTTGACGTTTAGTTGCCTTCAAAGTTTTTCAAGGGACTGAATTCACCTGCGTGTTCTGTTTTTTCTCAGACTCTCAATTGGAGTTCCCCCCCTTCTCTATGTTCCCTCGACTTGCCTTTTTTTCTGCGAAGATAGTCTATTTCTCGGTTTGGACTTCTTCTCTTGCGGCCGGCGTTTTTTTTTCTTTTTTTCAGGCCTCGATGAACGCGGTGAGGTCACGTGAGCCCAGTCATTCGTCCTTCCGCTGGATATTCCATTCCTTTTCTTAGAGATCATTATTCACTATCTCCCTTCGTCAGTGAGGGTAAAGATTGTTTTTCCTCCCTTTCGGAAGAGACTTTGATATGTTTAACCCCTTACTGGATTTAATCCCCTTTGGTTACATGTGAAACATGGAGTTTTCATTAGAGAGCTCCGATCTTACATTTTTCATTTGTGCGCTAGCTCTTTAGTAATCTTCGCATGTCGTTCGACTTCTTTCTCCTCACTTTTCTCTCTTCGCTTCTTCCGTCGAAAGTCAGATGCGCATAGAGGTTGCTGCCCATTTCTTACGAAAGATCCTTTCCGTTGCGAGGTCTTGGTTTTCCCTTTCCTTCTTTGAGCCCCTTGGTGGGCCCCGATCGTTTTCCTTCTATTCCCCTGGGAGTTTACACACCTTGAAGCGCCACCCCCTTTAACTCTCCCTCCCCCCCCCTTTATCTTTTCTCCTCCAGCTCCCAAAGTTCTATCCTTCTTTGGATTCGTCGTCTGCAGCCAGGTGGGCCCTTACCTCCGCTTCAACTGACCCTTTTCCTCGACGCTCCTGCTCCAGATTCCCAAGGCGTAAGTTTCCTAATTTCCTCGGCCCCCGTTCCTTTATCAATGTCTGGATCAGTCCTCCGATTCAGCGTCCGTTTCGTACTCCCGTGCATTGAATTTGTCTTCTACCTTCCCTTAAGCTCGAGACAGACGCTGCTGAATCTTCCCGGTCACCCTGCTGGGAAAGCTCAGGGCCGTTCCCCTTTAAAGGCTCCCACCCACATTTAGATCCTTTTCACCTTACTTAGTACCGAAGTGCTCACTTTTTGTACAATTAGCCAATTATTCTGACTCCTAACTTCCAATAGGAGTGGTCTTCTCCTTCTTTTTTTCCGCGAGGGGATTTTGCTGAAGACTTCTCTTGCCATAGCTACAACTCTTTCCATTCGCCTGGGCTCCTTTTCCCCGCTTCTTTTCCATTTCCTGGCGAGTCAGAAGAACGACTCCGTGCCCATTCCCACCGTCCAGGAACCCCCGTGTAAGGGCCCCCAGCTTTTGTTTTCGAATCCCTTTGAAATTCTTTCGAACACAGTTTCCTGAGTTTTTGTTCTTCTACTTTGTGAACCCAATATCTTAGTACGCCAGGTGTTCCCCGATGCCCGAGAAGACCCCTCCCCCCAACCTCCGTCTGCCACCTTTTAATCCTAATACGACGACTGCAAGCAGGCACATGTATCACGCTCCTTAGCCCAGTGCATGCGTCTCTCATGTGCCTAAGCCAACCCTATCCGACCAGTCTACTACCTGCACCCTCCCTCTTCAGGCTCGTGCGGTACGGCCAGCAGATGAGGGATCAAAGGTTTCTGCCCCTCCCTGACTCCCCATACCCCCAGCTTCTTTCCCTGATTCGAATTCTAGTCTACTAGGGCCTACTTATTGACACGGTTTTCGCTCTCTTCGCCCCCTCTTTCCTATCAGGCACTGATCTTTTAAAATTACTTCTCTTCCCACGTTGACTCCGGAGGGTTCTTTCCGCCAATATGATTCTAGACAGTCACTTCTCCTTTATCCTTGTTCGGCATCTTCCTCCCCGCCCAACCTCATCCACACCCGCTCATTCAAGTCAAAGCTTCCCTTCAGGTTTCCGACATGTCCCTTTCGTGACAACGAACCTCCACAAGGACCAAAGAGATGTTATTGGATGCTGGGTGAAATGTCCAGGTGGTTTCCCTGCTCTATTAACCCTTTCCCCTTATTTTATCCTTGCGTCTGTAGACGAACTCGTTTCCTCCGACGTTTGCCCAGCTGCCCGACTTATCCCCACAACCCCCTCCCGATGCCCTCATTACCCCCTTTTAGGTCTAGAATAGCAGAAAGGCCAGAGACAGTCAGCCTTCAGTAGGTCTAAGACGATCTCCTAATAGTAGGAGAGTCCCCCAAACTCCCCTTTCTCTTCTCTCTCAGCCGCGCGAGAGAGGAGCGAAAAGAGTTCCATTTTAGAAGTTATCCAAGAGTTTCTTGTATCCGCCGCCGCAAGATACTTTTTACCCAGTAAGTCTCTTTCTTTACTGCCGCGACTAAAGGTGTTGTTTTTTGTCCATTCCATGAGGTCGACATCTTTCGCTCCCCTTTCCATACTCTTTTTTCTTTGTAGCCGTGTTCCCCTCCTAGTCGTCGAGACTAACTCCTTATGCGTTAAGCACAGGAATTCCCCTTGATACGGACGAGCTTGTAGGAAGCCAGTCTGGCGATAATACTTCGCGCCCTCCTCCCACTTAACGTCTCCTCCCCCTTAGAGTAGACTTTTAACAATTCCCCTTTTCCTGTCGAGGGACCAAGCCGTAGATTTTTTTTTTCGGGCTGAGCGCTGGGATCGACCCCCGTTTGCGTTCTCCCATCACGTCGTGTTTTGCAACCCTTTTCCTCCCACATCGTTGTTTTGCGGTTTCATGTGGCGTATGCAATATTCTCGATGTCTGTCTTCTAGCGTCCTTTTCCCCCCCACGTGTACGTACCTCCTTTTCCGCCTCGATGCCGTCAACCAACAACCAGTCCGCGGCGATATCTCGTCGTACTTACCCCTGCGCCGCTTGCTCCCCCCCCTTCGGGCCCCTTTTTCAACGATTTTCCCTTTTTGTGCCTATCCGGGGTCTGATTTAACTTCCGCGTCCAATTTCCTTTCCTTGTTTTGTGTCGAGAGATGACGTCGGTGAATCCAGCGGGGCCTTCTCTCGGCAAAGAAGCTAATGAGAAGGCCTCCCCTCCTTCCTCCCCCTATTTCGTTTTTCGCAAACGTTTGCGAGGAAACCTCCGCGCCGGTCTTCCTCCCTCCTCGCGCGGTCCCGAGCGAGTTTTCTTATGGAGGTTTTACTCCTTTTTTTTTTCACCTCCCTTTTCTCCCTCTTTTTCATAAGCCCCCCCTCATGAAAGCCGACCACGAGGTTTTCTCCCTTGGCAGGACTGTTCTGGATCCCGGTGAACTCCGCGTTATCTCCTTCCTCCGCCTTTTTTCCCAGAAGCTCCACCCCCGGCGTGACTTAGGTTCTAACTGCAGGCCGGGCGTGACTTATCGCATGTTTCCGACTTGACGACCTCTTCTGTACTTCCCCCCAGACGTCTTCCCCCCTCAAAAATAGACTCAAAGGAGGTAGAAAGGGCCGATTTTCTCCGGAGTGGGCGTCTTTATTCTCCGACGAGGTCAGGACCTTTCCCTCCTATTCCCGTTCTATCTGTATGTCGGTTCGTTTCCGGATATTTATTCTCCCTGTCCTCCACCGTTCCATTTCGAGTAGAACCTCATTTGCACTTCCGCTTTTTTTTGGTCCTTCCTCGCTCGCGGAAAATTTGTTTTACGTCATATTTGTTCGGCCGCGTCGGGCGCTTTGGTTTTCCCATCGCCCTCGAGACCTTTCTGAAACTTTCTTTTTTGCGCGCGTTACATTTCATTCTAGCGCCGTTCTTTCAGTGAAAGCTTCGTTCTTCCTCTTCTGAGCTGTGTTTCGCTCTCGAGAATTTTTCATTCAACTTTCCCGGTCTCCTTGGGAGGCTTTTGCTCCTCCCCCTCTGTCGAGGGCGCGTTTGAGGTATCCCCTTTCCCCCGTAGCGCAAGATTCCCCCCCGGTTTGACCCCCCCTCCTCGACCTTTCCTTGTTTGACTTCAATAAATTGTATTTCCTTTTTTTGACTTGTTTGCGCCTGGCCTTCGTCTGGCGGCGATTGGTTTTGGTGTTGGGTGTTTTTGGGGTGGGACCCACCGATTTAAAATGACGCGTTCCCTCCCTTTTGCGGCCTCCCCCTTCTATACACGCGCCCAGCTGATGATTTTGGTTTCCTCAATCCCCCCTTTCCTCCCGCTGTTTGCCTCTTAGCGTTCTCGGCTGACAAACGTCTCGAGCGGCGTGTCACCCCGTGCCCCTGTTTTCCTTCTTGCCCAGGATAAAACTGTAGGGTACGTGGCCTCGACTTCTCCCGTCTGCCGTCTCGCGGGTCCTTTGAACCTGGTTTCTCTGGAAGGAGTCCTTGGAGCGCACCTTAGGGACTTCTTTTATATTGGACGGGATAAGCCAATTCTCTTTTTTCTTTTTCCTGAAAAGTCTCCGGAGCCGTGACAGGCTTTATTCGATTTCGCGACCAATGATCCTGCTCCCCTCGCGGTCGAACAGAAGGCGTACCTAATAGCTTCGAGTATCTAAGAAGCTCTCCTTGTCTCCTTTTTCCCCCTGATAACTCTCCTTGTTGAAGTTCCTGAGATCGTTCTTTAGCTTCGTAATGGCCTCTTGTGATTCGACCCCCGTTTTTTTTTCTCTCCCCCCCCCCCCCCTATTAAGAACGATCCTTTTAGAAGCTTCTAGGAAGCTCCTCCTTTTTTCCCGTTCCCCAAACACCCCGCTTTGTTTGGGGGGTTCGGGTGTTTGGTTGTGGGGGGGGTGGGGCTCGGGTGGTTTTTGGGTGGTGGTGGGGTGGGGTTTTGGGGTGGCGTGTTTGTTGTGGGGTTGTTTTTGGGGGGTTTGTTGTTGTGGGGGGGGGGGGTGTTGGGGGGGTTTTGTGGTTTGGAAAAACTCGCTTAGGAGCGATCTTAATGCTACGCGAGTGTCCCACTATTAGTATGTCCTGGACGGCCGGTTCCTCCTTCGGCTCCTTTTCCTTAAGGAGCCTTCCCCTCCCGATGCGTGAAGAACACCTCCCCGTGAGCCTCCGTATCCCGGATCCCTTATGCGTTTTTGCGTTGTTCTCCGGTGGAGGTACCGATGACCCGTCTGCCCCCCCCTTCCCCGGAAAGCTTTCCCATATCCCAATAGGCTTTTTTATCCGCAAAAAAATGGGCCTCCACCCTTCCCGTTTTTTTACCCAATAGAACCGACTTCTCTTGGTCTTTCCCGTACCGCCACTTCTAAGCTTAGCCCTTCCCCTCTCCCAGACTCTCTCTCCTAGACGGGATACTGATAGAGGTCCGCGTCTGGCGAAGACGCGGATCCTCTATAGCCCTCGACCCTCCATGGACGAAAAGAACCAGAGTGAACATGTCAGATGCTCCGAGTTCCCCTCCGTTCCATGTACCACAGTGCTTTTTAAGCAGGCTTTTCCTTCTTTTCGATTCCCTCCCCCCCCTCTTTTCTCGCTCTTTAGGACCCTTTTTTCCCCCCTTTCTTTCTTGAATACGCGCTTCGAGGAAGGTGCTCCCGCTTCCTGTTCCTAACTTGAGCCTCGTGCACTTTCAGTCGAATCCCGTTTCTCTGGATGCCTGTAACCTCGAGATCATCCCTCTTCCTTGCAGATCAGGGACGCTTCGACCATTCCCCTCTCGCCCTGTCGAGGGATTTCTGGCATTTTCCTCCCGGGACTTCTTAAATGTCTAAAAGCCAGCGATCTCTGCTGACCACGACACGATTTCTTTTTATGTCGGTCAACCTTCCTGCACCTCCCCCCCAGGCACCCCAGAGGCGTTTGAACCTCCAATCTGACTATCCTTCGCCTCGGTGAAAGTAATTCACTGGCTTGTTCCTCTCCCCCCTCGACGGGAAGGTTACTTCGCTGAGGATTTTTAGCATCTTCGAGCTCTCCTTTTTGCCCCTCTTTTCGTGAATTCCCCCTTTTTTCAAGGTGCTTTATCGAATAGCTAGGGGACTCTTCCTTAGAGGAGGAGGATATGGTCTTCTTCCGTGAGAATTTCCCCCCCCCTTAGCAGCTTCTGAGTAACCGTTACGTAGTCCCCTCATTTCCCTCTCCTCTTTCTTACGTAACCGAATGCCCCCTCAAACGCTCCAATCTCCCCCCCACGGCCGTCATGGAGAATGACATTCTCCAAAAAGACCTCCCGTGCCGATACCGACTGACGTCGGTTGCACCTTGGAGGCTCGTCACTCCCGGACTTCTTTCTAATCTCTCTCGTGACCCTACGTTGTTGAGAGGAGATTATGCTCTGAACCCGTCCTCCGTTGATTTAAGCAGTGTTTGCCCCTTCTACCCCCCTCTTTTTTCTGTTTCCTCGCATGGGAGGTCGTTGTTTGTGTAGGCTGTACTTCATTTCGGACGGGGTTTCTTTCCGTTTTCCTTTTCAAAGTAGTGAGGACGTCGTTTGCGTAAGTGAGCTGAGCTGACGTCTTACCTTTCCCTTTTGACTCGAGTAGCTTCAAGAGATCGCTCTTCCCCCCCGATTCCTTGAGTGAGAAGTTTTTTCCCCGTTGCCCCTCCTCGCGCTGCGAACCAACCCCCCCCCCCTAGACGTTTCTCCACGTCTCCGCTTGCTCCAGTATGGCGCTCTTACTGGGTTCTTGATATCCCGACTCGAACCTCGTGTCGGAATAGTTTTTAAAGGAACCTCTGTATTCTCCTCTAAGCGATTCACGAAGCTAGAGGTCGGCCCCCTTGTGTTTGGCCTGGGGGGAGTGTGAGACCCCAAAGTCTGAAGACAATCTCCGAGCGACGTGGTGTTCGCCCTTCACGAAACTCTCTTGTTGTTTAGCGCGTCGGCTGTCTCCCGTAACTTGTCTTCTGAAGCCTCCTCTGGAGAGCTTCCTGGCCCCAAGTGTTCATCTTGTGCGGCGTTTTAGCTGATTGGTTTCCGGCCTCGTTTTGCTTTACGGAAGTCGCCTCATTTCTCTTTTTCAGTCGCATGAGAGCGGCTTTGCGCTGTTATCCTTCCCACTTTTCTTTCTCCGACCCCCCCTTCCGTTGAATTCGTGTCAGTGATCCGTCCCCCCTCTGGGGTTTTTAAATCGTTCTCATCCGCTGAGATTTAGATGAGTTTCTATGAGTCCTTTTTACCAGAAGATGCCCCGTTGGTAACTTGACTGGCCTTTTTTTCACCGAGAACGCGAGCTTCTTAAATACGATTTTCTTAGTCTGAAGATTCTGTCTTCACCCGGTAGATAGAGTCCGTCATTTGAGGTATATTCCCTCCTGCTTTTGAGTTAGTGTCCCGTCTCAAGCCTCTCCTTATCACCGCTACGCTAGGGGAGAGCTGTGCTGGTCCCCTTTTTTCTTCCGCGTCCCAGATCGTCTTTTTTGGTGTTGTTGTTTTCCCTCCCCCCCCCAGTTTTTCGGTCGCCCAGTGTGGTAGTCGCCACTCATCTTTGATGCTTTTTCTCCAATCTTCCCGTGTCCTTTCGTTGTCTGGTGTGTACCCCGCACCCTCTCCCACCCTTTTCTAAAAGTAGGAGGTTTTCCTTCTCCTTACTTAGACTCTTGGCTTTTCTTCCGCGAGAATTGGCTATGACGGTTTAATCCCCCGAGTCACGGCTCTAGGGCCAGACGTCACCCCTCTTGTTTCCCCCTCTGTGTCATCTAATGAGTTGATTAGAGCGCGAAGATGCCGAGGTCTTTTTGGCAGATTTTAATGTTTTGAACGAAGGTCCTCCCGAGTCCTCCCTGAGAGCTTATGGACGTATCTTTCTAGGAGATTTTTTTACAAGAATCGGGAACTGCCAATTCAGGACGGCTCCCCAGAAAATGGCTTCGTTCCTTTCTTCCGCCCGTAAGGTCTTGAACTTTAGGGTCCTTCAACAAAGTTGCCAACTAGGTGTCCATAGGCTAGATATAAACCCAATTTCATTTGGATAGATTTTGTTTTCCTTGGTGTCTCTATCAGACTGTCTGTTAGCAACGTCCCCACGTACTGCGAATGAATCTTGGCTTTTCACCATCCACTCTACGAGACAGGACACAGAAAGATACAGGATCAGCTCATTGTTGGCTTCCATGCCGAATTTTCCGGGCCAAGCCTCTTCCACGAGAATTTTTACCTTTTTTCTGGTCTCTCCACTCTTTTCTTCCTTGTTGGTTGACTTCCCTTGGGCCCCCCCCTGCCTACGTCTTTTTTAAGGCCCGCGCCCGCTTCAGCATCCAGTCTTTAGTAGATTTTTCTCGCCCCCGTATAAAGTTTGTCTTGCATGTAGGTCGTAGGGTAAAGGACCGTGGTTAAAACCTTTTTCCAGTGATTTTTGCAGGTCCGATGTTTTTCCCTTTCGTTTTTTACCACGTTACAAAGTTCGGCCGGACGACTCACGAGGGTTCCGCTTTTTGTCCCCCCCCCCTCCCAGGTTGAATTAGTGGTGCGTACGTTTCCCGAAGGCGTGCACCCCCTTTTTTTTTGTGCACAGCCAGACCCGCATCGTTTTTGCTTTCCCCACTCATACACCCCCGCGCCGGAGAGTTTCACCTTCTCCCGTCGCGAGGCATGCATCCCCCTTCCCTCTCTGACTGGTCCTCCGCGTCCTGCATTTTCCATTGTTTCCTCTTCATCTCTGTGGAGACCACCCGACCTCTTCGTTTTTTCTCCTACCGCGTAGGAGAAGCCGGTCCGCGCCAAGGTCCCCCGATATCCGTTTGTTCGACGAGAGCCTCCGCAGCCGCCATCATCTTCCGTCTGTATGATCTCTGTAGCCCCATGACCTTAGTCAGGGGTCTAAAGGGTACTTTGAGATTAGATTTGAAGCCGCAGCCCATCCCTACAGATATTTGTTCAGTCCGAGTTTATGAATCGTTTTGACCAGGCTTGTCCGAGCCCCCCCTCCTCCCTACGATTTAGGACTCCCGTGCCATGGCCCTAAGCCGGCCCGGGTACGTTTTCTCCTCCCATTTCTGGGTTCGCTAGAGCAGCTCTCTTTCAGTGTAGAAATCCCCTTCTCAACCCCTTTCCCAAGGTTCGCGTAGAAGTGAACGGCCCGGTACTGCCTTTGTCCCCCCTCATAAGAGCCAGTTTGCGCTTCGTTTGCGCGTCGCTGCTGTAAGATATCGTAGGGGTTGGGTATGGTCCGCAGCACTCGTTCTCCAAAGGTGAAATACACCCTTGGTTCTGGTGGTTATGAGAGTTACTTACCTCTTTCCCCCTCTGAGGTATTGCTCGACGTCGTCGGTCTTTTCTTTCCCCCCACCCCTTTTAAATCCACCACTTGCCGTCCTCGCCTGCCGTTCGCTTTCGTTCCTCTCCCGCCTCGTCGCGCGCAAATTTGCGAACGAAAGTGTCTCCTATTTCGGCCCAAGCTTCCCTCGGGGTTCCGATCCAGTATCTGATTTCGACGGTCTCCCCAATCGTTCCCCTCCACTTTTTTTTTGGTTCTTTGAGATTTTAGTCGCTGGAATCAGAGGCGCTCGCACCTACAGTAAATGGGTTTTTTTCCACCAAAGAGTCCGTTTTCCCGTCGCAACCGTTTGCCTGCCAGTACGACTGAGTTCCGTTTAGCCTCGCTCCTTTTTCGGCTTCGGCTGCGATCTTTCCGGTACAGGATTTTTTAATCCAGCTAGGAGAAGTCAGCCCATCTCGGCATCTCATCTCCCTTAAGGAAACCGAGCAGACCAAGGTTTTTTTGGTCCCCCTTTTGGCCGCTGCCCTTTTACGGCTTTTCCTGGCTCCCCCCCTTTGACTCCGACTCCTCCGAAGTTTCCCCCACAAGCTCTTCCCTTTTCTTTTTTGTCCAGTAGGAGGGCCGGGTATTCTACGTCCTTGTTCGACCTTTTTTTCTTAAGTCTGTACCCTCTTTATGGTCTACCACCCCGTTTACCGTTCGTACCTACCTTTCCCATTCAGCTACCGCAGGGGCGGCGTTGTCATTCCTCTCTGAGTTTTGCGGATTAAGAAGGGTGACAATTCGACTTTTTTTCTTTGAGGGAGCGGTTGTCTGCTTAACGTAAAATGGAGTAATGTTTCCGCCGGCATGGTAGATAACGACTCCCACTGTGTGCTGCTTGCGGCGGCTGGAGCTTTTCCTCCCTTGATCTCCTCTATATTATTGATTTCTTGCCCCTCGCTGTCCATCGCCTCTGTGAGAGACTTCCAACTTTTTTTGGGGTTGGCCGCGCGACCGATGAAGTTAGCCCCGTCCCCCTTTCATCTGATGGGTCTGCTTTGTGATTGGTCATTCTTCGTCGCCGTCCGAGAGTCCTTTTCAACGCTCTTTGCTTTTTTTTTGTTGATTGTGAATGGGACGATGCTGTTCCTGTCTCTTATATTCCCTTCTTGAATGTTTGAGTAAGCCTGCCCGTACTCCCCCCAACAATGTCGGGTTACCCTCATGTGTGCCCCCTCCTTCTACAAGAACGAGTCGGTTTTGTTACTGGTTTAAGGGGTTACATGAGACTGTGCCGCTGGCTTCCGCCGTACACTCCCCTTCCCCTATTTTGCCTGCCGGCTCCAGGCGTTCTCTCCCTTAGCGCGAAAATTAACTGGATTAATACTTCTGACCCTTTGCGCCGGGAGAGTCGGACCAATTTCCTCCTAGTCGGTTTTTGACCGGTTTTATCTGCAACCTTGTCACCTGGGAGTTAGGACCCCTTGTCATCCGACTTCGTTCGCCAGAGTCTGGGTTGCTTTCACACTTGGGTCGCTGGAATTTGTCTTTTGTTTGCTTATGCCCCTGGGGCTGGTTCCCATTTTTTTGTGCTGAGTCTTTGGTCTTTACCCCGGCCCAATCGGCGCCGTCGTTGTCGTCGACCGCCGCGGCCTCGTTTTCTTTTTCTCATCCGCGGATGACCAATTAATTCTAGCCGCCTGGATTTATCTTAGTTATCTCGCAGCCGTTCTCTTTTTACGAATTTTGTTTTGCCAGACAGGCCCAGCCGACGGTTTGACAGTTTTTTATTTTTTTTCTCAGGTTGTCTGGGCGCCCTTGACTGGATCAGGCTCCCCTGTCCCCCCTCGCTCGGGGAACTGAGATCGATATTTCTTCGCGAGCTGATTCGAAGACCCTTTAAATCCCTGGACATCGCCCGCCGTAACCCCCTTGCTCCGTTACTCTATCTTTGAGAATAACAAGGACTGTCCGATAACGTATGCTCGGGGCCCCGGATCCCCTATGAGAGATTTCCAAGGATAAGTGGTCGGTTATCCTAGTTTAAGGAACCCTACTCTAGAATTTTGCGAGTGATCTACTCTTCCCCCTGGGAAACCCACCCCCGGACATTAACGTCCCCGATTTCATCATCTCTCCCTTTTTCGTCTAAAAAAATTGTTATACATGGCAAGTTCCCCCCCTAAGGTTGGGTTTAGTACAACCGAACATTGACAATCAGCCTGCACTCGCTATCGTATTTCCGCATTCTACTGGTACGATTGCCCTCCCCCCCGGTCGAGCACGCGGATTCGAGCCTACACCGACGGGAGACCGCCGCTTCGTAGCTGTATAGGAGGCACCCTTTCTCGTCGACGTTCCCAACGAGTGAAACCGTCCGCTGTGGTTAAACTCCCCCCATTTCTGAACAACGTCGCAGTTAAGTCGTTTCCTCGTTCCGTGGGCCGATCCTCGCTTCTCGCCTCCTTTGTCACCCCCTCGGTGCCATCCCTTCCTCCGAACGATCGCTAGAGGTTGTTCAAGAAGTCCTTTTTCCCACCAGTGCGGCCGAGTTTATCGCGAACCCTGTGACCCCCCTGTCCTACTTCTCTCTCTCGGAGGAAGGACTTTCTTTCCCATGCCGGCCGCAAGATAAGCGATGAAAATTAAAGCTCCCAGCTTCAGGGTCTTCTCCCGGTCCGGCCTTAGGTTTACTTCTGACCATCGCGAAGAAACCTCCTAGAGTCTTATGAGCCATTTCTTCCGGCGCCCGTCCAACAGTTTTCCCCCTTCGGCCAACACCGGAGGTCTGTCCCCCCATCTCGCTAGCCTAACGGCCGGGACGAGAGGTCTCTATCTCCTCCTGACGGGCCGGGTTCCTGTGAGTTTTGAGATGTCCTCCCACCCTTCCGTTTGAGCTCTACTGTTCTGCAGCGTAGAATTGAGTACAACGGGAGTTGGGCCTCGCGAGTTTGTGTCTGGCGGGGAATGTCACTTCCTGGCCACTGGCGTCCACGGTAGGTGCAGGAGATCCCTATCTCGTTCACTGCGCCCCCGCTTTGACACAGGGAGTCCGAGTTTAATCCTCTTCCCCGTCCCAATTTTCCGACCGCTTCGGGTGTCCACGTCCCCTAACGTTTTCCCTACGCCGACTGGAGCCGCCATGAAGACCCCACCCCCGACCGCTTCAGGCGATTCACAGTCTCGTCTTTTTCCAACAAGGAGTCTTGATCCCAAAGAAAGGAGGAGGTGCATTTCTTTTTCCTTTTCTTTTTCCTCCATCCCTTTTTTTTTAGGAGATGCTATGCAATCCGTTATTGAGCTTTCATCGTTCGACGATGTTTTCGTGTAATAGTCTTGCCTCTTGTCTTTTTTTTTCGGCATTTTCCGGTGCATTCCACTGGAGGAGAACGGTGTTATTGTTTTATGCTTCATCGCAGTCGGTGCGGTCGTTCCCTTGGATGAGATTTTCCTTTTCTTCAGCCACGTGGTCAGAAGACCAGAAGAGTTCACAGGGCACAGCGCTTAAGAAAGATCTCCTGCGCCGTGACGCCGTGAAGCCCGCGATTCCCCGAATGAGATTCCCAGAATGTTTACCATTTTAATCCAACTGTTCCCCTTTGCGTCCCCCCCCCGTCTGACTAAGAGGTGCGTAGCTCCTCCCGCCTAAAATTCCCGTCTCTCGATCCCCGTCTCCTCTGGAAAGCGAGCAGGTTTCGAGCGAGCTTTCCCTCCTTCCTGGCTTTTTGGACCCTTTTTTTGTCTTTTGAGACAGTTGAGCCTCACTGAGAGTTTCCCGTTTTCGCGCCCAGTTCATCGTTCGGGTTCGGCACACTTCCCTTTCCTCTTCTGCGCCATAGAATTTGAGCGCGTTTCCTGTCTTTGCTGGATCTCGGCCGGCCCGTTGATAGAGGTTTCCGGCTCTATTTAGCTCCCGAATGCCCTTCCGCTGTACCCCTCTGTCTCATGAGCATGAGCTCCCCGGGCGCGCTGGATTTTTCCCCCAGCTCGGTCTCTTGACACTTTCTTCTCGAGCTCGTAGTGTCATGGAGATGGCCCCGAGGTGCATGTGCCGATCCGATCGTTCGGTCTCTTTACCTCCTTCTTTTAAAGAATGGAGCCCGTTGACAGACTTGCGTTTTAATAGGATCTCGCGTAATTTTCATATTGTAGTAACCTCCTGATTCTTTTTAAGTCCCCGGCCGCGCAATAGAGTCCTTGTCTGTTTTCTCAACTGGTTGTTATCGGCGGTTATCCATTCCCTTCTCCGTTCTTTCGATCTCGCGTTTGATTGTATTTCAATGTGCGTTGTAGCAGACAATCCCATCTTTCTTTTTCTCATGTTTTTAGGGTCCCTTCCTTTTGATGAAACTGTGGTTCGAAATAGGACCCTCCGAGGTTTCTTATGCTTCACTTTCAGTTGAGGTCCGTTGGTAAAATGGTTCCTCGTTCCCTGCTCAACCTTTCCACAGCTCATCAGTCGAGTGTCTCCTCGACTGAGCATAGAAAGAGTGGTCCTTACGCGTCCGGGCCTGAACGTGTCTTGTTACGGTTCCTTTAGCCCTTATCCCGCCTCCTTCTTGCCCTCAACTTTGTCCTCTTTAATGGTTCCGTCTCCATTTTTACTCGCGACTCCTTCGGCCGCGTCTTTTTTTTTTTGCCCCCGAGTCCAGGACCTAAGAATTCTCTGGATTCGAATTCCCGACTCGCTATGTCTTTCGATTTCGAGTCCCGCTCTGTTTCCCCGCTGGGCCTTTACCTTCTGCAGTCTCCCCCACACCCGGAGAACTGTCCTTCTTCTCCCAGTAACTTTTTATGACTACACGCAAAATTCTGCCAAACTCTTTCTCGATATTTCCTTCCTCTTTCCCTCCAAGATGAGGATCGCCTTTTATGTTATACCTCGATGGGCGCTAGCTAAGACGCGTCGATATAGCTACACAGCATCCGTGAGAATGCGATTGGCACCTTTTCCCCATCCGATTTCTTGAGGCGCCTGCACCCGCCAGATCCATGGCGAAGCTCAGATCCATTGTCCCTTCCTTCAAAGCGCCAAATGTCCTCCCCAGCCCGTTCTCTGAATCCCTATGATTACCGTTGTCCCCCGTTAAACCGGTTGATGCTTGTTTGCATTCTGCGCCTGTTTCAACTCCGCTCTTAGTATTTTTCTCCTCCTTTTGCCCGATCAGGAATCCCCCCTGATGTCGGAAGGTTTCTGACTAACCCCGATCCCTTTCCTTGGTTTCTTTGAGCGTAGTTTCTTAGCCGACAGACTTTTCCTCCGTCCTTTCTGCCCGCCTCGGGAAAGCGTGGCAGCGGCTCTTTGACGACCTGCGTATTTCTTCCCCCTTCCCCACAGTAACCCTTTGTGACTCGTTCCGTTCCGAAAGACACAGTTTGAAGAGGATTTTTTCCGTTTTGGTCCTACCGGTTGCATAATTTCGCTGAGCCTGTAACTTATTTTTGTGATCCTTTTAGTCGAACCGATCGAACTTGATATTTCTTACCCACAATCACCCCCTCCCGCGCTTAGTTTTGAAATCTCGAGCTTAGAACCCTCCTCCCCGCCATTTCATGCAGGCCTCCCGGCAGTTTCTGATGGCATCCACCCTGGCTTCAACTTTCTTAGAGATCACCAACAACCGGGATTTTGCGAGTACATCCTTACGCTTTTAGCGGACGAGCTCGAGGATTATGTCAGCTTTACGTAACTCGAAGCTTTTCCCCCTCCCCCTCATCCCAGCGAGAGTAGTCTCGCTGTATTTTCTCATGGGGGTCATCCCGTTTTCAGCTTATTCAGCATTTCGACCCCTCTCCATTAGAAGTTCTATGTCTCCGTGTCCCGACCCCCTTCCGTATTTGATCCTTTTACTCCACCTGTTCTCCTCAGTGCTGATAGCCGGCCTTGTAGAGATTTCTTCCGCCTTCCTTTTTCTATAGTAGATAGGTAGCTTTCTGCCCCCCTTAGACCTCTTTACCCCCTTTCGTTTCGAAGTAAAAGGAAAGTTTCCTTAATGTTGACCCAGAGTCTCCGTCCTGCTCCCCTTTGTGCGTCTGGAGCTGTGAAGGCCCTATCTTTTTCCCCCCGTGGGCGGTCCCCGCCCACGCGTCGGCCACCTTTTGTTCCAGACCCACGGGTTTGTGTTGGATGCCTTTCCTCCTAACCGCACCTCCTCCCTGCCTCTTTCCGTTGCACAGCACCCCACGGCTTCGTCCCACGCCCCCTTCCTCATAAACGCCCAACGGCCAGCCGACCGCTCGAAAGGTGTTCTGGTGTTGTGTGACAGTGCATTTCCCGTCACGACAGACGCCTGACAGGCGCACCTGTTCTGTACACGTGTCTACCACACATTTTGCCCTTGTACTTTGCTGGGTTTTCATGTGGCCCCAAACCCCCTCTCCCGAGACCGAGATTCCTGAACCATCCCTTCCGGTCCATTTCGCTCTCCTTTCCCCCTCTTCCTCCGTTGTTGTTGTTGTCATTTGACCTTCTTCTTAATCATATGGCCTTTTCCCGAGAAACGGACCGTACCCTTTTTTCTCCGTTGGCGACCATTATCCTTTTTTGCCACGTCTCTTCCCACGCCGAAGGTCTTCTTCCGCGCGCCGTTTCCCGGAGGCGATGGTACGTAACGGAGGTTTTTTACTGGACTCCCTTCCGGCTACGTCCAGAAATACCTTTATCTTCCCCCCTCCCCCCTTCATGACACAGCTTTCCTGTTTTCTGGGAACATTGGTGATGGCGTCGACGCCCCTTTTTTCCCTCCGCTTATACTTCATACTCGATCGAAAGAGCACCACACGGCGCGTCCTTCTTTTTCTCTTCCTTTAAAGGACCGGGTACTTAACGAGTCCCCTTGTTCCTGACGGGTGTTTTCGTCCTGGGTCATTTTTTTTTACCTGATCTGCTTTCTCGACCCCCCTACTTTACGAAGAAAAACTCGCTGACCAGGCAGTATCCGTCCCCCAGGTTCTTCGTCCCGAAGGCATGCGTTCTGCGGCTCTCCCGACTGGTTTTTCTTTTCCACGGCTGACGCGTCCGTACTCTTCTTAGGTGCTTAGCCTGCGTCTCTTTTCCATAGACAGTCCCCACGTTAGTATTTCCTCCTTGAAATTTTCTCTTTCCCCCCCCCTTCGAAGGATATTTTGTGGCTTAGTGAGTTCGCGGCCCCGGCAATAGTTAAGTCATTATAGTTCCGAGGGGATTGCTCTCTTCCTGCCCTGTAGAGAGAATATCCCACATTTCCCTTTTGGTTTCCCATGTGATTCGCCCTTTTTTCATGACGCCGATTCCAGGGATTGAACGGCGATGGACTGATTGGTTCGCTCTCTATCCGGTGCTTACCCATCGGGAATAGGAGTTGTTCGTTTGGTCCTTTCCTCCTCTTGGTTTCGGCTTTTTTTTTTTCCCGTCGGAGGGTCGTCGTCTAAAGTGCGCGCCAGTACGTCAAACCCCCCGGTAGGGGGGAACCCCTAACCTTATTATGTCGCCGATCCAAGAGGCGGGGTTCTTTTCCTTTGTCTCAAGTAGTTCCCTCGATTGTTTTTACGCGGAAGCTTTACCCTACGAGGGCCGCAGGAGTTGAGGCAGGCTGCTCGAAAGGACCTCCGCTTATCCCCCCCCCGTTTCTTGTTTCAATCCCTTCGACAGTTATGTTCTGCTTGTTCCCCCCCGACATGCTGCACTGCGCGGCTTCTTCCCAAGGGGACGGCGGTCCTCTTTCAAACGTTCTCACTCTGTTTTCTTTTTACGAGGCCTCTGCCCCATTTTCTTCCTCAGACTTACGAGGACCCACTGGTTGGCTCATTTGCGGAGAAATGTTCTTATTTTCCATCGCTGGTTTGGCAGTCTCCGCCATGAGAGAAAAGCGCCCAGCTCATGCGCCCGTGACTGGCGTGTGTCGAGCTACGAGCGTTTCTCCGAGTTCCCCATACGGAGAGATTCGCTCCTCAGGGATTTTCCCCTCCCCCCCCTTCCGAGTTCCTAATGCGTATTGCCCCGGCCGGCAAAGCTAGGTGGAATGACCATTCTCCCTCTGTTTTATGGGAGCCGGCCAATGGAAGGTCGTTGCCCCCCCGAGCGGGGACCTTTAAGTCAGCAAAGCTCTCGATTGCTTCCTATTGACCCTCCTTTTTTATTATGACTCGGCAGATGCAGATCCGCTATCCTCCTCATGTCTCAGGGGTACCCAGTGGCAACGTCTGTCTTCGTAACCCCCTTAGTCAAATCCTTCAATGTCACCGTCGCCTCCTTGCGTCCCTGAACATGTTTTAACCTTGATCCCCTAACTGCTGACTTTTCGCGTTTCTGACCGTTCCACTGAAATTTTAAGAGTTTTAATAATTCCTCCCCCTCGTAGTGGCCGGTGTTTTCCCCCTCCCCCACCCCTTTTGAACTCCAACTGGAGGTTAAAACTCCCCTGCTTTGTGACTTTCAGTAACCTCCTTTCACATCCTATATCCATCCTCCCTCGCTTTTCTGCTAAATTTTGGGTCATCATTTTTTCCGCCGAGAGCCCGCGTTTCTCTCACTCACAGACTCGGAAGCAGGCCGGCCGCGTTTCTCTCGTCTGCTCATGAGTGAACAAGTACGAGGCGTTTGTTAGTCCTTCTTTTCTCCCCCCCGGCCTGAATCCCTTGGTCAGAGACGTGCAGATCACTCCTCATGTCTTATCCGAACGACGTCCCCATGGTTGCCCATGTCCTCCTTTTTCATTCTCCTTCCGCAGTGGGCTCTCCCGCAGGCCATGGGCAGCCAACTGGCCGCCCCCTCGCCCGTTGCTCATCTCGACTTCAGAGCTCCCCTCGAGGTTTTCTCGTACCCACCCCCCTTCAGGCCTCCTCCTTTACGCTTATCCCGTTCCCTTTCGCCATCCTTGAGCCGTCCTCTATGGGCAAAAGGGTTTTAGTCTTCCCCTTCCATCGCTGACCCTCCCCCCTCCCGCTACTGAGAAAAGCCCGCGTTTCCCTCAGTCCTGTTCCCCACCTTGGCGTGACTCCCAACCGGCCCCCCCAAGGGCGGGTCCCATTGATTTGAAGAGAGGCGATTTTTCCCCCCCGCATCCCGGTTTATGATCATAAGATCAGGGCCTGGTGATCTTATATGATTTCTTCCCGAACATCTCGCTGAGGCTACTGTCATCTTGTTCTTCCCCTTACACTTGCCCTTGCTTGCAGATCTTTTTTCTTTTTTGTATAGAGGGGCCTTTCCTCAGGTCACTTCGGAAGTTGGGGATTCGAGCTCAGTAGGCCGGCCTATTTCTTTTTCTTCCAACGTAAAGTAGAATTCCTCCACGTCTCCTTTTTTTCCCTTTGAAAGCCAACGACGCCCTCCCCCTTATGAAGTCAACCCTAGACCCCCCCCCGAGTTAAGACGCCAGACGTCTTGCCATTCCCCCGACCCCCCCCCACTTCGAGAAAGTAGAGACACGAACTCCCGACTCTGGTCAATTCTTTTCTTAAGCCTTGCCTGTGAGCC
>Ga0179593_1687792_pt1 | contig 37367 bp, 66 predicted proteins | sample CZODoug2_1_08_16_FD_185931 | JGI IMG/M metagenome (GOLD analysis project Ga0179593, IMG submission 185931) | Vadose zone soil fungal communities from Angelo Coast Range Reserve, California, USA - CZODoug2_1_08_16fungal (PacBio error correction) | ecosystem: Environmental > Terrestrial > Soil >... | reverse complement strand
TGGCGCAATAGTGTGTTTACCGTTTTTTTTGGGAAAACAACAAAAATTTTTTTTTTTTTTCCCCTTTCATGGTGGTCCTTTTACAGGCCTCCTTTTTTTTTCCAAAAAACTTCAAACCGGGGGGGGGCCACTGGTTTCTAAGTAAATTCAGCCCCGGTGTTCCTACTTTTTTATCCTTGCCGCAACTTTTGGTCCAACAAGGTCGGCGTTTTCCCTCTTGGCTCTTTCACTTTTGGGGGTTTCCTTTGACGGGTTTTCTTTTAACCGACCCCTGGTGTAGTTCTTTCCAAAGTTTCGGGGGGCCCCCCCCTGCCTTTTATGAAATTTCCTGAAAACTCTTTTTTTTTGGTCCTTTTCCCTGGAGAAGGAATTTTTTTGGTCCCCCCCCCCCCCCCCGTTTCCCCATCCAAACGGATTAGGGGTTTGTTTCTTCTCTTTCCTTTGTATTCCCCGAGGGACAATTCTCTGGGACCCCCCCCTTTTTTTTTTACAACTTTTTAAAGTTTACCCAAGAGCAATTTCTTCGGTTCTTCGCCGTCCCGGCCGAAACACCGGCTTTTACTTGGTTCGTCTTAGGAAAAAAACCTCTAGAGAGGTTTTTCCTCTTTTCACCCCGGTATTTATGCTTTTTTTTCCCCAACTGGCTTTCAAGAAGCCCCCTGTCCCCCCTTTTTCCCTCTAGCCTCCCCACCACCTTTTTTTTTTTGGACTTTTTACAAACTAGATGTTTCGGAGTTTCCCAACGAAAGTTGTTTTCCGGCCAATTCCTTCACAACCGTTTTTCAACTTTTTTTCCCTTTTTTTCACTCCCCCTTTTTTAAAGACTTTCAGACGAGCCTTTTGAACCCATAGCTTTTTTTCCCAAAACTTTGGGGTCTCTTCAGTGTTTTTCCCGTCGGACTGACGGGCCTGGGCTTTTTTTGTTTTCCTCCCTTCTGGTAGTTCTTCTCCCGTAAATCTTTCCGGGTTTTTTTTTTTCCTGAAAATTCCCCCAACTCTTTCTTGGCCACAAAACACCCCTCATGACTTGTCGGCCCGGTTCCCCCACACTTCCTTTTCCGCCTCTTTTTTTCTCGACCCTTTAATTACCCGGGGCCTTCCCCTGGACGGGCCGGACCTTTTCTTCCCCCCACAAAACTTTCCACAGAACCCTTTGTGACATGTTTTTCCCCCCTGCCCAAAGCCCTTTCCGGCTCTTCCAGGGACTTTTTCGGGTTTTACGATGGTGGGCCTTTTTTTCCCAGCCCCAGATTTCCTTTTTCCCTCCGGATGGCTTCCCCCTTTGTCGTTCTTTGCCCGCCGTTTTTCCTTTTTCAACGATCCCGGCCTGCGACCAGGATTAGTTTGTCAGTGTCCCTTCCCTCACAGTGTTTTTTTCCTCCCCCTTTTTCTCCCGAAACTTTTTTGGCCCAGCTGTATCTTTTTCGATTATATTTTTTTGGGGGGGTTTGGGGGACGTTTTCCCGCGCTTTTTCACTGAAAACCCCTGAAAAACCTTTTCCCCCCCCAGAGAACGGCTTTTTCTTGCTCCATGCGGACTGTCCAATTTTTTTGAATGCCTGTGATCCGTGGGAGGTTCTGTCCCCCCCCCCCCCGTGTTGGGGATTTTTTTTTGTGACGAATATTTTAAACACCTTTTTTTTTTCCCCCCGTTTTTTTTCTCCGTTGGTGGACTTTCCCCCCGCCTCCCTGGCTCTTAACCCACCCCCACGGTTTTCCCCTTTTTTTTTTTTCTGGCCCTCTGGAACAGTTTTTTTTTTTTTCGGCGGGGTTTTTTTTCATGGTCCCAACATTTGGTGTCTCAACGGGCCTAACTTCCGACATACGGCTTCTTTTTTCCCCAAGGGGAGTCTCCCTTTCCCCCCCTTTAAATTCCTTGTTTGGGGCCGTTTCCCCCTCCAGGTCCAAACGTTTTTCCAAAATGGTTTTTTTTTTTGGTGGGTCGATTACGGTTTTCCCCAGTGTCCTTTTTTTTTGGGAAATGCCCCCTTTGGTTTTTCCTTTTTGGGTTTTGCCTTTTACCGTTTATTAAACGGTCACCGAAATTGCCTTCACAGGGCCCTTGAAATTTTCCCCCCTTTTCTTTATTTTTATTTATCTTCTCCTTGAAATTGTTGTTGTTGCTTATTGTTTTTTTTTTTTCCCCCAGACAACACTCCCTCCCCCCCCCAAAAGCTTATTTTCTTTTTCACCGGAATTTTTTTCCCTTCAGGATCCAGAATTTTTTGCCGAAACTTTTTCCTTTCTTTTTTCCCCACGAGGTTGCCGGTAAATCCAGTGGCCCTTTGTTTTGAATCCTTTTTTTCACTGCCCCCCTCGAACCTTTCGGCGTTGGAAGGTTTTTAGGTAGTTGTTAGTGAGTCCTCCTCAGATGTTTTTTTGACATTTTTCCCCTTTTAACTTTTTTTTTCCACGCAGCTGTCTTTTGGGCTTTGCCCGTTGAAGACCCTTTTTTTTCTTTAACCCCTTGGACGGCAACCCAATTTTCCCCCTTTCCGACTGGCCCCTTTTCTTTTTGCGGTTATCGGTCTTGTTGTTCCCCCCAACTTTTTTTGCCGTTCAACACGGTCCGGTGTGTTTTTTTTTCCCTTACAAAAACGTTTTTTCTTGTCCTAATTTCAGCCCAAACCTAGGATTCGTACCCAATAAACTTTCCTTTTTTTCACAGGTTGGGGTTGTCCGGTGGTTTGTGGTTTTCTTTTGGGGCCCACACTGGGAACTCCTTTTACAGGCCTTTCCCCACCATTTTTTTAAGGCTTTTTCCCCTGACAGAGGACGGGTTTTTGTTTGAGTCCTCTTTTTTTTTGTCTTTTTCAATGGTGTCTGGGGGATCTGGTGGGTTTCTTGGCACCCTTTTTTTCCTTCATTTTTTGAATCGTGAGGGGGTTTTGGGTCCTCTACCAGGGACAGGACTATCTTTTTCAGTGGGGGTTCCCCTGTGGTTTTAATTCAATTTTTCCTTGTTTTTTTAGGGAGTGTGTGGGGTTTCAGATTACTGCGATTTTCGTATTTTCAGCCTCGTCCGACCACAGTCAGACATTTCCTTGTGGTCCGGTAAATCAGGCGGGCACAAGCCCTCCATTTTTTTTTCGCCCGTGCATTGCAAAATCTTCGGAAGGACACTTGGGTTTCTGCCCGTGTTTCGTACCGGGGGTTTTGTGTTTCGGACCGTTGGGGGCCATTTGTGACGCTTGGGTCCTGGGGGCGGTCTCTTGGGTGGGGGTGGGGATTAGGTGCGTGGGGGAGACTTCCGATTTCGACTTTTTTTTCTGAAGTTTCTGAGATGGTTTTTTCCCGGCCCCCTGGGCAGTTTCCGGGGTCTTGGGTAATTTTTTTTTTTTTTCCCGAGGGTTTTTTTTGGTTTCCCCAATTCCGATTTTTTTTTCAAAGACTCCCCCCCCCCCTTGAACCCTCCTTTTTCCCCCACTTTTTGTTTCTTTGGTTTCCGGATTGGTTTTACACCTCGGACCCAATGTTCCCAATTTTGCACACCTTTCAAAACCCCTTTGCCTTACACCCCCTTCCCCCCTTTTTTTTCTGTGGAGTTTCCCCCACCCCAAATTTTTTTTGGGAAACCCAACCGTTTTCGTTTTCTTTCCCACGGAGGTGAGCGTTTCACAACCTTCCTGGGACCCCGTTTTTTGACCCCCCCCCAAACTCCATTCACGACCCGCACAAAACGAAAACCGTTCCCTTCATGGTGGCTCCCGAATTTTCCCCCCGGGTGATGGGTTCTTTTTGCAAGGTTCCCAGGGGCTTTTCTTTGCAGGTTTTCCCCTCCCCCAAGGTCCCTTTTCTTTATACGACTTTAGAGAACTGACTTTCTCCAAACTCCCTTTTTTTTAGAAAAATATCTTTCATTCCCAGTCGGTCCCCTTGCGCCTCACTCCTTCAAACCAAAACTGCCCTTTTGGAAACTTTCCGGGATGTTATTTTTCCCCAACGGACCAATTTCCCAGTTTTTCCCTCTCAGGGGTTTTTTCCCAACCGGAAGTTTTCAGTCCCCCCCTGGTGGGGGGTCCCCAAACCCCTTTAGCCCCCCCCCCCCCCCTGATTTTTTTTTTTTTCCCAAAAACCTTTTCAGTCGCTTCCTAGTCCCCCCCCGGGCCCCCCCAAATCGTCCCTTCCCAACCATGGCCACCAAGCTGTTTTTTGGTGGCGATTTTAGTTTTTTCAAAAACCCTTGTTCCCCCCCCCCTTTTTTGACATGTTCTTCCTTTTCATTTTACAAACCCGGTTGGTTCCGTGGGCCCCCGTTTCCCAAAACTTTTTTAAAACCCCCTTTTTCTTGGGGTTCCGTGCTTCCCCCTTTTTACCTTCTATTTAAAAGGTTAACCAACCCCCCCCCCCCCCGGAGTAGTTTTTCTGCCCGGTTACTTTTTTTCCCTTTTCCCTGGGGTTGTTTTTTTGCGGTCCGGTGACCCGAAAAAACTTTTTTTTTATGGGTCCATTAATGGGTTGGCGTGGTTTTTTTTTCCCCCCCCCCCTTCTGGTGACCCTTTCCCCTCTTTGGGAAGGTCCTTTGTCCCAGGGGTTCCACACCACCAGGGGAAGTCCACCCCAGGGAACTTTTTTGAAACCCCTTCTTTTTCTTTTTTTACTTAGGTCCCATTGGTGGTCAAGGCGGGAATTTTGCCACGTTTGATAGAACCCCCCCCCCCACCCCAAGGAAATTCCCCTGGTTTTTTTTTTGAATGGTCCAGGGTTCGGGACCCCTTCCAACCCCGGGGAGTAGGGGGGCGGTCTTCCCCCAAAAAAACCCTTCAATCCCCCCACACTCTTCCCCTTTTTCTTGGGGGGGGTCCCTTTTCCTTCGAATCGAGGCTTAAACGGGTCCCCAATTGGAGTCGTTTTTTTTTTTTTCGAGGACTCTTTCTTTTTGCCTGAGATTTTTTCCCCCCCCACACGGTTAGTTTGCAAAGGGCCCTTTTTCCCCCAAAACTCCCACACGTCAACCGGCCACTTTTTTTTCCCTCCAGGCTTTCCACGGTTGCGGTTTAACAAAAAACTACTTGCGGGCCCCTTTTGGGCGCTCTTTTGGTGGGCCGGGTCTCTTTTTTTTCACAAAACCCCCAACGGCTTAAGGACCTTTTTTCCCGGGTTTTGGGCAAACCCCATTTAATACCTTTTTTTTTTCCCCAAACGTACTTTCCGTCCCTTTTTTGGCCCTTTTCTGGCCCCACGGATTTCCGTCTTTCCCCCTGGAAGGTTGGGGCATTGGCTCTTGTTTTTTTTTTTCTCCTTCCAGTTTCCCTTCCCCCAAACTTTCCTTAAATTTTTTGTATCCACTTGGGGGACACCCCATGAACCTCTCCCGGAAACTGGGGGACGGTCGTTTGTTATCCCTGATGGGTTTCCCCAAAAAAGGGTTTTTTCCACCCAAAACCCTTTTTTTAGATCCTGCTTTTTCGGATTCCAAAATTTTAGGCCCTTCCCCTTTTTCCCCCCCTGGGATTTCCCAGTGGGCCTCCAGTTTTCGTTTCCCACATATCTCCCCAGAAGGTCGGTAGCCGTTAGCGCTTTTTCCGGACAGCCCCCCCCCCCCCAAGGTTTTTTCGCTTGGGTCGTGGGGTCCTCTTCTGGAATCCTTTCTGTCGTGGACGAGGGAACAGTGGGTTTTTTTTTTCCAGGTTTCCCCCTTTTGAGTATGCTCCCCCCCCCCCTTTTTTTGGCCACAAATTTGCCTTTATTTTACACTCTCTTTTTTTTTTGTTGTTCTGACCCCTTTTTTACTTTTTCTTGGCTAAAAGCCTCTCATTTTTTTCGGGGATAACAAAGTTCCTTTCGTCACGACGCGCTTTCCCTTTCTTCCCCCACTGGGCTTTCGGTTTTGGACTGGCTGGTGCCTTTTTTTTTTTTCCAACGGCCCGGGGGGCCAACAGGGGGTTTTTTTTTTTTTGCGCTCCTTTTCTTTAGGGTTTGTTCCATGGGTTTTTTTTTAAAAAACTCCCCAAGCGGCGGCCCTCCGTTTGGATGGCGGGTTGGGATCCTTGACTGTTTTTTTTTTTTCCCCCCCAAACTTCCCCCCGTTTAGACCCGAAAGGCGAATTCCGGTTCTTTTCCTTTGCTTGGTCGACAACACGGCGGTACTTTTCCCTCCAAAACTTTGGAATTTTTTTTTTTCCCCCCCAGGTGCATCCCCCTGGGCCACTGGTGGGACCGTCTTTTTTCTTTGACGATGGCAGGGGTTGAGTCTTTATTCTCTTTTTTTTTTTCTTTGACGGTTCTTTCCGTAGCCCTCTTTTGCAGTCTCCCTGCCGTTTGCAGCTCTTCCAATGTAAGGGGCAATGCACCCCCCATTGGGGCCTTTTTTTCTTTGCACCTTTCCCCCCCCTGTGGGTGCGTCCTTGCCCAGTTTTGTTTTTTCCTTTTTTCACGATTTTTCTTTTGAATTGCACGTCCTTTCCTGGGCAACCCCTTTTGGGATTTTTGGGTATCTCCCTTTTTTCCAGCGCCAGAATTTTGGAACCTTTTTGATTGAGGTTGGTTACATGGCCGTTACTGATGTTTCCCCTTTCGGTCAGTTTCTCTGGGTCTTTCATTTTTTTGCATCTTGCCGGTTTGACGTTGTTTTTCCCCCTGGGTTTGGGGGACCTGTTTCACCCCATTTTCCCTGTTCCCCCCCGCGGAAAGCTTTTTTTTTTACAAACCTTTTTTTGGGGCCTTGGTTTTTCCCCCGGTTGCCCCCCACACACCTTTTTTAAGTTTCAGTGGGCCGTTATAGCCCCTTCCCCCTTTTTCTGGGCCCGGCTTTTTCTTGTTCCTCACCGGTTTTTGGTGGCCTCCGTAACATTCCCTGGCCCCGTGGTTTTGAATTTTTCAGACAAAAGGGGTTCCCCCCCCATTTTTTTTTCCCCCACGTCTTTTCCGATTCTTTTTTGCCTTCTTTTGAAGGTCAAAAAAGGTTTTTTTTTTTGAAAAGGGGGAAACCCGCTAAGGGTTTGTCTTTTTAGGTTAAAACGTTTTTCCCCACGCTGTAATGCGGAATCCTTTTCTTAAAAACTTTGCAAATTTGATTCCCTTCAACCCCCCCAACTTTTTGGATTTTCCTCTTTTTTTTTTTTACCCCCACCGGATTTCTGGGAGTTTTTGTGAAGTTTTTTTTTTTTTGTCCACCACCGTTCCAACCAGTTTTTCTTCCCAAAACTGACTTGGCCCCTTTCTTTGAACGCCCCCATTGTCCTGCGATTCCTGGACCCCCAAATGTTTTGACAACGTCTATGGGGTTTTTGCCAATTCTGTGGTTCCCCCCTTTTGGTGTTTTCCCCCCCTTGCCTTCCCTGTTGTTTAACAAAAGGTTCTTCCCGGAGCTTTGGACGTACGGGCTTCTTTTCGGCCTCTTCTTTTTTTTGGCCTTCTTTCCTCCTTCGATCTCCCCGGTTTGTAAATTTTTTCCCCCGGCCTTTTCCTCCCCGGACGGTAAACCCCAACCGTTTTTTTCCCTCTAGGTTTTGTCCCTTTTTCTGTTTTTTTCTTTTTGATGATGCTTTTTTTTTTCCCCACCCATCGAAACCTCCAGGGACGGTTTCGGCAGCTTGGGGGGGGTTTTGCCCCTCACCAAAACCCCTGTTTCCCCCCCTCGGTGGTCCACCCCTGTTTTTTTCAAGGTGGTCCGTGGAAGGTGGTCTCTTTCTCCCAATCTTGGATGTGATTTGGGCCGTCCCCCCCCTTTTTTTTGTATTTGTTTTTTTTGGAGTAGATTCTTTTTCTTGAACTTCCATGGTTTACGGGGGGTTTTTTTTTGGACAGTTGGGACACACACCTTGGGGGTTACTTCCCCCAGGGGTCTCCTGAAGGTCCGTCCTTTTTTCCCTCCCCAATTTTCCCCGGTCATTTTTTTTTGGTGGACAAAATTCTCCCCCTCTGACCGGGTGAGTTTCCCCCCCTCTTCCCCCTTTTTTGGGGTTCGGTGCACAATTCTCGCGCCCCTCCTTTTGTCCTCTCTTGCCATTGGTGTTGCTTAAGTAACTGTTCAACTCACTGCGGGCGTCTCGTAGCCCCATTCTTCACGGGGCCGAACCTCAGGGGGTAGTCCCCGGTTCTCTCTTCTCCTTCTTGTGTGCCGCCTCCGATTTTCCCCTCCGGGCGGAGGTGTTTCTGTTAAGTCCTGTGACCCTTGGGGCGCTCCCCTGGATCGTTCCGGGCACCCTTGTCTCGTTTGGCCTCTTAGGCGTGTGTGCTGGACAGGGAGGCCATTTTATGGCTCGGAGGCTCCTGGCGTGGAGCTTTGCGGGCTTCATTCGCCTCCCTCCCGGGCAACTGTCGGACCCTCTTGTCTTCTCCCCCCATTTGTGAACTTTTTTCAGCGGCACGCGGGTTTTTTATTCCCCCTTGCGTGCTGCGGCCGCGGGGGCATGTTTGTGCGAGTAGCACCGAAATGAATCACTTTGGCCGGCTCCTCCCCTAACTGGGCTTTCGACTCAGGAATCCACCGAAGTTGCTGGCGTGCGGCGGTCGGGAGGCATCAGGTGCAATTCCGTCTGGGTGTGCGTGTGGTCGTTGCTCTTGTAGTAGTGGGTACGTCTGTCGTACGGGTGTGTTTCGTCTGGTATTAGGGGTACTTTTTCGAGCCATCAGTTTTGGGATTTGGGTCTGGGGTTCTACTTAGCCGAGGATTCCCTGGGATTTTCCCCTTTTTTTTTTTTTTTTCCTTTTTCCCGTGAAGGGTTTTTTTCCCTTTTTGCCTCTTCGGCGACGGTCAAAGTTGTTTTTCACTTTTTTTTGTTTATTTTTCGGAGGCCACCATACCCGTTATTTTAACTTGAAACCCCCCGGGGTTTCCCCATCGGCTTAATCGCGCTTCCCCCCTCTTGGGGCCTTAAATAAACTCGGGTTTCCCCCGCACCCCTTACTCGCTACAAAACACTTTGCTTGTACACAAAACCCTAGTGGGACACATTTTTTTTTTCCAAGGTATTTTTCATGGACCTTACTTTGGGTTTTCTTGTGTCTTAGCAAACCAAGCCTTTTAAACTACCAGCCCCCCCCCTCCCCACACCCCTTTTTGGGGGCACCAACCCCCCTTTGGGTTTTCTTGGGACCTCTTTTTTTTGTTACCTTTTCCCCTTCCTTGTTGCTTTTTCTTTTTTTTTTCCTTTCCTTTTCCTCCTCCTTTTTGGGTCCCCCACACTCAACGGCCTCCCAAACCCCTGGTGTTTTTGGGCCGCCAATCCCTAAAAAACTTGTGGTTTCAACAAAAAAACAATTCCTTTTTTTTTTTGCCCCGTTACTTCCACAACCTGCGTCCCGTCGGGACCCTTTTTTTTTGCACCTTAACCCCCTTCCTGGGTCGTATAGTTCCCATCCTAGGGAATGTTTGTAATCCTTTGGCTTGTAGGTTTTTTTTTTCCGTTGACCTTCGGCCCCCAAAAACCCGCAATTTGACCAAAAACCAAAACTTTCCTTCAACACCGCCCTCTTTGACCGGTTTTTATTGGGTTTTTTTCCCCAACAATTCAACTCCACGGGTCAACTTTTTTCCAAGGTTGCATTTTCCCCCCCCCCCAATTTGGAAGGTTTTGCGCAAACTTTTTCAAAACACCCCCCATTCCGGGTGAATTTCCCCCCAGTGGAATTCCCCCCGGGGGCCCCTTTATCCCCGGATCTTTTCTTTTCCTTCCCCCACAATGGGAACCTTTTTGCGTTGGACCAGACCCCAAACTTCATTTTGGGAACTTCGGTGCCTTTTCTCCGGGAATGTACCGGCTTTGTGCGCTTCTCTGGAAAAATTTTCAACGGACTTTTTTTGGGGGGGTCTTTCCCCGGGAATCTTTGGGGGAACCCCCAAGGAGGGCCTTGGTTTCTTCGGGTGGTTTTTTGGTGTTTTTTTTTTTTTTTGGATGTCCCCCCAAGTTCCGGGCTTTAAGGTTCTTGGGAACCTCTCGGTACCCCCCCATTTTCTTTCCCCGTGGTTTTAGCCCCCAAGGGCCACGGTTTTTACATCTCTTCAAGGTGACCACACAACCCTCCTTTTTTTTTGACTTCTTTCCGATTTTTTCGCCCGTGGAAAAGTTTTTTTTTTTTGGGGCCCCCGTTTAGGATCCTTTTCTGGTTTCTTCTGAATTTCCCCCCACGATTTTTGGGAACCCTTTTTCCCAACGTCCGTGCCTTTTTTTTTTTTTTTCCCAAACCTCTTCCACCAAACTTCAAAAAAAAATCCGACCCGGGGTTTGTCGATGGGTTGTTGGTAAGCTTTTCCTTGTTGCGTTCCCCCAAAAAACTCTTTTTTCCTCCCCTTCGGGGTTTTGGTTGGTAACCTTGTTCAACCAAACCGGTTAAGGGTTTTCCCCACCCCGTTTCCACTAACATTCTTCTTTGCAACCCCCCGCCATTTTTTACGCTCCCCCCCAAAAAAAATTTTTTTCAAACCTCCCAAAACTTTTCCGGGTTTTTTTTTTTTTCAAAACGTGTGTCCCAGCTACCCTAGTCGGCCTTTCCCGGCATTCCCTTTTTTTTTTTGCCGGTTTCTTTTTATTTTAAAACCTTTGAAACCTCTCCTAACCTTTTTTCATGTCTGGAAAAATTAGTTATTTATCTTTTTCCCCGAACGTTTCCGTTTTTCTGGTAAGGGGGGACCACGGGGTTACCACCCCCACACACGGATTGAGGGGGGGTTTTGTTTTCCCGAGTTCCTCTTTTAACTTACCGCTTTTTCCATCTTTTCCCCCCCAGGCCCCCTCCCCCCCTTCAAACCGCCACTCCTCACCGAGGGTGCCCCTCAGTTTTTGTCGTTTTTTGGGCCCCTCTTTCCAAACCTACCCTTTGAAGATCGCATTTCGTGGACGAGGGGGGGGTCACAGTTAATTTTTTTTTCGTCAAGCTCCCTCCAAAAGTCTTTTCTCCCGGCCTTTCCTCCCAGGCTACTTCTAACCTTTGAGAGACCTTGCTGTGCGGGATTACCCCGTTAAGTTTCCAGAATTTTCCCTCCCCTTGTGTGTTGTCCCATCCTTCACCCTTTTCTGCATCTGGCCTTTCTTTCGGTAACTGCACATTCTTGTGGGCGGTGGGAACGGGTTTGGACGTTTTTTGGTCGACCTTTTTTCCACGGGGGTCTCCTCGGGATCTTTCTTCCGTCGGGTGTCGGGTTTTTTCAGGAGTCCCCCCTGGGGCGAATTTTTCAATTTCACCTCCCCCCCCTTTCTTTTCCAAAACCCTTGTTTTTCCTTTGGTTGCCTAAACGTTGTCCTTCCCAAGAAAATTTCCCCCCCGGGCGGGTTAGTTTTCGACGAATTTTTTCATTTTTTACCCTTTTTTTTTGCCAGTTCCCACAGGGTCCTTGATTTTTCCCCTGGTAACTCTTTTACTTTGCCGCCCACCCTGGGAAAAGCCAGAAGCCACCCCAAGGAGTGTGGTCCTTTTTAAGGATTTTCCTTCCTTTGTTTTGCCACCGTTGTTTTTTTTTTTTTAGTCGCTCCCTGTTCAATAAGTGTGACCTGGTTTCCCTTTTTCCGGGCGTCCCTTTTGTTTCAAGGGCTTTTTCCCCATGGTTTTTTGGCCGTGTGATTTCCCTTGATCCAAAGAAAGTAGCTCCCCCTATCTTGGTTTTTTCTCATTATTTCTTGACCTTTTTTTGGTGTGTTTTTGATTTTTGTTTTTACTGTTTGTGTTTTTGTGGTGATTTTTGGCCGTATTACAGATTTTCTTTCTCGTTGGGTCACGTTGTCTTTCTTCGATCTCTTTAATTTTTTCTTGGCTCCAGGCGTTGGCTAGTGGGTTTTCGTTTTTTTTCCGGTGCCCCCCCTTTTCACTCCTGGGTTTTTTTCGGGTACTTCCTGATCCCCCCTTGCCAGGACGTCCTTTGGCTCGTGAAAACCCCCCAACTGATCGCTTTTCAGGATTCAGGGGCTTCTTTGAACCGTAAACACCTTTTGATCCCCACTTGGCCCCAAACATCACAGGACTGTCCAATTTTCCCGGGCGGGTCAGCTTCAGGTTTTTACCTTTTTTTTGTGCCTTTTTTCCGCTTTGCCCCCCCTTTTTTCACTCCTTTTCCACGGTCGTTGGGTTCGACTCCCTTTTTTTTGAAGCGTTTTTCCGCCTTCCAGGAAGGGTTGGCCGAAAATTTTCCCCCAACGGGACGTTCCCAAAACGGTTGTTTTGGAACCCCCTTGCTGCACTTTTTTTTTTTTTTTCATCCGTTTTGTCCCCCAAACCTTTTTCATGTTGTTTTTCTTTTCAACTTTCTCAGGTTCCTATTGTAATTCATTGACAGTTAGTTTGGGCGGGGTTTGGTTTTAGGTCCAAAACACCAAAACCCAAATCCCACGTACCCGGTGGGGGCTCTGATTTGTTGGACAGCTTTGTGGACCTTTTTCCTTGATTCAGGTTGGACCTTCATTGGATTTTGCAAGGTTTCGTGCCCCTCGTTCAGATAAAATTTTGTTTCCTCCCCTTCCCCCCAAAGGTTCTTTCTTTTGGCTTTCCTTGCAGGCCGTTTTGGGCGCTTCCGTCTTAGACCTTTTCCTATTTGGTGGACAGAGAGGCGTTTTGTTTTTTTTTACGGGCCACCTTGGGATTTTTTCAAGTTCTAGTTTTTGTTTTGTTTTTGTGTTGGTTGTCTTTGGTTGGTTGAAACCCCCACGGACCTTTTTCCCTTTTGTAAAGGGATCTTTTTGAGCCTTTTAGTTGGCCTCCTTTGGCCACGTTCCCTGAGGTGCTTTTGCGCCGTTCGCTTCTTTTCTTTTTTTTTGGAAAATTTGGTTTCCTCCAAACCCCCATTGGAGGTTTCGGGTTCTTTTTTTTTCTCTAAGGTCTTTATGGAAAAATTTTGGGGACATTGTTTTCCCGATTGGGTCCCTCTTTGCTTTTTTTTTCCTTTTACGTTTCTTCGATCCTTTTTTCCCAGAAAACTATTTGTGATACTCTTCTTTCTTCACATTGACCCTCTGTTTGTATTTAATTTCTGGTTTTGTTTTGGGAAGAAAGAAATTTTGGGGGTGGGGATTCTGACCCCTTCTCCAAACATGGACTTCTTGGGGGGGGAAGTGTTGTCGTCCCCGGTCCTTCTCCCTTTGGTTTTTTGATCCCTTTTTTGTGGGGGTATTTTCCACCTTTTTTTTTTTTCAGTTTTTTTTTCTTTTTCACCCCCCTTAAAAACTTTTTGGGCCAAAGTTTCTGTTCTCCCCCCGATCCCCCGGGTCTTTTGGCACCCCCCCTTTTTGTCGGTGTTCATTTACTTTTCACACGCATTTCCCTTTTTTTTTGGTTCCCCCCCCCCAGGCTCTGTTTGGATCTTTCCCAAAAACAACTCTATCGGGGGCACAACAAACTTTGATTTGTCCGTTCCCGTTTGAACTGGTGGGACCTTTTTTCGTGGATTCCCCAACAGGTCCCCAACTTACCAAACCGTTGACCCCACAAAATTTCAAAGAATCACCGTTTATCCTCTTCCCCAGTTTTGTTGACTGGGGCAAGCGGTTCCCCGGCCCTTTTTTTTTTGACTGATTTTTCTGGCTTTTTTCCCGGGCCCATTAGGCCCTTTCGCCCCCTTTGACGTATAAAAAATTGTTTTGCACTTCACCCCCCCCGGGTCATGACCCTACGTTTTTCCCCGCTTGGTCCCAACTTAAGGCTCCTTGGTTAAAAAATTTTTGGATTTCCCCCCATTTTTGCCCAAAAAAGGGGTTTTTTAGGTCCTTTCCAGGCGTCCTTGGCCCCAGTTCCAAATGAACTTGTCACCCCCCAAAAGCTTTTTTTCCCTTTCTGTTGACCGTTTTTTTTTTTTTCAACCATTCCCCTCCAAGGCCCCTCCAATTTTTTTGGGGAAACCCCCCCGTTGGGGGGTTCCCGGCCCGAAAGGTTGAGGGTTCCCCTTTTCCGGAGAACCCCTTTTGCAGTTTTGTTCTTGAACCCCCCCCAGGTGAAAATATCGTCCCTTGGCTTTTTTTTCCTAATTGTGGCCCCAGGGCCTTTTTTTTTTTCCAAATTTTCTTCGGGTCCCCCCCCACACCGTTTTTGGGGCTACACTTTTTTTTCTTTTTTTTCTTTGGGGTTGGCCATCTCATCTTTTCGGTAGTGGGGCCGTGTGGGGGACGCAAGTGCTGGACCCCCTTGTTGGCAAACCTTTTTTTTTTCCCAGTTCTCCCCCTGGACCTTTTTTGGGGGGAAACCTTTTCATTTCTTTGTTTGGTTTTTTTAAGAATCGGGCTCACCCGGTTTTCCCCAACCCCCCGGTGAGGGAAATTCAGTTTTCCAATGGTTGGAGGTTCTTTTCCAAACATTCCAATTTTTTTAAGGGTTCGCTCTTGAGGAACTTTTTGCCCCCATTCGTCGGGGGACCCAAAAAATTTCCCCGGGGTCACTTTTTTATTTTTAGGAGATTTTTTCCAAAAAAAAGTGTCCCAAAAAATTCGGGCGATGGTTTGGTTTTTCCCTTTTTTTGGGATTTGACCCCCCAAAGACCCGTGTTCCTCGGGAAGGGTTTAACGTTCTTCCGGTCCCCCCCCAAGTTATCTTGGGAAAACAGAACGTTTTCCTATCTCAACAGAGTATTTCTTGGGTTAATGCCGAATTTTCGGGCCCAACGGTTAAAGGTTTAAAATCCCCTGGTGCAGTTTTTCGGGACGTTTTCCAAAACTTTAAATTGCCCGCGGGTTTCTTTTCCAATCGGGTCCCCCCTGGGCCAAATCCGTCGGGGTTGCAACCCTTTAACCCCTGCCTGACACCCAACCTTCCAGGGGGGGTAGGGCCTTCCACGGGTTCTTCCTGTTTTTGATTTTTAGAATCTTAAGGATTTGGGTCCTTCTGGAAGGTGGATTTTTTTTTTCTTTAAATCCTGTTTTTTGGTCAATTTTTCCACCTGGTGAACCACGTTCCGCACTTTCGCGACCTTTGTTGGTTTTCGCTTGTTTTTTTCCCCCACTTTTTGCATTCAAAAAAAACCAAACCCCCCTTTTTGGGGGGGGTTTTCCGGGTTACGGGAATACTTTCGTGTTGGGGCTAAAGCTTTCCCTGGTTTCCCCCCTTAAAATCTCCCCAGTTGGGGGTCTCCAAACAAACTTCAATTCCCCCCTTCCCTTTCCCGTTTAGTTCTTCCCCCCGAACTGACTTTTTTCTTTTTTTTCCCCAAAACCTTTCCAAAACAACGTTTCTTCTTCCTTCTATGGGGAGTTTTGGCAGATTGCACAGATCATAGTAGGAGTCGGGGGACCCCCCAACTTCCCACCAGGTCCTTTTTTTGACCAGTCCCGTTTAGGCAGCCGTTCAACCCCCCAAAAGGCTTCCTTGTTTGTTCTTTTTGTGAGACCACTCGGGCTTCCCCCGGGGAAGTTTTTTTCTAATTCAAAAAACCTTGTGGCCCTTTTCAACCCCCAGGACTCTTTCCTTGGTTTTAAAGGGTTTTTTTTTAAAAAACCCCTTTTGGGTTTTTCGGCAGGATTTTCGGGTTGTTTTTCAGGTTTCCCCTTTTTTTTCCCCCAATGCTCCCCTCCTCCTGGAGGTTCTTTGTGTTTCCTTTCCGAGTCCCCCTCTTTGAATTTACCACTTCTTGGGTGGAAAAAACCCACCCACTTTTGGGTGGTTTCTTTCCTAACGTTGCAGTCCCCCCAAACGTTTCCAAGCCCCCACACTTTTTTTTTGGTGGCCCCCAGTTGGATCGTCCATGGTTGACGCTACCCGTTTTGCCTCCCCCCCCCCCCAGGCACTCCTCTTATTTTCTATTTGTTTCTTTTTTGGACTTTTTTTCAGAATCTTGACCCGGCCGGTGATTTTGACCCCGGCTTCGACCTGTAAGTTTATTCTCCCCCCTCGCTCTCGGTGGTAAATCTTTTTCGTATCTTGTTTGCTGGGTTTTCCCATTTTCCCCCCGATTTCCTGGGCTCTTTTTTTGTTTTTGTGTCTCTTTTTATATATGTTTTTTTGTGTTTCTCTTATTTTTTTTTTGGATTTTTCTTGTGCTATATATTTGTGTACCCAGTTCTGGTTTTGCGTGTGTTGGTTTCTTTTTTTGTGTTCTTCGTATTTTTTTGTGTTTCCGAGTTTATGTCTTTTTGTGTGTGTGTTTCTGAGGTGTTTTTTTGTGTGTTTTTTGCTTTGTTCTGTGTTGGTTTTTTTTTGTATTGTGTTTTTTTTTGTGACCCTTCGGGTTCCTCATGTGTTTTTCTGTTTGAGTTTTTTTGACCTTTGTCGGCCCAAGATTTGTTTCTTCTCCTTTGACCATGTTGGATTCACAGCCGTGCCAGCTCTTGAGGCTTTTCCTGATTTTTTTCTCCAGGTTTCGACTTTTTTCACTTTTAAAATTCCTTTTAAAGTGTGGATTTTAACAGGTTTCTTTTTGTGGTTCCTTTTTTCCCGTTCCAGTCTTTTTTTTTTTTGGAAATCCTCGCAGGGACGATTCGCCCTTTTAACAGCCCCCCCCCCATGGGGGGGGACCTTTTTGGCCTATTTTCAGGTTTTCCCGAACCCTGGAATACAAAATCCTCACGGAGTTCCCGAGTTCATGACCTCCTTTGTGGTGGGTCGCCTTTGCAACCTTTTTCCAGTCGGGTGCCGAACATTCCCCTTGGTTCTTGAAGCCGGGAACCCTTTTTTTCTGGAACCTTCCCTGACTCCCCCTGTTTTCTCCCCCCCCCCGCCCCCAAACCCTTGTTTTGGTTCCCCCTTTGCCCCTGGGATGTTAAACCACCCGTCCTTCCCAAATTTTTTTCCCCCCTTCCAAGTTGTTGCCCCCTGTGGTTTTTCCACCATTTCCTTTCCCCTTTTTTTAAGCTGGTTGTGGACTGGCAGGCCCGGAAAATTTTTTTTTTTGCCATTTCCTTTCAAGCTTCTCTTTCGGCACCAGTTTTTTTTTTCCGATTGAGTTCCCAACTCACCCAGGGCTGGCAGGCCCAAGGGCTTTTCACATTTTTCCCTTGTGGTTGACGGTTTTTTTTTTATGGCAGCTTTTCCGGATTTTTCCCGAGGGACTGGTAGTTGATTTTTTTGTTTTTTTTCGGGGGAGGTTTTTTTTGAAGGCAGGCACCCCCCTTTTTGCCCCTTTTTTTCCCATATTTCGTTGGCCATATTGGTTGCGTTTTCCTGGCTGTGGCTTTTTTTCAAACCCCCAAAAACTTCTTCAGGGTTCCCACAAAAAGTTTTTTTTTGGTAAATTTTACTTTCCCCCGGAGTTTTTGTTCACGTTTTTCCCCTTTTTGTTTTTTTTTCCCCTGTAGTTTTTTTCTCAGGGTTCGGCTCGATTTTCTCCCTGAACTCATTCCGGTCAAAAGGTTTTGGCGGTTTTCTGGGTTTTTTTTTTATGGTTTTGGGTCTTTTCCCCTTGGAAGCTTTTTTTCAGTTTCGTCTTTTTTTTTTTTTGCGGAACCTCTGGACACTTTAAAGTCTGTGATTTTTTTTTTTTTTTTGACCTTCTTTTTCCAACCATCCCATACGTTTGGTTTTCCGGGATCTTTTTGAGGTCTTTCATTCGGATTTAGGGCTAGTTCCTTATCTCGGGTTTTGGTTCTGGTCGTTAATTCTTCCCCCCAAAGGGGGAACGACCGGGTCATTCCTTTTACGCCCGGTCTTTCCTCCCCAATTTTCTCTCTGTTGCAACCTCCCCCCCCCCCACACACTCCACAGAAACGCCGCTTGACACTGAACCCATCTTTTGTGGGGGACCCACCCCTCCTCTTTTTTTTTGAACTTTCCAGGCCCCCCCCCGGGTCTCAATTTCCAGGGTTTCTTGTCCAAAACAACACGCGTTCCTTTTTACTTGCAAAACCACCCCCTTTCAACCCCTCTGTCAATTTTTTTTATTCCGCTTTCCCTTTTTTTCTAAATGCTTTTTTCTTTTTAGGGAAGGGATTTTTCTCAGGAGAACAAAAAAATTTATTGCCCCCAGGATTGACGGGCGATTCTCCAAAACCTCCTTTTTTTTCCAAACACCTCCCACCTTTGCGAAAAAACAAACCAACCTTTTTGGCTCTAGTTTCAAACTAACACAAAACGTCATGGGGGGACCTTTTGGTGGTCCCCCTTTCCTCCCCAATCTTCAATCTGGAGGTGTTCGTCAACTTTTGTGGGTTTTTAGGGGGTTCCAAGTTTTTTCTTTTGCCCGGGAGCCCCTACCGTGTCACCCCCCAAAAAAAACCTTAACGGGAACCCCCACATCCGGTTTTTTCCCCTTTTCCCTTGCTTTCTTGGTGGGCTCTGCTTATCCTGGGTCGCTGGGGCAATGTACCCCAAAAAACTTCTCGGGGGGGGACGCTTTTTTTTTCTTGTTTGCGGTTTTTTCTTGGATTGGTACCCCAATTTTTTCCCCCTTTTAGTTTTTCTCGGACCTTCCCCCCCACCCAAAGTGGAGACCTTCAACCCCGCGTTGGGACCCTGTGGAACCTTCTTCTCAGGGTCCCACACAAAAAACTTTCCTTCCTTGACTTTTTTTTTTTGGGGCAAAAAAACTCCACTATTAAGGGCCTTTTTTTTTTTTTTCTTTAGGGCTTTTTCTGGGACCCATGTGAAGTTCCGGTCCGGGTTCCTGGCCTCTTTGCGGGTCATTTGTGCCATTTGTTGGGACTCCATGGGTTGTTTTACCTCCCCCCCTTTTTTTGGGGAAAGGTCAACCTGGACGGTGGTTGAAATTTGCAAAACCCCCCGATGTTTCATTCTGTGAACCTTTTCCTTTAATTCCCCCCCTCCCTGGGACCCAACAACCCTGCAAGTTCTCCTCCCCCTTTTTCTTGCAATTTTTTATTCTTTTCCCAAACCGGGGCCCTTTTTTCGAGCTTCCCTTTTTTTCTCCTTTTTTTTTTTTCTCCCCTGGGGGACCAAACGTCTTCCCCACTCCTTTCCCCCCTGGACAACAAGTTTTGGGTCCTGGGTTGTAATTTTTTCATTGTTTTTTCAACCCTTTTCAATTTCTTTCTCTTCTTTTTTGAAGGACTCTTTTTGTCAATTGTCCTTCTCAAAAGACTGGGCACATTCCGACATTTTGATTCTTTAAACCAAAAACCCAGGAATCTTTTTTTTTTCCGGGACTAAACCCTCGTAAGCGGGGGCTTTTCTCTTGGGTTCGGTACCTCGGCTTTTTTTCTTAGTGTGGTTCCAACGCCCACCTTTTTTCCTCTGTCCAAAACAACGCGTCAAAAAACCTTTTTTTTTGGTTTTTCGTAAAAAGTAACAACACTTTTGGGTTTTTTTAGTTGGTCCCCATTTCCCGCCGTTACGCTTGGACCAGGTTGGTTTTTTTTTTAAGGCCCCTTTTTTTTTGGGAAACCCCCTTCAAGAGCTTCGACTTTTTCTGCGGTTTTTCCCACCCGAATTCCCTCCCTGGCTTGAAAGAGGACCTCCAATTCGTGTGGAACCCTTTCCCCCACCCGTTCCCCCCTTTTCTTTATGACCTTTCCCACCTTGGTGTCTTGATACCCTTCCTTTTTTCTTTGTGAATTCCCCTTTCTGATCGGATACCCTATACCCTTTTTGTACTCTTGCAGTTTTTTTTCATTTACCCCTTTCCTTCCTTTTTTGTGTACCCCCTTGTTCCCTTGACGGATTTCGCCTTTTCTACGGTTCAAGGAACCTGAGTTGTCTGCTGAGGGTTTAAGGTAAGGGTTTTTTTTTCTCTCTTGAGTTCCCAGATCCCGTGGGACTTTTTTTTGACAACTTTTCCTCCCTCTGAAAAACAACATTACTTCCGTTTTTTGGTGGTCTTCGGCCCCCCCACAAAGCCTTGAAAGAACCCCCCTCAGGTAGTTTTTCTTTCCCCCCTCATTTTCTTTTTTTTTTAAAAAGTTTTTCTGGGGGGAGTTTTTCCTCCTTTCCGACGCTTTGTTTAGCCCCCTTTTTGCTGGTAATGGCTTCCTCAGGAAACCTCCCCCCCAGGGAAGTTTCTTTTTCCCGCCGTATGCAGGGGTTTTCTCACTTCCTGCTGCGTTTTTTTTTTTTTTTTTTTTTTTTAAGGTTTCTTTTTAGTCCTGGAAGGCGTTTAAGTTTCCAAGTTTTCCAGGTTTTTATTTATGGCCGCCACTGTGGTGGTTTCGAACTGTTTTCACGATTTTTTATGCCGGGTTTTCCAGATAGGTTTTTTTTTAGATTCTCCCCCTCAGTTAAGTCTCCACTTTCCCCTTCGGTATACTTTTTCGTTTTCCGGCGACTGTATGATGGTTTTCCTCTGAGCTTTCCTGGGTGTCCCCTTCTTTCATGGGACGTGCTTCCGGTACCTATCAATGCCCTCCTAACGTGACAGCGTTTTTTCCTTTTTTAGACCCCTTTTTTTTTAAATCCGTTGACCTGGGTACGTCAAGCTGTTCTTCCCTCTATGCACGATGCCCCTCCCCTCCAGACCTTTCTTTTGCCCGGAAAAAGGATTTAACATTTTCCCATTCGAGGCCTTTTGCACCTCTTTTCCGGCGATATTGCTTCAATCCGAAAATTTACGGGAACACCTTTTTCTTGTTGCCCTTACCCCCCTCCCAAACGTGGTGTCTCCTTGTCAAACGCAATGATTCAAGAGAGTTTCCCCACAGTCTCTTTCATTCTCTTGGTTGACGCCGACCCTACCCGTACTGGGCTTTTCACAGCCCAAGGGGTGCTTCCATCAAGATGTTTTCGCCCGGACGCCTCCTGTGAACTGCCTTAAAGTTCTTTCGCAAATTTTTTTTTGGAGATTCCCTGGTTACCGGCGAATCCCTTAGTTTTGAGCGGACGCCTTTTCCAGATTCCATTAAGACCCCCTTTAATTTTTTTGCCCAGGATGTTTTCGTTTGATAGGTCTTTAAAACCTCTCCACCTTCCGGAGAAACTTTTTCGTGAAGATTGTAATTTCCCCCCTCCTTTTTTCGGCTCTCTTTTGTCGGGGGTCCTCCCCGATGTACTTGGATCCCCCGGAGGTTCTGGTCTTTCCCTTTCCTTCATGCCTTTTTTGCAAAGTCGGATCTTTTCCCGTCTCGCCCAAGATGCGTCCTTACTAAGGTAATGTATATATATTCATACGTTGTTGGTTTTTTTAGTCTTCGATGCCATTTTTTGATGGACTTTTCCAGCCTGTTCCCGAACGGTTTAGCTTTTTCGCTTCAGGCAATGGTAATACAATCTCATCCCCCAGACTCCAATTCGGCCTCCCCTTTTCTGCGACCCCCCCCCCCCTCTTTACCTGCCAGACGATGACCTCCCCTTGCTGTGAGTGTTTTTCCCCCTTTTCAACGTTTTTTTCCTTTTTTCCTGTTTTTCTTTCAGTTTTCCCCTCATAATCCCACCTCCGATTGGCAAACTAATCTTACACCCATCCCTTTCTATTCTCTAGTGCGCCCCTCTTGGACGCTGACCCTTTCCTCCGGCCCTTTTCAATCGCCATTCCCAAGTGATTTGCCTTTCAGGGCCCCCTAAACAATAATGCGCTTTGGCGGAAACTCCCTCCTAGGTCTTTTTTCTTTCCCCCCCCATTTTGGAAACACCTCGGCCAATTGCCTTTTCTTTCCAACCAAAACTCTCCCCCATAGGCACCTCACAGTTTTTTTTCCCAATGCATTAATCCTTTCAAAATGTTCCCCCAGAAGGGTTTTTCCTTTCGGTGCAGTGTCTTCCAGAAATCTCCGATAGTCGGGCCGGCACCCTTTTTTTGAAAACTTTTTGAGGTATTTTACGGCATCCCTTCCATGGGCCTTCCCCCCCAGGGCCCTTTATTTTTTTTCCATCCTTTTTCAAGGACTTCCAACGAGTTGCGTCAAGTCCCCCGTTTGTTATCCTTACAGGCTTCTGATTCCTTCCCCCCCCTTCTTTCTCAGGGCTGTTCCAGTTCCCCCCCCCGATTCCCGGGTCTTTCTTTCGAAGGATTTCGCAAGGACCCCCCATAGCCTTGGCTTCTTCTTTTCTCAATGCGGCTTTCACTTTTTTCGAGTCGATCTTTTCAAATCCCCCTGAAGGTCACTTTCCTTCAACCAGAATAGTTTAAACAGCCCTTGGGACTTTTTCTTTCCTTCGTGGTCACCGTCCCCCCCCTGTCGCCTTCCTTCGGACCCCCTTCCTGCCCAGGACAGTCTTCCCTTCTTTGAAGCCTTTCCCGCGTTTTTTTCCCCTCCTGCGAACTTTTTCTTTTCGGTATCCCCCTTACGCTCCATGATTCTTTCTCAGTTCTCTTTTTTTCCCCCCAGAACCGCAAGAGAATACTTTTTTACGGGCACATTTTGAGACTTCTCCTTTTTGGTCCACTGAAATTTTTTTTTTCACCCCCCCCTTCATTTTTGGATTCATTCGCCGGTTCCGCGGTCCCCCTTTGTTGACACTTTCCGGCTTTTCCCCCCAGATTCCTTCCCTTTTCGCTCCCGACCCCTGAGCATCCTCCCGGCTCTTTTCTTGGACCGAGGCCTGTATGGTTTTCATCGAATGTGTGAGTTTCATTCTCGTCGAGTTTTCCTTTCTTTTCCCTGTGCTCAGTTCAAGCATTGCCGTCCTTCCCGGCCTTCCCTACAGATGATAGAAGAGGAGACTTCAGTTCCGCTGGTGACTTTTGATGAGCTTTCCCTTTTTTTTCCCTTTTCTTTAAGAATTTTGTTGATTCCTTCCGCGGCGACCCCTTTCCTATCCATCACCAACCCATAATAAGTCTCGGTTTTTAGTAATGTCAGTTCCGAGTTATTCTAGTTACTTTTAGAGGACCTCCCTCGGGATCCTCACGGGAATCCTCCCAGGCCGTCGATACCTCTTTATCGAAGTTCCTTTTCCTGGGTTGCGTCCGCGGATTTTTCCACAGATTTCCCGTTGGCCTTTCTCCCGCGTAACCCCCCCCTTCTTTTTTTCAGCCCCTCCGGCAGAAGCCCCCCTTGGCTACCCCTTGCCAAGTTTTAGGTCGTTTTATTGAATTCCAAGTTCTTTCCGAAAATGTTTTCCCACTCTTTCCCGAGACGTCCCTTTTCCGCCGGGCCAGGCGCCCTCTATGAGTTGAATGGTTTTTGGTTTCAACCCCCCCCTTTTTTCGAGGGCTTCTCCTTTCCCAAGGACTCCCCTCCCCCTGATCTTTTTTCTTCAATCACCTTTGCCCGAGCATGTCCCTTCCCACCTTACCCTCTCCATCACTTTCAGTCAGTTGTTTCTTCCCCCATTTTCTCCCCCAAGTTCCCCTGAGATGGGTTTTCCAACTGCAAGTTTCTAGGATTTTACCCAACGTCCAATTTCACTCCGGTTATTTTGAATTCCCCATGGAGTTCCCCCTTTTTTTACCTGCTGTCCAACTTCTTTCCCGCTTTTTAATTTTTTTCCCAAGCCATTGCATGTTCCAGTGTACCCTTTCCTCCGCGCCCGTTGAAGCTTCTTTTCCTTTCTCGCGGATGATTTTCCCTTCCCCCCCCCCGACTTCCTTCTTCTTCCCGGCAGATGATTTAACACCTCCTCTGAATTTTTTTTCCTTGAATAGCCACGTTCCGCTACCCTTTTTTTCCCTCCGTTTCCAACGGTGAATAGGTTTTTTTTCCCTTGATGCCTGTCACTTTTTTAGTTCCGCTCTTCACGGCAGGCCTTTTCTTTGAAGCCTCTTTGCACCCGATGCGGTTTGCGTGAGTTTTTTCTTTCCTGGTGGAACCCCCCCTCTAAGTCAACCCTCCTCTTTTCCCTGTGGACTAAAAATTTTCTCACTGCTAGTTCGTGACCCCGAGGTTTGATGTGATTGTCTTTTCGGCTCGTAGTCTTTTTTAAGCCTCTCCCCGAGGCCCTATTCCAACCAGTTTTCTAGTTGTTTATAAACATCCTGATGTCTTTTTTCTTACTTCTTCTACTTTTTTCTTTTGTGGTCTTCTAGATTTTCCGTGCCAAGATAACTGAGATTGTGCTCCCTGAAGGGTTTCCTTTAACTGCCTCAAAGGTCTTCTTCCCTTTTTTTAGTCCGACGTAGGTTCAAGAGAAAATTCCAGTTTTCCCATTTGGCCTCAATTTTACTTGCAGTCCAGAGCTGCTGATTGTTACTTCTGGATTTCCCTTTCCTTGCGCGCTTGGAAGGTTTCTCCACACAACTTCCCCCAGCCAAACTTTCCCAACACTTTTTAGGTCCAAGATTGTATACCCCCTTGTAATTTTTGAAATACTTCTCCTCTTCCACTCGGATTCCCCCCCTGACCCACATACATCTCCCAGGTCCCAACATAATCCAACACTTTTTTTTTTTCCATGATCGTTTCCCCATCCAGTACCCTGCCCCCCCCCCTGAGCACAGGGTCCGGTCCCCTTTTTTCCCTCCGTTAAGAATTAGTAGTGGTGCCCCCCCCCACCATCCCCCCCCCAACCTAACAATTACATCGGACCTCCTCTTCCCTGGCTTTTTCTGGCTTTTCAATGGCGCCTCCAATTCCTGCGAAGTCCCCCCCAGGCTTTTTTTCTTTCCGTTTGCTTCCAGTCCTGTTCCCTTGGACTTCGATTTTTTTTCCACGTTTTTCTTGACATTTTTCTCTCGGTCCTCTTTTTCTTTCCCCCCCCTCATTCCGTGAGGCCCTCCCTTTGCAGTTTTTTTCCACGGGATTTTTCTCGTAAGTGTTTGTCAGATTCCTTTTCAAAGTTCTACCCCTGACGGGCTTTAATGCACGGTACAGGGCCATCTCCCCGCAGCTGACGGCCGCCGGTCTTTCCCACTTTTTTCTCAGGAACCCTACATTCGAGCGGAGAGTCCCGTGATCTTTTTTTTCCTTATTTTTTCGAGGATCCACCCAGTTCATTAAAGTCGGGAACCGTCACCCTTTGCACTTTGCATCTTGAGTGATCCAGTTCTATCGGCCCCCCCTCATCCTTTTCTTTTCTTTCACGTGATTTTCCTTTCTTTTTCCCCGACTTCCATCCCCCTTCCCTTTTTCAAGAATGCCTTTAGGTCGGCACGTTTGCTACGCGTCTTAGAACGACTTGGCAGCGGCCGTTCCTCTTTCTTCTTTCGTAGGATTACCTTTTATTTCGCGACTTTTTTCCTTCGGAGCCTTCCCTTCCCCCCAAACGTTCATCACGGCTGCTTTGGTTTGGTCTGACCCTGACCCTTTCAGATTTTTTACAGAACTTTTCTCAAAATAGCCTTGTCGCCGTCCTCCGCCAGAATGTGGACGTTTCTTGCGATTCATTTTCCTCCACCACTTTTTTTTCCCGTGGAGCCATCTAGAAGCTTCTTTTCTCCACCTCTCTATAGATCCTTCTTCCCCTCCGTGCAGTCGCTGGTTCCGTTTTGACCTTGGCCAAGCCCTCGCCTATGATAGAAATCTCAGGACGGGCTCGTGTAGTTCTTTTTTTTCTTGAAGAGGCTCTTATTTCCCGGGTTTTTTTTTCCCTACAATGGCTCCTTCCTCTTTCAAGTATAAATCTGCCCTAGCCACCCCTACTGTGGGTTTCCTAACCTTTCTTTCCTTTCACAAAACCTCGAAGACCTCCTTTTCGTGCCCTTCCTTCCGTTAACTTGGTCGACACGGCCCGAGTCCTAATTAAGAGTCCCCCCTCTTCCGATAGTTCCGCCCCTCCCTTCGCCTTGAAGATAATCTTTTTCTGACTCTTCTTTAAGAAGTTTTTTTCCTCTCTGGCAGGAATCCTTTCCTCCCCCTGCCGTTGTTGACCACGGATGTCTCCTTGCTTTTTGCTTTCCTTTCTTTTTTCCGCTTAAATCCCTCGTTCACTGTCCTTTATTAACTCGCTCCCCTGTTGGCGAGAGATGTGCGCAGGGGCAATCTATGATGCCTCCTTCTGAGGCTTTTTCCCTTCGGTGCCAGTTCTTTTCTTCCGGTATTAAGTTTTTTTTTCCCCTTCCCCCCCCGACTCCTCCTGCCCGGTCCTTGTGACCACCTCGGTCCCGGTTCCCTGCACTCCCTTTTTTTTTTTCCGCCCTTGCACCCAGGTCTTTAAGGACCCCCCCGCCGTGAGGATTTTCCCCAGACCCCAAAGGCCCTTTTCGATCACCTCGCTCACTTTTTTCCACTCCCTTCTTTAAAGTAACGCCAACTGGGACCCTTAACGAAATTGACAGGTTCTTTTTGGTGCACCTCCCCTTTTTTCTCTTTTTTGGGTTGCCTTTCTTCCCCGACACGAAATACTTTGCCGTAGGATTCCCAGTGGTCCTGTTGATCCCCCTCCGTCCCTTTTTCCCGCGGTGCCCTCTTTTTTCCTTCAATCCTGGTATCGCCAATGAGTTTCTGACGTTGTGCCGTTTCGGTTATTATTTCCGCGGATTTCTTCTTTTACGCCGTCTTTTGCCGGAGGGACACGGCTCCAGGTGCCGAGTTTCTTTTTGAGGTGTTTTCTCTGTTTTTCCTTCAACCGGAAGGTCTCCCACGTTGCGAGTCTCAGGTAATACCCGAACCCCTCCTTTTCTTGAATTTCTCTGGTGTCCAAGTGCCCTCCTTCCTGAAGATCTCCCTCTGTTTTCGTGCGTCGATCGGTTCAGGTTTTCCTCTTTTGATGACCACGCTCCCCGGTGACTTTTTCCGCGACTAGGAAAACCCCATGAGCTCCTTCTTACCTCTCTAAGTTTTTTTTTTCTCCCCCGGATTCTCAGAACCTCTTCCTGAAGTTCCCCCAAGGGCCTATTTTGAAAGCGGTTCCCAGACGTCGTCCCTCCCCTAGTCCCCCCCCCCCTCCCCTGTCTCCATCCTTGCACCTTTATGCTGGTTAGGATTCATAAAATTCGACACCTTTTCCCCTAAAATTTTTTGTAACAAACTTCCCACGTGCCCCCCGGAGGCTACGCTTATTTTCTTCTTCAGATCCGATAAATTCCCCCCTCCCCCCCCAATAAGCCCTATCTCCCCCTTGAACCCCCCTCCCTTGCCCTAACTCTTTTTGGAGGGCATTGTCATTCCCAACTGCTGGTTCCCCTCCGGACCCCTCATTTCCCAACTGTCTGTCCGTAATTTTCAATTACGACCTCCCCCTTTTTCCATTTTATTCCTGGACTTCACCCTTTGGAGTACCCTTTTGCATTCCCCCCCTTTTTCCTCCGTTTTCCCCCCTTTATTCTCCGGCAAACCCCCCCCCTTTAAATTACTTCCATCGGAACGTCGACTCGGTTGAAAAACTCTCTGCACTGGTCCGGTGGCTTCCCCCGGGGACTTTTTTCAACCCAGGCGAAGTTCTTTCTTTACAGTTTAAGTAGCACCAGGCATCCCTTTTCTTCAATCTAAGGACGGAAACCCTTATTAACTACCTCTTTCTTTTTTCTTTTCATGTCCCCCCCTTTTTTTCGTAAAGGTTCTTTGTCGCACAGTGACCAGGTCATTTTTTTTTCGGGGTTAGTTTTTCGATTCCCTTCCACTGTCATTTCCCTTCCTGTAAGTTTCCTTTACTGGAAAAGTCGCTAAAGCCGGAGCCGGATTCACCAGAATTCTCTCTTTTTCCCGGAGTTCTCCCCTTTTTCTTTTCGACTTTGAGGTTTCACAGATGGTGCTTTCCCCCGTCGTGCAGCAAACCATTTTTCCTTCCCCTCTGACCTTATCTTTTCCCCCCGATGTTTTTTCCCCCCCTTCCCCTTGCGTTCCCCCCCCTTCCAGAATACTGTTTTTTCCTCGGCAAAACGTGATTTTAAAATTCTGCCCCAAACTTTTCTCTTTCAGATCCCGCTCTTTTAAAGTATCTAGTTTCTCTAAGGGCCTTTTTTTTATCTCCCGGATTCCCCGTTCCTCCTCCTCCCCCGTGTGTCTCCCTTAATCTCTTTTCCGCTTTCATGCTAACTACGCGCAAGGGACCACGGGTTATGGAATACCCGTAGCTTTTTTCTTTTTCTTTCGTCATTTTTCCTTTTCTTTTCCCCTTCCTCGAATTTCTTCTGCAAGTCCTTTCGTGAAGTCCTTCCTCCTCCGTAAAGAGTTCGAGCCCGGCGCCGCTCGATTGAGTTGATAGGCAAGTTGCAAGCGCTTCCCCTTTACACCACGTCCCCCCTACCGTCTCTCCTCTCTAAGGTCACTCACCCCCAAAACCCCCCAAAAGTGCCGTCCCCGTCACGAACTTTTCTTCCTCGTTCTATTCACTTCACTTTCCGGGCTCTCCCGGGATCTGGCTTAGTTTTCCAGCGGCGTCGGTTTTTTGATTGTCCATTGGTTTTGTCCCGAATTCCCCCCCGGCACCCCGATGAATTTTTTTCCCTTAGAAGACTTCCTTCCTCGTTCTCTTATACACACCCCGACTAAGACCTTAAGAGAGATTTTTCCCTTTCATGCTGTCCCGCTCTTTGGGCCGTCCTTTTTTTCCCGATCCCCCTTTTGAAGATTTGGAGTTCCCCCTCCTCCCCTTAGACGCCGTGGCTATTAAGGTCCATCACGGTCGGAACTTATTGGCTTTCTTCCTTTTCCAAGTTTCTATGATGGTCTTTTTAACTCCCGGAAGGTTTCCCCGACACGAGTTTCTTTTTTCATCAGTTGGCTTTGCCGCCCCTCTCCCTCTCCTTTTTTCCAAGTTTTTTCCCCTTCGAGGTATTTCTCCTTATGCCTCCCTCCTTTCTCGCCGAATACCTTTCCCGATATTGGTTAGAAATTTTTCAATTTAAGCCCCCCCTCTTTCCGTTGTGTTTTCTCGCATGTTTCCCCCCCCCCCCCAGGCCTTTCTTCTTTCCCACCCCCCGTTTCCCCACCCCCCCCGGGACTTCCTTTTTCCCCCCTGATCCGGTTTCCTGCGAGCCTGTCTAATCCGGACATAATTGTAAGCTCTTGCAGACTCCTCTTTCAAGTTCCCCCCCCCCCAGTTTTTCTTCCTTTTTTTCTAGTTTTCTGGAGGCGTGACCCTTGTTGACCCCTCCCTTGAAATTCTCCCTTTTGCAAGGTTCATTTAACTGTTGCTTTTCCCTTCGTATTCCCCGCACCACCGTAGCTGTCCCTTTTAATTTTAAGTTGACTTTTTGGTGGTTGCGCCACTTCCTCAGGTTGGCTTTTTAAGCCCAATGGCCTTTTGATTATTTTAGCACTGACCTTCCCTTTCTTGCCCTTGAAATTCCAAAGTTTCTTTTTGACGGCTTTTTTTGCCGTAGGTTGACACGCTGAGGTTTTCTTCACCCTCCCTCTGAACTTTCAGCCCTTTAAGGTCCTCCCCCCCCTTTTTCCGACTCTCTTTTCCCCCGGTTGAGTGTAGTTGTTGGGTTTTTTTTTTCCCCAGTAAACCCTTTCTTCGCGCACCCTTCCATAACCTCTCTCCCCATAAGCTTTCTCGAGTCTTTCCCCCTTTCCAGAGCCGCAATAGATGTTTTGATTAATCCCCCTTTTCCTCTTTTCAGCGGGCTCTCTTTGTATTTTTTGTCCCCGCCCGGACCCCCTAAGGTGATTCGAAGAATCCTTTTTCAGGAAACCCATTCCATTTGAGCGGACTTTTTTTTTGAACCTATCCTCCGTTGTTTCATCTTCGATTACGGATAAGGGTAGCCGTCTGGTAGCGATCTCTGCTGAGTTTCAGTTTTGAGTCCTCTTTCTCCGCTCCCCCCAACCCCTCCCTTTTTTCCTCTCGGGTCTCTTCCCGGGTTCCCCCCCCTGAGGGCCTTGAATCTACACACCATTCCCTACGAATCTTTCCTCCCTGGGATTGTTCCTCCACGTTTTCCCTGCTCTTCGCGCCCTCTTTTCCCCCCCCCCTGCAACCCCCTCTTCCAACGCAACCTCATGGACCCCCGGCCCACACTTTCCTTTCCTTCCCTGGCTTCTCCCCCTCCTATTAGGTCAGAAAAACCTCCCTGCCCTTGAGCCGAGGACAATAATCCACCTTTGCGAACCCTCGGGAAACCCCCCCTAGTGTCCCCTTTTCCCTTGACTAGTGGAAATTTGTTTCCCTTAAAGATATACCCCCTCTTCACGAAGTCCTCCCTTTTTGTAGGTAGTACTTTATCTCCTACCCCTTCCCCCCCCTCTTTTTCCCCCTTCAAAGATAGGAACTTTTTTCGTCCTTTCCTACTCTGTTGAAAGGCATGAGTTTTTCCCTGTTTTAACCTCGGCCCATTTCCCTTCGGCCCCTTCTGTTCTTAAATTTCGTAAAGTTCCCCCTCCTACTTCCCTTCAATTTTGGCAACGTTGGACATACAAGCGATCCCTTTTCCCCTTGTAGGTTTCCTTTGCTTTTTCATTGGCCTTGTTTCTTCTGGATCTCCTTGGACCTTCACCCGGGACCCTTTCGGATTTTCTGCACAAGGCCGGATTTTCTTTGCGGGCTTTCCCCCCCCTGAAAAACCCCCCTTCCCTTCAGTTCAATTTTCCAAAAATATCGTTTAGTACTTCCTCCCTTCTTACATTCTAAACATCATCGTTGAGACTTTCCCCTTCCTCCGTTCCCTCCCCCCTTCTTTTCTTCTTAAAGTCCCGGACATGCCTCTCCCCTTCTTGCATTCAACAATCAGGAACGTAAGCCCGCTCTTGAACCCTTTTCCGATTTTTTCTCTTGGGGAAACAAGTTCCGGCGCCTTTTTCTGGAAACTTTTTTTTCTCTCCCCGGACCCTTCTTTCTCTTACCCTAAGCCCCTTCATGCTTTCATCCAACGTACGGCGGCCCAGACTCGACTCTTCCCGGCACTTTTTCCCATTCACCTTTTCCCCCCTTCCCAGATTTTTTTAGGTCTTTTTTCAAATTACATTCTTCCCTTCTTCGCGAAAGAAGTTTGAGCTTTTCTTTAAACTGGTTCGGGCCACCCCCCCCACGGCTCGTTTGGCCTTCTCCATTGTTCTCCTTCTTTTCCCTGGATTGTTTCTTTCGGGGACCCCCACTTACCCCGTCGTCGCCAGCGCAGTCCTGCTCACCTTCTTCCTAACGGCAGCCCTTTCCCTCTTGAAAGGCCTTTTAGTATGCGCCCTCCTCCCCCTCTTTAGCAGCCCCCCCCCTCTCTTGTCATCCATCTTGTTGTGAGAGTCTCTCTCTCAGTGAATTTTTTTCAAAGTTTCTCGCCAAGAACTCTTTTTTCCCTAGGAGGGCTTCTCGGCCTCAAGGAAGTTCGGAGTACAGGTTTGTAAAGTCCCCCCCCCTTTCTTGGAAACGGAGTTTTCCTTTTTCCTGACCCTCTCCCCCCCCCCCTCAGACTTTTGATGGTTTGCGAAGACTTTTTTTTTTTCGTGGAGCGGGTAAAACAAGTTTTTTGTCGTGAGCTCCTTTTTTTCAGTCATTTTCCCTTTCCTCCCCCCTTCGACCCTTCTTTCCACGCTCAGTTCTTTCTCGTGCCTTTCTTTTTTTTTTTTCAGAACGATGTTCCTTCTTTAATATCGGCCTGATGTTTTTTTTTGTAAGAGTTTTTCTCTCCTGTGACTGCCCCTTTTTCCCCCGAGTAACCTTTCTTTCTGGAAGAATCTTCCCAAGGAGACTTTCCACGCTTCTCCCGTGAGTGACGTTCCATGTTGTGATTTTTTTACGTTTCCCCTCCTCTGAAGAAATTCCTCCAAATGAGGGACCTCCCTTGGAGCTTTCACCCTCCTTAGCATTTTCTGTGTACGCCTCAATGTTATATTCCTCTAAATATTTTTCCCCTCCCGTTTTTTCTCCGTTGTTTTTTTTCCACCTCAATGTCCTTCCGGCATTGGTCCTTCTAACACTCTTTGAAACCTTTCCCTTTTGAAGTCCCCCTTCCCCTGAACTTTCTTTTCCCTTAAAGTCAGGTTCCCCCCTCCTCCTTCCTCCACAAAGCTGTTTTGCCGGGTAAGAAAACTTGAACCAGTAATTTTTTTCCAGGGGCCCTGGTGAAATCCTATTAAGAAGTTTTTCCCTGGTCTGGAGAAATTTTCCCCCTCAGCAAAGGTGTTGCCATGACGGGCCCCCCCTGTGAACCCCCCCTTTTTTCCTATTGGGTTCGTCCTTGATATCTCCCGGGATCGAGTCCGAAGGAACCCCCCAGTTGAAACCCGGCTTAATACCTTTTTAAGTTGTGGCCTTTTTTTCTTTTTCGTTGAATCCCTTCCCTTCTTTTCTTAGGTTCTCGGTAGGTGTTTGCTTGATAGAACAGGTTCTGGTTTTCTCGACTCTTTTTTAGACTGCTTTCTCTTTTGGAACTTTTTACTCCCCCCCTCTGACTCGATGATTGAAGGCAACTCCCTTCTCTGAACGTCTTTTCCCGACTCTTTTGGTTTGAGTTTCCCCAATCTTCCCCCGTCATAATCTTTTTCCCCTTTTTTCGCAAATCACGGTATAGGAGACTCTGCTGTCCCTTTTTCTTTTCTTTCTTATCTCCTTTTAAATCTTCCCCGAACCCCTTGAAGGAGTCTTTTCGAGGGTTCGGGTCGTGACGAGCTTTCCCAGCCCTTTCAGATTCTCTTTAGAACCTTTCCCTTCAATTCCCTCTATGACTTTTTGAATCCTTCCCTAATACTCCGTTGTGGTGAATTGCGACTCCAAGGGTGCCGCTTTTCACTTTTTCTTCCTCCCCGTCTTCCCCCCGAGGTCATTTTACAAACCGTCCCCACGACCGAACCCTTACCGGGTTTTCCAATTTGTCGACCAGTAAACGCGACCCTTACAGTCCCCAGACTTTCTCCCCAAGAGCTTTTCTTTTCGTATTCCCTGTCACTTGGACGTTTGTTTACCCCCCCCATCCCCCCCTACCCTTGAAATTTCCCTTTTGAACCCTTTACTGAAATTTTTTCTTTTCCAGAAGTCTTTCCTTGAATTCGCTTTGCTGAATCGTTCCCCCTTCATGAGACTTTTCTGGATTTTTACAATTAGTAATTGTCGCCCTCCCGTTTTTTTTCCCCATCAGGCTTCCCAGATTCCGAGACTTTTCTTGGCCTTGAAACTCCCTTCTCTTAGTAACCCTTTTTTCCCCCTCCTTTCCCCTACTTAGTTTTCTTAAACCCCCTTTTACATCAGTCAAGGTCATTCATCTTCCAGATTTTTTTCCCCTCCCTTCCGGTGGCCGCTGATTTTGAACCCTTTCTTATTTTTCCCTGAAATTCCCTTGGGCCCCCTTGGGCCAGGTTTCAACCCAGGCGCTTGGTATTTATACCCCTCCGCCCAAAGTTCGTCCGTCCCCGTTCGTCCCCCTTACAAAGTTGGATTCTCCTTGCCACACTTAAGTGGTATTTCTCCTCTTGCAATTTAGGCTTTATTTTCTTCCCGGCCTCCCTTTCCCTTCTTCCCCCTTTCCCCGGTCCCCCTTTTTTTCAAGTTTTTCCTTAAGGTTGGTTTTTTCGCGGGAAACGCTTTCACTTCCCTTCCCCAAAGACGTTTTCTTCCCCTTCCTCCCCCCCTTCAAAACCCTTCCCACCGGTGCCTTTTTTTTATCACCCCCTCATTAACTTCATCGGCGGCTCCTAAATTAGATCTTCTCATTCTTTTTCCTTCTTATCTCCCTTTTCTGACCCTTTAGTCCCCTTAACCCTTTGGATCTGCAAGTTCGGCGATTTTTTTTGCTTTTGCTCCCCCCAGTCGCCTTTTCCCCGTTCCTGTTTCCTTTGGAGTGAAACTTTTTTTTCTTTCCCCGGTTTCCAAGCAAAACCTAAGACTATCCCCCATCCTAGTATTCAATCCTTCTAAGCTGCCTCTTGGTCCCCCCTTAAGAATTTCTAAGTTTTTCCTTTTAGCTAGGATCTCGTAGGTGTCCCTTTTCCGCACGCGTTTTTAAGACCCCTTCAAAATTCTTTCAATCCCCCGTTTCACGGCTTTTCTAACTCCTTTCCTTCCCCTCGAATTTTTTTCCCTTCCTCCGAAGACTTTATAACTTTCCTTCCCGTCGTCGTCGTTTCTGGATATCCCTTTCATATCCTCCCTTTTTTTGAGAACTTCGCCGCTTTTTTTTCTTCATATTTCCCCCTCCCCCCCTTCAGGTGCTTTTCTTGTAGAAGCCCCCTCTTTTCTATATTTTCTTTTTTTGAGAGAGAATAAGGTTTTTTTCCCTGGCAAAGACATTTCCTTTCTCTTTCCCCGTGACCTTCCCTTTTTTTTCCTAAGATGTTCCCTTTTTAACCGACATATTCTTTTTCCTCCCGGTTTCCTTTCTCGAATCGGGGGGGAAAAGGTGGGGGTTGGTTTTTGTTTGTGCTTCTGTTTTTGACCTCCTTTTTGTACTCCTTCCGGAACGTTCATCCCTCCTTAGACTCTCAGTGATGATCACACTTGTCCTTCTAAGCGCTCTGCCCCCGTCGCTAAGAATTCCCCACTACTTTTTTCCTTTCGCGTCTTCCTCTTTGTCCCCACTTCCTGACACCCCCCCCCCCCCCCCCCACATTAATTCCTCTCTTCGTTCCCTTCCCTCTTTTCTTTTCTCTTGAAGTTTTTTTATTAGGCTTCCCTTTAAGAGGTCGTGTGTTACGTCCTTCTTGCTGAGGAATTCCTCCGGATTAGTTCCTCCTCCGTTTCCCATGGAATTCTCTGAAGTACGTTTTTCTCTTGAAGGTACCTTTCTCTTTTGACGTTCAGTTGGCTGTCATTTCATTTTCCCTAAAGATTCCCCTGACGCCTCTCTTGATATTTTCCCTTTATCTCCTGCGCTCTTTAATTATGCAGGTTGGGCTAGGCACGTCCCTTTTCCTTTTCATGGTTGCCCCTTTCTACCGATGCCTTCCCTTCAAGTTGTTTTTTCCCCCCCGTTTCCTCTCCGGTTTTTTGAAACCTTCCCTGGTCCTCCCTCATCCGTTGAACCTTTTTCCCTGGTCTTCCTCTCTTCCTTCCCACCTTATGCCTTCCCCTAACTCCCCCCTTATTTTAGTTTCTTTCAAAGTGTCATATAAGGACTTTTTCCCGGATACCGCCACTCAAATTTGCCTCTTTGTGTCTCTGGGGACGACTCGCTTCTGACACTTCCCCTCAACTTTGTTTCCCCTCAACCTCACCTGGGCCCCTGTCAAATGCCCTGGCGAAAAGCCCTGGACTCCCCCCCCCCCCCATTCTTTTTTTTTTTTGTCCTCCTTTACTCGCCACTTTCTTCTAGGGTTCCCCTCTTGAAATTGGATGTGTTTCCCCCACGACGCACTTCAAATTTTTCTCTGGAATCTTCTATTTTTCCCTCCTTTTGTGGGGACGGCCGACGTAGTTTTTAAGCCCCTCTTCTCCAGGAGGGGCCCTTTTAATGACCCTTCTTGAAATTCCTACGTTGTTATCGCACCGTTGATGTTGGATTTTTTCCGATCCCCTGGTATTTTGCCGCCGCTCTTTCTTCCCTCTTTAGACTTTCCTTCTAGTCTTTTCCTTTTCAGGGATCCCGTACGTTCGGGTGCCTTTAGAGGTTTCCCCTTCTTTGCGGTTTTTTTTTCCTGAATTCCCCTCCTTCGTGAGCTCCCCCCTTAACGGTCGTGCCTCCACTTGGTACACTAGCTCCACCTCATTGTATGGTTTAGCGTTCTTCCTCCTTCAGATTTTTCATTGTCCCTCCTATGGATTTCCACAAAACTTCCCTCTCTGCCCTCAGTCCTCTTTCGTTCTTTAAGATTATGTTGGACCCACGACCATGCCCCCTTTTCGTGAAGACGTTCGCGACCCTAAGCATCCTGATCTCTATCCCTTCTAATTGCCCCCCCGTGTCCTTTCCAGCCTTTTGTCTTGTGAGGGTCAGGGGGGGGCACCCGCCGTTTTTCTAGTTCCTCTTTCTCTTTTGACTTTTCCTGACGGCGCGGAAGCGGTTTCTTCCAGCAGGCGTCCTCCTTTTTTATGGTCCTCCTCTGCTTTCGATGCATTCCCGCCCTCCTTTATCTGTCACCCAACGGGGTTCAGAGGACCAATCTGATGGGCCATGCCTCCACCCCCCCTCTAATCCCTCCTGCTTTTGTTTCTCATTGTCCCTCTTTGTGTGTTTTGTTTTGTCCCTGATTTCCCCAGTTTTATGGGCTTCTCCCACCTTCGCGCGCCCCAGTTACCCCCTTGGATTCTTTTTGACCCACTTATCACTCTCACAACCTCCACTCTCCCTGTTCAACTCCCTCAGACTTAGGCCCGTCATCCTTTTAGGCCTCCCCCCCCTTGTAGGAGGCTTTTTCTTAACTCCTCCTCCTCCTCTTTCCGCTGGACACCTTTTTCCGAGATACCCGGGAACGCGACCTTTTTCAGACCTATATCACCCCTTGAGCCCCCCCCCCGTCTTTTCCCTTGTGAGCCTTCCCCCCCTCACGGTCCTCTCCTGGACTTTACTTTGGAAATTCTTTTCGGGCAACGTCTCGGAGTCGATGGGGAGTTTTTTGCCCTATCGCAGCCTCCTCCTTTTTTGTGGTAGTTCCTTTATTGGCGTCCACATCTCCGCCCAACCCCCCCCCCCCCCCCCTCTAAGGACATTAAATCTCCCCCACTATCAGCGGGAATTCTTTTTTTTTTGCGGGGGAACCCTAATAATTTTTACAGTGGTCCCCCCGTCCATTTCCCCCCTTTTCCCCAACCTCTTTATTGCACCTTGCGGTGGACACTCCAAAAAGGAGAAGGTCCTTTGTATTTCCCTTACCTGTAAAGTTTTTTTTTCCCCTTTCCCCCCCGACTTTCCCTTCCCTGGGTCTTCGGCTTCCCTCTCGATTAAACGCTCTCCCTCTGGAGGTCTGGACTCGTGTTTACCTAATATCCGTTGGAGTATTTTTTCTTCCTTAGGCGCATTCAAGTTCAATTTCCTCTCCTCCCAAATGGCCCTGGGTCCCCCCCCGAGTTTCTTACCTGGTTTCCCCCTTGTTTTTCCTCTCCTTTGATGTTCCCCCGTGGCCTAACCCACTTCCTTTTGCAATCGGGAAAGTCCGGTACAGGGCAACCCTCGATTTTTCCTTCCGCACTCCGCCCCCACCGAACTTCCTCACCCTCTCAAGGACAACCCCCCCTTCGCTTGTTGAGAGGTTTTTCCCCCCACTTCCCCGCAAACGGCTCTTTTTTTTCTCTTCACCCCCCCTCCCAACCCTAAAAGTCCCTCCGCGAAACGTTCTGAATGCCAACCCCTCTCGGACCTTACCCCGGCACGCCCAGCCCACCTTCGGCTGTGGTTTTAGCAATCGTGGTTCCCCCTCACCTTAACACCTTCATTTTCTCTAATCTTTTCCCTAGGACAGAGGGCCCCCTTTTCCCGCCTTAACGGCTTCCCCCCCTTCCACCTCTTCGAACCCTTTCCCAACTTCCCCTTTCAATATATGCGGAGCCCCCCTTTGTTCCATCAACGGACGGCCCTGCCCTTTTCAGAGTTAAGGAGAGCGGCTTCCGGGCAGCTTCCCTTCCTTCCTTTGTTAACCCATGAAAGGGAACTGGCGTCTTCTCGCTTAATTTTTTCCCCGCCCGGTGTATGAACTAGACTTCTTTCTTAACGCCCGCTTTTTTTCTCTTTGCAGTAGGGAAGGACCATTGCCCACAGTAATCCACTGACTTTTTTTTTTTCTCTTCTTGAGACCCTGACCCTCGCCGTTCCCTTTTTTTTTTCCAAGGATTGCCTCTCACGTTCACGCAGAGAAATCCATTTTCCCCCTCGCCCTCCCCCTTTTTCTCACCGTTTCCTCCTCCGCCCCTCTAAAAAGTCATTTCAGCCGCTATGTCGTGACCTGAGCTTTTTGATTTCAGGAATGCCCTTTGACGGTTTCCTTTTCGCGACCAGCGACGACTTTCTTTTGCCG